>ERZ773150.66-NODE-66-length-118549-cov-22.328506_pt1 | contig 118549 bp, 132 predicted proteins | sample MGYA00580845_ERZ773150 | MGnify/ENA primary metagenome ERZ773150 (study PRJEB29015, sample SAMEA2737848) | human gut metagenome | biome: human gut; feature: human-associated habitat; material: faeces | place: China | collected 2012 ...
TCAGGAGATCAGCGAACAGGAGAAAGAAAAGTACCGTTGCCGGGAACCCGGCGCGCATAACCGGTCAGGGAAAGCCGGGGAGAAGGAAGAACTTTCTCCGCCGGAATTGTTGTAAAACCGAAAACCGTCCCGTTTTGCCGCGGGACGGCCGGTTCGGAAAAAGCGCAACGATACGCAAAGGAAAAGCGCCGGCAGTTTGTCGGCGCTTTTTGTGATTCGAAGTCTGCGTAAGCAGGCAGATGCAGACATACCGGCTCGGCCGTAAGGCTTGCGCAGCTTCGGGCCGGGTATTTGAGTTTCGGAATGGTTAATACCATCAGCATTAGCCGGTGGCGTTTCATGACGAGAGCCCTTCCGTCCGGACCGGCGCTTTTTATCTCTGTCCGCCCGAGCAGACGTCCGAGCCATAAAAAAAAGAACCATCGGCATAACCGGCAACATCAACCGTTTCAAACCGCAAAAGCCCGTCAAAAAGCTTCGCAAGCCTTCCGTCCGGATCGGCGCTTTTTATCTCTGTCTGCTCAAGCAAACATTCAAGCCATAAAAAAAGAACCACCGGCAGTTCTTTTTCATTATATTAATTTTAGAAAGGCCACCTGACAGAAATGTATTTTTTCAGGCTTTTTCTAAACGGTCAGACCACGGATTTTTTATTATGACAAAAACCCACAATCTATAAATTTTATAAAAATGACCGCCATTGTCAGGTTATCGGCGTCGGGCAAACATTCCGAAAACTTGGAAAACACGTTCATTTACAATGTTTCATACGCCCCGTTGATTTCTCCGAAGGGCAAATTTGGGCGAAAACCGGCCAAAATGCATAAAGAAATAAAAAGCGGGAATCCGCAATTTGAAAAAATTAAATAAAAAACGGTATTCAAAAAGCTACGATTATGCCAAGTGAGTTTTATGAAAAACGTTTAATTCAAAACCGCTGCCGGCTGACGTCCCCGGCCGGCGTCGAAAGTCAGCACCGGCAGGCGCACGCTTTCGGCAATTTTGGCCGCGCCTTTCAAGATTTTGCAGCTGCCGTAGAAAACCGCATGAGCGGCCTTGAGCGGCGCGGTGGCGCTGAATTCGAAATATTCGCCCGGCTCCAGCTCGGGAATTTCACCGCTGAAACCGTCCGAATCGTCGCAGAAACTGCGGCCGCTGTCATCGGTAATGTTCCAGTTTTTGCCAAGCAGAGTAATTTTTTCGTCGGAATTGTTTTCAATGCAGAAATAGTAGCCCCAAAGGAACTCCTCCCCGGCGCGGTAAGAAGAATCGACCAGTTCGGAAGCGGCGGTAATTACAACGTCGCCTTCTTCCATCACGATCATGTCATCCGTATCCGTCATCTGCTTAACCTTTTATTAATCTTTCTTAACCAAAGGTTATTAGGAGTCGGATTTTTTTGCAATCGGGGAATCCGATTGTTCACAAAGTTATGCACATTTTAAACGCCGGTTTCCGCTTTCCGCCAAAAAAACGCAAAAAAAAAGCGGCTCCGGCCGCTGCCGGAACCGCCGTACGGACATACTTTCCGTTTTATCGGCCGTTTTGCGCGGCGGAATCGGAACGACGGACGTCAAAAGCCGGCGTCGGAGTCGCTCTGCCTTCGATTTCCAAATCCGGATTAACAAAATTCATCGTGCCTTTTTCGTAAAAATAAAAATCGCGGCGAATTCGCGCCCGGTCTTTTACCGACAGTTCATTCCATTCCTTTTCGCTGATGTTGTACGGATAAGTTTCTTTCGGAGCCAGGCTGCAGGCCGACAGCAAAGCAAAAGCCCCGAGCAACAGTAATTTTTTCATTGACAGTCTCCATAAAAAATCCGGCATCTTTTTCGTTTTTTCTTGTAGCACCGGCCGGTTAAAATGCGGTTAAAAACCGCTGCCGCACCCTGTTTCATATTTTCCGGCCGGCGTTTTCCCATCAGCCGTATCTTTCCCCTGTCTTATCTCTCCGCAGACGAAAGAAAGCCCCCGACCCGGGGCGCGTCTTTTAAACGGCGGCAAAAGGACCAAAATCCCCGACCCGGTCGGAAATTTTGGCCATACAAAAAAGCGGCCCGCAAGGAGCCGCCCACAATATAATCCGTACGGAAAATCATTCCGCCGCAACGTCGGAAGCCAGAATGTCCAGCAGCTTTTTGGTGGCATCGCCCGCGCTGATGTTGTTGCAGATGGCATATTCGTTGGCCAGACGATCCAGCGCCTGTTCATAAATCTGGCGCTCGCTGTAAGACTGCTCCGACAGGTTTTCCCGGCGGTAGAGGTCTCTGACCACTTCGGCAATGGCGACCGGGCTGCCGGAGTTGATTTTGTTTTCATACTCCTGCGCGCGCCGCGACCACATGATTTTTCTCACTTTGGCCTTGCCTTTCAATACTCCCAGCGCCTCGTCCATTACCGGCGTTTCGGAAATTTTGCGCAGGCCGACGCTTTCGGCTTTGCTGAGCGGAACCCGCAGCGTCATTTTGTCCTTGTCAAAATTAACAACGATCAACTCCAATTCAGCTCCCCCGATTTTCTGGGTGGAAATATCGGCAACTTTCCCTACCCCGTGAGCCGGATAAACGACAAATTCGCCGGAATTGAATGCAATTTTCGATGTTGTTTTTTTGTTCATGACCTGTTTTCCCATATGTTAAAAAATGCCCCTAAAATCCTTGTTTTCACAAAAACAGGGCATACTATACCATATTTCGGGGCATAAATCCAGCCTGTTTTTTTCATTTTTTCGTCAAATTTCCTATTTTGCCGGAAACATATGCGTCTGCCGCAGCGCCTCGCCCAAAACCATGGTGGCGGAAACCGCCACGTTGATCGAGCGCGCAGCTTCCGTCATCGGAATGGTCAGCCGGGCGTCGACCGAATTGTGCACCGCCTCCGGCACGCCGGCGCTTTCACGCCCGACCAGCAGCACGTCGTTCGGCCGGAATTCAAAATTGTAATAAGGCAGCGGCGATTTGGTGGTCAGCAGGATAATCCGGCCGTATTCTTCCGGATGCCCGTAGGCATAACTGCAGAAGTCGTCCCACGAATTGTGGCGGCGATATTTCACCAGTTCCAGATAATCCATGCCGTAACGGCGCAGCGCACGTTCGTCAAAAACAAAACCACAGGGCTCGATGATGTCCACTTCCACGTCGACACAGGCACCAAGCCGAAGCATGGTGCCCGTGTTTTGCGGCATGTCGGGCTGAAACAATGCCAACCTCATGACTTTTTACGCTCCTTTCTTCAGGGAAGAAACAACTTCCGCATCAAAACGGACGGAAGCCCCTTCGATTTCGGCCGTCGTTCCGCCGGCACAGGTTTCGGAAACTTTGTCTCCCTCCGGCACCAGCACCTGAACTTTGATATACTTTTCATTCTCGCGCAGAGCCTGACGGAGTTTTTCGTCGTCGGTCTGCCAGCACAGACGGATGCGGTCGGAAATGTCAAAGTTTTTCTCCTTACGCAGGTTCTGCACCAGGCGGACAAAGTCGCGCGCCATGCCTTCTTTGACCAGTTCTTCGGTCACTTCGGTATCAAGCACCACCACCGCCTTGTTGTCGGCAAAGGCTTTGCCTGCCTTGCCGCCCAAGATTTCCAGACGTTCTTCGTACAGGTCGGGCGTCAGGAAAATACCGGCGACCGAGATGCCGCCGTCGCCATCCGCCCAGCAGGAAACGCCGGTCTTTTTATATTCGTTATAAGCGGCCATAACCCTGCCCATGTCTTTGCCGAGCTTTTTGCCGAGCAGCGGCGTGTAAAGATAAAGCGACTGCGCCGCATAAGCGCCGACGTCGGCGTCGACGTCAACCTGTCTGACGTTTAATTCGTCTTTGATGATGTCCTTATAGCGGTCGTTCAAAAAGTCCAAGCCGCTGCCGGCAACCGTCAGTTTATTCAAAGGCAGACGGTTGCGAAGATTTTTTTCCTCGCGAACGAATTTGCCGGCCGAACAAAGTTCCTGAACAAAGTCCATCTGCCGGACCAGTTCGTCGTCCGCAGCCACATCTTCCAGCAGCGGATAATCCGTCAGGTGAACGGAAGCTTCGGCATCGACCAGCGCCTGATAAACATACTCGGTGGTAAAAGGCATTAACGGCGCCATAATTTTGCACAAATTGACCAAAACGGTATAAAGAACGTCAAACGCCTGATTGTCGCCTGTCCAGAAGCGGTCGCGGGTGCGGCGGATGTACCAGTTGTTCAAAACTTCCATAAACGCGGCAATTTCGCTGCAGGAATGGGCAACGTCATAAGTATCCAGCCCTTTTTTGACTTCGGCCGACAGCTTTTTCAACTTGGAAAGAATATAGTTGTCCAAAGATTCGTCTGAAGTGCTGACTTCCTTGGCTTTGTAGCCTTCGGCGTTGGCATAGAGGGTGAAGAAGTAAAAAGCGTTCCAGAACGGAATTTGCGCTACCCGCGCCGCTTTCACGATTTCCTTTCCTTCCTGATCGACGGCCAGGTTTCCGCCCTTTAACACCGGCGAAGAAACCAGGAACCACCGCAGCGTGTCGGAACCGATCTTATCGAGCACCATTGCCGGATCGGGGTAGTTTTTCAGCCGTTTGGACAGTTTCTGCCCGCCTTCGGCCATCAGCAGCCCGGTGCAGATGCAGTTCTTAAAGGCCGGTTTGTGATGCAGCGCGGTCGACAGCACGGTCAGAGTATAAAACCAGCCGCGGGTCTGATCCATCGCTTCGACAATAAAATCGGCCGGGAAATGATTTTCAAACCATTCTTTGTTATCAAAAGGATAATGAACCTGCGCATAGGGCATCGAACCGGATTCAAACCAGCAGTCAAATACGTCAGAAACACGGCGCATCATGCTTTTGCCGGTAGGATCGGCAGGGTTCGGGTAAACCACTTCGTCAATATAGGGTTTGTGCAGATCGGTCACCTCAATGCCGGTTTTCTCCCGGATTTCGGCAATCGAGCCGAAAACGTCGACATGCGGATATTTCGGGTCGTCCGACTTCCAGACCGGAATCGGCGTTCCCCAGAAACGGTTGCGCGAGATCGACCAGTCGCGGGCGCCTTCCAGCCATTTGCCGAAGCGTCCGTCTTTGATATGTTCCGGCACCCAGTTGATTTCCTGATTGAGCCGCACCATCTCGTCACGGAAATCCGTCACCTTGACAAACCAGGAACTCATCGCCTTGTAGATCAGCGGCGTATCGGTACGCCAGCAGAAAGGATAGGAGTGGGTATACTGTTCTTTCTTAACCAGAAGCCCGTTTTGTTTCAGCCACTGCATCACCGGTTCGTTGGCCTCAAACACCTGTTTGCCCGCATAATCGGAAACTTCGGCAGTGAACTTGCCGGCTTCGTCAACCGGACAGACAACCGGGAAGTTTTCGTCATAGGCGCGACAGGCTTCAAAGTCGTCCTGCCCGAAACCGGGGGCGATATGAACGACGCCGGTGCCGTCTTCGGTCGAAACAAACTCGCCCGCCAGAACCCTGAACGCGCCTTTTTCCTTCAGATGTTTGAAATAAGGGAACATCGGCTCATAACTTAAGCCCACCAGTTCGGAACCTTTGAGAGTGCCGACCCGTTCGGCTTTGGCCAGCTGCTGCTTGTAACGGCCGAGCAAAGCTTCCGCCAGAACATATTTCTGACCGTCCTCTTCCATCACCGCGTAGGAAATGTCATTGCCGACCGCCAGCATCAGGTTGGAAGGCAGCGTCCACGGCGTGGTCGTCCAAACCAGAATTTTCATGCCGTTTTCCAGCTTGAACAAAACGGTGATGGCGGTATCGGTTTTGTCCTGATAGCCCTGGTTGACCTCAAAGTTGGAAAGCGGGGTTTCCGCCGCCCAGGAATAAGGCAGCACGCGGAAATCTTCATAAATCAGTCCCTTGTCGTAAAGATCCTTAAAATTGTGAATGACGCTTTCCATAAACGGCAGATCCATGGTTTTGTAATCGTGGGAAAAGTCTACCCAGCGGCCGATCCGCTTGAACATATCAACCCAGATGTTGGAATATTTCAGTACGTCCTGACGGCAGAAATTGTTGAATTTTTCAACCCCGAACTCTTCGATCTGTTTGCGGCCGGAAACACCGAGCTGCTTTTCCGCCGACATTTCGGCCGGCAGACCGTGGCAGTCCCAGCCCAGGCGGCGTTCAACCTTTTTGCCGCTCATGGTCTGAAAACGGGCAACCACATCTTTGACATAAGATACCATGATGTGTCCGTAGTGAGGGGTGCCGTTGGCAAACGGCGGTCCGTCATAAAAAACGAACTCGGCCGCGCCATCGCGGTTATGAACCGATTTCTCAAAGGTTTTGTCTTCTTCCCAGAATTTGAGAACACGTTTTTCCAGTTCGGCAAAATCCGGTTTTGCCTGTTGTTCAGCATAATGTTTCGTCATTAATCCAACACCTTAAATTTCTGCTATGGTTTTTAATTTGATTTCGATTTAGAAAATTTTGAATTTTTATGTGCAAAAAAGTATAATCCCCTTAGGGGATAATAATGAAAAAGGAATGTATCAAAAAACTGCACATAAACAAAAACCCTGCGGTAAAACTTACAGCTTGTTAATGTAATACAACAACTCCGCCGAGTCAAGCGCTTATGTCATCGGCTTTCACCGACTGCCTCTTCCCGCGGCCGGTCCGTTTCCGCAATCGGGCGAATCACCCGGCAGGGATTGCCGGCGGCCGCCACGCCCGCGGGAATGTCGCGGTTGACCACGCTGCCGGCGCCGACCACGCTGCCGCTGCCGATCGTCACGCCCGGCAAAACGCTGACGCCGGCACCGATCCAGACGTTGTCGCCAACCGTTATCGGCTTCGCATATTCCAGCCCCCGGCCGCGCAGTCCGGCGTCAAGCGGATGCCCGGCGGTATAGAATCCGCAGTTCGGACCGACAAAAACGTTGTCGCCGAAAACGACTTTTGCCCCGTCAAGTATAATGCAATTATGGTTGGCGTAAAAGTTTTCGCCGATTTCAACGTTTCGGCCGTAATCGCACCAAAAGGGGGCATTGATTTCAAAACGGCGTCCGGTCCTGCCGAGCAGCCGGCGGATCAGCGCCCGCCGTTCGTCTTCCCTTGCCGGAGACAGCCGGTTATATTCAAAACACAGTTCCTTGCAGCGGCGGCGTTCGGCCAGCAGTTCTTCGTCATAATTGGCGTCATACAGCAGCCCCTGCCGCATTTTTTCTTCTTCCGTCATGGTTTTCTCCCTGTTGCTTTCAATATAACCGATAAAAAAAATCAGACAACCGCTTTTGCTCTGCACATCTTTTGCTTGAACTTTGCGTCCAAATAAGGTATATTTTGTCCATAAAAGGATTATAAGGAACAAAGGAAACAAGACATGGACGGCAAAAAAATCGCCCGCGGCGGCGTTACGGTAGCGGAAACGCTTGCAAAATACGGTCTGATTAAAGGATTGGGAACAGTTGCCCGCTGCGGCTGGGAAGCAGGCGGCGTTCTGCTGAAAGAACACGTTAACCTGACGCAGCATTTTTCCGGCTGTTCGCTTGACAGCAACATCGGCAGTTTTCTGATGAGCAAAACGCAAAAAGCCGTAGACTGGAGTACCAAAAAGGTTGAAAACGGCAGCGTCTCCCTGCTTAAGAAACTGGCCGACAAGGCCCGCGGAGGATTGTCCTGAAGATGAAGTGTGCCAAAGACTATCAGGCCGTTATCAGCGCGGACGGACGGCTGGCATTTGTCATTCCCGCCGGAAAAGACGAGCCTCATTCGCCGAAACTGATATACAACGGGGGCGAATCGGCGTTGCTTTACCGGTCGGCGGCAGACATTCTGGTTTTGGACAAACTGCACGAGGAAGCGCAAAAGGCGCTCTGCCGGAAACGGTCGGTTGTGATCATCGAAGCCGACTATGCCGGCGGCAAAACCGTATACGACTACGAAGCTGCGGTTTGCCGCACATAAGGACGGTTTTTCCGTCTTTTTTGCCCAAAAACTTTCAAGGCGTCAAAGGCCTTGAATTTTTTTTGTTCCCGTGATACAAAAACTTTCAGCAAACAATTATTCTGACCACTAAAACTTTTACATCATGATCGCTGCATGCGTCATCATCTGGCTGTTGCTGCTGTTTGCCGACGATGACAAAAAAAGAGAAAACGAATAAGCCTTTGGGTTTTTCCGCAAACGCTTGACAAATCTTCCCGTTCCTTAAAAAACGGCCTTTTGCCCTTTTTTGGCGAACTTTTACCCTTTTAGAAACCTTTTTGCCGCCGGCAGAAAGGTTTTTCTTTTGCCCTTTTCCGCTGCAAAACAGATATTGACTTTTGTTTTATTCCCTCTATTCTGGACGGCGGAATGCAGGGTCTGCATTTCAGCGCCTTTAAAAGGTGCGGAGCCTTCAACAGCTCTACATAATCCGGTGCATGGTATATGGCATCGTTATTTTTCGTGCATATATTATGCACCGTTATCTTTCCCTAGCCGGAATATGGTCGGGGAGCTTTTGGCGTATGTTCAGAATCCGTTCGCGGATTTAAAGGCCAAAAGGTCATGTGATTATGTGTGATGTTGAACTCTCCGACCACCTTTGCAAGGTGGTTTTGCTTTTTATTACGGAGAAAACATCATCATGGCAGAGAAAAGTATCCCGGTAAGCGTCATCATGCCCGTTTACAACGCCGGCGTTTACCTGAAGCCGGCTTTGGAAAGCCTGCTTGAACAAACGCTGAAGGAAATCGAAATCATTGCCGTCGACGACGGCTCGACTGACGGTTCGGAGCAATTGCTTGCCGAATACGCCGCCCGCGACAAACGGCTGAAGGTCATTTCCCTCAAGCGCAGCGGCGCGGCCGCCGCCCGCAACCGCGGCATTGAAGCCGCACGCGGCAAATGGCTGTGGTTTGCCGACGCCGACGACATTGCCGCCCCCGGTCTGGCGGAAAAAATGTACCGCCGGGGAGAAGAGACCGACAGCGACATGGTAATTTGTCAGGCAAATTTTTTAGACGTTGACGGAAAAAAGACGCTGATGAAAAACACCCTTGTCGTCAACCGGCTGCCGCCGGCGGAACCGTTTTCCCTGCCGGATGCCGGAACGTTCCTTTTTACCAACTCCGCCGTCTGGAACAAACTTTACCGCCGCGACTTTGTCATCGGCAAAGACATCCGCTTTCAAAACCTTTCTTCCTGCAACGACGTCGCTTTCGGTGTGCTTGCCCTGGCCGAAGCCGCGCGGATATGCACCGTCCGGGAAGCTTTGTACAACTACCGCATCGGCATTTCCGGCAACATTTCGGCATCGCGCGGACGCTGTGCCGCAAACATCGTCATGGCGGCGCGTTATGTGCGCGACGAACTCGAGCGGCGACATTTCCGGCAACGGATCATCGACCGGTTTTATGCGCGGATCGCTCATTCCTTCGCTTATGAATACCAACAAACCGCCGGCCGCTGGCAGAAACACAAGTTGCTCAAACTGTTTAAAGCTTTTTTGCCCAAAGCCCTCTTCAAGCGCCAGTTCAAAAACGAAGCGCCGATAAAAGACCTGTTGTTCAAGAAAACAAAGCTGGGAAACAAACGCGTCGTCCGTCTGGCAGGCATAAAAATCGCTTATCACAAAAAGGAAAAGGCCGTTCCCGTCCGTTCGGCAAAAAGTGACCTGCATTTCCGCGGTTTTAACCAGCTGGCATTTTGCATCCGCAGCAATCTGCGCAAACTGCCGGAAAACGTCGATCTTGTCGTCGGCGTGCCGCGGTCGGGAATCATCCCGGCTTACATGATCGCCCTGTTTTTAAACAAACCGGCCTGCTCGCTCAACGAATTCGTCAACGGCTGCCGGCCGGCAAACGGCAACCGTCCGCTCAAAGAAGGAACCGTCCGGCAGGTGCTGGTGGTGGACGACTCCGTTTATTCCGGCAGCGCGCTGAAAAAGACCAGAGAAATTCTGGCACCGCTTGCCGGAAAATACGAACTGACGTATCTTTGCATTTATTCCCATCCCAAGGCCGACCCCAAACCGGACATCTTTTTTGAAACGGTGCCGACGCCGCGGCTGTTCCAATGGAACTACCTCAACCATGCCGTCGCCGGCCGGGCCTGCTTTGACATTGACGGCGTCCTTTGCTTTGACCCGAGCGAAGAACAAAACGACGACGGCCCGAAATACGTCGATTTCCTGCTGCATGCGCGGCCGCTTTACATCCCCGGTTACAAAATCGCCGCCCTGGTCACCAGCCGGCTGGAAAAATACCGGCCGCAAACCGAACAATGGCTGCGGGAAAACGGCGTGCAATATGACAAACTGTACATGCTCAACGTCGCCAGCAAAGAAGAACGAATCCGCCTCGGCTGCCACGCCGACTTCAAGGCGGAAACGTACAAACGGCTCGACGACTGCATTTTGTTTGTCGAATCGAACAGCCGGCAGGCCCGGCAGATTGCGGAAAAAAGCGGAAAGCCGGTCATCTGCGCGGAAACCGACGAAATGTTCGGCAATTTCGGAGAAGTGTCATGAGCGAAGCGCCTTTGGTTTCCGTCGTCGTACCGGTTTACAATGCCGAACCGTACCTGCGGGAATGTCTTGACAGTCTGTTTGGGCAAACGCTGAAGGAAATCGAAATCATCGCCGTCGACGACGGCTCGACCGACGGTTCGGGAAAAATTCTTGACGAATTTGCTGCCCGCGACCGGCGGCTGAAAGTCATTCATCAGGAAAACGCCGGCGTTTCCGCCGCCCGCAACCGCGGCATCAAAGCCGCGCGGGGGCGTTATCTGACGTTTGTCGACGCTGACGACAGAATCGACCGGCAGGCACTCGGTTACCTTTGCTTTGAAGCGGAACGTCTGCAAACGGACATTCTGCTGTTTAACTATGCGGCCTGCGAAAACGAACTGTATCACAGGTGCCCTCTGCTTGACGAACTTTACCGCCGGTTCGGCGACCGGGCGTTTAGCTACGCAGAAGGCAAAGACCTGCTCTATTACGTCCACGGCACCGCCGCTGGCAAGTTCTACCGTACGCGGATGATCCGCGAACGGGGGCTGGAGTTTCCGCTTTCCACCTTTATCGGAGAAGACCTGTGCTTCTGGGCGGAAGCCCTGCTGGCGGCCGAACGCCTTGCCGTCAGCGGCAACGTCTTTTATTTTTACCGCAAAGACAACGAACACAGCCTGAGCAAACGCCTTTCCGACCTCGGCGAACAACAGCTGAAAGGATATTGCGGCCTGAAGGAAAGACTGCGGCGGAAACTGACGCCGGAAGCTTTCCGCGAAGCGGACTTTTATCTGATCGACCGCAACATGGCCCTGTTCACTTGGAACTACAGTCTGCTGAAAGATCCGGACCTGCGCCGGGAATTTCGCCGCCGCATGCGGGAATTTATGCGCTATCCGGCGGAATATACGTCGGAAGAACAAAAGAAATTCCGTTATCTGAAAGCGTTCAAACGAATGCAAAAACCGGCAAAAAAACGCTTTTCCGTCGCCGGCATCAGATTTTCGTTCGGGAAAAAAGAATAACGGTCAGCCCTGCGGTTCAAAAATTTCACCGCCGATAACAGGTTCGACCGCGCCGGTGGTTGCGGGAAAACTGAGCGGCAGCCAATGCAGCCGGCGAACCGCCCAAAACGCCGCCTCCTGAGCGTCGACGGCTTCCGGCTGCCAGCCGGCTTCAACTGCGGTTTTAACCGTCATATTCGGCAGCCGCTGCCGCAAAAAACGCATCAGGGTCGGGTTTTTGGCGCCGCCGCCGCAGACAATCGCTTCTTCCGGCGGTTCCGGCAGGTAAAGCGCCATCGAATAGGCAATCGATTCCGCCACAAACGCCGTCGCCGTTGCCGCGCCGTCTTCCAGCGACAATCCTTCCAGATGTTCCATCTTCTCGGCAAAAACCGTACGGTCACAGGCTTTCGGCGGATTAAGCGCAATATATTTGTGGTGCATCAGCACGGCCAGAATCTTTTCGTCAACCCGGCCGGTGATCGCCAGCCTGCCGTTATAGTCGATATGCATGCCGCCGTGTTTCATCACCCAGTCGTTGATTACCGCATTGCCGGGACCGCTGACAAAAGCTTTCATTTCCCCGCTGGTGCCGAACCAAACCACCTCCGAAGTGCCGCCGACGTCAATTACCGCCAGCGGACGCCGCATTTTGGCCGTCAGCGCCTCGTAATACACCGGGGCAAACGGCGCCCCCTGTCCGCCGGCCAGAATGTCCGCGCTGCGAAAACGGGCCGCCGTTTTTATGCCGGTCAGTTCCGCCAGCCGGCGTCCGTCGCCTATCTGGTGAGTGTAATGTTCCGACGGACGGTGGCATATGGTATGGCCGGCAAAGCCCAGAATGTCCGGGGAAACGCCTTCTTCACGGACAAAATCCTTCACCGCGGCGGCGGCAAATTCGGTAAAAGCCGTTTCCGCCCGGCGGATTTCCGCCGCATGTTCGGGAGAATCCGCGCGTTTTCCCAAAACCGAACGTATCTGTTCAAGCAGTTCCTCTTCATAAGGAATGACAAACGCCGGCCCCTGCCGATAAACGTCTATGCCGTCGGTTTCCATCAAAGCCAGTCCCAGCCCGTCGAGAGAAGTTGAACCGGCAATTCCCAATGTCGTTGTGTTTTTTATGTTGTTCATTCATTAATTAAAAAAAATTGTAACCGCATTTGTTTCAGTATAGGCTTTAAGGGGTTAATAATTTGTATACCGGCGCAAAAAAGCCTTCCGTCCCCATAAGGACGAAAGGCTTTGTCTTGAAAGGCGGCCTGTCTTACCGCACACGCCTTGCCGCGCCGGACAAAAACGAATCTCCGAGACGGCTTTTGACAAAAACATATTTACTTTCCGATTAAAGCATGATATAATTTTTTCACTTGGTTAAGGATTATGTAATTATTAAAACTCTAAAAAATGAATACACAAAAGTTTTTCAGTATATTGGGAGAAAGCTTTTTGAATGCACTGGTATTTCTTCTGATATTCAACGGATTTACCGCGTGGGTATATCATGTCAATTATTTCGGCGCCTGGGAACATTCCGTATCTTTTGCCATCGGGTATTTTTCAGGAGTGTTCGGCTACAACATTTTTAAGGCAATAAAAGACAGATAACCGAACCGGGCAAGCTTCAACAACGATCTTGGAACAAAATCCGAGGTCGTTTTTTTATACCGCAAACCGGCATTCTTTTGTCAGCGGCATATCGCCGTTTTCAAATTCAGCCCGTTTAAGCCGGTCAAGACAATCAGCAATGCCTTTTATGCCGGTACCGGCAAATTTACCGGCGCGTTTCGAAAATACGGACAAAATCTCAAAAAACATACGGAAGAAAAGACAGCCGGCAACAACAGATTGCTTGCACTGCGCGAATTATATGCTAATATGCGTTAAAAATTCATCATTAAAGGCAGGAAAAATGAGTCATTTCAAATCAGAATTCTTTAACATTATGCTTGAGCGCGGTTTTTACAACCAATGCACCAACGAGGAAGGGTTCGACCAATACCTTTCCGAGTGCGAACAAAAAGGCACGCCGGCCGTCGGCTATCTCGGCTCCGACCCGACCGGCGACAGTCTGCACGTCGGGCACATTGTGCCGCTGATGATGATGCGTTGGTTCCAGAAATGCGGCCACAAGCCGCTGACGCTGGTCGGCGGCGCCACCGCCCGCATCGGCGACCCTTCGGGCAAAGACAAGCTGCGACCTTTTTTAAGCGAAGAAACACTGGCGCACAACATTGAAGGACTGAAAAAGTCTTTCGGCAAATTCTTAAAGTTCGGCGACGGCAGGAACGACGCGGTGATGGTTGACAACTGGGACTGGTTCAAAGACATCAACTACCTTTCCTTCCTGCGCGACATCGGCACCTATTACTCGGTCAACCGGATGCTGACCATGGACAGCGTCAAAAGCCGGCTGGATCGCGAACAGCCGATGAGTTTTCTCGAATTTAACTATATGCTGCTGCAGGGTTACGATTTCTGCGAACTCTACCGGAAATACGGCTGCCGCGCCCAGATTGCCGGTTCCGACCAGTGGGGCAACATTACCTCCGGTACCGAACTCGGCCGCCGCAAATACGACGTTGAACTGTTCGGTTTTACCAGCCCGATCATCACCGACTCCGCCGGACGGAAAATGGGCAAGTCGGAAGGCAACGCCGTCTGGATCAACGAAGACAAACTGCCGGCTTATGACTATTATCAGTATTTCCGCAACATCGGCGACGCCGAAGTGGGCAAATGCCTGCGCATTTACACCGACCTGCCGATGGACGAAATCCGCCGTCTGGAAGACTTGAAAGACCAGGAAATCAACGAGGCCAAAAAGATCCTTGCCTTTGAGGCAACAAAAATCTGCCGCGGTTTTGACGAAGCAAAAGCGGCCGAAGAAACGGCGGTCAAAACTTTTGAACAGGGCGGCATCGGCGGCGAACTGCCGACCCTGGAAAAAGACAACATCACCGGCCTGTCGGTTCTCGACGCCTTTGTCGAAATCGGCTTCTGCGCCAGCAAAGGCGAAGTGCGGCGGCTGATCAAGCAAAACGGCATCCGCGTCAACGACCGGGCGATCAGCGACGAAAATTACGTTTTCGACGAAAGCGACATTGTTGACGGACAAATAAAAATCGCTCAGGGCAAGAAGAAATTCGGCCTGATCAAACAGGCCGGTTGACAAAAAACGGCGGGCTTGTTAAAATAAGGTTTCTGAAAATTATTATTAATCAATTAAAACTTCATACGTTATGACAGACGCAAAAATCGAAAAAGTGATGACCAGCAATTTGCTTTACACTTTGTTTTTCACAGACGGCAGTTCGCTCGAAATTTACAAAAGCCAATTTCGCGGCGTTTCCCGTCCGAAGGCCGGAGACATGTTCGGAATCCGGCAGGAAGAACAGACGGACGGAAGCATTGTTTCCCGGATATTTCTCAACGGAAAGGAAGTCAGGGGAAAAACCCTTTAACAATAATTCATCAACCCAATTAATTTTTTTGCTTATGTTAGAAAGAAATCTGACCGTCGCTTCCGTTGAAAAGCGGGACGACAAGTATGGAATCTGGCCGGAAATGTCCACGCCGTTTTCGCTGCCCTGCATCCTTTTCGGCGATCGAAAACCCCAGCGCGGCGACAGTATCGTAATTGAGTGCGAAGGCGACAATATCGTCGGCGCCCTGTGGAACGGAACCCGCATTCTCGGCCCTGCCCGGCCCTAAGCCGGCAGCAAACCGCAACAAGACCGCATGTTGACAAAACATGCGGTCTTTCGCGCTTTAAAGCCCGCCGCAAAAAGCTATTGACAAGCCCGCAAAAAACGCTATATTACAGAAAAACTTGCGTTTAACACTAAAATTTTAAGAGTATAAAGACATGGCAAAAGCAATCAAAGTTAAAGTTAAAATGGAAAGCACCGCCGGAACCGGTACATTTTTCGTTGCCGAAAAAAATCCGAGAACCCATCCGGAAAAGCTGTCCATGAAAAAATACGACAAGAAGTCGAAAAAACACGAAGAATTCGTTGAAAAGAAGCTGAAGTAATTATCTGCCGAAAGATACAGTTTTTCAATGCCGGTTGTTTGCAGCCGGCATTTTTCGTTGTACAATCCGACTAACCGGCAACAATCAGAAATATGACGGACAAAAAGCATTCTTTGTTATCTGTTGTCTGTATAAACAATTATTAAACAAAAAATTATGAAAACCAGTATCAATTATATTTGCGGAAGCGTTTATGTCGAAGCAACCATACAGAGAATCGCCCTTTTTCCGGTTCTTCCGAATGGCAAAAAAGCAGAAACAAAAGCAAAATGTTCCATCCTCACCGAGGACGGAAAAGTATTTTCGTTTTTTGCCGATATGCAATCAAAGTTTTTGATATGCTCATGCTGACGAAGGAAAATGACGAGGTCAAATTCGATTACGATCCCGCCTGTTCCAGCTTGGATTATTTTACCAGCAAAACGATCCAAGCGTAATCCGCAAAAAAATCATAAGTATCTTTCAAAAGAAAGATGCTTTTTTTATGCTTAGAACGAAGAGCAGGCAGACGCGGCCATTTCGGTTCAATCATAAAGGCTTACAAAGTTTTGAGCGGGCGTTTGAAGTTCAAACGAACCAATACCGCTTGCGCCGGCTTGCGGAAAGTTTATCCGCATTTGCCGGACTGCCGCCATTTTGTCCCCATTTTGATATTGACACAAAACGTCTTCCGCAGTATTTTGTCCAAAGAACATAATTATTAACTTAATCATCATTCACAATGAAAACTTTATTTGCATTTTTTGCGATCCTGGGGATTGCCGGCGGAATTTTGGCTTTTTGCTTTTTCTCGCCCGTAATTGCGGCGTTTGCCCTTTTTCTCTATCTGCTGGTCGGCGGGGGCTTTGTTTTCAGCTTTGCGTACAACCACGGTTTAAGAAAAAAATGGCTGGCCGACCCCATTCTTCCGGATTCTCCGGAATTTGACGACTTTTTCTGGAAACTGACGCTCGTCAACCAGGACTGGTACATCGAAGAAATTCTGCACAGGGAAGGCTTGTTGCGGCTGATTGAAAAATGCGAAGCCGAAATCGTACAAACCTGGCAGGATACGGAAACGGACAGGGAAGAAAAGATTGAAAGAAACGACCGCTGCCTGAAGCGTCTGAAAGTGCTTACCGGCATGCTGGACTTCAACTACGGACTGAGGCCGTATTAACCTCCGAAAGAAAAAATTATTAATTTTTTAACACCGACACACAAATGCAGACACAAGTTTTGAAAACCGCCGACGGATTCAAGGCAGAAGTTACCCTTCGCAGCATTGTCCGGGCTCCTTTTTACAAACACGGCAAAGAAGACGGCAACATTCTGAAATATCTGGCTGCAACCGCGGACGGAAGTTATTTCGCCTTCTTCATCGACCTGAAAGAAGACGAAGAGATACTGGAGCTTATTTTGTTGGCGGAAAAAGGCGACAGAGTTGTTTTTGAGTTCCAACAGGGCGAAGAAAAACGTTGCTACGTCAAAGACTTCATCAACCAAACGGCGCACCGGAAACAACTGCTCCGAGGCTGATTTTTCATCTGCACCGCACCTTCCTTAAAACGGAAGGTGTTTTTTGTTGCCATAAACATGCAGTTCAACGCGTTGCATGCGTCTTTCTTTAAGTTTCCCGCATATCTTTCGCAAAATTCCCTTACGGAAGGCTGTTTACGGAAGGTGTTTTTTGTTGCAAAAACGTACGTTGATACGTTGCATACCCCTTCTTCGCTTTTTCGTCCGTCTCCCGCAAAATTTACTTTTTGCTGACAAAGCGGTTGTCTTTAATGTAAAAACGCCAGGGCTTGTCCTTATACTCTTCGGCATAATCAATTCCGATCCGCGGACGGGCAACAAAAGGATAACCGCCTTTGCCGGGACTGATCCAGACGGTGTTTCCGCCAAGGTCGATACCGTCATGTTCGCGGCGGGTAACAGCCAGCGCCTGACAGAGTTTTCCGGGGCCGGTAGTCAGGTTGGCCGGATTTTCGCATTTGCGCCGGCGCATCATCGTTTCCAGCCCGGACACCGGTTCCAGCGAGCGGATCAGAACGGCGTTGGCGGTTCCTTCCGGCCCGGCCACCACGTTAAACTGATTATACATGCCGTAAACGAAAAAGACGTAGGCGCAGCCGCCGGGTTTGAACATGGTTGCCGTCCGCGGCGTTTTCTTGTTCGGCCAGGCATGGCAGGCCTTGTCGCAGCTGCCGATATAAACTTCCAGTTCGGTGATCATGCCGGCAGTCAGTTCGCCGTCGATTTCGCTGCACAAATAGGCGCCGAGAAGGTGATTTTGCGCCAGTTCAAAAGCGTCCCCCCGATAGACGGTCGGAGAGAGGCGGCGGGAAAAATCCGGTTCCATGTTTTTTCCTTTCTGTTTATGTTTGCATCGCTGAGTTTACGGCATTTTTTATAAAAAAACAACCGTCCCTCTTTCTCCCTTTCGGAAACAGGCATCCCCGCCCGAACCGGGTGTTCCCAGGCCACACATAAGCCGGTTAAATTCGGAACCGGAAACCGGACATTTCCCGTCCGACCGGGATTTCTAAAACAGCTGCAAAGCCGGGGTTTTGGCCATGTCCAAAGCGCGGAACAGCGTTGTCCCGACACCTTAAGCATGCGGCCCAGGGCAAACTCGGGGGACTCTGCCAGGCATATAATAAAATTTTTTCTCATTTCCCCTTGACTTCCGTTTTTAACTTTATATATTGGTGTGCTCAATTTGATTATTGGATTATTATTAACAATTAAATTCATATTGCTTATGATTGAAAAATTACTGTTCTTTTTAATGTATTTGTGGGCTTTGGGTAATTTTACCGCAGCTTTGTCCGTTATTCTTTACCGCACCGTTAAAACCCCGCACCGGCAAAAACAATGGCACAACCTGGTTCAAGGCAGCATGTTTTTGAATATGGGCGCCGTTTTGCTGATTTCCGGCGGAACATTGCAGCATTTTTATCTGTGGCTGCTGATGACGGCAAACCTGTTTCTCGCTTCGTGGTGCGTTCGCATAATGCGCCATCGTTACGAAACGCGGCTGAAAGACCAAAAACTGACTTTTCGGATCGTCCGGGTTAAGCACAACACGGCTCACGGAACGGTAGAAATTGACGGAATCCGCTATCGCGCTTACATTCCTCCGGTATGGGTAAAAGAACATCTGGATGAAAGCGGCCGGCTGTTTCCGGGAACTTACAAAAGATATCAGGCGCAAACGGTGCAAAAAGCGCGGTTCAAGCGTTTTGTTCCGGTTTACGGCAACGAGGACAGACCGCTGGTCGAACTCGGCTGATATTCTTACTAAGACTGAAATTCAAGAAAGGGAGCGGCAGGAACCGCCCCCTTTTTATTTTTCTAAATCTCCGGTTCCCGCTTTTTTCGTCTTCGGCAACAACCGGCGCAAATCCGGCCGCCAGCCGATTTTATAATTGCCGCGCAAATAGTCGGCGGCCGTTTTTCCCGTCTGATCGGCAATGTTCCCGTCCGCACCGAGAGCCAGCAGCCGTTTTATGTTCCGGGGAAAACTTCCGTAGCAGGCCGCGGCACACAAGGCCGTCATTCCCTCAAAATTTTTCCCGTTTAATTCACAGCCTTTTTCCAACAGCAGTTCCAGCAATTCGGAACAATGATAAAAACAGGCCGCCACCGTCAACAGCGGACTGCCGTCGTCCAGACAGACTTTCGGGTCGGCGCCGGCATTCAGTAATTCGTTTACGATTTCCGGCCGATTGCGATAAAAAACCGCGGCCATCAGCGGATTTTTGCGCAAATCCCCGTCACCGGCGAGCGACGCGCCGGCTTTGATCAGTTCGCGGATCACCGGCAGCGGCTGCCGCCGCGACAAAGCCGCAACCAGAGGCGGTTCGCCGAATACGCCGACATGATTGACGTCGGCGCCTTCCCGGAGCAAACGCCGGATGATCCGCAGCGGCACTTTACGGTGATTTTTAAGCGCATAATGCAACGCCGCCGTTTTGTTTTCCCGGCGCATAAGCGATTTCCACGCAAGCTTTCTCCCCGTCAGATAAACAATTCCGGAGAAAATCGCGCCAATGCATAAAAAAACGGACAATTCCATAACTTCTTCCTCTTAAGCGGACAATTGTAATCTCCGCAGAGTTTTTTTAAAGCAAAAACTTGTTTCGGCATTTTCTTTGTGTTATCTTTTCCACAGTTTTTACCAAGAAGCTCAACATCATGAAAAGAATCATCATTTTCAGACACGGCGAATACGACGGCAGCGGAGAGCTTGACGCCGACGGCGCAAAGGCGGTTTTCGCCCGGGTAAAGCTGATCCGGCGGGAAACGGGCCGCGCCGCAACGGTTTTCACTTCTCCGGTACTCCGGTGCAGACAGACGGCACGGGTGATCGCGCTGGCAATGGACGGGGCTGAAACCGAAGACGAGGAACTGCTGGCGGAAAATTGTTCCGACCGGGCGCATGAGTGCAAAAACAGACTGATTGCCCTGGCCGAAAGGCAGGACGGCGACACGATCGCAGCCGTTTCGCACGAACCCAATGTCAGGCGGATGTTTAACGTCGGCCTGCGTCCGGGAACCGAAATTATGTTTGAAGCGGACGACTGGCGGCAGATTTTCGACCGCCCGGCTCAAAACCTCATTTCCCGGGTTCAAAACTTTTCCGAAGAATATTTCAGAAGTTATTTCATACCTGAATGCGGTGAAGAAGATTTGGCAAAACTGCGCAGTCTCGATTTTCTGGCCGGGCGTCTGTAAAACCGGTTTTTCACAAAAAAAGAGCCGGACCGCAAAGGTCCCGCTCTTTTTTTTATCGGTTTAACGGCCGTTGCATGCTACCGACGGGCGAATTTGCCGGTCCGTTCGCGACGACGCCGCTTTTTCGGATTTTCCCGCATTTCTCCCTCAAACGGCGGGAAATACGGCACCAGTTCGTTGTTGAACTTCATGTTCACCCGCCAGCCGTGCGCATCCTGAGGATTGGGATCGCCGGCGCGGCGTTTTTCGCGAATCCGCATAAATTCGCCGATCGGCGCATAGTCGGGCATGTCTTCCGACATTCCCCGCAGGGTACCGGGCACATACCTCATCCGCGGCATCAACGACTGAGCCAGCAGCGCATTGACCGGACCGCTGAAGGTCACTTCCGCCCCGTCACCGTCTTCCTTGTCCTGTATCAGATATTCGTATCCGCTGCAGGCGGTGATGATCCGCATATATCCCTGTCCGAGCAGCACCAGCGTGTTGTTTACCGAACGTCCGGGCTCCATGAGGGTGATATGACCGCATTCTTCGTCGCCGTCAATATTCCAGCGTTTGCCGTCGCCCATGCGAATTTTATACATCAGAACTTTGGTGGTCTGCGTAATTTCAAAGCGGAAAAAGCTTTGGGTGAATTCTTTCTTTTCCATACGATTGTTTTTAATTGGTTAATAATTCTGTTGACGAAATCAGTATAACCGCAAAAAACAATTAAAGCAAGAATTTTGTCAAAAAATCGGACAGAAAACAGTCACCGCCATTCAATCGACACAATTTCCGGCACGCTGCAAAAACGCACCGGCAGAATACTGGTACCGAGCCCGACCGAGGTAATCAGCCGGCGGCCGTTTTCCTCCTTCAGCCCGCGCAGATATTTCTGTCCGTAACGGGAATTGGCTATCGGCGCACCGAAACCGGGAACATAAACCTGCCCGCCGTGGGTATGGCCGGCCAGCGTCAGCACCGTTTGCGCGGGAACTTCGGGAAAAACGTCCGGCGAGTGGGAAAGCAAAACCGCAGCACCGACAGCGCCGGACAAAGCGCGGCCGACGTCCGGACGGCCGGTCGAAACGTCTTCCACCCCGCCGAGATAAAAGGAAATGCCCTGATAATCAATCTGCCGGCCGTCATTTTGCAAAACCATGATGCCGCGGGCGGCAAGCGCCGCCGCCATCTCTTTCTTGCCGTACCATTCGTCATGGTTGCCGAGCACGGCAAAGACACCGGCCGGAGCTTTTATTTCCGCCAGACCGGCGGCTATTTCTTCCGCCGGCATCGATACCGACCGCAAATGACCTTTGGCAAAATCGCCGCCCAAAAGCACTATATCCGGCTTTTCAGCATTGATGGCCGCCACGATTTTACGCAGCCTTTCCTTTGAACCCGGGGTCAGATGGAAATCGGAGGCAAAAACCATTTTCAGCCCCTTCATGTCCGGCGCTTCCAGCTGATAGCGGCTGACCCGGAGCAACCGCGGTTCCACCGCAAAAACCCATATCAGCAGCAAAGCTTCAATAAGCACCAGAGCCGTCAGCAGTTTCATCATTTTTTTATTTCTTTCCCCAAAAATTCGTATCATAAAATTTGACGACAGGATAATTTTCGGCCGCGGAAATTTCTTCATACTGCGGCCAAAAGCGTTCAAAACAGGCGCGATTGATCAAAAGCGAATCATCGTCTTCGGCATTGCGCGCAAGCACCCGGGCCAGCGCTGTTTCCCTGTCGCAGCGCAGCTGATGGAAAACGACGTCTTCGGTCAGCTTCCGCGCCCGTTCATACGCCCGGCGCCGCGCTTCCCTGCTCCAGAAACCGTAATCGAGAATCGCGTGAGCGCCGGCTTTTACCGTCTGCTCCGCCAGCTTCCAGATCAAAGCGTCAACCCGCTGCCAGGCATCGCGAAACTCCTCTTCCGGCAGATTTCGTCCGTACAGGGCATGCATAAACCCGTCATGGGTAAAACGCACCGCCGGCAATTCGCGCTCAAGCCGCCGGGCGAAAAAGGTTTTGCCGAATCCCATATAACCGACGATCAGATGAACCGCCGCCATTTTCTATGCGCCGTCCCGCGCGGCGACCTGTTCCAGTTTGTGACGGATTTCCGCATAACGGTCGTTTTTCAGATATTTCCAACACCGTTTAAGCGTATCCGCCGCGGCAAGCGGCGAGGTCCGGTCCAGATTGTATCCCTGCTCCAGCAGCCTTTCCAGGCAGTAGTAGTTGCCGATAAACGACAAAGCGATCCCGATTCCGTAACCGACGTGTTTGAAATCAAACAGCGGATAGTAACCGACCTCGCTGTCAAACAAGCGGCAGGCGACGGCCAGTCCCAGCACCCAGAGCAGCCCTTCTTTGACCATTCCGCGAAAGAAAAAACCGAACGGTCCGATGAGTAAAAACAGCCAGCTGAACCCCGGCCTGATTTTTCGCGTTTTGCCGGTTTCCGGATTATAAAGGATCAGATTGCGCAAATCTACCGCGCTTTCCCGGTTCGTGTCCATTTTCATTTTCCCTCATGATACAAAAACACCGATATTTGAAACATTATCAGTTCTTCGTCTGCCGATCAACCGCTTTGTTGAAAAAAACGGCTGACGACGAAAAATGATGACTTTTAAAAATTTTTCGGTTATAATGCAGCCCGTGTTTTAACAAAGACTAAGACTGATGAAAAAAATTGTATCGGCGGAAGAAGCCGGAAAAATGATCCGCGAAAACTGCTCGCTGATGGTCGGCGGCTTTTTGCGCTGCGGCACCCCCGTAAAAGTTATTGAAGAAATCATAAAAAACAAAACCGGCAACCTGACCCTGATTGCCAACGACACTTCTTATCCCGAACATGACCGCGGCCGGCTGATTGCCAACCGGCTGGTTAAAAAGGCGATCGTCGGCCATATCGGCACCAACCCCGAAACTGGCCGCCAGATGAACGCCGGCGAACTGGAGGTGGAACTGGTGCCGCTGGGAACGCTGGCCGAAAGAATCCGCTGCGGCGGCGCCGGACTCGGCGGTTTTCTGACACCGACGGGTGTCGGCACGGTGGTGGAAAAAGGCAAAACCGTAATTGAACAGGACGGCCGCAAATACCTGCTGGAAAAACCGCTTCGGGCAGATGTGGCACTGGTTTACGCCGGCAAGGCCGACCGCTTCGGCAACCTGTTTCTCGACGGCACCACCCGCAATTACAATCCGGTGATGGCCACCGCCGCCGAAACCGTCATCGCCGAAGTCGACGAACTTTGCGACGAGCCGCTTAATCCGGCAGAAATCACCATTCCCGGAATTTTCATCGACTATATCGTCAAATCTAACGAGGATTAACATGCTTTCCAAAGAACAATGCCGCGAAATCATCGCCCGCCGGGTGGCAAAGGAATTTGCCGAAGGCGACGTCATCACTCTGGGCATCGGCCTGCCGACGGAAGTCGCCAATTACATTCCGCACAATATGCATGTCATTTTTCAGTCGGAAAACGGCTTGCTCGGGGTCGGCCCGCATGACGGCGCCGCCGGCGCTAACCCGAAAGTTACCAATGCCGGCGGAATCGCGGTAACGACCAAACCGGGCGCCGTGTTTTTCGACTCGCTCGCCGCTTTTACCATGATCCGCGGAGGACACATCAACGCCACCGTTCTCGGCGCCCTGCAGGTTGACGAACAAGGCAACCTGGCCAACTGGATGATTCCCGGCGCCTTCGTCCCCGGCATGGGCGGCGCCATGGACCTGGTAGTCGGCGCCAAAAGAGTGATCATCGCCATGGAACATACCAGCAAAGGCGCGCCGCGGATTGTTGAAAAATGCACCCTGCCGCTGACGGCGGCAAACGAAGTCGACCTGATCGTCACCGAACGCGGCGTAATCGAGGTTACACCCGAGGGGCTGGTGCTGAAAGAAATCAATCCGGCGTTTTCGCTTGAGGAAGTGATCGCCTCCACCGGCGCCCGGCTGATCATCGACGAGCGGTTGAAAGAGCTCAGTCTGCCGGAAGCCGTCTGAGCCTGCCGGCTGAAACGCAGAGTTGAAAAAACGCGGACAAGTATCGTTTTTTCATAAACTTCCACCGGCTAATGCCGATGATATTAACCATTCCGAACCTCAAATGCCCGGTCCAAAGCTGCGCAAGCCTTACGGCCGAGCCGTCATGTCTGCATCTACCTGCTTACGCAGACGTTCGAATCATAAAAAGAGCCCCCGGTCAGACCGGGGGCTCTTTTGTCTGCCGTTTACTTAACCAGACGAATAATGTCAACTTCAATGTCGGTCGGTTTCACCATATGGGTATCGACTTCGCCCTGAATTTCCACTTTGTCGTCGGGTCCGACGGTCAGGCCGTTCCAATCGTCGTCGTCAATTTCGATTTTGATTGAACCGCTGTCATCTTTGAACATATATTCCTCGCTGCCGAGACTGCTTTCGATATATCCCTGCAAAACGACATAGCTCTCGTCCGGCATTTCCTTGGCTTCGGCCACCGTAGCGGCATTATTCTTGGACGGGCCGGAAAATCCGGCCGACGCCGGCAGCGCCAGACCGGACAGCAATAAAACGGCTAAGGCAGTTTTCAGATTTTTCATGTTAACCTCCGTTAAAATACAATGCCTCTATAAGATATACCGGCAAAAAACAAAAACAACCGTCCTTTTGCCGATTTGACGCTTCGGTTTAAAAAACAGAAAGCCTGACCGTCCGGTTAAGGACGACAGGCTTTCTTACTTAAAGGAATCTCTCCCTTTCGGTAATGCCCGGACGCCACCATGAACTTCTGTAAACGTCCATGATGTAATCTTTGGGTTTGGTGATCGACCAGCCGTTTTCGGTGGTGTACACGTAGTTTTTACCGAAACAGCTTCTTCGGGCCGGAAAAACACATCTGTCAATCAACCCGGAAGAAGTTTCCGAAAAGATTCTTCTCTGCGCGATATCAATATATTTGTTCGTACCGGCAACGGAAACGCCGAGACGCAACTCCGTACCTTTGGCCGAACTTTCCCTGATAACGCACCATCGTAACCTTTTGCCCTTGGGGATATTGAAATATCGCCGCAAGAACACATAACTGTTAAAGAATCTTTTTTCAGATTTCATAAAATAATTTTTTTAAAAATAAAACAAAATCGTGTTTTCACGCCATAAGTATAAGACAAAACGGACAAAAAGTCAATTCGGTTTTAAAAGATAAATTTTGGACATTTTATTGACATAAAAATGACAATATTGTATCCTGAGAACAATCAACCAACGGAGAACAAAATGGCTGCAAAACCAGGAAAAAAGAAAACGAACCAAAAGATCGCCCTCGAAACCCGCATTCTGGCAACTTTCTCGCTGATCGAAATCTGCAAAACCGACGCCCAGAACATCGGCAGCGCCGACATAGAAGAATTGTACAAAAAAATTGCCGCTCTCAACGAAAAGGCCTTTGAGGACGAAAAAGCCCTGGATATCGTTGCCGAACACGGTCTGGACGAGATTGCAAGCGTCGACCACCTGAAAGAGCGCATCTACCGCAGCCGCGCGATCAACGCCTACAAACAGCTCGGCTATTTCGGCCTGGCCGGCGGTTCCGTCGACGAACACGAAATGAGCGGCGCCGAAATTCTCGCCACCGTCATGCACGAAGCCGGCATCAAGAACGCCGACGAGCTTTCCGCCGCCGCCTGCTCCGGCGAACTTGACGACGAGGGGGCCGACAGACTGCACAAAGAATTAAACGGCAAGCTGGGCTTCCTGAAAAAAAGACTGGCCGCCGACTACGAAGACTACCAAGAGCGGAAAAGCAAAAACAGTTCCGTTGAACTGATCCGCGAAGACATTGAAGAATACACTTTCGACAAAAACAAAACGGCATCTTTTGAATTCAGCGTCCGCAAAAAAGACTATGACTTTCGTTGCGGCTTGAGAGACGATTTCAAACGAACCACCAAGCCCGACTTCCTGAAACTTTACGGTACCATGCTGACGGAAGGCAAAAACGCGGCACAGGGCAGTTCTTTCGGCAGCACTTATCCGGCTTTTCGAGAAATGATTGAAAAATCGGTCGGCAAAGACGCCGCCGACGCCGAAATTGACCAAGCGCTAGGCATTTCCCCCGAAGAAGCCGCCCAGCCGGGAATTGAAGCCAAAAGAAAAGCGGCCTACAAGGAAAAATGCACGGAACTGTATTTCAAAACCGTGGCCGGACTGTTGTCGCAAAAACAAGAATATAACCTCAGCCACAACACCAACAGCGATTATCGCATCTATATGCAGACAATCGACAACAAATATATCCGCAGTTTATGCAACGGCGAAAACGATATCGCTGCTTTGGCCTTTCAGGATCCGGATTATAAGCAGCAATACGAAAGCAAGGCTCGGGAACATCAGCTGAACAGGGAAATGCGGGACGAGACCGCAGACATGCAGATCGTTTCCGTTCACCACAAATTCCCGGTCGGTGCCGTCTATGACGTTTATGACCAAATTCTGACCTCTCACAGCGAAGACCTGAAAAAAGAAAAATGCAGCAAGCTGGTCAACAACCGCAGCAACATGGTTTTCGTCATCGGGCAGGACATGCATCAGTCACTGGAAGCAAAAGGCAAAATGGACTTCCGCAAAAATCAGGATGCCATGATTTTTGCCGCCAGAATCAACGTCCAGGCCTTGAGAAGCGTTATGTCCCAACTGCCGCCTTACATGCGGGAAGGTTTGAAAAAATACGTCAAAATCGGCGAAAATGACAAGAGCAAAGACATCAGCGTCAACATGAAATTTTCCGAACCGCAGGAAATCGGCGCAATCAGGGAAAAGCTGAACACTTCGGCCGGGCATGTCAGCGTTGCGCAAAAATACGCCCGTTATTATACGGAAAGACAAGTCCGAGATTAAGACATGTTAATGTTGCCTTAAAACATTATATGAAAAGCCCGTCTCATGGCGCCCGTCAATCTGCGGAAAATGAATTCGCGACAAAACCGTAAGGTTGCCGTTGTCGCTGAAAGCAGCAAAAACAAGATCAAACAGCCAAGTAATTGACCGTAAATTTGAACGTCTAATTTACAGGCCAGCAACAGTAAACCATGCCTGTCGGATTTTTGAGCACTCCGTTCGGTAATAACCGACGGCAAACTAAGAACCTTGTATTTGTTGTAGCATTTTTAGAAGCTCTTGCTTCGTTTCTCAAATTTTTGTTTTCCCGTTCCAGAACGGATCATCGTTGAGTTCAGGAACTTTCCGTGTTCCACGCCTTTCCTTAAGCTTTCGGTTTTCTCCCGTTCCCCGGAAAGGTTTGTTTATCTCAAACGTTTTCAAATTACCGAACCACTGAATGCTTTTCGGCTTTCACTCTGATTCAGAAAATTATGCTTCCGTCGACAAAACAAGACTATTTTGCAAAGCGCATTTCCATTTCCGCCTGTAAAACCAAAACGGCGAAACCTCTTCGGCAGCGTACTTCTCAGAAGAAAAAAACAGACAGGAATTCAAAAAACGGTCACAGACGGACAGCTTAAAATTTCAGTTTTATCAGTTCCTTTTTTTTGCTTCGGCATTTTTTTTGTATTTTGTTGACAATGTTGATTTCCAACCGATCAAGCAAACGTTCGAGTTTCTTCACAAAATCTGCCGGTTTTGTATGCGGGACACAAGCAAATGTTTGCATATTCGTCTGCAGCTGCCAATTTTGGTATAAGGATATTTTCTTTATGTCTTTTACAAAAACATAATTTATATCACATATTACCGGTTCTTCTCCTTTATCCGCTTCATACTTAATAAAAAAAATCATATCATAAACATAACCGGATTTTAATCTGCTGATATATTTATTGATTGATCCGATATAAGGAGCAGAACGCTTTAATGAGTTTGTCGGCAGCAAATTAACATATATGTTGCTGCTGCTGTCGTCCAGCTCAACTTCCAATAAGATTTCATACGGCTCTCTCGGAGAACAGTTGTTGATCTTAATTGCCTTAATGCATTTGCACGCAGATTTATATTCATCAAAAACTCTTTTTAATACGTTGGAAACGCAACGGGTGATTTCACCGCCAATCCGTTGGCGCCTGTTTCTCTGCCTGACATCAATGAAAATTTTGCGCAAATCAATATGGGATTTTAACATATTAATGTCATTTGACAGCGTCATCATTACTTATGTCATAATTCATGTAACGTTCTCCCTTTATGTGCGGATTTTATCGTTTTCCGCTACAAAAACGTAATTTCTTATAAAATTATTGTATATTGTTTTACAAAAAATACAACTTTAAATAAAGCCGCCACCTGACTAACAGAAAATTAATGCCAGCTTTTCTTTCAGATTGTTGAATACAAAATCCACTCTCAATCGGCATTGGAAATTTTTAGAATTCGGACGTTTATATAGAAGAATTAGAGTGTGGACGTTTATATAAAAGAATCCGCCCTTCTCTATAAGTATAAGTTTCTGTGTAAAAATTACCGTCCATTTTGCCCCCAAATTTGCTTAAAACTGTGAAGAATTTGTAAAAATGGGAAACCTGCAATTAAGGATTGTCAAAGGTTATGTGAAGATTATGTGAAGTAATAACAGCTACAAACCTTACGGTTTGACCACGCTCATTGGCGTGGAGCAGCGTCTAACGACACCTTAGCATTCACCCCCCGTTAAAATGGAGGTTGAATACTAAGGCAACTAAGAAAAATGGGTTGCAATTTCTTGCAACCCATTGAAAATAAAAGATATTTTCTTGATACCGATTAACGTTTGGAGAACTGGTAAGAACGGCGGGCTTTGGCTTTACCGTATTTCTTACGTTCAACCGTTCTGTCATCGCGGGTCAGGAAGCCGGCGGCTTTCAGAACCGGACGCAGTTCGGGTTCATAATCGTTCAGGGCTTTGGAAATACCGTGCTTGATCGCACCGGCCTGGCCGGACAAACCGCCGCCGCTGACCGTGCAGACAACGTCGAATTCGTTGACGCGGTTGGTAACTTCAAACGGCTGGTTGATGATCATCTTCAAAACCGGACGGGCAAAATATTCGTCCAGGGTTTTGGTGTTGACGGTAATGTTGCCTTTACCCGGCTTTACCCAAACGCGGGCAACGGCGTCTTTTCTTTTGCCGGTAGCATAGGAACGTCCGAATTTGTCGCGTTTCGGCTTGCGGACTTCCGCAACGGTTTCCGCGGCAGACGCTTTGATGTCTTTTAAGGATTCTAACTTAGCCATTATAACGGACTCCTCTTGTTTTTCGGATTCTTGGAAGCAATGTCCAGAACAATCGGGTTCTGGGCGGTATGCGGGTGTTCGGCACCGGCATATACTCTCAGTTTGGTCATCTGCTGACGGCCCAGAGGATTGCGGGAAATCATTCTTTCAACAGCCTTTTCGATGACACGGCCGGGGAACTTGCCGGCTAAGATTTTGGCCGGAGTGGTTTCCTTAATGCCGCCGATCCAGCCGGTGTGGCGATAGTAAACTTTGTCCGTCAGCTTTTTGCCGGTCAGTTTGACTTTTTCGGCGTTGATGACGATTACATAGTCGCCGCAGTCCAGGTTCGGGACGAAATTCGGCTTGTGCTTGCCGCGCAGAATCTTGGCGATTTCGGCGGAAAGTCTGCCCAATACGACACCGCTGGCATCAACGACATACCATTTTCTTTCGATGTCCGATGGCTTGGTTGCGTAAGTGTTCATATTTTCTCTCTTTGTTAAAGATGGTTGTTCAATTCGTTTGCAAATATAACGGAAGTTTTTCTCTTGTCAACTAAAAAAAACCGTATTTTTCAACATTTTAATTACAGGTATTATAATACCGCGCACTATTTGTTTGATTTTCATTGTTTTTAAGAACAAGAAAAAAGAAAAGCCGAAAAGCGCGTTTTGCACTTGCAGATCAAAAAGAGAAAACATAATCTTCCGCCGGCTTACGCAAGCGGCAAAACCGTTCCGAACACAAGCCCCCGGCCCTAAAGCTTCGCAAGCCTGCGGCCGGGCCGGGATGCCAGCATCTGCCTGCCCGCACAGATGTTCGAATCGTAAAAAAGCGGCGTTGAAGAAGTTCTTCAACGCCGCCTTCGATTTTCAAGAATCGCTCTGGTTTATTTTTGCAAATCCGCTACAACACTCATGGAAATGATTTTATCGGGATCATAGACCATGCCGTTCGGACCGGTGCCGCGTTTGATCTTGTCCACCGCCTGCATGCCGGAAATGACCTGTCCCCAGACCGTATACTGACGGTCGAGGAAAGTGGAATCGTCAAAGCAGATGAAAAACTGGCTGTCGGCCGAATTCGGATCGGCGGCACGGGCCATGGAAACGGCGCCGCGTTTGTGCGGACGGTTGTTGAACTCTGCTTTCAGGTTCTTGCCGCTGCCGCCGGTGCCGTTGCCGAGCGGATCACCGGTCTGCGCCATAAAGCCGTCAATCACGCGGTGAAACTTCAGACCGTCGTAAAAGCCCTGACGAACCAGTTCCTTGATCCGGGCAACATGGTTCGGCGCGTCTTCCGGAAACATCTGAATCAAAACGTCGCCGTCTTTCAATTTAAGCCGCAGCGTATTTTCCGGATCTTTAACGTCGGCATAAGGTTTCGGCGCATCGGCCGCCTCGGCCGCACCGATACCGAGTCCAAACAGCGCAATCAGCGAAAAAACAAATTTCATCATCTCTTTGATACTCCTTTACATTGTTAATTTAAAATCTGATTTGCCGGACGGCTTCCGGATAAACCAAAACATCCGGCGCAACCGTTATCCATTCGGCAAACTTTCCTTCCATTCCCGGTTCGGCAAAAGGCAGTCCTTCCGGGAAACATGATTTTTCGTCGGGCAAAAAAGCCTCGAAAACAAAAACGATTTCGTGGCCGGCCCGCCCTTCGTAGCTGAAAACGTTTTCCGTCACGTCCAGCCGGCGGCCGATTTTGACTTCAACCCCGAACTCCTCGGCAAATTCCCGTTTCAAAGCCGCTTCCGCCGTTTCTCCGAATTCGATGCCGCCGCCGGGCAAACGGAAAAAAACTTCGTTTTTCACATGGTCGACACCGCGGACTGCCAGAATTTTCCCCTGATAACGAATCACGGCAACCGCCAGCGGCCGGATATATTTTTCGGTAAAAGGCATCAGTTTTCCTCCGACAGCGCTTTTAAGCGGTACAGTTCATCCAGCGCTTCCCGCGGGGTGAGGTTGTCGGGGCAGATTTCCGCCAGCGCCGCGTCAACCGCCGATGGCTTTTTTTCTTCCTTTTTCAGGCTGGAAAACAACGGCAAGTCATCGGCCAGCTCCTTGATATTGGCGTTTTTCTTGTCGTTTTCAAGCGAACTCAGCACCTGTTCCGCACGTTTTAAGACCACCGGCGGCAAACCGGCCAGCTTGGCAACGTGAATACCGTATGAACGGTCGGCAGCGCCGTCAATCACCTCGTGCAGAAAGATGACTTCGTCGTTAAATTCCTTGATTTTCATGCAATGCAGCGACATTTTGTGCAGTTTGCCGACAAGCGAGGTCAACTCGTGGTAGTGGGTGGCAAACAGCGCCCGACAGCGGTTGACTTCATGCAGGTGTTCAACCACCGCCCAGGCGATTGACAAACCGTCAAAAGTGGCGGTGCCGCGGCCGATTTCGTCCAAAATAACCAGCGAACGCTCGTCCGCACGGTTCAGAATGCTGGCGGTTTCCACCATTTCCACCATAAAGGTCGAACGGCCGCGGGCCAGATCGTCGGAAGCGCCGACGCGCGAAAACAGTTTGTTGACGACGCCGATGCGGGCACGTTTGGCCGGCACGAAAGAACCGATTTGCGCCATCACGGCAATGATGGCGTTCTGCCGCAGAAAAGTCGATTTGCCGGCCATGTTCGGCCCGGTAATCAGCCAGATGTTGCTGTAATCGCCGCCGAGCCGGCAGTCGTTGCCGACAAACGCGCCGCCGTGTTCGCGCGCCAGCGAGGCCTCCACCACCGGATGACGGCCGTCTTCGACATCAAAACAAAAAGAATCGTCGATTTCCGGACGGCAATAGTTTTTTTCCGCCGCCAGATCCGCCAGCGCGGCGCCGACGTCCAGTTCAGCCAGCGCCTTGGCGGTGCGGGAAATGTCATCGGCGGCAATCCGGACTTCGGTCACCAGTTTGTTGAACAGCTCCAGTTCGGTAGCCAGCAGCTTTTCGCCGGCACCGCGGATTTCGTTTTCTATTTCGGTCAGTTCGACGGTGGTAAAACGAACCGCGTTCAGCACCGACTGGCGGTGGATGAAATCTTTGTTTTCCAGCATCCGGGTGGCAAATTTTGCCGGCACTTCGACAAAATAGCCGATCAGGTTGTTATATTTGATTTTCAGGTTGGGAATATCGGTCGCCGCCGCATACTTTTCCTGCAGCTGCAAAATAATCTGCTGGCTATTGTTCTTAACCCTGCGGATTTCGTCAAGCGGCGGGTAGTAGCCTTCGCGGATGAAACCGCCGTCTCTGGCCAGCAGCGGCAGTTCGTCGGCCAGCGCGCGCTCCAGCTCGTCCACCAGATTTTCGTGATGTCCCATCCGGCCGGCAATGCGGGCAACGGCTTCCGGCAGTTCGGAAACCATGTTTTGCGAAGAGGCGCCGGACAAAATGTTTTTCAACCGCGGCACCGCCGCCAGCGTGGTTTTGATCGCCGCCAAATCACGGGGGCCGCCGCGCTCAAGACTCAGCCTTGAAACGGCGCGCTCAATGTCGGGACAGGCTTTCAGCAGGGCACGGACGTCGTCGCGTATAAATTCCTCATTTAAGAAAAATTCCACCACGTTTAAGCGCTCGCCGATCTCTTTGGTATCGACCAGCGGGCTGGCAATACGGCCGGCCAGCATCCGCGCGCCGGCGCCGGTAACCGTGCGGTCCAGCACGGAAAGCAGCGAATTGCCGCGGTCGCCGGAAGAAGATTCCAGCAGTTCCAGACTGCGGCGGGTGGCGCCGTCAATTTCCATAACCTGCCGTTCATAGATTTTAACCGGCTTTTCCACCCGGGGCATCTGCCCTTTCTGAGTGGTTTCGACATAATCCATCAGCACTCCGGCGGCGGTAATTTCCGCACGGGAAAAGTTGCCGTAGGCATCCAGCGTTTCCACCTTAAACAGGTTCAGAAGGTTGCGGCGGGCATTTTCAAAGTTAAAACGCGCTTCCGGCAAAACGGAAAGTTTCTTGCGGTATTCGTTAAACACCTCAAACAGTTTCGGCGATTGCAGGTAGCGGTCGGAAACAAGTATTTCCACCGGGCTCAGACGGGAAAGCAGACTGCTGACGACAACCGCTTCCGGCTTGTTTTTCAGCCCGATTTCCTCCAGAAAGAAATCGCCGGTGGAAAGGTCCAGCCAGGAAACGCCCAGCATATCGCCGGTTTTGGCCAGACTTAAGAGAAAGTTGTTGCGGCGGGAATCGAGCAGGTTCTCCTCGGTCAGGGTACCGGCCGTCACCAGCCGGATGACATCGCGTTTGACCACCGATTTGGCGCCGCGTTTTTTGGCTTCTTTCGGGTCTTCCATCTGTTCGCAGATCGCTACCTTGAAGCCGTGTTTGATCAGCCGCGACAAATATGTTTCGTAAGCATGAAACGGCACCCCGCACATCGGAACGTCGGCGCCTTCAAGCTTGCCGCGCTTGGTTAAAGCTATGTCCAGCGCTTTCGAGGCCGCCACCGCGTCATCAAAAAACATTTCGTAGAAATCGCCCATCCGGTAAAACAACAGGTAGTCCGGGTAGGCCTTTTTGGTTTCCAGATACTGTGCCATCATCGGCGTCAGCGCGGGCGCTTTAGCTTCGGTCATCGTCAAGTCTTTCCCATCCGATCTTTAATAAATTTAAACGTATTGTATTATATATTACTATCATCAGTAGTCTATCTTTTTTTAACACAATTCGAGGGTTATCACCATGTTTCACAAAGGCCGGAGCAAACTGTTCGAAATTGAGAAAGACACCAACTTTGCCAACCGCATTCTGGCGCTTTCAATGCCCTCGGCACTGGTATTCATCATGCTGGTGGCCCTGAAACTGCTGCCGGCCGGCATCGCCGTTATGGCCTATGCCTCAATCATTCTGTTCAACATCGTGTGGCTTTTCCCGATCACCTTTGAATTGCAGCAGATCCGCAAATATATCTTCCGCCTGGCAAAAGAGGAAAACTACACCGGAGAAAAATTCGACCTGACAGAAAACGACACCCGGGAAATCGTCGACGCCGTCAACGAAATGCACCGCTTCTGGACCGAAAAGGCGGAAAAACTTGAAGCGCAGACCATCTCCGACACCGCGGTGCTCGATACCCTGCCCGACCCCATCTTAATGATCGACCGCAAAGGCAACATCCTCGGCGCCAACATCTCCGCCCGCAACCTGCTCGGCGACAACATCACCGACCGCAAAGTGGAAGAAATCTTTTCTTCCAACAATTTCATTAATGCGGTTGCCCGGGTCTTAAACAAGGAAAGCGAATCGGAAAACCTGATTTTTTACGTCAACCGCGGTTCGAACCGCAAAGACGAAGATGCGCAGAAGCTTTACGCCCACATTAAACAACTGCCGTGGATCTCAAAAGGGCGGGCGGTGGCGGTCATTTCGCTTTACGACTTCGCCAAAGCGACCAAAATCGAAAAAATGCAGTCCGATTTCGTCGCCAACGCCAGCCATGAGCTGAGAACCCCGCTGTCGGTTATTTCCGGTTTCATCGAAACATTGCAGACCACAGCCAAAGACGATGAAAACGCGCGAGCCGCGTTTTTGAAAATCATGAGCGAACAGGCCAGCTACATGTCGCTTCTGATCGAAAACCTGCTGTCACTTTCCAAAATCGAAATGACGCAGGATCAGGCGCCGGAAGAAAAAATCAGCATCGCCCCGATCGCCGAAGACGTCAGCAACGCGCTGATGTTAAAAGCACGGGCGAAAAACATGAAATTTGAACTGAAAATCGAACGTAACCTGCCGGAGATCACCGCCGATTACGGTCAGATCCGCCAGCTTTTGCAAAACCTTTGCGACAACGCGGTCAAATACGGCAGCGAAAACACCGACATTACCGTTTCCGCCCGGGTTACGGAAGCGGTGCCGCCTTCCAAAAGCCATGAAGTGGCCGGCGGCAGGGCGGTGGCAATTACGGTGCACAACTTCGGCGAAAAAATTTCCGACGAATACCTCAACCGCCTGACCGAGCGCTTTTACCGCATGCAGACGCACAAGAACAAAAACATCAAGGGATCGGGGCTGGGACTGGCGATTGCCAAACACATCCTCATCCGCCACCGCGGCAACCTGAGGATCGAATCGGACGCCGTCAAAGGCACCGCTTTCACCATTTATCTGCCGGTTGAGCAAAACTGCCCGACCGCCTGACCGCCCGGCGGCGGGAAATAAAGCCGATCCGTTCGGCCTCTGTCCGCGGCACCCCCGTTCGGCCGCGCATTCAGTTTTCGACTTCCGGCGACGGATAAATTACCATCGGCTGACCGGCATCAACGTCTTCTTCCTGCTCGATTTCCTCTTCCTCAAGCGGCAGCTTGTAGAAATGGATGAAAGTCACCGGCTTCATTTCGGTCGCTTTTTCGATTTTGCGGCGCACCTGCACCCGGATATAGTCCAAAATGGCCGTTTCCTTATAATGAAGGCCGGCGACCACTTCCGGCAGCGCTTCCGAAACCTCGACCACGATGCGGTCGCGCAGGGCGGCGAAAGCGTCCGGTTCGAGAATATCCTTGGAAGAAATGCGCAGCGCGATCAATTCCCATTTTTCGCCGAAAATGACGCTGATGAAAACGCTGCCGTTATAGGCAATCTGCTTGCGGCGTTTGACCACTTCCGAATTGAGCGAAACAATTTCCGTACGGTCAACGGCCAGCACGTCGGTCGGCACGCTGCCGGCAATTTTGGCCTTGCCGTCCTTTAACAGCAGCACATCGCCGTTTTGCATGCTCATCACTTCGTTGATGCCGCATTCGGCGGCAAAGCGCTTGTGCTCGCGGATAAACTTTTTGTCGCCGTGAACCGGCAGCACCAAACGCGGCCGAAGCAGCTCGTACATGTGCCGGATTTCCTCTTTGCTGCAATGGCCGGAAGTGTGAACCAGCGCGTCTTTGTCGGTAATTACGTTAACTCCCTGGGCAATCAGCTTTTCCTGCATTTCGCTGATTTTTTCTTCATTGCCGGGGATGATCTTGGAAGAAAAAATAACCGTGTCGCCTTTGCCCAGTTTGACATATTTGCTCTGATTGTTGACAATTGAGGTAAGCGCCGAACGGTAGTTGGCCTGTGAACCGGTGCAGATGTAAAGCGCATTGTCGGAAGGAATGTTTTCCGCCTCCTTGATGTCATAACATTTCGGCGTGTTTTTGAAATAGCCGATCTCTTTGGCCACTTTCACGTTATAAAGCAGGCTGCGGCCGACCAGAACCGGCGTGCGACCGGCGGCGTCGGCGGCCATGATCAGGCTTTCGAGCCGCGTCAGGTTAGAGGCGAAACAGGTGGCAACCACCGTTTTGGACAATGTCGGAATCAGCTTCATCAGGCATTCGCGCACTTCATATTCGCTCGGCAGCTTTTCATCGACCTCAATATTGGTCGAATCGCAGACAAACATGTCAACACCGCGGTCGCCGGCGCTTTGCAGTCCGGCATAATCGGTTTGCAGGATTTCGATCGCGCTGTCGTCAAAACGCCAGTCGGTGGCGTGCACCACCGTTTTGTCCGCGGTTTTGATCACCAGCGCCGCGGTTTCCGGCACCGAATGGACGACCGGCACGAACTCGACCGCAAAATTTTGCAGCTTTATCGTCTGATGTCCGACCACCGGGTTGAGCGGCACCTGCCCTTCCAACTTATATTCACGCAGCCGGTTTTTGATCAGCCCGAGAGTAAATTCGCTGGCGTAAACCGGGCATTTCAACAGCGGCCATACCTGGGCGACGGCGCCGAAATGGTCCTCGTGGGCATGGGTGATGAAAATGCCCTCGAAATCTTCGGCATAGTTGGCAAAAAAACCGGCGTCGGCAAAACAAAGATCGATCCCCGGGTAGTTGTCGTTTAAGAAACCGTAACCGGCATCAACCATAATAAACTTTCCGTTGCAAGCATACACATACATATTCATGCCGATTTCATCGGCGCCGCCCAGGGCAATAAAATACAATCCGTCTTTTTCAAATTTGTTAATCATTCTTCTCTCTTACTTTCATCATCAAAAAACACGTCTCCGGCTCCGATGACCTCCCGGCCGGACGGCGTTTGCAAAATCAGCATTCCTTCTTCGTTCATGCCGGCGAAGATTCCGGTTTTCGTCGTTTTCGGCAGCCGCACCACAACCGGCTCTCCCAAGCCTCTTGCATGCCGCAGCCATTTTTCGGTCAGCGCCGGCATTCCTTTTTGCTCCCACAAGTCCGTCAGCGCATCAAAGCGACGCAAATAAACTTCCTTAAAAGTCCGGCAGTCGGTTTTTATCCCCGCCGCCGCCAAATCGGTCACCGGATACACGGTTTCTCCCGCCGGCGACGCCCTCAGATTGACCCCGATGCCGACAATCATATACCCGCCGGCGCCTTTTTCAAGCAAAATACCCGATATTTTGCCGCCGTTCAACAACACGTCGTTCGGCCATTTCAGTTTCACCCCGGCATTTTGATCAAACTCTTTTACCGCCTCCAGCAGCGACAGCGACGAGATCAGCACCAGCGCCGCGCTTTTTTCCGCGGCGAAAGGCAGCGCCAGCGACATAAACAGATTGCCTTCCAGGCTGACCCAGCTGCGGCCGCGACGGCCGCGGCCTCCCGTCTGCCTTGTTGCGGTTACCGCCAGCTTTTCTCCGCCGGCGGACGCCGTCAGCGCCAAAGCCTCATCATTGGTGCTTGTCAGTTCCTCATATTCAAAATACCGCCACATTCCCGTTCTTCCGTTTACAAAATCGCCGCCAGCATCATTTCCACATCATGCATCAGATATTTCGGATTTATCACGGTGACAGCAATCAAAAGCAGATTGACCGCAATATATGTATATACGCCTTTGTCCACCCTGTCAAAGCTAATATTGCGCGGTTCAAAATAGATGACGGTTATGATTTTGAGGTAGGCATACACCAAAATCAGCATCGAAAAAGCCACCACCGCCATCAGGCCGTAGCTGCCGCCTGCCACCAGCGCGTTGATAACCGAAAGTTTGCCCAGAAAACCGAGCAGCGGCGGCGTGCCGATCAGTGAAATCATCAATATCAGAAAAGCCGCCGCCAAAAACGGCCGCTGGGTTGACAGTCCGCGGATTTCGCTCAAACAACGCAAATACTCCCCCTTGCTGCGACAGCCGGCAAAAACCGTATAAACGCCGAAAAAGGCCAGTACGTAAACCAACAGGTAGATAAAGGCGCCGAGCAGGCTCTGTCCGTGCATGTCGGCGGCAGACACCAGCAAAACACCGACATAATAAAGCCCAGCATAGGCAAAAATGCGGCGCAGGTTGTCCTCGCTGTTGGCGCCGACTGCGCCGATAAAAACGGAAAGCACGCCGAAAACAAGCATCACCGGCACAAACCAGGCGTAAAGCGGCGCCAGCACGTTGACGATCAGGTTGACGAAGGCAGGAAAATAAGCCAGCACCGGCACAATCGTCAGATATCCGGCCACCGGCAAAACCGCGCCCGAAACCGCGTCGGCAAACCAAAAATGAAACGGCGCCACGCCTAAGGCAAACAGGAAAAAGACCATAATCATCACAAACGCCAGCCGGAGCTGCCACAGAGTTTCCGTCTGCGCCGTCAGAAACTTTCCGAGTTCTTCATATCCGCCGCCGCCATAACACCGCAAGATCAGAACACCGGCCGCCAGCAGCAGGCAGAAAAATACCGTTACCGCCAGATGGCGGCGCAACCGCGGCAGACACTCCTCATCGGCGCCGATCCGCAGCAACAGGCAGTTCAGCAGCTGGCAGCAAACGGCGGCTGCCGCAAACAGTTCCAGCGAACGGACAGAAAGCATCAGAGAAAAACCGAGCAGTTCAAGCAACAGCACCGAATAAAAGGCAAAACTGTCGTTTTCCCGGTTTTGAAAACGCCTGAGCGAAAGGCTTCCCCAGCCGAGCGCAAACAGAAAAATGACGATTTTAAACAAAGTCGTATAGTCGTTATTGCTCCAAAAACCGCCGACATTTCTGTCATAAAAGACCGCGGTCAGCATCATTGCCGGCAAAATCGTCCATTTGACCAGCGTCAGAAAAGTTTTGGCCGTGTTGGCGGAACGAAGGAAACGAACCAGCACCGCCAGCAAAACACCGGCCGTCAACACGGCTTCCGGCAGCAACGCAACATAATTGACCAGCATTTTTTTCTCCTAACCGACGAACCACAAAGGATTGACAAACGACAAAACCAGTACCGCCGCCGTCAGCAGCATGACGGCAAAGACCCTGAGCGAAATGTCTTCGACGCAGCATTCGCCGGAAGGCGCCGGCAGCGGCGCCTGACTTTCCGGCGGATATTTCAGATAAAACAACTGCTGCAGCAGGCTGACGGAAGCCAGCACCACCGCCAGCAGAATACAGACGGCCATCTGAATGTTAAATTTTAACAGACCGGCAAAAATCACCATGTTATTTAAAAACATCGACGACAGCGGCATCCCGATCGCCGCCAGAATAAGAAAGGAAAAAACCAGCGAAGTGCGGCGGATATTGCACAAAATGCCGCAATCGCCGAGTTCGTTTTCCTGCCGGACCGCGTCAACGTGAGCTACCATCACTTCCAGCGCGGCCACAATAATCAGGTAAGAAAACATGGAAAAGCCGATATTCATCAAAAGCGCGTCGGTCGGCAGCAGCGCCCCCAGCAGATACAAAATGTAGTAGACCGTCATATAGGCAAAAATCTTATACTGAATATCGCGTTTGGTAAAGCCGATAAAGGCGATCATCAGCATGGTGACGATGCTGATGATTTCCAAAACCAGCAGGTAGGGATCCAAAGCCGCCGGCGCATTGACCGGGAAAAAGCGGATCAGTCCGTAAACGCCGCTTAAGGGAACAATGTTGGCAACGATGAAAACCAACGGGTTGGAAATGTTGGCGTTGACCGAAGAAATCCAGTAATGGAAAGGCCATACCGGGATCCGCGACAGGAAGGCAATGAAAATCGAGCCCCAGACCAGCACTTCCCCGTGTTCCGACAAAACGATCCGGCTCACTTCGAGAATGCCGACGTTTTCATGATTGTAAAGCACCACCAGGGCAACAAACAGAAAAACCGCGCCGAGAAGGTTATAAAGAAAAAAGCGGTACAAAACCTGCTGTTTGCGGACGTCGCCGAAAATGCCGACCATCATGAACAGCGGCAGCAGCAGCGCTTCGAAAAAAATGTAAAAGGAAAAAAGGTCGGAAGCCAGAAAATAGCCGCTGATCATGCTCAAAAACATCAGGGCAAAAACAATCAGCGCCTTCTGCCGGTAGGTATTGTGACGAATGCCCACCATCCCCAGCAGAACCGCCAGGTGAACGGCGGCAATCAGCATCAGGGAGAAGACGTCGATGCCAAACACCAGTTCAATTTTCGGATTTTGCGTCCAGGCAAAACTCTCGACCGTTTTCCAGCCGTCTTTGCCGACATCCATCTGCAAAGCCGTCCGCCACAAAACCACCAGATTGGAAAGCACGGTAAAAATGCCCACGCTCAAAACGTTGCTGACCCTGCCGCGGCCGCCTTCGCGGGAAAGCGCGGCAAACAGCATCCCGAGCAGCGGCACCGCCACAATCGCATTGACCAAAGAAGCAATGTTTTCCATTTGTCAGCCTCCGTACAACCAAACAATTCCGATAACGGCAAAACCGAGCAGCATGAACAGCAGCATACCCGTAACCGTTCCCGAATGAATGCGGCGAAAAAGAAAAATCATAAAACCGAGTGCATTCTGCACCGAACTGATGATCGTACGTTCGATAAACACAAAATCCACCGTCAGCCACAACAGACGCCCGATCACCTTGACCGGCGTGATAATCAGCAATTCATATGCCGTTCCCACATAATCGGCCTCCTGCAAAACGTCGTTGTCGTACAAAGCGTCCAACCGGCGCAAAGGACGCAGAAAAAACAATCCCAGCCAGGCCGCAAGAAGCGGCGTCAGCCATAACGGGGAAAGACGGAAAGACCAGCATAAAACGGCAGCGGCAGCAGCCACCGGCAGCCAGGACGGCAGCGGCGGATTTTTCAGCATTGCCTGCACCCGTTCGTCCGCCCGGCTCTCTCCCAGCAGAATCTGCGACAGCACGTGCGCGCTCGCCGCCGCAAACAACAGCGCATAGCCCCCGGCCAGCCACGGGCTGCCTTCCGCGGTTTTGAACAAGACCGAAAAAAAGGCCGCCAGTACCAGAAGCGCCAACAAAAAGGTAAATTTAAGGCTTTTCAAAAAGCCGCCCGTTTCCGAAACCTGAGTTTCGTTGGAAGCCGCGGCGCAAATCAGCATCAGAACCTGCCCGAATAAAAACGCCGCGGTCAGAAGCGAAGCAAACTGCAAACTGTCGAGCCGGCTGCCGAAAGCGGCAAAAGCATAAACCAGCCCCCAGAACATGAGGGCAAAATAAACCGCCTTTTGTTTGAGATTATCAATTGCCAGAGCGCCCCAAACGCCCCACAAAACGGAAGAAAGGGCAAAAATTTTGAGCAGCGGATAGGAAAAAGGAGAAATTTGCAGCAAAGATTCCGTTTTTAAAAGCAGCAGGTAGCCGGTCAGCGGCGTTGCCGTAAACAAAACATAGTTCAAACGGTTGAAACCGAGCGTGCGCATTTCGGTATAAGCCCCATGAAACAAAAACAGTCCGGTTTTGACAAAGATGCAGAGCAAAAGCAGAATCGCGACAAAATCCTTATGATGACCGAATCGGGCATAGTCCGGCAGCTTGTCCAGTTCCAAACCGCCTCCCTGGCCGAGGATGACGGCAAAAATGCTGACCAGGCCGATATCGGCCAGGAAATTGGCATAAATATATTTCTTTTTGGCTTCAATATTGTTGACGGCGCTGAACACCAGGACGTCGCAGACGCCGACCGCCACCAGCATCTGGACATAGTTGCCGGCAAACACCAGCATCAAAGACGACAAAAGGTTCAGAAGCACCAGCCCGTTCAGGGAATTTTTGGCATTTTCGGCACCGAAAGTATTTTGCAGCAGCACCAGCAAAGCCAATATCGACAAGGCAAACACCAGATAAATGTTGCCAGCGTTGACGACAATTTCGAGATTAACCGCCAGATTGGGTATTTTCAGCCAGGGACAGTTCAGATACAAATCGGGCGCATTCCCAAGCAGCGACAAACGGTAAACAAAATAAGAAACCGCCGCTGCCGAGAACAGCGACCACAGCACCGGCAGCCGGTTTTTGGGAACCAGCTCGGAAATCAGCCCGGCGCCTAAAATCAAAATGAGTAATTCAACCAGCATCAAATCTTCCGCTTCAACCGTTATTATCTGAATAATAACAAGAAATAAGGGCTTTTAAAGCCCTTATCACCATCTGAAAAAAGTTTTATCGTCAGGCCAGCGCCTGCAAATTTCTGACTACGCGCACCGGCACCCTGTATTCGCGGGCAACGTCGTCGTTTTCAATCTCCACCATCAGCACCTCGTTAACCGACTTTAAGGGCATGCGCGCTTCCCTGGCAATGGAATTCAGCATAAAAGCGCTTTCACGGCTGCGGTAAAGCAATGCCTGTTCGCCGCCGTCATAAACCAGACGCGGATTTTCGGGACCGCCTTCGCGGTATTCAATGATTATGAGTATCTCCCCGGCAGCATTCTGCAGCATATCATAACGCCCGGCCTGCTGTGAATTCTTCGTATCTGACATCTCCCAATATCCTTAAAAACGAGGTTTAATAATCAAATTTGAAACCGATGATAACATACAATTCTTAACAAATAAACTATTTTTTATATTTTTTAATTTTTTTGGATTTTTTTATTGACTAACCTTTTTTTATCCATTATACCTTGCTTCGTTAAGTGAGCGGGCCCGTAGCTCAGCTGGTAGAGCATTTGACTTTTAATCAAAGGGTCATGGGTTCGAATCCCGTCGGGCTCACCAATTAAGGAAATCTCTGCAGAAATGCAGAGATTTTTTTGTGCGCTAAGACTTAGGAAATCAGGAGATTTGAGAGAGTGAAAGACGGGATTTTAGTCTAAGGAGTCCCGCCTTAAAAGGCTAAATTTCGGTCTAAATGGGCAAAAAGTCTACGTTATGTAGGGACACCTTAGACAGAGTCCCTACATCGGTTTTATTGGTGTTGAGGGGAAAATAGTTAAAATCGGTTCGTGAGTAAAAACCGCTTATCGGTCGGCTGAAAATATAGGTTTTCACGAACTTTTGCATCAAAAAGCCCTATATTTAATTATGATTATATATTGACCGATTTCTGGATTATGATAAGATTTCGATAAATCAATCAAATAAGGAAATTTATTATGAATAGATTTAACTGGATAATTGCCGCCTTGACAGCTGTTAACTGAAACTTTTTAAGCTTTTATACTGTTATTCCTTTTATTGTAAATGCTTTTCCATCAATTCTAACAAGCGATTAATGTTGGCAGCCATACCGTTGAACCATTTGTCCGAATGCAGCCGGAGCTGATAGCCTGAAGATGCACCTTTATGCGTCATGTTGTGAATCAATTCATAATTAAATACTTCCTGCTGAATTTCCTGCTCGCGCTTCATCATTCCCATGACATGAGCAACTTCATAAATAACTGCCTCGCGCGGGGTTTTGAAATTGAGTTTGTTAAAGTTTATTTCGGTCATATTCCCCCCCTTTACTTACTTAAAATATCCCAGACAAGTATTGATTTGCAGATTGGGCGTATCAAAGGCATCCCATACCTCATCGGTAAGAGAGTTACCGTGAGTGATGCGGACAGACAACCCGAGTATGCCGAGTTGCAGATAAGCCATATTGACACAAAGACTGTCAATATCGGTGGCAAGAATTGCCAGTCTGCCACCAAGATCGGTCATACCCTGCTTTTGCAGATGACGAATCAGACCGATGATCATTGCCCCCGAACCGCAAGCCGGTTCGGCAACAGTTACATAAGGCTTTCCTTGCGGCAAGCCATCACCAAAAGCCACGGCAGCCATAAACTCGCAGACATGAATCGGCGTGAAAAACTGTCCGTGAAAATGCTTATCGAGCCGCATTTGTCCGAAATAACGCCCCAGATAATCATCCGGCTGCCACGCCAGAAGTTCGGACAATGTCTTAAGCATACTTAAAATAAGGACTATCTGCGGCTGTTTGTAATATTTTGCCCGCTCATGATATTCGGTATGGCATTGCTCGTATTTGGGCATGTAACGTGCCAGCAGCGCTTCCCGCATGCCGAAATTATGAACGATGCACCGTCCCATCAGGCAAAAATCATCAAAAACGGTATGTAAAGCCCGGTTACTTTCCGCCGCCAGTTGGTCAAACATTTTGAAAAATTCGGCTTCTTTGGCGGAACCGCCGCCATACATGAATTTGTCTTCTTTCGGAGCGGTAGATTCCGACGTGGAAAGTGATGACTGTTGAACGGCAGGTGTTTGCTGAAGTGTCGGAAGCGTGAAATCAAAAGCAAGCTGGTCTGACATTTTGTACCCTCTCTATATATAAATTAAGTGTGAGGGTTGCTTATGCGTCAGCATTAGTCCAGTTGTTTATCGGGCTTTCCCCTGAAACATCAACAAAAACTAAAATCCTTGCAAACCAACGCATTGCGGAAGCCCCCTCCCCGGGGGAGGGGAATTTTTTCTGAAAAAAGGAAACAAAAAACCCCGGAAGAAACCGGGGTTTTGAGTCTGTGGTGGGTTAATCGAATTTTTGTTCGTTATAAGAAAGACCGAGAATTTTATAGACTTCGCACATCTGGGAAAGAGAAAAATTTTGTGACGGGTAATCACGCAGGTGCCGGAACATTTGCTGCACCAATTTGTAATCAGCTGCGGCCTGTTGACTGGCAAAGGCCTGCCCATAAAACTCCTGACACTGGAAAGTATAGCGGTCAATTTTATACGTTTGTCCCCAATCGTTGACCGCAGTTATATAAAGGCGGCCGATTTTGGTTATTTTCAGGAATATACCTTTCTGACGGCTATCATTGGGCTCGATCCAGATTTCATCATTAAGTGCATAAGCTTCTAACATATTTTTATCTCCTGTGTTTGAATTTGGGAGCGGACTGCACCGCTCCCGAGCGGTTGGGTTCACTGTTGTTCCGGTGTGAAGCCAAGTTTTTGCATTTCAGAAAGAATAAGCGCATCTACCTTCTGGGCAATCTCGGCAAAGCGTTCAGTTAAGAAAGCGTCCATTTTGACATCCTGACGTTCACCGTAAAAACGATCGCGTTCTTCCCAATTCCGGATATCCGGCACTTTGACAAAGGTTTTGCTGCCGCTGGAGAAACAGTTGATTCTTATCTCCTGCCGAAATGGCCGGCCAAAAGAAGACGTATACGGATCATGGCTGACGTCAAAACCGCCGCCGGCATATTTGAATTCCACATCATTTTTCATTTTATGTTCCTTTCCTAAACTTCGGGGCAACCCCGTGTCGCCCGCTGATGTGTTTGTTTTTGCTTAATGTTTCGTGATTGTCCAGTTATTTGTTGCAAAAAAGGTTCTTTTTCAGATAAAGAAAATATGCGCTTGCAAGTTACGGAAACATAAGCTAGACTGGCGGTGTTTGGTTGTTGGAGATCCGCAAACTCCACTATCAATAAGATTTATCCTAACGGAATGGATATATTTCGTTAGCCTTTGAAAGGCATATATCTCGACTTGATGTAAGGTCGGGATGCTTCCGACTATACAACAAACATAATGTCGGAGGTTTTGCCGATGGCATTATGTTGAAGGTCGGAGGATCATTTTTAGGATAGTGATTTTTGCGGACATACCCGACCACCTTTCAGGTGGTCTTTTTTTTGAAAGGAAATGTCGTGCAAGAGCTGTTAGATTTTATTTCCAAAGAATGTCAGATAAAACTTGGCGAAAATCTGCACTGGGCCAGGAGAGAGCAACTGTTGAGCATTGAAGACGCCGCGGAAAAAGCCGGATGCAGCGTGGAAGATATCGATGCGCTGGAAACCGGACGCAAAGGACTTGACCTGACGCTGGTTTGCAAGCTGTTGAAGCTTTATAAAGAAAAACTGTACATTAACGTGGAGAGCTACAATGACTGATATGCCAATTTATTACGCCAGCGAGCTCAACCCAGACACCTGCCTGAATATTGCCATGTTTCTTTTTGCAACCCGGCGAAACAGCAAGCTGACAATTACGGAAGCAGCGGTGCGTACCGGCCTGTCCGTTAAAGATGTGGACGAATTGGAAACGCAAGCCGGGCAATATGATTTTGCAAAAATCGCGAAGCTGTTGGATTTATACAGGAAAAAGCTGCCGATGTCGGCAAAGAGTTTGAAACGAATGCCCAAAACGCTGGCAGGCAGATATTTTGAGGGTTAAAAGAAAAGCCTCATTGCTTTTGGGCAACGGGGCTTTTTCTTTGAAAGGTTTAATAATTCTGGTTACAGGGGTTCGTGGGATCTCCCGGATCGTAATCACGAGGTTCACTCTTGATACCAAGCTTTTTACTGGCCCAGATAACCGGATCGGCGACAACCGTTCCGACCAAACCGATACCAATACTCCACACACGTCCCCAACCGGACATTTCACTATCGGTCAGCCCTTCTTTGAGAATATCAGAGAAGTAGCCTCCTTCATCGTCGTCATATTTTCCCATAATATTAAGTTTTAGGGGTTAGACAATCAAATTATATAATAGAGATAATCATTTACAGATGCATACGAATATTGGTCATAAAATAGTATTACCGCAAAAAATGTCAAGCAAAATACGATTTGGCAGCAAGCTTTATTTTTTGTTTTAGTATATTGATTTTATTTCATTTATTAGCTGGACCTATGCATTTGTTTCTGGCTTTCCCTGAAATACTGGGATTCTGGCGGCAGGTTGACCGCAACCGCTATCGGCAAGACCGGATTCCTTACATTCGCCGCTGCCACCGGATATATTATCGGAGAGAGGATGTTTATGCTTACAAAGAAAAGTTGGAGAAAAAGAAAAACGGAAATGCCCGAAATAAAATAACAGCGAAAAACCGTTATTTTAATTGACTTACGGCGGAAAATCGGCTTAGATTCCATTGTCAAATAACATATAGGAGTTTTATTCATGAACAAAAACGAACTGATTGACAGCATGGCTGCGGAAGCCGGTATGACCAAAGCTGATGCCGGAAAAGCGTTGGATGCATTCATCGCTTCCGTTACTGCAGCTCTGAAAAAAGGCGACGAGATCCGCTTGGTCGGCTTCGGAACTTTCTCGGTTTCCAAACGTGCCGCAACAACCGCACGCAACCCGCGCACCGGTGCCGAAATCAAAGTTGCAGCAAAGAATGTTGCAAAATTCAAAGTCGGCAAAAGCCTGCAGGACGCTTTGAACTAAGAAATTTATCCCTAAAATAAGGCAGATATGTAATCTGCCTTATTTTTTTATGTCTTTTGCATCAAAAGGAAAACGGCATAAGACAGATAAGATTTTTATAAAACACAAGCTAAAAAACGGAAAAATACCGTTATAGCGTATTATTGTACGCTTTTTGAAAATGTTTCTCGGTGTGGGCAGATTTTGGCCAATGCGGCGGGCGTTTGCAGATTTTTAATTTCGGGATAAAAAGCTCCGACGGAGATAAGCCGGGACTTTCCTTTTTTAACGCAAAAAAATTATTGTTTTACACTCCCCAAAAAATAACCCCGGTTTTCAAACGGGGTTGTTAGGAGTAGCAAGAGATCAGTTGATGGAGATGCGGAAGCAGACATTGTCTGCGGGCGGGATTTCTTTCAGAACGCCGCAGGATGACAGGATATCAGCAATCTCGTTCTTATCGCCGGACCAGGACAGATAACACTCACCGCTTTCGGCTAAACTGGCAGTCTCCTGTCGGTGATAAAAAACAACCTTATCATATCCGTCCGGTACCTCGGCCCAGGCACAGGTTCGGCAGTAGCAAAAGTTCTGCGCCGCAAAGTAGCCGCTGTGGCGCAAAAGGCGGAAAGCGGTGTTGAGATTTTTTTTCTTGGGGAATTTTTGACAGATTGACATGAGATTAACCTTTCAGCTCGTTAAGGTTATAACCCATTTTTTCCAGAATCCGGAGCTTTTCGGCATCCGAGGCTTCACCTACCCAGTCCATGGCACGGGAATGGTTGAAGATGGGACCGTTTTCAATCAGATTTTCGGCTAACAGAATATCTGTCAGCGTGTCAATATCATTGTACAAGATTTTGATGAGCATGTCCTTTTTTTTCTTAGTCATTTGATTTTCCTTTCTGAATCCGAAACGACACCGCGTCGTTCCTTATGTTTGGAGTTTTGCTTAATGTTTCGGAAATGTCCAGTTATTTATTAGCTAATCTATTGATTTTATTTCACTTTTTTAGCTGGACTTGTGAAATTGTTTCCGGCTTTGTTTGTTTAGCAGCGGTGGGAGCTGCCCGATAAAAAACGACAAAGAAAGGAAAAGAAAATGTATTGCAACCTGAACAAAGCCATCCCGGTTATTGAGGAAATGATCAGCCGTCCGGGCGGCGCAACCATCAAAGAGATTAAAGACATCTTGAAAATCAAACGCACCAAAGTGATGTTGCGGATACTCCGGAACCGAATGGACTTGGATCTGCTTGCCCTGTTTAAGATGACGGCTGAAGAAATTAAAGACGATATGCCTTTGAAAAAATGGTAGAAAAAGGAAGCCCCGGTAGAAAAGCCGGGGCCTGTTTTGCATTACGGTTTGGGGCGAATATATTCCAGCCGCAGACCGCCGCAGGCAGCGGAGCCTTCGGACGAACTGCCCCAATTTTCATAAGGGCTGGCCGAAGTGACCGTACCGACACCGCCGGAATAACCGGTTTTGCCGTTGTTGCCGTTTGCAGCTGTGAGGGTTTGCAACACCTGAAGCGCCGGATTGATTTCATAAGTGCCGCCCGTGCCGCCGCTGGTACCGCCTTTGGTGCCGCCGTTTGCGGTTACCATGAGGACACCGCCGAGTTTCACCCAAGCGGCGGTGCCGTCAACGCCTTTGGAGGTTATAGCTCCTCCGGCATAAAGCTCCACCTGCTGTTTGCGAGGATTATAAAATATGAGTTCGACCGCAGCGCCGGAACCGCCGCAGGATCCCCAACCGTAGGAATTGAACCACCAGCTGATGCCGGAAGCTCCGGTTCCGACAAGGCAGACCTTAAACACGCCCTTGGGCAGTTCGGTAGCAAAAGTATGCTCGCCGCCGGAATAGACCAGTACAGTCTGAGGTTTATAGGGATTTTTAACCCCGCCGCCGAGCGGCGTGAGTGAAGTACGAAGTACCATGATTATTCTCCTTTAAATTTGGGTTGTAAAAAAAACACCACAGTTCCACGAGTGCGGAATCTATGGGATAAACACGGTCAAGACCAGTTTATGGAAAAACGGACCGAAGCCCGAAACTCACAAAAAAAGCCCCGGACTAAGCCGGGGCAAGAAAATCAGAAGCAGACTTTAGCTTCGACCACCTCTAGCGCGGCATTGCGCGCCGTGAAACTTTGCAGCGGTATGGAAGCGGACACCGTCCCCGCCTCGTCAAGCAGCTCTGCTGTATAACGCGGGGAGCCGAACGACGCGGACGGATAGTGATAGAGATTGGCAAAATGATAGGTCGTGCGCAAAGACTGCCAGACCATTTGAAAAACAACCGGCTCGGCATCGGTTTGCGGCTCAGCGACGCGATGAAGCCTGAGTTTATCGCCGGACGTAAGATGGATAATCATTTCATTATTTGGTTTAGACATAGCGTTTCTCCTAAAAAGGCTCTGGTATGCACCGGAGCCGTTGAGGGTTAATCAAAAAGTTTGAAAGACACCATAGCAACGGCAGCTTCCGTGAGATCAGCAGCTTCGAGTACGGACGCGTTGCCGAGATTGCCGTCTTCATCGCTGAGTTCGGCGAAAAAGCAGCTGGTGCCGCCGCCGAATACCGGCTTGGGCGCGACGGTCAGGCAGCCGATGCGTTTTTCGGAAGTATTAACGGTAACCGCAACGTCATAGCGGGCGGTGGTGCAGCCAAGTTCTTCGGCAGTGCCTGCCGGAACCAGCCGGATGGCAACGGGGATTTGGATTTCAATATCGTTTGGGGTCATTTTATTTTCCTTTACAAAAGCGGGTTAGATTTTAGCGGAGTTAACCAAGTCGGACAGAGCCTGCAACGGCTCTTCAATTTCCATCAGGCATCCGCCGATATAGTTAGCCTGGCGTTCGGCATCTTCCGGAAAAGCATTTTGAACGGCTGATTCGACACGGCGATTAATTTTCCTGAGTAAAACTCGGGCTGTTGCCAGCTTTGCCTGAATGACGGCTAAACGTTGTTCTGAAGTAAGCATTTTATTCTCCCGGCAGGTTCCGGGGCCGAAGCCCCGGAAAAGATTGACAATTATTTGAGTTTGTAGATGGCGTCGGTTGCCTGAGCCAGACTGTTGAGGTTGGCAGTCAAATCGGACAGATTGCCAAGCCCGCCAACAAGGTGGGTATAACGACGGCTGTCATCATAGTCTTCCGGAGCAGGTTCTGCCGCATGGCGAACCTGTTCAATGACCTTTTGAGCAAGCATCTCAATGGCAGCAAGGTTGGATTGCATAACGGTTAATTTATCTTTTTCAGTTAACATTTTGATTTTCCTTTCTTAAATTCCGGTGCGACACCGCGTCGCCCCCTGTGCTTGTTGTTTTTGCTTAATGTTTCGGTATTGTCCAGTCTTTATTTGCAATTAACGCATTGTTTTTGCTTTATTTTTAAAATACAGGACGGCAGAATCGCCCTTAAAGATTAAATTTTATCCAGCAAACCGATATAACGCGCATAATCGTAACCTTCCGGATCAATCAGCAGGTCGGCTTGCCATGACAACAAAGAGCAATGACAGACAGCACAGGCTTCCCCTGATATTGGGTATAACCACCCTTGCCGCAAAATTCCGGACGGCTTTTCAGACAGGAATTGCCGAAGTCACTGTATTCAGCAGCGGTCAGCTCCCAGACTTCGGTTATGAGAACGGCTGTGCGATTTAGGATGTGGCAGCTAAATTCTTCAACTTCCCGCAGAGAGCTTGGCTTGCGGACAAGACGGGTGTGGATCAGCGTATTAATCAGCGGATGCCGAGAGGTTTTGATTTCCATAATTTTATTCCTTTACAAAAAGCGGTGGAGCAGCTCCGGCGGCAAAACACCGGAGCCGCAGCGATTATTTTTCCAGATTCAGAATGCTGAGGTCATAGCCCATTTCTTTAAGGACAAGAAGTTTTTCCTTAAGCGGCGGCTCTTTTTCCAGCCAGCACATAGCGTCACTTTCGGTCGTACCGCCTTCCCAAATAGGTTCAATCAGCTTTAATTTGACCAAAACATCAGCAAGATACGGCTCATCATCGCGAATAGAGGTAGCCTCATGCCACAGTACTTCGTCAATCAGAGATTTGGGAGTGATATTAAATTTTTTAGCCATTTTAATTTTCCTTTCTACATTTGGGAGCAACACCGCGTCGCCCGCCTGATGTGTTTGTTTTTGCTTAATGTTTCGGATTAGTCCAGTCTTTACTTGCAATTAATTCATTGTTTTTGCTTGTTTTATTTGCAATTTTTTATAAAACTGACTTTGGACGACATGGCAGGCATTTTTTGCCCCGCAGGGAGGGAAATTTTATTTCGGCGTTCTTTTGTACGACGGAAATCATATATTCCCCCGGTTGGACCGCCGGGGCGGTTTTGCCCGCCCGGGAAACCTGCATTCCGTCGCATTATAAAAAAAGAATGGCCTCGGTTTTGGTGCGGAGCGTCTCCAGATCGGCGGAAAACTCATCTAAAACAAGTTGGAGAGCGGCACCGGTCAGATTTTTATAATCCTGCCCACTGAAGCGAGGGGTGTAAAACAGCTCATGCGGCGTTTGCATTAAGGCATACGGAATGGCGTACAGGTCTTTCCAGGTCGTACCGTCAAAAACACAGGCTTTGGCATAACTTTGCGGCGCAAAACTGTCGGATTTGATTTCGAGCTTTATGGTACGCCCGTTCAGTTGATAGATTATCCGACAGGTAACGCTTTGGCTGCCGGGATAAACGATGCTTTCAATGATATTTTCGTTTAGCATGGTTTTATTCCTTAAAAGAAGGCTCTCCGGAGAGAGCCGGTTTAATCTTAATTTTGAGCAAAGAAGTTGTTGACAATACGGCGGCAGATTTTTAAGGCCGCAGGATTCCAGGCTTCGGAAAAACTTTCCGAATGTTCGGCATAGTCATTGAGAAAATCTTCAAGACGGGCGGCAATCAGGCAGCGGGCGTCGCTGTTTGAGCCGTCAGTCTTAATTTGCTCGCAAATGTTATCGCTGAGTTCGTCGTCGCCTAAAAGATTATAAATGGCGTCTTCCGCCTGATTTGCCTTCAGAGGTTTGGCCATAAGAGCGGCCAACTGTTCAGCTGATTTTTTAGTTTGAGGTAAAGCCCAAGTTCCCATTTTGTTTTCCTTTCTGCATTTGGGAGCGACACCACGTCGCCCGCCTGATGTGTTTGTTTTTGCTTAATGTTTCTGATTAGTCCAGTCTTTATTTGCAGTTAACGTATTGTTTTTGCTTGTTTTATTTTGCAAAATATTTATGAAAACGAATTTTGCAGACAACAGACGGCTTTTCGGGGCGGCGGAAAAGAAAATTTTGTTTCGGCGTATTATTGTACGCTTGTTTGTCCGTACGCCCCGTTTACGCAGCAAAGCGGCTATCTGGTTTCGGCCAAGGCGGCATTGGTTTGCTTGAGCAAAGCCGGAGAACGGTAGGTTTCAAGCAGTTTGAAAACAATCTGCCGCCCTTCAACGCTGCAGGAACGCAGCAGGCGCAGAAAATCAAGCTCTTCATCGGTCAACGGCGTGGCGCCGGAATTATCGTAATTGCCAAAGAACCACGCTACCGGGCAGGAATATTCAACGGCAAGCTGGTGGAGCCGGCCGGCAGATATTCGGTTTTGCGCTTTCTCATACTTTTGAAGTTGCTGAAACGTGAGTCCGAGGGCAGCGGCAACATCCATTTGTGAGCGTCCAAGCAGATTACGCATTTGCCGAATTCTGGCACTGACAGCAAAATCGGCATCAAAACGGCGGCGGGCAGATTGATTGGTATTGTTCATTGTTGTTTCCTTTCTTCAAAGCCATAGAGCTTGCGCTGGTCAGACCAGAGAAGCGGTATGGGATGTTTTTTCATAAAAGCATAAGTTAAGAATTCCGGAGATTTTCCCGATAAGACGGACTCAACGATTGCCGGATCAATCATCGAAAGGCGCATGGCAAAGCGAATATCACGTTCATTTGTTTTGGCAGATGCCGTGAGTTCCTGAAGCGACAAACCGGACTCCATCATTTTTCGCCAAGCGAAACCTTTGGCTATTTGCCGAGCCAGCCGGAGTGATCCGTTGAAGCGGCTTTCTTCCTTGGCGGTGGCCGGAACGATGATTTTTGCACCGTTGGCCAAGCGTGTCGCCCGGTAGGCAACAGAGATTTGAAACGTTTCGTTTTCTTTATATTCTACTTCGGCGAGCCGGTTATTTTGCGAGAGTTCGGCAAAGACGCCGGCCAGCCCGGCTTTCTTGACATCAAGGACGATTTTGTCCTTGTAAATGGTAACTTTGGCCAGCAGTTCACGAAGAATGCGGCGTTTTTCGGTTTCAAACAGACTGTTCCAGACATCGTCAAGGCTGTTAAAAAGTGCAAAAGCGGTGGAAACGTCAAATTCGTGATGATGAGAAATGTATTGTACGAAAAAGTCCCTGCTTTTGAGGATGGCAAGCACCTGTTCCATAACCACGCGGTCAATTTCGCTGGTGCGAATCTGATTGATGGGGCATTTGTCTTCCAATTTGCTGGCGCGGCGGTAGCAGCGATAGTAATGATAGCGGATGTCTCCCTTGCAACAGTAACTCGGCGTCATGGCAGAACCGCAGCACCCGCAATAAATAAGACCGGTTAAGGCCGCGGTTTCTCGTTCACCGCCGGAAGACGGCATTTTAGGGCGTCTGGTTTCACGTTTCTCCTTGTGGGCGGCAAAAACAGCCTGAACCATGTCAAACTGTACCGCGTCGATAATGGCGGCATGCTGACCGGGATATTGTTTACCGCGGTGGGCAACCATGCCTTTATACAACGGATTTTGTAAAATGCGCTGGACAGTTTTGACCGAATACTTGCGGCCGCCGAAAGTTCGCCCTTGCCGGGTGGTATAGCGTTTGGTACGGATGCCTCCGGAATTGAGGGCATCTGTCGTATCTGCCAGAGAATGGGTATTGCAAAAAGTTTGGTAAATGAAACGAACATTTTGCGCTTCCGTTTCGTTAATGACCAGACAGCGGTCACCAATATCATAGCCATACGGCGGACACCCTCCCATCCACATACCTTTGGCCTTGGACGTGGCGATCTTGTCACGGATGCGGTCTCCGGCATTTTCGCGTTCAAACTGAGCAAAGACCAGAAACATATTGACCATTAAGCGCCCGATGGCGGTGGTGGTATTGTAATATTGGTTTTCCTTGACCGAAACGAATTCAACGTTATATTTTTCGAAAACGTCAAGCAATTTGAAAAAATCGCGAATTTCACGGGTGAGACGGTCAATTTTATAAATGATGACCCGGTTAACCAGACCGCACTGAATATCGGCAAGCAACCGCTGGAGTGCCGGGCGGTTTAGCGAGCCTCCGGAATAGCCGCCGTCGTCATAACGAGCGGGCAGCAGTTGCAAAGCCGGATCATTAAGGGATTTGAGATAATTGGTACAGAATTCGTACTGGTTATCCAAAGAATTGAAATCCTGTTCCAAGCCTTCTTCAGTAGATTTACGGGTATAAATGGCACAATTGATTATTTTTTCGGGCATGGCACGGTCTCCCTGACGACTTGGATGCGGGTTTGATGAGCGGCAAAAAAGTCTATAATCTGCGTCAAGCGGGTAGAATTTTCGCCAAAAAAGATTGTATCTTCAATTATGACGCCATCTATTTGCCCGAAGCGGATATCTTCAAACAGATTTTGCAGACCGTTGGTCTCTCCGTTTGCGGACAAAACAAGCGTATCGGAATAATGCGGCAGGGATTTTCCCAGACGATAGCGGGCAGCGAAATCCAGACAGCGCTGATATTGCTCCCGATCGGCTTTGCAGCTGGTGTCAGCAGGATGGCTGCGGGTGTATATGGCATAGGTCATTGCGCAGTCTCCGAGAGTTTGAAGAAGCGCTGGACGTTCCAGTTGGTGCCGCCGGTAATAAAACGTGCAATTTTTGCCAGCGAACTGTAATGGATGCCATTCAGAACGAAATCTTCATCGGTAACTTTGATTTTATAGGTTTCGCCGCGATATTCCTTAACAATCAGCGTACCGGCCGGCAGAGTAATGCGATTTTTGCGTTGGGCATAAACCGGCGTTTTTCCCTGATTTAGATCATCTATCATGCGCTGGGCACTAGAACTAATCCCGCCGAAAGCCAGAACCTGAAGCTGATAGGTTATCTTGGGAATCAGCTGGCGGCGGCTTGCGGTCAGCGGCGCTTCGGCATTAAACAATTCTTTATATTTTTTGCGAAGTGCTTCGATGGACATTTTGTTGACCTCTAACACCTCTTGTAATACGCTAGTCATTATTTGTATCTCCATAGTTGTTGGCGTCGGTGTCAGTTGTGCTTACATTTGAAATTAGTTCCAGTCTTTTGTTGCCTGTTGTCCCTTCTTTCTTGGACAGATGGCGATGAAAGGCAAGCGTGAGCAGACTGGTGACAACGATAAGATTTTCCGGTTGGGGATTGGGCAAGGTGTCCATAACAGCAAACTCCATTTGTTAAACTCTGATTTAGCGAATCAACGGTTGCATAAAAAAATGAAATTGCCGATGCGGGGAGAAACACGGGAGAGATGAAATGACGGGAAAACAATTTGTTAAGTTATAAAAAAATGCATTTTATTTCACTTTAGGCTGGACTTGTGAAATTGTTTCCGGCTTTGTTTGGTTACAGACGACAATGGTGTCGTCCTGAACCAGACAAACGAAAGGAAAGAAAATGAATGATAAGGTAAAATACCCGGAAATTACGGTAGAATTGATTGGACAGAACGGAAACATCTTTAATCTGATTGGAATCTGCACACATGCCATGCGCCGGGGCGGCGTGAACCGGGACGAACGGGACAAATTCGTCGACGAAGTGACGCATGCCGGGAGCTATGTGGAAGCGCTGGCGGTTATCATGCGGTGGGTCAACGTGGAATAGGCAGCAGTCCGGTATATAAACAACGGCTCTTATTCGGGAGTTGTTGTTTATTCTTTGATAAAAACAAAGTAAAAATTCTTAAAAAACAGCTGAAAATTCAGGATTAGTTGTTGTTGGCAGGAGTATCTAGAGGAGAATCCTCAGGAAATTCAAAATTTTCATTAAAATAAAGGGATAAGATAGCTAAAACGTTTTTATCCGGAGCAAGATTGCCAAGCTCTATTTCTTCAAGAACAGAAAGAGGAATGCCGGATTCCGAGCTTAGCTCCGGAAGCGTAACCCCAAAACGTTGGCGATAGGATAGCAAAAGCAGGCCAAATCCTGCATTGGCAAACGAAAATACATTTTTGTTCAATTCATAACCCCTTTTCTGACAACACTCCGGGACAAGCCTCAGGTGGAGGAGTTCTCAGACTTCAACAAGCGTCCGTGCCTATTTGTTTTCAAAAGAAAACTTATTCCGCACCCTCCTCCGAAAAGGAATTGTGCAGAATTACACCAAGTTCTACGGACTTGTGCTGAAGGGCTGAGAGGCCCCTATGTGACTTATAATAATCATCGTCGGAAATAACCGACAGAGTAATTGTAAGGGCTTATATCTTAAAATGCAATTAAAAAAAATGATTATACGGGGGCTTGCGGTTGCTCCCGGTTATACCGCAAATGGTAATTTTATTGCGATAGTGTATTTATTAGCTGGACTTATAAAAATGTTTCCGGCTTTGTTGCTGTTGTAAAAGATAAACTATAACGAAAGGAAAAAGATATGACAAAACAGTCAATAATGTTACAGCTACTGTCTCAGATTAAACGAGAGTTTAACATTGGTGAACCCAGATTTCCGCATCTGAAGCTGAAAGTCAGTGACATCAGTCCGAAACAGGATGCAATCGAATTATATATCCGAGCCAAGGATATTCTCTGGAACTCAAACCTTCCTCAAAGGCAAGTTGCGGATATTATTCTTGATCTTGGCGCAGCAGTGCAGCTGAAAGATGGTAAAAACATTCTTCAAGAAATTGTAAAACTCTTTTCCTTATATTAAGAGATTATCCCCTTACTCAAGGCAAGGGGATATTTTTTTGCCGTGCAGTAAAATATGCGGTGTTTTGTGTTTATTAGCTGGACTTGTCGGTTTGTTTCCGGCTTTGTGTGTTTGAAAAAGAAACAATTGATAAGGATAAAACAATGAATACAAAAACCGTGAAAATAAGAGAACTAAACGACCAACTGAGAATTTGTCATGTCGGCGGACAGATTGTCTTCTCCGTTGAAGTAAGTGCCTTGTCCCCAGAGCAACGTGCAAAAATTGTACAGAAAGTGGTAAAATTTAAAAACTTTACTGCCGAAAACGATCCTTACAAAGAACATGATTTCGGAAAAATCAGCCTAGCCGGAGAAGACTACTTCTGGAAAATAGACTATTATGACCTTGACTTCTGTTTTCATAGCCCGGATGCGGCAGATCCGACCGTGACCAGACGGGTGTTGACGATTATGAGAGCAGATGAATGGTGAAAAGGCGGCTTTAAGCCGCCTTTGTGTTAATCCCTGAAGGGATTGAGATATTTTTTTTCATCATAAAAAAACTTATCACTTTGAAAAAATGTAAATACCTCGGGTGGATCTAAGGCAGGATCACCGATTACCCCGTCTCCGGCATGACCGCTGCCCTGTTGAACGACAAGGGTATTGAGCCGCGGCCATTCCCTTTCATCACATTTGTTTGCTATCATTCCCAAAACATTTCCAAATCCGGTGGGGCATTTTTTATATCCGCACCATTGGGCTGCCGCTGTATATGTTATAAAGTTGCCATTTTTGGCGCATTCGATTAACTTTGGCCAAAGAATGGCTGCTGCAAATTCCCATTTATTATCTGCTTCCATATTAAACTCCATTAATGTTTTGCCTGCATGATATTAGGCTGTTTACCGAGATTGGTTTCCCTGTGTCGGAATTTTCCCCTTGGGCTATTTGAACAGGTTATAAACCTTTGTGCCGGAAAGCAAGTATTTTAATACCGACAACAACTGAAAATGTTATTGAAATCTTAAATTTTATGCTCTAACGTGGGACAGTAATTTTGAGTGACGCCAAAACTCAGCTTTACAGAAATATAATCACAGCGGGGTTTGATATTCCCCGTCAGCCGATAGGCATAATATCTCGACACTGCGGTCGGGATGCTTCCGATTATACAAAAGGCATGTGTCGGAAGCAACGATACCTTTTAGGCAGTTGCCGCCGACAAGCCAAAGGTCGGAGGTCTCATTTCTGTGATGATGATTTTGGCGACATTCCCGGCCACCTTTCATCCGGTGGCCGTACGGCACGGATGATGTCGCTTTCAGACCTTTTGAACAGGTCAGCGTATTCTTCGTGTGTTAGGACTATGAAGTTTTAGAAAAAACTGACACAACGGAGGTAATGATGGAACTATCCAAACAAAAAAAGTCACGTGGCATAACTCAAAACGGCGAACCAAACCCCATCGACATTCATGTTGGGAAACGATTGCGGTTGCGGCGACTATTGCTCGGTTTGTCTCAGGTTAGGCTGGGGCAGATGATAGGGCTGACTTTTAAACAAATTCAAAAGTATGAAAATGGAACCAATAGAATCAGCGCAAGCCGATTGTGGGATATTGCGGTCTTGCTTGAAGTACCAATTAGCTTCTTCTTTGAGGATATGGATCAGGAAACTTTGGAAAGAAGTCCGAGAAAACTTTGGGGAAATGCCCAACTGGCTGAACAGTTGCAGGAAACTACAGAAGATCCGCTGACTAAAAGCGAAACCCTTACAATGATACGAGCTTATTATAAAATTGCTCCGAGTATACGAAAATGTTTGTATCAGATTGTGATGGAAATGTCAAAAGGATCCTATGTTTACGCAAAAAAGACAGATAATTTGCTGTAGAAAACAGACCATTTCTATAGTTCTTTGATTTTATTGCATTTTTTATGTTTATTTGCTGGACTTATGAAAATGTTTCCGGCTTTGTGTGTTTGTAAGCAACAAAACCCTTGATTGGAAAGAAATTAATATAACACACAAAGGAGAAACACTATGGATATTAAATTGACTGCTGCTCAGGAAAAATTGATTGAAGCATTAAAAGCTAATCCCGGAACTGATGCTCAAGAGCATCTGAACCACATCCACAATCAGGCAATTGCCGATGAGATGATTGACCGGCTGCTGAAATTTGGCATTTTACAGCTAAATCCGGAAACAGGTCTCCGGGAACTTGCCCCTGCCTATATGGTCACAGCGACAGCTAACGTCGATGTCGATGCGGTGGAGGAAGAAAGCGATATCATTCCGAATGTGGAATTCGGCGATACAGTGACCGAGAAAAATGAAGAAAGGCAGAAAACAAAAGCTGCTGGGAACAGTGAATCGGCACAATCGGAAAGAATTAACAAAAAAGGACTAATCTTAGAAATGCTGCAAACCAAGGCAAGCTTGGACGAGATGGTAGCAGCAACTGGCTGGGAAGAAAAGTCGGTACGCGGAGTAATAAGCCAGCTGAAAAAGGAAAAGCACCTAAACATCTGCCGCGAAAAGGATGAAAACAAACAAAACTTCTATTATATTGCCGCCGCAGAAGCAATCGAAACGGCATAAAACAAGAAGTTATTTGTAAAACCCTGCAAGAAAAACTTGTGGGGTTCATTTTTTTACTTGAAAATTATTAAAAGTTTATTAAAATTGTAAGTGTTTATATTCTCTATTTTGAGTTGTAAAAATATGGGAGTTTTTTATGAATTTATTAGCCAAAGAATATTTCAGCCTTCAAGAAATCAGTAATATTTGGGCTGTTTCAAGAGATGATTTACTTTATTATGGGGAAAATAACATCTTGGAAATTAGTGTCAGACCAGCAGCAATTGCAGCAGGAATAGAAAGAGTTTGCTATAATACTGAATTTGCAAATTATCTTGCCGAGGGGAAAAGCCAGTGCTTTTCCCCTCAACCTTTATTACCGACAGATATCTACCGGATTATGAAAGCAGGTACAGATGCTGTACCTATCTATCATACAAAATATAGATTCCATGAAAAAATTTCAGATATTATAGAAAATAAGGGAATTTTGCTTTCTTATACAGACTTGGTCGTAACCAGAGCCGAAAAGCATTGTTTTGAGATAAACAACGGAATGTGTTTGAACGGGAGACAGATTGATATCTTCAGACATTCCGGAGATTTTCGAGAAGTATATTATGATAACCGGAGATATCAGTTCGGTGTGATACAGGCGAGAATCATTGCATTGCTTTATGCTGCAAGCCGGACGGAGATGCCTTGGGTACACGGGAAAGATCTGTTAAACAAAGCGGGATCAGAAAGTCTGCGAGTGGCCGCTCTGTTTCGTGGAAATATCGGCTGGCAGGAGCTTGTATTTTCTGACCGCCGCGGCTATTATCGTTTAAGACTTCCCCTTCGGCATATTGTTCCTGTTCAGCCGCAACTTCAGTTTGCCATATGAAATCCTAATATTATCTGTTTGAACAATCCCGAAAATATCGGGATTTTTTTATTTATTTCAACCATTGCGTTCCATACGGTTTCCGTACCATAATTAGCACTTTTCCAAACATAATAATGTAATGTTTGATATCTTTTTCTATTACTTGTTTGTTTTCTATAAAAAAATAAACAAGTAATGAAAGATATGCTTCATACTCCGGAACTGCCAATGTCCGTCTGTTTTTCCGGTTTTTAATATGCTTAGAATACAGCTATAAAGCAATAACGGAGAATTCAAGATGGAAAAAGAATATTATACATTGACAGAACTTACGGAGCGGTGGGATTTTTGCTTGCATGACGCTTTGTATCTGGCAGAAAATAATATCTGTCGGTTTTGGATTAATCTGCCAGAGAGTGATGCTATACGTTTTCGAAAAGAAAGTAACAACGGTTTGACTTATGATCTTCCTCTTGAAAATTGTCAGGCAAAAGGATTGCTATTGCTGACGACAGAAGATGTGCGGCGCATTATCATTTACAAAACAGCCAATGTTATTCAGCTGCCCTGTCAGGACGATATGACAGTTTTTGTGCGGCTGAAAGCGGTGAGAGAACTGACAATCGATGATGTGTTAATACTTTGTAAAGATAAGCTCCGTTTGGAAAAAGAGCTGGGATTTTTTGATAAAAAAGCTAAAGTTAAAAGTGCTGATATCCGTCATAATATTGATGACTTTTTCATTGAAGAACTGCCGAACGGATATACAAAATTCAGCTACCATGGAAAGAGCTATGTTTATGGCTTTGTACAGTCGAAAATTATTAAACAATTGTATGATGCCGCAAAAGACGGGCGGATTTGGATTTATGGTAAAACCTTGTTAAAAAATGCAGGATCCACCAGTTATCGTCTTGGTGATGTTTTCCGCCCGCACAAAGAATGGATGGAACTGATTAAAAGCAATAAGCAGGGATTGTACCGTTTGTATTTAGAGTAAAGAATAGCTGCGATTCTTAAATATTAATAAACCTTGACTTTTGTAAAATTCCGACTAATCTAAAATAATACCTTATATTAGTCGGAGTTTACTATGTATATTCAAAGAACCATAGAAAAGAGCATTGAGAGAGCCAACAAGTTTTTTCCGGTGGTACTGGTTACCGGCCCGCGCCAGGTTGGAAAAACAACGGTTTTGCAAAACTGCGAAACCCAGCCTCGGACTTATGTTTCCTTAGACACCTTGGAAAACAGAGAGCTGGCAAAAAATGATCCAACGTTATTTTTGCAGCGTTATCCCGCCCCGGTATTGATTGATGAGATTCAGTATGCTCCGGAGCTGTTCCCTTACATCAAGGCCAGCGTGGACAAGGAAAAAAAGAGCGGAATGTATTGGCTTACCGGTTCGCAACAGTTTCATCTGATGAAAAACGTCTCTGAAAGTTTGGCCGGACGGGTCGGCATTTTGCAACTGGAAGGCTTGTCACAGGACGAAAAAAACGGGCATCCGGACGTTCCGCCCTTTCTGCCGACGGAAGAATACATCAAAGCCAAAGTACAGAATGCGACTGAAACAGATTTGTTAAAAATTTACGAACTGATTTGGAAAGGTTCATATCCGAAGCTTTATCCGGCAGACAGCGATTATTGGGCAGTCTTTTACGAATCTTATATGCAAACCTATATTGAACGCGATATTAAAGCGCTAAGCGCGGTGGGCAATGAGCTTGATTTTGTGAAATTTATGCGAGCGCTGGCGGCCAGAACCGGAGAGATGCTGAATTACAGCGAACTGGCAAACGACGTCGGCGTTTCACAACCGACAATAAAGTCCTGGCTTTCCATTTTGCAGGCTTCCGGGCTTGTTTATATTCTGCGTCCTTATTATAACAATGTCGGCAACCGTTTTATTAAAACGCCGAAAGTCTATTTTATGGACACAGGGCTGGCCTGTTATCTGACCGGCTGGAAAACGCCTGAAGTTTTGGAAAGCGGTGCAATGAGCGGCAATATGTTCGAGACTTATGTTGTTTCTGAAATCATCAAAAGCTATTGGCATAACGGCAAACAGCCGGATATTTACTATTACCGAGATAAAGAAAAACGGGAAATTGACGTGTTGCTCCATGAAAACGGCACGCTGTATCCGGTAGAGATTAAGAAAAAAAGCAACCCGGACAAAGGAGATATCAAGGCTTTTAACGTTATTGAAACGCTTAAACAAAAAAGAGGAACCGGCGCTGTTGTCTGTATGGCGCAGACGCATTTGCCACTGACTGGTGATGTTAATATCATTCCGGTTGGATATTTGTAATCCCGCCAGCGTAATAGTTTTTAATTAAAATACGCAAAAACTTTGAATTTTTAGAAAGTTTTTGATTGAAACGCATAAAAACTTTTCGACTAATTTTAAATACGACCTTAGATTAGTCGAACTTATCAGCATAAATTGTCAACGTTTATTAAAAAAATTTTATAATATATAACGGCAATAAACTAAGAAATCTGCGGTGGGGCAACAGCTTTACTGCTCCCTACATCGTGGAAAACAGCAGAAACATTAAGAATGGCATTGTAACTTCTAACAACTATGGAGCTTATGATGCAACCGACAAACATTATTTATGAAATAGCCTCAAAGCCGATCGGCGAATTGGCTGAACTACCCGCGGCAGAACTGGCTGAGATGCAAAAGGAAGTGGAAACCATGATTGCGCTGGCGGATAATGTACGCAAGTGGCTGAATGGCGCGTTGATGCTGAAATATCGTGACCGGCTCGATGCCAAACGGCGGGAACTTGGCCGCACGTTTGGCGAAATCCGTTTGCAGGAAGACGGGCTGGAAATTACGGAAGACCGGCCGATGGTGCTGGAATGGCAAAAGGACAAGCTTAAGGAATATGCCAAACGCATTGCAGCCAATGGCGGCAACCCGGAAGACTATATGGACATCGACTATACGATTTCAGAGAAAAAGTATTGTTCGCTCGGCGATGAAGCCCGTAAAAGCCTGAACGCTGCCGGAAACATCCGTCCTGGATGTGCGGTCATTACTCTGACCCAAAGGGAAACAGCCAATGACTGATATTGAAAACCTGCATGAGCGGCCGTTGTCCTCTTTTGCCGAATTAGGCAAAGTTGCTGTTAATCGGTTGGCGGAAAACAAAATTATTACCGTTGCGGATTTACTGAAACGCTCAAAACGAGATTTGCTCTATATTCCCGGTTTTGGGCCGAAAAGCATTGATCAGGTTCTGAAACTGCTAAAGAAATATAACCTTAAAATCCGCGAACGCTAAAGTTTATCGAGGGGGATAAGCCGATGCAGTTTTATTATGACAGCGGACTCTTGAAAAAAAGAGTTCTGCAGGATTTGGAAATCTGGCTGCCGCAATGGTACCCGAAAGGACGCGGCCACAAAGGATATTTTGAAATCGGAGATATTGGCGGCACACCCGGCGACAGCCTGAAAATCTGCCTTTCCGGTGCCAAGCGCGGCCTGTGGTACGATTTTGCCACGGCCGAGGGCGGCGACGTTTTCTCTCTGTGGGGACGCAACCGCGGTATCTCTGGTTTTGGCAATATTCTCAAAGACATTGCCGGATATTACGGCATCAGTGGTTGTGAAGTCCCCGGAACCAAGGAAAAACGCGGCAGCCCGGATCGGCGGCATGTTTATCTCAATGCAGGCGGCGATATAATATGTTATATTTATCGCTATGAATATGCAGACGGCAGCAAAGAGTTTCTGCCTTGGAATGCGGCAAACGGCAAGACCGAATTTCCGTCCCCGCGGCCGCTTTACCGCCTGCCGCAGCTTATGAAGACCGACAAAATTATTCTGGTTGAGGGAGAAAAATGCGCCGACGCGCTGGCCGCCGCCGGATTTGCAGCGACAACGCTGATGGGCGGTGCCAATACCCGGATTGAAAAAACGGATCTCTCGCTGCTCAAAGACAAAGACATCATTTTGTGGCCGGACAATGACGAACCGGGGCGAAAATATGCCGACAATGTGGCTGAAGCTCTGCTAAAGCTGCCGGTTTCCTCACTTAAAATCACCCCGTTAACACCGGACAAGCCTGCCAAATGGGATGCGGCAGATGCGGCGGCGGAGAAATTTGACATTGTCGGACATCTGGCCAAAGCGGAAATTTATGAGCCAACGGAAAAGTTAAAACCAAGCGGACGTTTGAAAATCGCTGATTTTACCGGAAAAATGTTCGCTACCGAGCCGCCGGAACTGCAATTTGTGGTCAAAAACACAATTCCGCGCGGCGTGGTCGGGCTGCTCTCGGCAATGGGAGACACCGGCAAAGGTATGCTGTTATTGGATTTGGCGCTCAAAATTTGTCAGGATAAGACAGGGATGAGCCTTAAAGCCTTCGGTAACCCGGTAACGGCTACCGGCAGCGCGGTCATCTTTGCCGGAGAAGACACTGCCGACGAAATTCACCGCCGGATTTACAAGCTGATGCCAAGTGGGCTGAACGGACGGATTGATCCGGCCAAACTCCATATCATCCCGCTGCCGAATACCGGCGGACCGTTTGCAATTGCCCGAAAATGCCGCGGCAGCGACGAATTCTGCCTGACCGAAGAATTTGAAAGCATCAAAACGCAGCTTGAAGCCATTCCAGACTTGGCGCTGGTGGTGTTTGACCCGCTGGCCTCGTTTGCCGGATTGGATCTGAACGCTGATCCGCGGGCGGCAAGCTATATTACCGGACAGTTGGCCGCGCTGGCGACCGCAACCAATGCCGCGGTTATTGTTGCCCACCATATTCGTAAAAATGACGGCATTACCTCGCCGCAGGAAGCCCGTGACGCCATTCGCGGTACAACCGCAATCGTGGACGGGGTGCGGTTTGCGATTGCCTTCTGGGCAAATACCGCTGAAGAAAAAAAGATTTTTGCCGAACTGGACCAGGAATACCGTCCGAATGCCTGTTTCAAAGGCGCGGTGGTCAAAGCAAACTTTGGAGCCGATCGGACGGTGCGCAACTACATACGCAGCGAAGCCAGAGCCGTGTTGGAAGAAGTACCGGTCAAGATTGTGCCGAAAGCCCTGTCGGCGGAAGAATTTGACAAGCTGCTGATTGAAACCATCGGCGAAGCGGAGAATGCCGGAACGCCGTTTGCAATTTCAGGGATCTCCGGACTTTACGAAAACCGCGAGAAACTGCCGTTTGAACTGCAGGAAGCTTCCCGCGACTTTATCCGCAATACGGCCAAACGGCTGTTGGCTTCCGGACAGATTTGCCGTATCGGACAGACCGGCAGCAGCGATAAAAAATGGCTTGGTATCCCCGATGCCGGGAGGTGCGCATGACGGCGCCGTTACCATACTTTCCTGAATGTAAAAAGCCGGAATACGCCGTCAGGAATCCGCAATGCAGGAAAACTGCGGCTTACAGCGAAATGACCGCTAAGGCAAAAACGGGTTTCCGTCATGAACGTGACGGATTCCGGTGTTTAGATTTTGGTTCAGGAATCGCTTTTAACTCATTGAAAAATAATCATTACAATTTGAAGAAATTCACAACAGCGCGGTCGGTATATATATTTTTTTTAAAATATATATACCGGCTGCCGTGACCGTCGTCAGGAACGGAAAACAGGAACAGCAAAGGAAATTGTCATGGCAGAATTAATTTGGACACGGGAGATGGTCAAAGACTGGTTCGAGAGCGCCGTTTATACCCTCAAAAAAATGCCGAGAGAAAAGGTTCAGGGTTATAAAACCTATTGGCCGGGCATCAGATATACCGAAATGGAACTTTTGCAGATGGACAGTAAACCCATCCGTCTGGTAGCCAACAGTCTGGACATTGCTCGTTTGGATGCGGTGCTGGAATGGATCTATCTGGTGGATAATGTAGACCAGCGGTGGATTATCTGGCAGCGGGCCAAACGTTATCCCTGGCGGCTGATCTGCAAAAGATACGGCAAAACCAGCCGAACGCTGATTGACTGGCACAATGCCGGGATTGATGTCATTGTCAAAGTGTTGAATAATCCGAAAAGTGATCTCTTTGCCAGGAACCGCGTTCTTTTAAGCAAATATTTGTCTTATTAATTATATGTACATATTATCCTTGACATTGTATAAAATGTACATTACTCTGCACACAGAATACATTATAATAAAGGAAAAATAAATGGAAAGAATCACATTTTGGAATAATAAAGGTGGAACAGGAAAAACCAGCTTAGCTTTTCAAACAATTTGCCAATACGCACATGAAAATCCATCTGAAAAAATTTTGGTTATTGATGTTTGTCCTCAAGCAAATCTTTCAGAATTACTCCTTGGAGGATTACACCAAGGTGGAAGTAATATTTTATTACAAAGACAAGGGGCAACTCCTCGTGCAACCATTGGCGGCTATTTTCAGCTTCGTCTTCCTTCTCCATATACGCCCCCGTCATTTACAGCTCAAGACTTTTTAACTCAACCATATAAATACAATAAAAATATACCAGAAAATATAGATTTATTATGTGGTGATCCAATGTTGGAATTACAAGCAAATGCTATTTCTACATTAGCTAATAACCAAATCCCCGGAACAAATACATGGATTGCAATTATCGATTGGATTGATGATTTTTTGAAAAAAATTGAAGATGAATATGATATTGCATATTTTGACCTAAATCCCAGCTTTTCAATCTATACCCAAATTGCTTTGGCTGCGACATCTAAATTGCTCCTTCCTGTGATGGCAGATGATTCATCAAGGCGAGCAATTCAAAATGCATTTTCTTTAATTTATGGGCTGAAGTTACCATCCGAAATATACACCAAATATGCTTTTGCCCAAAAACTTAAAGATGAGGGGCGGCAATTGCCTAAAGTACATATGATTTTGAAAAATCGCTTAACCCAATACATGGGACCAGCATCTGCTTTTGCAACAGTTCTAAGTGCAATAGAAGCTGATATTTCTGACCTTTTAAAAGTACATCCGCATTTGTTCACATTTTCATCAATTGATGATGGTATTATTAATATTCGTGATTTTGGGACAACAGGAGTAGTATCTGCTGCCAGAGGTTGCCCTTTTTATATTCTTCCTAGTGGAAGATTGTATGTACTAGGCCAACGGGTTCAAATCAAAGAAGATTATAGAATAGACTGCGAACATAATATTCGAGAAATAACTTCAAAAATTTCTTAACAATTTAATCAGCCTAAAAATTTATTTTGGGCTGATTTTTTATAAAAATCTGCCTTTTCAAGTGAAATGTACTTCAAAGCCTTATTCCACAAGGGATTGCAGCGGGATAGACAAAGAAAAATTTTATAAAAAATAAGCTGCAAAGCCCCGGATTTCCTAGAATCGTACTTCACATATTCTTTTACTTCACATATTCGCAAAAATGGTTTATCAAATCAGGTATAATCGGGGCGTTGTATAGATACCGCTCCGGCGAAAAAGGAAAATCCCCCTCATATGATCACCGAACTCCAAATAAATGACGCTGCGGAACGGCAGCTGCATCTGATTGCTTCGCGGCAAATTCCCTTTGCCGTGGCGGCTTCTCTGACGACTGTGGCAAAGATTGCCCAAGCCGAAGTGCGTGATCATATCAACGAAACCTTTACCATTCGCCGTAAAAGCGGTGGTTTTGCCAGCAGCATTGCCGTTAAACCGGCAACCAAGCAAAGCCAGACCGCAGAAGTTTATACAATGGCCCGATTTGCAGCTTTACAGCAAGTCGGCGGGTTGCGGCAGCCACAGGGAAGTAACTTGGCAATCCCTTCCTATCAGAATTTGAGCGAGGTTAAGTTGCGGCGGTCAGTACGCAGTATTGCCGATGCCTTTGAAATAAAACTCCAAGACGGTCAGACGGCTTTAGTTCGGCGCAAAGGAAAAGGCCTGCAGTTTCTTTATTTCCTTAGAAAACAGGCTGATGTTCCGAAACGCTTCAAAATGATTGAAATTGTTTTGGAAACAGCCAAACGGGAGTTTGGGCGGACATTGGAAGCTAAAGTGCGTGAACTATAAGAATTCTTTCAAATCCGGATGCTGACGGACTTTTTCCTGAATTTGGCGGAGCGACTGAGGATTAAGCCTGCGCATAACGGTTTTGCGGTGGCTATGATTGTAAACATCTCCGGTTCGGATATCTAAAACTTGATTGCCGTGATGTCCGTGTAGGCGAAACGGCCATGGATCATCTTCAGCGCTCAAGTGAAAGCGCCAGCGATAGGTATCAATCGTTGCCGTCCCCTCATAAAGGTCAGCATCTTCCGGATTGGGATCTTCAACGGATAAAATAAAGAAAGATTCATAAATACAGCTCAGGGAATCAAAAAAAGATTCTACCGCAGCAATATCATTGAACTCCCCGCTCAGACAGAGGGCATAATCGCAAGTACGAATTTGGATATTAATTTCAGGAAAGGCGACACAAAGTGCGGAATGGTACTTTTTATCAACTGGAATGTTCATTTGTATTTGGTGCTTTTCCCGTTTTGGGCAAAAATGAAGCTTTCCGCAAAATCTGCCGTTGAAAAACAGATATTCGTTGACGACTTTTATGAGCGCATTGTCGCCGTAGGTTTTGATTTTATGGTATTGGGCAGAATTATTTGACATCGCTGTCCAGACTGAAAAACAGGGTGTCATCCTGTGATATCTTGATATTTTGTGTCTGAGTATTGACAATGATCGGCTGCGACGGATCTATGTCCAAGGTCGTGCCATTTGGCCTGTTAGGCTGTACCGATTTGAAATCTATAGAAAGAATCGGCGAGCTACGACCATCTGCATCAGAAATATAGGCGTTGCGCCCGATAAACTTAATTGAATACTGTTTCATTCATGCCTCCGCCGCGTATTAAAAAATAAAAATCGGGAATGGGCAAGAAAAACCGGACGGTTACTAACTTTAATATAACTTAATAAAGTATGTTTCAGGCGTCATTAGAAAGTAAGACTGCCTCAAAGTGCTGTTGGGCTTTCCATTTAGATTTAAGCGGAGAGCCGAAAAACACATATTTTTTATTTATTTCGTTGAAAAAAGGTACTGTCGGAAGATTTTTCGACGCGGGTAACGCGAACCCCGCCGCGTCGCTACCGACAGACTAAAAAAAGGGTTCGCACCAAGTTCGCACCGAATTTGCGCCAAATCCTTATGATATAAGGCTTCGCGCGGATATTATTATAAAAAAGACAGGTTCGCACCTGATATTATCAAAACCGTTGCCCAGTAAGGCATACAAAAGAATTTTTGTAATAACAGTAAAGGTTCGCAGTTGCGAACCTCTTTTTTATATAAGGAAGCAAGAATTGTGGATATACCTACCTGCCGAGTGTTATCACTCTGTTCCGGGGTCGGAGGTCTTGACCTTGGACTTAAACTCGCAATGCCAACTAGCCGAACAGTCGCTTATATGGAGATCGAAGCCTATGCGTGCGAAATTTTGGTTAAACGCATGCAAGAAAAAATCTTGGATCCGGCACCTCTTTGGTCAGATATCAAATCCTTTGATGGCAAACCGTGGCGTGGAAAAGTGGATCTTATCACTGGCGGATATCCGTGCCAACCGTTTTCAGTTGCAGGAAAGAAACTCGGAGAAAAAGACCCCAGACATCTCTGGCCCCATGTGCGGAGAATTGTTTCCGAGGTTGAGCCAACGCTCTGTTTCTTTGAAAACGTCGGCGGACATCTACAGTTGGGGTTTGAGCAAGTCCATGATGACCTACAAGGACTGGGTTACAAAGTTAAGGCAGGCTTGTTCACTGCGGAAGAAGTCGGTGCTCCGCATCGCCGCGAGCGGCTCTTTATCTTGGCCTACCGTGATGACAGCAGATGCAACGGTTGCGGAAACAATCACGCCCAACGACAGGTATGTCCAAACCAAGAACGGCACCCTGCGCCGATACATCAAGAGCGGACACAACTGCAGCCTGGGATTAGCGAGAACAGCACGTCTCTGGCCGACAGTGCTGGTATCGGAAGCCAACGGCGCCTCACTCAAAAAAGTTCAGACCGGGTATTCGCGAAGTCGTCTGAAAGAGGAAGTTTTGTTGTGGAAACAGCCGAAGAGATGGCGGACACCGAATGCCTCGGATGCCGAGGGCGGCGTTATGGAAATCAGACCGGGAACCTCTGCTCGGATCAAGCTTCGCGATCATTCCGTACATGTAGCAAATTGCCTCTCTGGCCACCCAGACCAAATGACTTTGATGACTGGCGAAATATCCCAGAGAACCTTAAACCCGCAGTTTACCGAATGGCTGATGGGCTGGCCGACCGGGTGGACAGAGTTAGAGCCTGCGGCAACGGCGTGGTGCCTCTGGTGGCGGCGTATGCGTTTACAGTTCTTACGTCTAACCTTGAATTTACAACAACAGGTATCTTAAATGAACGAGAAAGTTAAATTAAAAGTTGAATATGTCAAACTGGAAGAACTCATCCCCTTTGAGTTAAATGCCAGAACACACTCTAAGGAACAAGTCGGACAGATTGTCAATTCCATCGGAGAGTTCGACTTTGTAAATCCTATTCTGGTCGGTGTCGACAATATGATTATTGCCGGTCATGGGCGTTTGATGGCAGCCAAAAAGGCCGGATTGGAAACGGTTCCGATTATCCGCCTTCCGCATCTTGACTATAACCAATGCATGGCTCTGTCTCTGGCAGATAATAAAATTGCCGACAATGCCGGTTGGGATGAAGAAAAAATCGTTGAAATCCTCGGAAAACTTGAGGATGCGCATTTCAACATTGATATTTTGGGCTTTTCCAACAAAGAGCTTGAAAATTATCGGGATGAATTTGAGACCAACAATGAAGAACTTGAATTTGAAAACGAAGTTCCTGATTTCGTGGAAAAACCGGTTGCCCGGCGCGGGGATGTTTGGATTTTAGGCGATCACCGTTTATTGTGCGGTGACGCAACAAGCCAGACAGACGTTGAAAAAGTTATGGACGGCGAAAAAGCACAGATGGTTTTCACCGATCCGCCATACAACGTGAATTACGGCAATGCCTTGCGAGATAAACTGGCAGGAAAAGAAGGCGAACGCTCAATTCTGAATGATAATCTTGGCGAGGGTTTCCCTGCTTTTCTGTATGACTTCTGCTGCAATATCCTTGATGTCAATGTTGGCTCTTTTTATATTTGTATGGGCGGGTCGGAGTTGCACACTCTGTACCAAGCCTTTACGGCGGCCGGTGGCAAATGGGAAGCGTACATTGTCTGGGTCAAAGACAAATTTACGCTTTCGCGTTCCAAACACCAACACCAGCATGAATGGATTTTATTCGGCAACCCTTATGAAGAACAGCATGAGGAAATCCTTTTAGGTGCGAAACCTGGTACGGCTCCGGCCTGGTACGGCGGACGAAATCAAACAGACGTGTGGGAATTTCCCCGGCCACAAAAAAGCTCTCTGCATCCGACAATGAAGCCTATCGCACTGGTTGAAAGAGCCATCCGCAATTCCAGCCGGGTAACAGACATCGTCTTGGATACCTTCGGCGGCAGCGGTTCAACGCTGATTGCCTGTGAAAAAAGTGGTCGGCGCTGCCGAATGATTGAACTCGACGAGAAATACGTCGATGTCATCATTAAGCGCTGGGAAGAATATTCCCGAAAAAAAGCCGTTCATGAACAAACCGGTAAAAGTTATGAAGAACTTAAGATTGAAAGAGAAAAGGAAGAAAAACTCACAGAAAAGGCTCCTGAATAGACAGGAGCCTTACTTTTTACGGGATAGCAATGAAATTCTTGGCTTGGTTTAGTTGTGGGGTTACGTCGGCAGTTGCCTGTAAACTGGCGATTGATAAATATGGCGATGATGTTGACATCTGGTATATCGAAACCGGTGCGGCTCATTCGGACAACCAACGATTTATTGAAGACTGCGAAAACTGGTATGGCAGGAAAATTCTGACAGCCCGGCATCCTAAGTTTAAGAATCCTTTGGAAATTGCTGCTATTGAAGTTTTTAATACACCGTGGGGTGCTCCCTGCACTAAATACTTAAAAAAGGAAGTTCGCCAGAGAATTGAAAAAAATTACACTCAACCGATTCACGTATTCGGCTTTGAGTATAATAAAAAAGAAATTAACCGAGCCTTTAGGTGGAAGCAGCAGAATTCCTCAAGAGTTTATTTTCCGCTTATTGAACAAGGGTGGAATAAACGGCGTTGCCTGCAGGAACTTTTACTTAACAAGATTGAAATCCCGGCCATGTACCGGCTGGGATACAATAACAACAACTGTATCGGTTGTTTCAAAGGCGGCAAAGGGTATTGGAACAAAATACGGACAGATTTCCCGGACGTTTTCAGGCAGACTGCCGATTTGGAACGGAAAACCGGACATACCTGTCTCAAAGATCATGGCAAACAACTCTATCTGGCTGAATTAGAACCAGATGCAGGTAAACATCAAAGTATTGATATTCCCGAATGCGGAATATTTTGTGAACTTGAAATGGCCGGATTGCCAATCAAAAATATTAACGAAATTTTAGAATTTATAAAATTTAACCCGGAAAACCAATGAATACAGCAAAATAAACTGTGATAAACAAATGATGAAAACATGGAAATCTCGATTAGAGCTTATGCCGCCCGCAAAGGTATCTCCGATACCGCTGTTCGCAAGGCAATCAAATCCGGGCGGATAACGCTCACCAAAAACGGGAAAATCAATCCGGCGTTGGCTGACCGGCAATGGGAAGCCAACACTGACCCCGCTCAAGTTTATGCTATTAAAGAGGATTCACCAGCACGAGCCGCTTCTTCTGAAACTGCATCATCGGCAAGTTCTGGCGGCATCGGCGTTTCTTACCAGCAAAGCCGGGCTATTCGGGAAGCCTACGAAGCCCGACTTAAAAAATTAGAATTTGACGAACGCACCGGAAAGTTGATTTCCACGGAAACCGTCCAACGGGAAGCCTTTAATGCCGCGCGGAAAACCAGAGATATGATCCTGAATGTCCCGGACAAGGTCATTCCGCTGCTGATTGGCAAGACTGACATCCATGAAATGAAAGAGATTTTACGGAAAGAACTGCTGCGAACCTTAGAGAATCTGGCGAATTTGTTTGATGGAAATCGAGACTGACAGCTTTTTCAACTACGGATTTGCAAAAGGAATACGCCCAGATCCGGACTATACCGTCGACGAATGGGCCGATGCGCACCGCATTTTATCTTCTGTATCTTCAAGCGAACCCGGGCCGTGGCAAACCTCCCGCGTCCCTTATTTACGGGAAATCATGCGTTGCCTGTCTCCCTCGCATCCTTGCGAGCGTGTCATTTTAATGAAAGGCGCTCAAATTGGTGGCACCGAATGCGGCAATAATTGGATGGGATTTGTCATCCACCATACTCCTGGCCCGATGCTAATTGTCAATCCGACGGTTGAAATGGCCAAACGAACCTCAAAAATGAGAATTGATCCGGCAATTGACAACTGCCCGTCACTCAGAGAGTTGGTTAAAAGCCCGCGAACCAGAGACAGCGGCAATACGGTCTTAATGAAAGAATTTCCCGGCGGCGTTTTGGTTTTGACCGGAGCCAACTCGGCGGTCGGCCTGCGTTCCATGCCTGTCCGCTATTTGTTTTTGGATGAGGTCGACGGATATCCGAATGATACCGGGGACGAAGGCGATCCGGTAGATTTGGCCATCCAACGTACGGCAACGTTTTCGAACCGCAAGATTTTTCTGGCTTCTACCCCGACGCTCAAGAACTACAGCCGGATTGAAAAGGCTTTTCTTGAGGGAGATCAGCGTTACTTTTTCGTTCCCTGTCCGGTTTGCGGTGCAATGCAAACCTTAAAATGGTCAAACATTAAATTTGAAAACGGATGTCCTGAAGCTGCGTGCTATGAATGCGAAAAGTGCAAATCGCTATGGCAAGACTATCAAAAAGCTGAGATTTTGCAAAAAGGCGAATGGATAGCAACGGCTCCTGACCGCTCAAACGGCAAAATTGTCTCATTCCACCTGTCCTCGCTCTACAGCCCGCACGGCTGGACATCTTGGGGAGACATAGCCAGCGAGTTTGTGAAAGTCCATAAAGACCCGGCTCGTTTGCAGGTTTGGACGAATACCAAACTGGCCGAAACTTGGGAAGATCAGTCCGGAGAATCCATAGATCCGACCGGATTGATGTCACGGCGAGAAAATTACGGTCCGAAAATCCCGATGAATGTGGTTATTCTGACCTGTGGCGTTGACGTGCAGGATGACCGCTTGGAATTGGAGATTGTCGGTTGGAGCAAAGACGAGGAATCGTGGTCGATTGATTACCACGTCTTACACGGAGACCCGTCAACCCCTCAGCTCTGGGACGATTTGGACAGCATTTTGCAAAGGACATATGAGCATGAACGTAATATTGCACCTCTTTCTATTGCTGCAACTTGTATTGACAGTGGTGGTCATTATACAGATCACGTTATTACATTCTGCGGTGAAAGACTGCATCAGCGCGTGTTCGCAATCAAGGGAAGCAGTTCGGGCTTTGGTGTACCGATTTTTCCAGCGAGAGCCTCCCAAAACAAAAGATTGAAGAAACCAGTGTATGTTATTGGCGTGAATGACGCCAAACAAACGCTCATGCAACGGTTGCGAATTAAAGAACCCGGACCAGGATGCTGGCACTTTCCGATTGACCGGGATGCCGAATGGTTCACACAGGTTACGGCAGAGATTATCAAAACCCGGATGGTTAAAGGACGGCCGGTTCGGGAATGGGTACCCAGAACAGAAGGACATCCCTGCGAAGCCTTGGACTGCCGCGTTTATGCTTTTGCAGCGTTGCGCGGACTAATGCGGAATTGGAAGTTTGATCTGAACGCAGCATATGAACGTCTCCAAGGTTATCCACTCAGAAACGGACAAATTCTGGTCGGTAAAACCGTTAATCAAACAACGGCTGCTCCGATAACCAGATCGAGAGTTAGAAGTAAAGGAATCAGTTTATGAAATCTTATAAAGAACAGCTTGAAGAAGTTCAAAAAGCGATTTCGGATATTCTTTCCGGCGCGCAGGAAGCTTGGTATAATGGGCAAAAAGTCAAAAAAGCGGACTTAAATGTCCTGTTTACGCAAGAAAAGTATCTGCGGGGCAAAATTTCCCGCGATCCAAGCGGCGGCGGAGACGGAGAGACCGGCGGCGGCACCAGCAGCGGCCGCAGCGGTATCCGTGTTCGCGGGATTACTCCTGTATAATGGTCAGGCAATATGAAAAAACTTGAAATAAAACCAAATCTTATTGACAAAGCGTTCTCGTATTTTGCGCCTGTTCACGGATTGCGGCGCTTGGAAGCCCGTACCCGGATGGCTTTGGTAGGTGGATATACCGGGGCAAGGCTTGACCGGCGGCAAACAAAAGCTTGGCGGACAGCTGACGGCTCTGCGGACAATGTAACTTTGCCGGATCTGCCGATATTGCGCGAACGGTCACGAGATTTGCTGCGTAACGCTCCGCTGGCAACGGGTGCGGTCAATACGGTGGTCACCAATGTTGTCGGTACCGGACTTCGGGTACACAGCAATATTGACCGTGAGGTCTTGAAACCGTTTATGAAAACCGAGGAAGCCTTTGACAAATGGGAACGGGAAGCCGAAAGAATCTTCCGGCACTGGGCGGAAAGCACAAATTGCGATGCTACGCGCTACCAAACTTTTACGGAACTGCAAAACCTGATTATCCGCTCCTGTTTGGAAAGCGGCGATATTTTTGTTGTCCGCCGCTACATCAAACGGCCCAATGCTTTGCTGGGCTTGAGTCTGCAGTTGGTTGAAGCTGACCGGGTGGCAAATCCGAATTTTCAAATGGATACGTCAAAACTCAGCGGCGGCGTGGAACTGGACGATAACGGAGCGCCGGTTGCTTATTATATATATAAGCGTTTTCCCGGCGATTATACCGAAGGAAGCAACGAATATGTCCGGGTTCCGGCTTTCTCAAAAGACGGAGAACGGCAGGTGTACCATATTATGAACCGTATCCGTCCGGGATTGACCCGCGGTGTTCCTTACCTAGCACCGGTTATCGAAACACTCAAACAACTCGATAAATATTCGGAAGCCGAGATTATGTCTGCCGTGGTTTCGGCAATGTTTACCGTCTTTGTCAAGAGCGAATCTGAAGACGGGCTGGCTCCCTTTGGCGGGCAAACCGACAGCACGAATGACAATGATTATAAGCTTGGCGTAGGTGCCATTCTGGATTTGCAGCCAAACGAAAGTATTGAAATTGCCGATCCTAAGCGTCCGAATCAGGCGTTTGACCCATTTGTCCAAGCTGTTTTGCGACAAATCGGTGTTGCGTTGGAATTGCCTTTTGAAATCCTGATCAAACACTTTACCGCCAGTTATTCCGCAGCACAGGCGGCATTGGTGGAAGCCTGGAAGTTCTTTTCGGCACGACGGCGATGGCTGGCAATTCAGTTTTGTAAGCCGGTTTATGATATGGTTATCAGTGAAGCAGTAGCAAGGGGCATCTTGGATGCCCCTTGTTTTTTCTCGCATCCGCTTATTCGGGAAGCTTATCTCGGCGCAGATTGGGTCGGGCCGCCGCGCGGACAGATTGACCAGTACAAAGAAATCCGGGCTGCGGAAAAGAGAATCGAAATCGGCATAACAACGCTGGCTGAAGAAACAGCAGCCCTGACCGGCGGCGATTGGGAGCGGAAACATCCGCAAACAGCCAAAGAACATATGATGCGCAAATCATTAAAATAAGGAAAACCAATGAGAAGTTTATTATCACTCGGCAAATATTGGGCAATTGAGCCTGATACCTTTAATAATCTGGAAGCATTAGTTTCAAAGGATGCTCCGGTTTTGGAGAATACGCGAACCGTCCGAATCCAGAATGGCGTGGCAGTTATCCCGGTCAGCGGAGTTATTACCGGCAGGATGGACTTTTTGACCTATGTTCTCGGCGGCACGGCACTTGATATTCTGGCGAAAGATTTCCGAACCGCTTTGGAAAACAGCGATGTTCGGGCAATTATACTTGATTTTGACAGTCCCGGCGGAATTGCTGTCGGACCGGCAGAAATGGCTGATATGATTTTCAATGCGCGCGGTAGCAAGCCAATCATCTCATATGTTGGCCGAAACTGCTGCTCGGCAGCTTATTGGTTGGCCTCGGCAGCAGATAAGATTGTTGCACATCCGGCGGCTTTGCTCGGCAGCATTGGTGTGGTAACCGCCGTACCGGTACAGGAACAACCGGACGAAAGCGGTACTAGATGTTATGAGATTGTTTCTTCTAACGCCAAAGCCAAACGTCCGGATCCGCGCACGGAAGACGGAATCAAAACAATTAAGGCAGAGCTTGATGCTCTGGAAGCACAATTCATCGGCAGTGTTGCCAAATTTCGCAACATCTCGGAAGAAAAAATCCGAAATGATTTTGGCAAAGGCGCCGCCATGATAGGCCATGAAGCTCTCCAACGAAGCATGGCCGACGAGCTTGGCTCGTTTGAGAGCGTTCTTGCTTCTCTAACTGTAACCTTTAAAAATGAAAGAAACATAACTATGGATAAGAAAACAGACATTCCCGCTGCTCCGGAGATTACGGCTTCCTATATCCAAAGCCAATATCCCGAAGTTGCAAAAGCCATTGCAGATGAAGCCTATAATAAAGGCATGGCAGATGGCAACAAAACAGCTGAAGAATCCTATAATAAAGGTGTTTTAGCCGAACGTGAACGTATCCTGGCAATTGAAAAAATTGCCATGCCCGGCCATGAAGATTTGATTGAAAAAGCCAAAGCTGACGGTTCCGTGACGGCGGAAACCGTCGCAATGCAAATGGTAATGGCCGAAAAGAAACGAGGCATAAGTCATCTTGCCAGTTTACAAACTGCCGAAAAAGAACTTCCGCCGATCCCCGAAGCTCCGGCTCCAACTGCTTCGGAACAGATTGATTCCGAAGCCCCTCTGGAAGACCGAGCCAAAGCCGAATGGAATAAATCCGCTGATCTCCGCAGAGAGTTTGCCAATGAGTTTGAAGACTATTTGGCCTACAAGCAGGCGGAAGAAAACGGTTCGGTCAAAATTTACTCAACCCGTAAGTAAAGGAAAATCAATATGGCAAAATTAACCAATGATATTGCCCGGACTTATGAATTGGGCGATACGAGCGAATATCCCATGCTCGGCGGAGAAATTATCTATGAAGGTGCTGCCGTAGGGATTAACAGTAACGGATATGCCCATGCGTTGCAAACCGGCGATAAATTTGCCGGATTTGCCGAGGAACGGGTAGATAATACTTCCGGAACGGACGGACAAAAGACAATTCGTACCAAATTTAAGGGAACGGTTGTCCTTCCGGCTCCCAGTGGTGTATCTCTGACTGATGTCGGTTCAAATTTGTTTGCCTCAGATGACAACACGTTTACGACAACCTCTGCCAGTACACCGTATATCGGCAAAATCCGCCGCATATCCGATAACGAAATCATTGTAGATTTTCAGGCTTTTGCCGACGCTGTGCCGACAGCCTAAAGTCTATTTTCCCCTTACATATTACAAAGGAATTAAAAAATGAGTGCATCCGCATTATCATCACGGGCTATTATCGGCTCTTTTTACCGGAGATTGAAACAAAACTCCGGTTTGAAATGGGTTGAAGCCATCAGTAACTATTTTCAGTCGGATCAGGACAGTGAAACCTATAACTGGCTTGGTCAGGTTCCGGTTATGAGAGAATGGGCCGGCGGCCGACAGGCAAAAGGCTTTACGACCAACGGATTGACGATTGAAAACAAGCATTTTGAAGCAACGCTTGAAGTACCAGTCAAAGATCTGCGCCGTGATAAAACCGGGCAAACCCGCATCCGTATCAATGAATTGGCTGACAGAACCAATTCCCACTGGGCACAACTGCTGTCAAAACTTATTGTCAGCGGTGAAAGCACTGTCTGCTATGACGGGCAGTATTTCTTTGATACAGACCATGAAGAAGGGAAATCCGGACAACAGAGCAACAAAATCACCTATACAGCCGAAACCGGGGAAACATCTTTGAAAGAAGACCTTTTCCGCCGGGCTATGCTGAAAGGTGTTGAAAGCATCCTGTCTTATAAAGACGATCAGGGAGAGCCTTTCAATGAAGATGCTTCCCGTTTTCTGATTATGGTGCCGACGGTGATGTGGCATGTTGCCAAATCTGCGATTGCCGTACCTTTGGCCGTTGGTGGCGGAACCAACCCGATTAAAGTTCTCGATGAACTTGACATTACTCTGGTTCAAAACCCGCGCTTGACCGGCTGGGAAAACAAGTTTGTGGTTTTCCGCTGCGATTCTTCGGTTCAGGCTTTTATCCGTCAGGAAGAAAAGGATGTTGAAATTCAGGCTATTGCCGAGGGTTCCGAATTGGAATTCAAAGAAGGCAAGCACTGGTATGGTGTTGATACCTGGCGCAACGTCGGTTATGGATACTGGCAGAATACCTGTCTCATCTCCATTGAATTGGCAGGTGATTAATGGTGAAATATATTGTTACCGGTTCCAAAGTTGTCTTTGGAACCGGGCTTGTTCTGGGACTTTCCGACGAACAAGCCAAAATCAGATCCTTACAGCTGAAAAAATCAGGCAAGAACTATCAGGTTCTGACCAATGTTGAATTTAAAAAAGGCGAAGTCATTGATATCGTCACTAAAAATTTAACAAAAGCCACGCTTGGACAGCTGGAACTGGCAGAGCCTCAGGAAAAAGACACTCCGCCAAAGGAAAAGGCTGCTCCTCTGAAACCTTCGGCTCCAACCAAACCTGCTGCGGCAAAATCATCGCCGAAAAAGGCTGAACCGAAAAACGCAGAACAAACAGAAAAACCTAAAGATGTTTGATTTTGATAAATTCATCAACCGCCCCTGTATTGGAGAAGGCCATGTAGAGGGCATTTTCGGCAGAAAAGCCCTCTATATCCCGGATAATAAGGAGTTTCAGCCTTTTGACATTTTGGTTGACTTTCACAAAGGCTATCAGGAAGTCAAACTCAAAACAGCCGAAGCTCCGGTTACTTCAACGGAAATCGTGGCTTTTATCAGGCTTTGCGAAATGCCGGAGAATTATCCCAAGATCCTGCAGGGAGACCATTTGCAAGTCGAAAATCAGACATTTGACATCATAAACGTGGAATATCACATTCCCGGAACAGAGAAAGTTGTCCTCCATGAGCAATGCGCCTCATCCCCGTTGTATTATCCGTAAAGCCGTTGTCGAGAAATTGAAAGAATCCGATACTCTGGCCAAAGACCATATTTACGACAGCCGGGTCAAACCATTGTTCGACCAACATCTGCCTGCGCTTCTAGTTTACACCCGAGACGAAAAGGTCTTGGAAAACCAGTATGACGGCGACGGGTTTTTCCCCTACAAACGGCAATTGGACATTGCCGTTGAGGGGATTCTGGCAAACAGCCCGGATCTGGATGAGCTGATTGACAAGCTGGCTCTGGACATAGAATACGCATTGCTCGGCTTTGAAATTCCCGGCTTTCTGAATGCCGTCATCAAAATGATTTCGACGGAAACGGATGTCGTGATTGACGGAGCGCATTGTTATGGCGCGGTGCGAATCAACTATACCATCACCTATTACACAGCAACAAATAAGGAATAAACAATGAAACTGAGAATCTTGAGAGATGTTCACAATCACAAAAAAGGCGAAGTCAAAGATATCAAAGAAGCCGAGGCTAAAGCTTTACTGACGCAGGGATATGCCGTGCGCGTAGTCAATAAATTTGCCAAAAAACAGACGTCTTCGGCTCCGATTAAGACCGACAAGAGTAAAATCAAGGGCTTAAATCGTGGACTTTGAAGATAAATACGAAATCGCGGACTTGCGGCGGAGATTGAGCAATTTATTAAGAATTGGTACAATTTCCGCCGTTAATTATAAGGAAGCCATGGCACGGGTTAAAATCGGAGATTTGGAAACGACTTGGCTGCCGTGGCTGCTCCGGGATGGCGATGACAAGGCTTGGCATGGCGTAGACCTCAATGAACAGGTTTTGGTTTTATCTCCCTGCGGCGACCTTAATCAAGGGTTGATTTTGCCAAGCGTTTATAAAGAACCGATTTCCGATGACGGTAATCTTCTGCTCTGGCATTTTAAAGACGGTTCGGTACTTTCCTTTAATCGCAGCAGCGGAGAGCTGAATGCACAGATTACCGGAAATGCCGTAATTATTTCTCAAAAATCTATAACCGCCGAAGCAAAAGTTTCAGCGGTTATTAAATCTCCGAAAATCACTTTGGACGGCGACGTAGAAATCACCAAAAGCCTCACAATCGCTCAAAATCTGACGACTTCCGGCACTGTCAGCCTCAGCGGCGGTACGCCGGTTGCCCGTGTCGGCGATGCGGTTTCCGTCGATGCGAATACCCATCAAGGTACGATTTTGGCCGGTTCGGCAAAAGTAAAGGCGGGATAAATGCGCGGCATGAATGACAGAACGGGCAAGCACAATGACGGGTTTGAATATCTGAAGCAGAGAATCCGAGACATTCTCTCCACGCCGCTCGGCTCAAGGGTTATGCGCCGCCACTATGGTTCTGAGCTGTTCAAAAGAATTGATAATCCGACCAACGGCGAACTGATTGCCAACATCTATTCCGACTGTGTCACGGCTCTTTATAATTTTGAACCAGAGTTTGAAATCGTAAGTGTTACCGTGGTTTCCATTGACCGCGGCAGGATCATTTTGGATTTGGAAGGACAATTTCTCTCCAACGGCGAAGTTGTCAAATTGGATAACATTGAAATCAAAGGAATCTAAAGAATAATGTCGAATTCTTCCGTCATTGACCTGTCTAAGCTGCCGACCCCGAAGGTCATTGAAGAATTAGACTATGAAGCCCTGTTTCAGGAATATTTAGACGATTTTACGGCTCGAGATGAGGAATATGACGGTTTGCTTGAAAGCGACCCGGCTATTATTATCCTTGAAGTCATGGCCTACCGTGAAATGTTGGTTCGCAAAAGAATCAATGAATCTGCCAAAGCGACCTTATTGGCTTTTGCAACAGGTTCCGATCTTGATCAGATTGTGGCGGAATACGGCGTTGAACGTCTGGAAGGCGAAAAAGATGACCGCTTGAGAATGCGTGGACAGATGGCTTTGGATGGTTTTTCGACTGCAGGGCCGATTGACGCTTACAAATTCTTTGCACTTTCTGCTTCCGTCAAGGTCAAATCGGTCGACGTTCGCAGCGATGAACCGGGAAAAGTTATTGTAACCATCCTCTCAACAGAGGGCGACGGTACTGCTGTTCGCCGGGAAAGCGTACCCGAAAACAAAATAACGGTAACCGACGGGAAAGCGACGCTGTCCGGCAAAAGTATTGACCATCTGGTTGTCAAAGATGTTTCCGGCGGACAGACATACAAAGAAAACTTTGACTACACTTTTGATAAAGCAAATTCGCTGCTTGCAGTTACTGTTGACTCCAAAATATCAAATAACACCGAGCTGCTGGTTTCCTATGAACGGGCAGATGTGTTGGAATTGGTAGAACTGGCGCTCAACCATGAGGATGCCAGACCGTTGACCGACCATGTAAGTGTGGTTTCGGCGGAAATTATCAAATACAGTATTTCGGCACATATCACCGTTTACGCTGGCCCGTCATTCTCGGTGGTCGAGGACGCAGCCAATGATGCCATTAAGACATATACCAATGAACGCCACGCCATGGGCGAACTGGTAGCTATTTCCGGAGTTTATCAGGCTTTGCACGTCAACGGCGTCAAAAAAGTCCAGCTTGATCAGCCGTTACAGGATATTGAGACAACCAAATTGCAGGCGGCTTATTGCGAAAAAATCAGCTTAACAATGGAAATTTTTAATGAGTAACGAATTCAAGAGCCTGTTACCGCCAAATGCTTCAAAATTACTGAGAGATTTAGAGAAAACCGGCAGCAGACTTTCCTTTCTGGAAATTTTGAACCGTTATCTGCGAAATCCTGAAAAATGTCCGGAACATCTTCTGCCGTGGCTGGGTTGGGCTTTATCGGTAGACGTTTGGAATGAGACCTGGGCGGAATCTATCCGGCGCAATGTCATCAAGGCCAGCATCAGCGTTCATCGGCACAAGGGTACGCTCGGCGCCCTCAAACGGGCATTGGAAGCCTTTGAATTTGACCATGTCACAATTGAGGAATGGTTTGATTATGGCGGTGATCCTTATACATTCCGGGTTTTTATCGAAGTTGTAACTGAGGGATTTGACATCAATGACCTGACGGAAGTTCAGGCGGTCATTAACCAAACCAAGAACGTCCGCTCTCATTTAGAAATGCTGAGGGCTTTTCTGTGTACGACTTCGGAAACGCCCCGGCTGGGAAGCGCTTTTTCTACCGGCGAAATAACAACAATTTACGGTCTTGAGGTTTTTGAGATATGACAGATGCCGCTGCAGCAAAAGAGTTTTATTCAATCGTTACGCAAAAAGGGCTTGAAAAGCTGGCTAAGACCAAAGTAACCGGTAAAAATGTCAATCTGACCCATATGGCGGTCGGCGATGGAAACGGTAATTATTATACTTTGGATAAAAGCCAGACAGAGCTGGTGCGGGAACTACATCGTTGCGAACTCACTCTGGTACAAGTAGACAGCAAATATCCCAACCAAATTATTATTGAGGCCGCTGTTGCCGCCGAAATCGGCGGCTTTTTTATTCGGGAAATCGGTATCTTTGATGAAAACAGCGACTTGTTTGCTGTCGGTAAATATCCGGTAACCTATAAGCCGCAGAGCGAAAGCGGTTCATCCAAAGACCTGTATATCCGTATGGTGCTTGGGTTTTCGGAAGCTCCGAATATTGACATCTATATCAATCCGCATAATTCAGTGGTCAGCTCGGACAAGTTTGAAGCTCTGCAACTCAAGCTGGACGATTATGCCCTGAAAGATTTCAGTAACGCGGCAGAACACCAGAAACTCCCCGGATTACAAGGCGGAAATACTACAGAACGGTATCATCTGTCCAAACACGAACAGTCAACGGTTTCCTCTCTGGATGTCCTGATTGCTGGCGACAATAAAGACAAAACCGTTATTCTTAACGAAAAAGGCGATGGTTTTACGGTTACGCCGTCCAAAGAAATCTTCCAGAATATCTTTGTCGTAACCGGAAATATGGTTGAGGTATCTGAAAAATACTCAATTTATAAGAAAACCATCAGTGCTAATACTGCTTTGGACTTCAATGTTACCAAGGCAAACATCTACCAGAAAGTCATTACTTTTGAGCTTTTTATTGAGATGCCCAAAAAATTTAGTATTTCGTTTGTTCAAGCAGCAAAGATACATTGGCTAAATGATGAGGTAGCAGAGTTTGACGAAGCCGGAAATTATCTGCTGGCTTTCCGTTCCTTTGATAATGGCGCTTCTTGGGTAGGCAGCTTACAGGGAATGTGGACATGACGATTAAAACCAAAATCACGCCTCTGGGTGCCGGAAATAAAATATATCCTAAAGATTTTGTCGTCTTTGAAAGTTCTACCCCCGGAACATATACTTTCGAAATCAAAAAAGCTCAGTTTGAAGTTACTGGCTCCGGTGCTGGTGGCGGCGGTGGCGGCTCGGCCGGAAAACACGCCTGGTATGGTCAGGTCGGAGGTTCTGCTGCTGCATTTAAGGGAATTGTACAATTAGAAAAAGGTGTTCTGAAAATAACTGTCGGTACTCCCGGTAACGGGGGAAATGGTTCCGGACGAAATGCCAGTCCCGGTTCAAATGGCACCGCTACGACAATTGTATTAAACAATATTACTCTACTAACTCTCGGTGGTGGAAATGGCGGTGGCGGTACAGGAGATGGAGCTTATGCCAATAATGGAGCTGGTGGAACAATAACAGTTTCCTCCAAATTGAAGATTATTTCCACGAAAATCAAAACAAACGGAAAGGCTCAATCTACAGTTTCTATTTTAGGAAACGGGTTTGGAGCTGGAGGAAATATCCGCGCTGGTACCAGCGGTTTGTCCGGAACTGCCGGATATATCAAAATACAATTTGTTAAATAGGACACAAAAGAGAGCTGAAATTCAGCTCTCTTATTTTTTATGAAAGGAAAAAATATGCCGGATCAGTATTTACACGGTGTTGAAGTCATCGAGATTGACGACGGTGCGAGGGCTATTAAAACGGTCAAATCATCCGTCATCGGGCTTGTCGGCACAGCTCCGCAAGGGCCGGTCAATACACCGATTCTCATCAACGGTTCTCCTACCGAAGCGGTAAAATACTTCGGAAACCATGTTGACGGCTTCACTATTCCCCGCGCGTTGGATCAGATTTTTGATCAGACCGGTGCAATGGTCGTTGTCATCAATGTTGCTGATAAAACAAATTCTGAACAAAAATCTGATGTCAAACAGGACAATGTAAAATTTGATGATTATGGAGAAATCGTCCTTGATCATAAGATTGTATCGGATGTCGTCGTCAAAAAGGCCGATGAAAGCGTTACTTACACGGAAACTACCGACTATACGTTAGATGCCTTTAATGGAATTCTTACCAAAACCGGAGAATCGACCATTCCGGAAAAAGAAGCTCTGATGGTAAGCTACAAATATCTGGATACCTCTAAAATCAAATCCAGCGATGTTGTGGGGGGGGCTAACGCCGATGGAACATATCGCGGCGTCAATTGCCTCTTAGCCGCTCAGACCGAAGTCAGCGTTCAGCCAAGAATTCTGATAGCTCCCGGATTTACACATGATCAGCCGGATGATGACGGCGAAACACTAGCAAATCCTGTTGTTTCTGAACTTCTGGGAATTGCCGAACGGTTGAAAGCCGTCATTATCGCCGATTGTCCGGATGGCAACGAGCAGGATGCAATCAAATATCAGAAATGTTTTGGTTCTGCCCGTGTTTACAGCGTTTATCCGTGGATCAAAATCCAGGACGAAAACGATCAGATTGTCAGTTTTCCGTCTTCTGCCGCAGTTGCCGGGTTGTTGGCTAAATCCGATAACGAGCGCGGTTTCTGGTGGTCTCCCTCCAATACGACCATCAACGGCATCATTGGGATATCCAAACCGATTGACTTTGCTTTAGGCGATACAAGCTGCAAAGCTAACTTTTTAAACGAAAACAAAGTTGCGACAATCATTCAGGAAGACGGTTTCCGCCTCTGGGGCAACCGAACAGCCTCCGCTGACGAAAAATGGGCGTTTCTTTCCGTCCGGCGGACTGCCGATATGATAAACGACAGCTTGCAGAAAGAACATTTGTGGGCGGTGGATCGCAATATTACCAAAACCTACGTCGAAGACGTCTGCGAAGGTGTCAACAATTATCTCCGGTATCTTAAAAACATCGGGGCCATTATAGATGGCAAATGTTGGGCAGACGCAAGCATCAACACGCCGGATCAGGTTGAACAGGGCAAAGTGACCTTTGATTTTGACTTTACCCCGCCGTATCCGGCAGAACACATAACTTTCCGCTCCCGGATGGTTAACGACTACCTTGAAGAAATCTTCAAATAACGGAGAAAATTATGACAGCAAAAGTCTTAAAAAACTTTTCGCTTTTTGTGGATGGCCGCGGCTATGCCGGAAAAGCGGAAGAGGTCACGCCGCCGAAACTTACGATCAAAACCGAAGAATTCCGCGGCGGCGGGATGGATGCCCCGATCGATATCGATTTGGGCATGGAGAAAATGGAATGTCAGTTTACACTGGTCGATTTTGACGAGGAACTGATGAAACTCTTCGGTTTGGTTGACGGAAACGCGGTGCAAGTCACGCTCCGCGGCGCCTTGTGTGATGACAATTCAGTCACACCGATGGTTATTAGCCTGCGCGGAATGTACAAGGAACTTGACTTCGGCAAATTCAAAGCCGGAGACAAAGGTACCTTAAGCGCCTCCGTTTCCTGCCGCTATTACAAACTCAACATCAACAACAGCGATGTTATTGAAATCGATGTCGATAACATGATCCGAAAAATCAATGGTACCGACGTCATGTCTGAAATCAGAGATGCATTGGGAATTTAATCATGGAAAATACAACAAAATTAGAACTTCTGTTTCCGGTTACAGTAAACGGAACCGTTTATCAATCCTTAAATATCCGCCGTTCAAAAGTCAAAGACCGTTTGGCGGTTTCGAAGCTCAATCTGAGCGATGAAGAACGAGAAATCAGACTTTTATCGAATCTTTGTGAAGTAGCACCTGAAGTTCTGCAAGAGCTGGATGAGAAAGACTATCAGGCTCTGCAGCGCGCTTATTTGGATTTTTTCAAATAAAGGGCGACCTCCAAGAAGCCGTAATAACCCTCTCACACATTACCCACTGGTCTTTGTCCGAGATTTTGGACTTGGACGAGGAAGATTTTGTCGGCTGGTATGAAAAAGCCGTTAAATTTTATGAAAGTATAAATAATGGCTGATACCAGAGCCGCAGTATCAATCTTAATCGGAGCCAAACTTGGCAGTACATTCAAAAATTCTTTTACCACTGCCGATAAACAGCTCTCCAAACTCGGAGCGACGATTAAGAGCGTAGAGGGAAAAGCGGCGCAAATTGAGGCCTACAAACAGCAATCCCGTGTTTTGAACCAAGTCGGACAGGCTTATAAAGAAGCACGGGAACGGCTGAACCGCCTCAAACAGGAGATGAATACAGTCGGAGCTCCGACTAAAAGCCTGTCTCAGGATATTAAAAAGGCTGAAAGAAACTTTGACAAGGCTAAAACAACCTTCCAAACGGTAGGACGTCAGACGCGTGACATGGGAATCGCGTTGCGGCAGGCTGGTATTGATACCCGGAATTTATCTGCAGAAACATCTTCGCTAAATCGATCCCTCAATACGCTTAGAAGACAGCAACAGCAAATTCAAAATATTGAAAATGCCAAGGCTGTCAATAAAACCAAGCGTGCCGACTTGCGCGGACAGATGTTCGATGCTGTGGCTTTAGGTTCCACTATGTATGGGGCTTTGAAACCGGCGGTTGATTTTGAATATGCTATGGCTAAAGTTGGCGCAATTACTAATGAAGCTGCCGACAGTGAGGGGTTCAAAAAATTATCCGATAAAGCCAGAGAGCTTGGCCGGACAACGCAATATACCTCGGCTCAAGCTGCGGAGGCCATGCAGTTTCTAGGTATGGCAGGTTTCAATACAGAACAGATCCTGAAAGCATCTCCGGCAGCACTTAATCTAGCAATTGCCGGAAATATGGATCTGGGCAGAACTGCAGATATTGCCTCCAATATCTTGACCGGATTCAATCTCAAAGCTGAAGAAACAACCAGAGTAGCTGATGTTTTAGCCCAAACTTCACGAACGACAAACGTGAATGTTGAAATGCTGGGAGAAACCATGAAATATGCTGCTCCGGCAGCGGCAGCCGTAGGCGGCACATTGGAAGAAACCGCAGCTCTGGCCGGCGTGCTCGGCGATGCAGGTATTCAGGCGACGATGTCAGGTACTATGCTCCGTGCCGCCTATCTGCGATTGGCGGCTCCGGTCGGCAAAGGGGCAAAAGCCTTAGAAAAAATGAGGAATGAACTCCATTTGACGGCAGAGGAAATGCCCGATGTCGCCAAACAAGCCGCTTTCACTCAAGCTCATTTGAAACAAATGGGCGTTAAAATCTTTGATGATAAGGGCAATATGCGCTCTATGATTGATATCTTCAAAGATATGGGGGCCGTTCTCAAAGATGCAAGCGATCAGGAAAAGCTGTCAACGGTCAAAGCGGTATTCGGCGACAGAGCTTCTGCCGGTGCATTGGCTATTTTTAACCATATTCAGACCGGACGTTTGGATGAGGTCCTGACTAAGGTTAAGAATGCCGATGGTGCAGCTCAGCAAATGGCTGAACGAATGCAAAATACAACAATCGGCGCATATAAAGAATTTTTATCTGCCGCTGAAAGCATTGCCATTTCATTCGGTTCTGTACTTTTGCCGCAGTTAGCGGAAATTATGCGATACGGCGCAGGCTGGGCAAATCAGCTTAGTACCCTGGCTGAACAGCATCCTCAGCTAAGCAAAGCTATTGGTTATACCGTTATAGGCTTAATCAGTCTTAAAATTTCTGCAATTGCAGTTGGATACGCCTTTACATTTGTGCGAGGGGCTTGGCTTTCCGCAGCAAGTGTCGCCCTTAAACTCAAGACATTTTTGGGATTTTTATGGACTCAAATGCTGAAAAACAAAGCCATTGCTTTGGCAAGCGGCTTCAAACAGTTTGGAATGACACTCTGGACACTGGTCAAAGGCGCTATTCCGGCGGCAGTTACGGGAGTTAAACTTTTGGGGCGGGCTTTACTTTTAAATCCGATTGGTTTGGCGATTACAGCAATAGCTGTCGGAGCTTTTCTTATTATTAAATATTGGGAGCCGATTAAGGCATTTTTTGTAAATCTCTGGGAAGGAATTTCTGCTGGAGCGCAGAAAGTATGGGAAAAAATCAAAAAAGTTACCGAGCCGATTGCCAAATTGAAACAGGCAGTCGGAAGCGTATGGAACAAGCTGTTTGGCAGTGATGATGACAAAAAGGCTGTCCCTGCGACAGCACGCCAGCCTGAAGTCGGTCAGGCCGTTGTTGCGGATGTCGGAAAAAATATCGATCCGCTCAACAGCAAGGTTAAGACGGCAATTGCCAACGACAATTCTGCCCGGACGACGGTTCATAACAATATCACAGTCAACGCGGCCAAAGGCATGGACGAAGCGATGTTGGCCAGAGAAGTCGGCCGCGTGATGGATGAGCGAGAACGCCAAATGGCAAGCAGAAAAAGGGCATTAAACTATGGTTAATGTAGATTTAAGCGTCGTCGGGGCAATTCTGAACGAAACCGGACGTCTGAAAACATCAATACCGATTGACAATATGATGCTGCTCGGAGCTTACCGGTTTTGCCTTAAAAATGCTTCGTATCAGACTTTGAAACGGCAAAATGAGTACAAATGGGCGGAATTGGAGCGTATTAACACCAATCCGTCTCTGCAGTTTACCGGGTTCGGCAGTGAGACAATCAGCTTGGACGGGATCATTTATCCGCAGCTTTTCGGCGGGCTCCGGCAGCTCAATCTGATGCGGACGTCGGCAATGCAAGGTAAACCGCTGATGCTGATTTCCGGCTACGGCTTTGCTTTTGGGCAATGGTGTATCACCTCCGTACAGGAGAATCAGACGATTTTCTTTAAAGACGGCACGCCGCGGCGGATTGACTTCACCATAAATCTGAAGAAGTACGGCGATGACAAGAAGCGTGGCATTATGGGAATTGTGCAAAAGGTCGGGAAATACTTATGATTATTTACAATACCAAAGACGGCGACGTTTTGGACGATATCTGCTACCGCTTTTACGGACATCTGGACGGCACGGTCGAAAAGGTGCTGGAAGCCAACGATTTTCTAGGATTTCAGCCGCCCGTGCTGCCGGCCGGACTGAAAATCCAGTTGCCGGAAATTAACGACAAAAAATCAACTCAAACTGTCAGGTTATGGTAATGCAGCCGGTTTTTAAAATTCTTGCCAATAATGATAATGTCACTGAACTGATTAAAGAACGGTTAATCCGGCTTTCAATCACAGATGAAATCGGCTTTGTGTCTGACGCGGCGACAATTGTCATAGACAATCATGACGATCAGGTGGAAGTTCCGGCACGCGGGGCTGAACTGGAAGTCTATCTCGGCTATGACGTGGATGCACTGGTTAAAATGGGCAAATTTATGGTCGACGAAGTCGAACTTTCCGGGCCGCCGAACCAAATCAGCATTACGGCCCGCTCTTCTGACACTTTTGAGAAAAGTAATCTGGGAAGCATTGTCAGTCCTAAAAGCCGATCATGGCATGACATAACCTTCCCAGACATGGTGGCTGCCATAGCCAAAGAAAACAAACTGTCCCCTCTGGTCTCGCCAAGACTTGAGGGGATTATTGTTGACCATATTGACCAGACAGAGGAAAGCGACCTTGCATTTCTCAATCGTGTTGCGCAAACTGTTGACTCTTACGTTAAACCCGCAGACGGCAAGCTGATTGTCGCTCCGATCGGCACGGCGATTTCTCCGAAAAAGGAAGAAAAGCCGATGCCAACCACGGAACTGGACGTTACAGACATTAACAGCTGGCGGATAAGAATCGCCGAACGCAACAAAATCAACAGCGTCGAAGTTAAGTATCACGACAAGAAGAAGGGCATCCTTGACACGGTTCGCACAGGAAAAGGAAAGCCCTGCTTTTGTGTTCCGCATACCTATGCTTCGGCGACAACCGCGATGCGGATTGCCAAATCAAAACTGGCGGCGCTTATTCGCGGCATTTATGAGCTTGAGCTGACAGTTGCCGGAAATACGGCAATCTGTGCCGAAAGCATCATAAAAATCTCCAACCTGACCCAAGCAGCCAACCGCGAATGGATCATCAAATCGGCCACCCATGAGCTCTCCGGTTCGGGATACGTCACTCAAATCAACGCAATTATAAAGGATTAAACATGGATATTACAAATCTGGACGCCAATGTTTGGCAGTATTTCTTTGCCTTCATGGAACATAACAAAATCTTTACACTTATCTTGGTTTTTATGGCCGCTGTTTTCTTGCTGCTTATCAAAAAAATCGTGAAAATCCCCTGTAACATTTTCACCGGCAAGATTGACAGCACCAAAATGATGCTCTCGGAATGGGAAAAGGATATTCTTATTTTTTCCGGAAACAAACATCATTTTGCCGATGATTACGCCAAAAACATCCTGTTCAACCGATTGGCAGAAAAAATTCTGCGCAGCTATTACCTTTGGAAAAAACAGGAATTGGATGACATTAAGCAGAAAAAGCTGTCTGTTGACACAGCTGCTTCGTCTGAATATCAGACATCCAAACTGGATGCTACCCGTCAAAAATGGCAGGCGGAATTTACGGCTTGGTGCAAATTCCAAGGAATCGCCAAAGATAAAATCAAACATATTATTCGGGCTTATAACAAGGTTTCGTCCGGAGATATTAAAGCTTTAACCTTTATGCTGACCCGGTTCAACGGCAACTACAATTACCTCAACCTCTGTATTTATGCGGTTTTGAACGCTATTGAGTTCGACCTGGAACAGGCTTCTGCCTCGTTTAACGGGGATTTGGCCGGTATCAAAATTGATGGATACACAATCAAAGGAGGTCATCATGGCACTGAGAAAAATTGATAAAATCATTGTTCATTGTGCAGATACTCCGGATGGTAAAGACTTTACCATTAAAGATATTGACCGCTGGCATAAGGAACGCGGCTGGCAATGCTGCGGATACCATCATGTCATCAGATTGGACGGAACGATTGAAAACGGACGTCCTCTGGCTCAGATCGGCGCTCATTGCAAAGGTTATAATGAAAACAGCATTGGCATTTGCCTGATTGGCCGCCGGGAGTTTACACCGGCCCAGCTGGTCTCGCTGAGAAACCTTATCGGCTCCTATCGGAAACTCTTCCCCGGTTCAGAAGTATTCGGACATTATGAGTTATGCCGGTATAAGTCTTGCCCCAACTTTAATGTAAAGGACTGGTACTATGGCGGAATTTTTAAACAAATTTAAGGCCTGGATTATTGCTGGAGTTGGTTTTTTGCTTTACTGGCTGGGCCGAAAAGATGAAAAAATCAAACAAATCGACACTAAACAGAAAGGACAGCTCAATGCGATACATCAAGCGAACGTGGCTCGCAATACTCGTTTTGAGTCTGAGCGGATTAAGCGGCTGCACGACAAATATCGCCGACCTTGAATTCTGCCAGATCTATGAACCGATTTTTGCTGATTATGACCATGACACTCAGGAAACCATAGACCAGATTGACCGCAACAATCTGGTCTATGATGACCTTTGCACCTGAAAAAGCCCCCTGCTCTACGGAGTAGGGGGCTTTTTGTCGTTTAAATACTTTCTTTATTTAGATTGCTTTTCTGGTCAAATCCTGACTGGCGGCCAGAGAATACATATCACTGACATCCTCAGTCGGATTAGACAGGGTATCTGTCGAAGCCGAATTGCTGACGCTGAAGCTGTTCATCGCCTGTATCAGCTGATCAGCATTGCTGATATCAAGCGTGGAACCGTCATGGAACTCTATGGTTTCGACTTTGGAACTGTCATAACGGAAATGGTCATTTATCTGGATTCCCTTAACTTCATTGCCATTGATGGAGATTTTCAGGTCGTTGCCTATTTTCTCAAACGACAGGTCACTTTGGCTGATACCTTCACCAAAGACAATCTTATCATTGCCTCCGGATTCAGTGATGGTATCGAAGCCATCACCTAAATTGTAAATATAGGTATCATCGCCGTTTCCTCCATTAAGAATATCATTGCCGATACCTCCAACAATTGTGTCATTACCTTCTCCGGCGTTGATAGTGTCATGACCGCCATTTCCGTAGATAACATCATTATATCCCGTACCATTAATGGTTTCGTCACCATTATTTTGGGTTAAGGTCAATCCCTGTGTTGACAGGTTAAACGTTGAACCGTCGGCAAATTGGAGCTTTTCAACCTGATTATTAACATTACTGTAAAAATTATTAATCAAAATACTTTGATAAGGATCATTATCAATCAAAATTTTCAGATTGTTTCCTTCTTGGGTAAAGGTTAAATCATCTTGGGTTATTCCTGCACCAAATTTGATTATATCATTACCTCGAGTTTCGTTGATTGTATCGGCGCCGTCTCCAAGATTATAGATATAAGTATCTCGTCCATAACCGCCGCTGAGCGTATCATCTCCGATCCCACCAACAATCGTATCATCACCATCACCAGCATCAATGGTGTCATTGCCACCTCTACCGTAGATGGTATCATCATTATCAGTCCCGTTGATGGTTTCTCCGCCATTATATTGTTCAAATGTCAGAGAATCATTAACTAAATCCAGTACCGAATTATCGGCAAACTGGAGCTGCTCAATGCGCGTATCGGCACCGGCGAACTGATTAACCAGCAGAAAACCTTGATCTACATTATTATTTATCAAGATACGGAGATTGTTTCCTTCTCTGATAAATCTGAGATTTTCAAGGGCAATTCCCGTTCCTAAAACAATTTTATCAGCTCCGGATGTTTCCGTAATCGTATCAAAGCCGTCACCCATATTATATATATAAGTGTCATCTCCGTTTCCGCCGTTCAGATTATCGTTGCCCAATCCTCCGGTAATGGTATCATCACCTTCACCGGCATTGACCGTATCATTGCCGGCAGCAGCATTAATCGTATCATTAAAATCCGTGCCGGAAATTGTCTCGTCAATATTGTTCTGATTAAGGGTAAATCCTTTATTAATCAGGCTTAATGTGCTTTCATCTGCAAACTCAATACTTTCGATTTTTGAGGTACCGGCAGCGAACTGATTTTTCAGTAAGAAACCCTGCAATTTGTCATTATTGATAATAATTCGCAAATCATTGCCTTCCCGGCTGAATGACAGCATATCTGCCGTGATGCCGGTACCGAGGACAATTTTGTCCGTCCCATCAGTGTCAGAAATTGTGTCAAAACCATCACCGAGATTATAAATATATGTATCATCACCAACACCACCGGCTAATGTATCGTTACCTTCGCCGCCAACCAATGTATCATTGCCGTTTCCAGCGTCAATAATATCGTTGCCTTTTCCTCCGTAAACTGTATCGTTTCCGGCCAAAGCATTAACTGTATCATTACCGTCGTTGGCATAGATAACATCATTAAAGTTGGTGCCATTAATGGTATCAAAAGTATCTCCCTGACTGAAAGTTAGGCCATTTTCGTTTAAGATATGCTGAGTTCCATCTTTAAATTTCAGGGTAAAGTTCTTATAGCTGTCATTGTTGAAGAACTTTGATAAGTTAAGACCTTCCGTAGGATTGTTATTGATTGTTATATAAAGATTTTCGCCAATCTTCGTGAAGGTTAAATCATCAAAATCAATGCCGTCTCCAAATTCAACCGAATTCTGTCCGGAATTATCTTCTATGGTATCAAAACCGTCACCACTGTTCCAGCGATATGTATCATTACCGGCTCCGCCATAGAGTGTGTCGTTTCCATGGCCGCCAATTAAGATATCTTTACCGCTTCCGCCAGACAAAGTATCTTTTCCATTATTACCATAAATAACATCATCATAGGATGTTCCAGTAATATTGTCATCGGTATCCCATTGATCTAAAGTCAAGCCTGCAGTAGCCAGATTTACAGAACTGTTATCGGCAAATTTAAGTGTTTCGATTTTGTTATCATCCGAAGCAAAGAAATTAACCAGTTTCATTCCTTGGGCAAGGTCATTATTGATAATCAGCCACAAATCATTGCCGTTTCTGCGGAATCTTAAATCATCCTTGGAAATTCCCTCGCCAAAGATAATTTGGTCTTTGCCGTTAGGATCTATAATTGTATCAAATCCATCACCGAGGTTGTAATAATAAGTATCCCGGTCATAACCTCCGGTTATTGTGTCATTACCTTGGCCTCCGGTAATATCATTATAACCGTCACCGGTATTGATAATATCATTTCCAATTCCTCCGGTTAATATATCATCATCAGCCGTGCCATTGAGAGTCAAATTTACTTCCGGCAACTGGGATAATGGTAAATCCGTTGACAAGGCCTGTGTTGTTCCATCGGCAAATTTGAGAGTAAAGTTTCGATATGAAGGTGAACCAAAGAAATTGCATATCTGCATTCCTTGGTTTCTGTCGCCATTTACAAAGATGTACAAATCATCTCCATTTGTCGAATCATTCTCACTGCTTCTTTCAAAAGTCAGGTTTTCTAAGCTTATTCCTTCGCCAAACTGAATAACATTAGTTCCAGAAGCATCACTGAGGTAATCAAAACCATCATCCTGATTCCAGATATAGATATCGTTACCATTTCCTCCCTTAAGAGTATCGTTGCCTTTACCGCCGATAAGAACATCATCTCCATTATTGCCGTTGATGGTATTATCTTGGCTATTGCCGGTAAGGATATCAGCGTAGCTATACCCATCTAATACAGTTTGTCCCTCAGGCAAAGCAAGAGTAAAGCCATTATCTTTAGGTACAAATGTTGAACCGTCTGAAAATTTGAGGGTAAAGTTTCGATATGAAGGTGAACCAAAGAAATTGCATATCTGCACTCCTTGGTTTCTGTCACCATTTACAAAGATGTACAAATCATTTCCATTTGTCGAATCGTTTTTGTTGCTTCTTTCAAAGGTTAGGTTTTCTAAGGCTATTCCCTCACCAAATTCGATAATATTATTTCCAGAACTATCACTGATATAATCAAAACCATCTCCAAAGTTCCAAACATAGGTATCATTATCATTTCCTCCCTTAAGGATATCATTGCCTCTGCCGCCAATAAGAATATCATTTCCGCTACTGCCATTTATGGTATTGTCTTGACTATTTCCAGTCAGAGTATCAGCATGGCTATACCCATCCAATACAATTTGTCCCTCTGGCAAAGCAAAATCAAAACCACTATCTTTAGGGATAAATGTTGATCCATCGGCGAATTGGAGGCTGAAGTTTTGATATACAGTGGAACCGAAGAAATTATATAAATTCATTCCCTGATTTCTATCTCCATTTACAAAAATGTATAAATCGTCCCCGTTTGTCGAATCATCTTTGTTACTCCGTTCAAAGGTCAGATTTTCTAAAGTTATCCCTTCACCAAACTGGATGATATTGTTCCCGGAACTATCACTGATATAATCAAAACCATCTCCAAAGTTCCAAACATAGGTATCATTATCATTTCCTCCCTTAAGAGTATCGTTGCCTTTACCACCAATAAGAACATCATCTCCATTATTGCCGTTGATGGTATTATTTTGGCTGTTGCCAGTTAATATATCATTATGATTAAAACCATTTAATGTTATTTGGCCTTCGGGTAAAGCAAAATCAAAGCCATTGTCTTTTGGGATAAATGTTGAACCATCAGTGAATTTGAGGGTAAAGTTTTGGTATGATGACGAACCGAAGAAATTGTATAAATTTATTCCCTGATTTCTATCTCCATTTACAAAAATGTACAAATCATCCCCGTTTGTCGAGGCATCTTTGTTACTCCGTTCAAAGGTCAGATTTTCTAAAGTTATCCCTTCACCAAACTGGATGATATTGTTCCCGGAACTATCTGTGATACGGTCAAAGCCATTTCCGAGATGCCAAATATAAGTATCATTACCATTACCTCCAGAAAGGTTGTCATTTCCTTTATCGCCAATTAAAATATCGTTGCCACTGCTACCATTTATAGTGTTATCTTGATCGTTTCCAGCCAGTATATCATTATGGTTAAAATCATTTAATTTTATTTGGCCTTCCGGCAAAGTAAAATCAAAACCACTGTCTTTAGGGATAAATGTTGATCCATCGGCGAATTTGAGGCTGAAGTTTTGATATGCCGTAGAACCGAAGAAATTATATAAATTTATTCCCTGATTTCTATCTCCATTTACAAAAATGTATAAATCGTTCCCGTTTGTCGAATCGTTCTCATTACTCCGTTCAAAGGTCAGATTTTCTAAAGTTATCCCTTCACCAAATTGGATGATATTATTCCCAGCAGTATCAGTAACACGATCAAAACCGTCTCCAAAGTTCCAGATATAAGTATCATTGCCATTACCTCCAGAAAGGTTATCATTGCCTTTGCCACCAATTAATATGTCGTTACCACTTTCACCATTTATGGTATCATTTCCTCTGTTCCCATAAATAATGTCGTCATATGATGTTCCGGAGACTTTATCATGTCCATCACTTTGCTGTAATGTTAAACCTGTAATTAAGTCGGTAATGGTTCCATCAATAAATTCTAGTTTTTCAACTTGATAATGTTCATTACTAAAAAAGTCTTGAATTATAATTCCCTGACTTATGTCATTGAACAAGGTTATAACTAAGTTATCGCCTTTTCTAGAGAAAATAGTATCTGAAGGGGTAATGCCTTCGCCAAATTTTATTTTATCATTCTTACCTTCTGTTGAGCTACCTTGGTAATCATAAATAGTATCCAGACCATCTCCGATATTGTAGATATAAGTATCATCCCCGGCACCACCTTCTAAGCGGTCATTTCCTGTACCGCCAATTAAAATGTCGTTACCGTTTTCTCCTTTTATGGTATCGAAACCAGCTCCACCGTAAATCGTATCATTACCATTTCCGGCATTAACGGTATCATTTCCACCATTGGCATAGATTGTATCACCAAAGTCTGTTCCGGTAATCGTTTCTCCTGTACTTAGTTGCTTCAGAGTTAAAGCAATTTCTGATAAATGAACTTGGGAGCCATCAATAAAAGTCAATTCTTCAATTTTGTAATTCAAATTGCTGGTAAGAAAATCTTGAATAATTATGCCCTGATTAGGATTATTTTTAATAAAAATCTTCAAATCACTGTTGTTTACACATTGAAATGCTAAATCGCTGAAAGAAATCCCATCACCAAAAGAAATTGTATCATTATTTCCGGCGTCATAAATGGTATCCAGACCATCTCCCAGGTTCCAGATATAAGTATCGTCGCCTGCACCACCGTTCAATTTATCATTACCGGCACCGCCATAAATAACATCATTACCGGCATTGGCATTAATAGTATCATCTCCTTTTTCACCACTTAAGAAATCGCCTCCAGATGTTCCGCTTATTTTATCATTGCCATTTGTTCCGCTGATAGTTACAAAACCGCCGACTGAAACAGGAGCAGCATTCCATGCAACCCGAACATGTTCATAATCCCAAACAGTTCCATCTGCAAACTCAATTGTATCAACCGTATTTGTTGTTGTTCCTGCTTCCAAGAAATAACCATAAACAGTTACGGTATCCGCGCCGTTGTGCAAACTGAGAATTAGATCATTTGCTCGTCTTAAAATTGTTACATCTGATGGACTGATTCCTTCGCCAAACAAAATTTTATCTGGGTTTGTCCCTTTTTCATCTGTGCTTGAATTATCAATAGAATCTTTCCCCCAAGATCCTTCAAAAAAGTAAGTATCAGAACCATTCCCTCCGACCAGATAATCATTTCCTGTGCCACCGATTAATGTATCGTTGCCATTTTCACCATATATTTTATCATTGCCGGCCAAGCCATTGATATAGTTATCGTCATCCGTACCATAAATAATATCACTTCCATTGCTGATTTTGTTTTCCAGCTTACCAAAATTTAAATAATATTCTTGTAAGTTATTAGTTTCAGTAGCTTGATTTTGAAAAGCGGTATTAATCGCATCAACCATCATATTTTGTTGTTCGATAATATCTTCCAAAAAATGTAAGGTAGCAATTGCGCTATCAAGATTTGTTTCTGCCAAACTATTTAAAATATTGACGGCGCCGGAAATATCAATATCCCAAACCTGAGTTTCTTCATTCCATGTCAGCTTGATATTTTCAAGGAGTGTTTTGCAATGTGTCTGAGCTTCTAATTCGTTAGAAACATATGCAGCTAAAATGTCATAACCCTGCAACAGATATTTTGCGGCCTGTTCATGTGGATTTTGATCTTCACGTCCAAACCAATAACGATTAGAATATTTTTCTCCGAGAAATCGTTCTAATGCTTCTAGGTAACGGGCATCTTCAAGTGGATTATTATCATCGGCGAAATAACTTGGTTTACGGCTAAGTGGATCAATATCTTGAACTCCTGTCCAGTGGAAAATGATTTTGTCAATCATTCCCTTACGGACTGCTGCATTCGTTTCTGTCATGTATTGTTCAATTAGGGCTTTTAATTCTCCACTTTCATCCTGAGCCATGGCTTCTTGCAAAGAACAGACATTACCGAATCCTGAAATGTTGGGCATATCTTTAATATTATCCGGAATTGTTATTTCTACTTTATTTACTGTATCTGCATAGTCAGCATCAAACCAAACATCATGAATCGAACCAGTTGTTCCATCTGCTTTGATAAATGTTCCGGTTTGGTTGTGCTGATTACCATTTTCATCAGTAGTTGTCGAATCTTGGTAATCCAAATTAATACCACTGACACCTGCTTGCGTTAGAGTCAGCAATTCGCCTTCATCAACAATGCCGTTCCCGTTGGAATCTTTCCATACTTTTACATCGTCCCATGCCGTATCGGAACTGTTAAAAACACCATCATTGTTGGAATCCAAATCAGCCAACGCTTCAAAACCGTTAGCAGCTTTTTCTCCAGACGAAAGAACGGAGTTATTACCAAACAACTCCGTCCCATTATCAATCTGCCCATTGCCATTGATGTCCCGAACCAATAAACCATCATCTTTACCAACCCAGCCGGTACTTTCAGCAAAGCCATTATTATCATGATCAAAATGGACTGTAGAATTTTCTTTATTAGTCTCAACAGTACCATCTCCATCTAAGTCAATTACCAGCGGTGATGCTTGTTTCTTAGCGGTGGAAAAAGCTCCTCTTACACCCATAGTAACAGCCCATAAGTCTTGACTAAACCGGTCAGCAATATCATAAAATTTTTTATCCTGTTCAGCAACGGCTGTAACTATTTTTTCATATATTCTCGTTTCTTTAACAACAGGTTTTAGAGGAGGAACAAAGCCTGCAATATTTAAAATAGTATCTAATATTACCCCTGGTTTAGGAGAATCACTTTTTACATCATTTCTGTTATTATCAAATGTCAAGAGTTGAACATTAAGAGAAAAATCAATATCTCGCCAAGTATCAATTACATACTGACAAATGCTTGTGAAATATCCTTCTTTACAGAGTTCTGTTGCAATTTTATCCCGAGCATCTGTGAGAGATTTCAGGCTTTGTTCTTCAGAAAAATTTCTAACAAAATTCATAAACTCATCATTTTCCGGTACATTCTGAATTAATTCAAATGCTCCATTAATAAAATCATCGGAAAGCAACTGATTAATTAAAGCTTCATTTAGATTATGAGATTGTAAAATAGATGTTAATGATTCTTTTAATTCATTGGCTGTTACGTATTTCATTGAATTTCTCCTTAATTAAGAACTGATGTTAGAATTCATTAAATATCATATTTCCTTGTACATCCATGAAGCCTCTTATGTTTTTACCTTCTACATCTTTATAAATAGCCCCTTGTCTATTTGTAATTGTTGCATCAGCTCCTGACTTAATTAAAACATCTACAGCACTATCATTTCTTAGCCCATATGCCCAAAATAAAGGGGTATTTCCGTCTTTATCTTGAATATTAAGATTCGCCCCTTTCTTTATTAAATATTGTAATGGAGCTAATGTTATTTCCTGTGGATTTGTTGCAGCTATATGCAATGGTGCAGTTTCTAATGTTCCTGCTTTCAAATTGATATCTGCTCCATTTGTAGCCAGAAAATCTATAATTTCCATAAAATATGGAGAAAATGTATTATATGCTAATTGCATTGCATCTTTGACAGCTATCTTGATTTTTTTTCTTTCCTCAGGGGTAACTTCTTCGCAGGGTTTAGAAACAATTCCAGGAAAATTACATTCTCCAATTTTATTTTTTATTTTTTCATCAATTATCTTATTTGCGTCAACTTCAAGATATTTAAGTTCCTGAGGAAGAGAAACAGCCCAATGTAATGGAGGCATTGACAAGTTAGGACAAGGAATTAAATTTACATCTGCTCCAGCATTGACCAATATTTTAATTTTTTCTAACGCATATGTTGGGTGTTTTCGAGCATTTGTTCCACGGGCAGAACTCCTTACGGCTACATTTAATAAAGTATTACAGAGATAAACTTTATTTACGTTATATCCACTTTGAACAAGCTTTCTAACATCATCAGGGGTACCTTTAAACACAATCTCGTGAGCCTGTTCATCGCTGATTTGAGATGCTGTATTTTGCGCTTGAACTTTATTAACGCTGAAAAGAATTATGGCCATAATTAATAATTTTGTTATTTTCATTTTTCCTCCAAATTAAAAACTTTTATTTATATAACAAAACCTTTGTCTGATAAGCAGGCAAAGGTTTGCTGATGTTAAAAAAATCTGAAAAGCAGCCGAAATGAACGAAACACCTGAAACAATGTCCGATGGAGGTAGTCCATGGAGATGGTCATTAATCGACCGTTCCGTATAATAGTTCATTACGCCCTCTCTCATTAAGAGTAATTTTGTTATTAGTTTCACTCTATAATTTTAATTATGCAAGAAAATTATTTTTTTGTTCTGTTAATGTCTTGTCAAGTTTCTTCTTAAACCATTAGTAGTACTTGTTTTGAGCCTGTGGATAAAACTTTTGATTATTCTTATACGACAATTCTTTGTCAACAGGTATAAATTTTTGTTTTATTTCTTGCATGGAATTTGTCACTTTCAGTTTCTTTTTAGACTTCAGATTATCCGGTTATCAAGAAAAACTTGATAACCGGATAATGCTTGGTTGATTATATTGCTTTTCTGGTCAAATCCTGACTGGCGGCCAGAGAATACATATCACTGACATCCTCAGTCGGATTAGACAGGGTATCTGTCGAAGCCGAATTGCTGACGCTAAAGCTGTTCATCGCCTGTATCAGCTGATCAGCATTGCTGATATTCAGCGTACTGCCGTCATAGAATTCGATAGTCTCAACTTTGGAAGCATCATTCTGGAAATGATTATTAATCTGAATTCCTTTGTCATCCTTACCATTGACAGAAATCTTCAAATCGTTACCGATCTGTTCAAATGACAAATCACTTTGACTGATACCTTTGCCAAAGACGATCTTATCATTACCGCCTGTTTCCGAAATAGTATCAAAGCCATCACCTAAATTGTAAATATAGGTATCATCGCCGTTTCCTCCATTCAGGATATCATTGCCGATGCCTCCGACAATCGTATCATTTCCATCTCCGGCGTTGATGGTATCATGACCGCCGTTTCCGTAAATGACATCATTATAGGATGTTCCGTTGACTGTGTCGTCAGCATTAGTTTGTTGCAGTGTTAACCCCTGAGTTGAGAGATTAAAGGTTGACCCATCAGCAAATTGGAGCGTTTCTACTTGATAATTAGTTCCCGAATAGAAGTCTTTGACTGTTACTCCTTGAGAAACATCATTATTTATTAAAATGTCCAAATTTGAACCATCTTGTCGAAAAGAAAGGTTATTTATGGAGATGCCTTCACCAAAAATGATTTTATCATTTCCTCTGGTCTCGGTAATTGTATCATAACCGTCACCCAGATTGTAGTAATAACTGTCTCTGCCATTACCTCCATTCAAGGCGTCATTGCCTTTTCCTCCATAGATACTGTCATTACCATCTCCGGCATTAACGGTGTCATTACCATTTCCGGCGATGATGGTATCATCGTTATAAGTTCCGTTTATAGTATCATCTGTTGCACCATAAGCCATATTTAAGCCTAAATCTGGAAGGTATATAGATGTTCCGTCACTAAATTTGAGGTACTCTATTTTGTATAAATCATTTTCATTTAAGAAATTATTGATTTGTACACCTTTGTTTTTGTCGCCATTAACGGTAATCAACAGATTATTGCCTAACATATTAAAATCTAAATCATTGAAACTTATACCGTTACCAAAGAGTAATGTATTTTGACCAGCATCATCTTCTATGGTATCAAGATCATCGCCGAGATTCCATACATATGTATCGTTTCCGTAACCTCCTTTTAATGTATCACATCCTTGGCCACCATAGATCATATCATCCCCGTTGCCGCCATCAATGTTATCGTTTCCAGCATTGCCGTAGATAATATCATTGCCATCTCCTGCCGTTATGGTGTCATCATTATTGTTCCCTGTTATAGAATCATCATAGATCGTTCCATTGACCGTCCCATCTCCTTTTAATATTAACGCATTTTTACTCAGATCAAAGAGGTTCCCGTTGCTGAATTCCAAGGTTTCAATACGGTTACTATTTCCTGAAGCAAAATAATTTTTGATCAAAAGTCCTTGGTTGGGCATATTCTGAACATTAATGTATAAGTCTGAATTCGTTTGACTAAATGAAAGGTCATCATATGAAATGCCCTCGCCAAACACAATTTTATCTGTTCCTTGCGAATCTGTTATTGTATCCATACCGTCACCAAGGTTCCAGATATAAGTGTCATTTCCGGCACCTCCGTCGATTGTATCATCTCCTGTTCCTCCAGAGATGATATCCGCACCATCTCCACCAGACATGGTATCTTCTCCGATCCCACCTGAAAGAGTATCATCACCATTACCTCCGTTAATGGTGTCGTTTCCATCTCCTCCGGTTATTGTATCGTTATATATTGTACCATCAATGGATTCGCCGGTATCACCTAGCTTAATATCTAAAGACTGACTTAGATTTATGGATGAGCCGTCTGTAAATTCCAGGAGTTCAATATTGTAACTACCTTCAAAATATCTGTTTATTATTATTCCTTCTTGATGGTTATCATTGATAAATATAAGTAAATTGTTTCCTTGTTTGAAAAATGATAAATTGGCAGATGTAATACCTTCTCCGAATTTGATTTTATCAAATCCACTGGAATCCGTTATTGTATCCATACCATCACCAAGGTTCCAAATGTAAGTATCATTTCCGGCTTCACCGTTAATGATATCATTTCCAGAGCCACCAGTTATGATATCATTTCCGTTTCCGGAAGAAATTTCATCATCTCCGACTCCACCATTAATAATATCATCACCCCCATAGGTCGTAATGGTGTCGTCTCCGCCTTGAGCATCTATTATATTATCACCAATATTACCGGTAATTGTTTCAGCGCGGTTATCATAGGTGAGAGTAATGTTATTTTCTCTAAAATCAAATTTGCTACCATCGGAAAATTCAAAAATAGTGATGGGGTGATAATTGTTATTGATATTATTTGAAGAAAAGTGATCTTGGATAATAATCCCTTGGGAAATATCATTTTTCACAATCAGTCTCAGATTATTACCGTCTTGTTTAAATGTTAAATCGTCAAACGAAATATTTTCTCCAAATTTGATAGTATTTAATCCGGCTGTATCTCGAATTGTATCAATATCATCACCTAAATTCCATATATAGGTATCATTTCCGACGTCGCCATCAAGAGTATCATTGCCTTTGCCTCCATTCAGTATATCATCTCCTGATGAACCATTCAGGTTATTTTCCCCAATATTTCCTATTAATGTATCGTCTTCAACAGTACCTGTAATTGAACCATCCAATTCATTTGTTTTCAAAATTAAACCTGTAGTTAGGCGCAATGTTGAATTGTCGGCAAATTTTATATTCTCTATTCGGTTATCATTATTTCTAAAGAAATCTATGATTTCAATACCTTGTGAGAAATCGTCGTTGATTGAGATTATCAGATTATCATTTTTTCTGTAAAAAGAAATGTTTTCCTTACTTATTCCGTCTCCAAAGATGATTTGGTCGCGTCCTCCTAAATCTGTAATCTTATCATAACCGTCGCCTAGGTTGTAATAGAAAGTATCCCGGTCATATCCGGCAGAGATAATATCGTTTCCTTTGCCGCCCGTAATATCATTATAACCATCCTCGGCATTAATTGTATCATCTCCATCACTGCCGATTAAAATATCATCATCACTTGTACCGGAGATTGTCTGCCCGGCGTTTTCGCTTGGTTCTTCTGGTTCAACTATAGAAACAGATGAAGTTTCTACAATAGTCCCATCGGCAAACTCTAACTTTTCAACCTGAGAATAGCTTGAGTAGTAATTTTGAATTGTAATTCCCTGAGTTTTGTCATTATTAACATAAATCACTAAATCATTACCATCTCTTTCAAATAACAAATCCTCAAAGGAAATACCTTCGCCAAATTTAATGGTGTCATTATCCGTGTTTCCGCCATTGTAATCATAGATCGTGTCAAAACCGTCTCCTAAGTTCCAGATGTAGGTATCATCTCCGTAACTGCCTTCTAGGCGATCGTTCCCTTTGCCGCCGATAAGCGTGTCGTTGCCGCTATTGCCCCTTAATGTGTCATTACCAGCTTCGCCATCAATGACATCATCCCCGTCATTACCAGTAAGCGTGTCACCAAAGTTCCCTCCGGTTAGGATATCGTTATTGTCTGTCCCGGTAATATCTTGTGCAGCCAAGGCATCAGACCTATCTATGGTTACGGCAACGGTTGACGTTTCTACAACACTTTCATCGGCAAACTCTAACTTTTCAACCTGAGAATAGCTTGAGTAGTAATCTTGTATTTTAATTCCCTGCGTCTTATCATTATTAACATAGATGATTAAGCTATTACCATCTCTTTCAAATGACAAGTCCTCAAAGGAAATGCCTTCGCCAAATTTAATGGTGTCATTATCCGTGTTTCCGCCATTGTAGTCATAGATCGTGTCAAAACCGTCTCCTAAGTTCCAGATGTAGGTATCATCTCCGTAACTGCCTTCTAGGCGATCGTTCCCTTTGCCGCCGATAAGCGTGTCGTTGCCGCTATTGCCCCTTAATGTGTCATTACCAGCTTCGCCATCAATGACATCATCCCCGTCATTACCAGTAAGCGTGTCACCAAAGTTCCCTCCGGTTAGGGTATCGTTATTGTCTGTCCCGGTAATATCTTGTGCAGCCAAGGCATCGGATCTGTCTGTGGTAACAGCAATGGTTGACGTTTCTACAACACTTTCATCGGCAAACTTTAACTTTTCAACCTGAGAATAGCTTGAGTAGTAATCTTGAATTGAGATTCCCTGCGTCTTATCATTATTAACATAGATCACTAAATCATTGCCATCTCTTTCAAATAACAAATCCTCAAAGGAAATACCTTCGCCAAATTTAATGGTGTCATTATCCGTGTTTCCGCCATTGTAATCATAGATCGTGTCAAAACCGTCTCCTAAGTTCCAGATGTAGGTATCATCTCCGTAACTGCCTTCTAGGCGATCGTTCCCTTTGCCGCCGATAAGCGTGTCGTTGCCGCTATTGCCCCTTAATGTGTCATTACCAGCTTCGCCATCAATGACATCATCCCCGTCATTACCAGTAAGCGTGTCACCAAAGTTCCCTCCGGTTAGGGTATCGTTATTGTCTGTCCCGGTAATATCTTGTGCAGCCAAGGCATCGGATCTGTCTGTGGTAACAGCAATGGTTGACGTTTCTACAATAGTTCCGTCGGCAAATTCCAATTTTTCTACTTTGTAATAAGTGCTAGAGTAGTAATCCTGTATTTTGATTCCCTGAGTTCTGTCATTGTTAACATGGATGATTAAGCTATTGCCATCTTTTTCAAATGACAAATCCTCAAAGGAAATACCTTCGCCGAATTTAATGGTATCGTTATCCGTATTTCCTCTATTGTCATCGTAAATTGTATCAAAACCATCTCCTAGGTTCCAGATGTAGGTATCATCTCCATAACTGCCTTCCAGACGGTCATTTCCTTTACCGCCGATAAGCGTGTCGTTGCCAGAGTCTCCGTATATCGTATCATTGCCAGCTCCGCCATCAACAACATCGTCTCCGCTATTACCACTAAGCGTGTCACCAAAGTTCCCTCCGGTTAAGGTATCGTTATTGTCCGTTCCGGTAATATTTTGTGCAGCCAAGGCATCGGATCTGTCTGTGGTAACGGCAATGGTTGAAGTTTCTATAATAGTTCCATCGGCAAATTCCAATTTTTCTACTTTGTAATAAGTGCTAGAGTAGTAATCCTGTATTTTGATTCCCTGAGTTCTGTCATTGTTAACATGGATGATTAAGCTATTGCCATCTCTTTCAAATGACAAATCCTCAAAGGAAATACCTTCGCCGAATTTAATGGTGTCATTATCCGTGTTTCCTCTATTGTCATCGTAAATTGTATCAAAACCGTCTCCTAAGTTCCAGATGTAGATATCATCTCCGTAACTGCCTTCCAGGCGGTCATTCCCTTTGCCGCCAATAAGCGTGTCGTTGCCGGAGTACCCGTATATCGTATCATTGCCGCCTTTGCCATATATTGTGTCGTCATAGTTGGTGCCGGAAACATTATCAGCCCCATCATTTTGAATGAATTCGAACCCTCGTTCTGTTAATGGCACAGTAGTACCGTCCGCAAATTCTAATTTCTCAACTTGATAATATGAGCTACTGAAAAAGTTTTGAATTATTACTCCTTGGGTTATGTCATTAAATAGAGTCATAATTAAATTATTATCCTTACGAGAGAAAGTTATATCTGAGAATGATATTCCTTCTCCGAATTTAATGGTATCGTTGTCCGTATTTCCTCTATTATCATCGTAAATTGTATCAAGGCCATCTCCTACATTATAAATATAAGTATCGTCTCCCAAACCACCCTCTAAGCGGTCATTGCCTGTACCTCCAATTAAAACATCATTTCCATTTTCTCCATATAATGTGTCAAAGCCTGCTTCTCCATATATAGTATCATCTCCTATACCAGCATTTACAGTATCATTGCCACCATTGGCATAAATAATGTCATCAAATTCGGTACCTTTGATACTTTCTCCAGTTTTCAACTGCTTTAAGGTCAAACCAATTTCAGACAGATTGACTGAAGAACCATCAAAAAAGTTTATTTTTTCAATTTTGTAATCTTGACCAGAAAAGAAATTTTGAATAATAATTCCTTGATCTTCTTGTTCGTGAACTAAAATGATCAGGTCATTACCGGAGTTGCGGAATGTTAGATAATCCCAAACAATCCCTTCACCAAACTGGATAGTATCTTGATTTGCATTATCATAAATAGTATCTAAACCGTCCCCTAAATGCCAAAGATAGGTATCGTTGCCAGCTCCGCCTTCCAGTCGGTCATTACCTGTACCTCCATAGATGAAGTCATTACCAGCATTGCCGTAGATTGTATCATCCCCTCCATTGCCGCCAAGAATATCATTTGCGGCAGTTCCATCAATCCTGTTATCGTCATTATTGCCTTCTAAAGTCACACCACCATTGATGTCAGGCAAGCTGTTCCAATGATCAAGGACATATTCATAATCCCAAGATGTTCCGTCTGCAAATTGGATTGCACTGACTGTCGTGCTGGATGTTCCCTGTTTGTCAAAGTAGCTGAAAACCCTAACAGAATCCGTTGTCCCATCTTCATAGGAAACAGAAATTATTAAATCGAATCCCTGGCGTTGCAAAATGGCATTCTCCGGCAGGATTCCTTCTCCGAATTTAATGATATCGGCATTGGGGGCCGTATCATCTTGTGTATTGTCTATGGAATCATTCCCAAAACCTTTTTCAAACAGATATATATCTGCTCCGTTTCCGCCGGATAGAACATCATCACCGGCACCACCCTTTAGAGTGTCATTACCATTGCCGCCAAACAGATAATCGTTCCCTTCTTCGCCATCTAATACATCGTCACCATCTTCGCCATAAATATAGTCATTTCCTGATCCGCCCAAAGCCGTATCATCGCCTTCGGCTGCTTTGATGATATCATTGCCGGCCAAACCATTCATCAAATCGTTCCCTTCGGTGCCGAACAGGTTATCATTGGCTGCACTTCCGACAGAATTGTGACCAAAATTAAGTAATTCGGTTTCAAAAAATGTACCATCAGCAGAACCTTTGGCCTGGAAAGCCGCAATAACATCTTCTGCATTATCATAGAAACGCAATATATTTGACAATTGCAGCATTTCTATTTTTCCGTTTGTCGCATCTGCCTCAAAAGCCTCCTGCAGCAAGGCGACTGCCTGATCAACATTGACATCCCAATGTTTGGTTTCTGCATTATAGGTTAAAATAATTTTCTGCAAATAGGGATTGTTTGCCAAGTTTGCCGATAAAATTGTACCGACATAATTTTTGAGAAGTTCAAAGGCCTGTAAAATCATCGGAGCGGCGTGTCCGTGTGGATTGGTTTCCCGTTCACCCCAGCACCAAGTGCCAAGATAGTCTTCACCCATAAATTCTTCCAAAGCCTCTAATTTTCGGGCATCACCTAAAACATTTCCATATACCTGAGATGGATTGCGACCAACAGGATCCATATCTTGGACACCTGCCCAATGATAAATGATGTCATTTAAAAGCGTATCTTTAGTGTTGTCATCAGTTGCCGCCAAATATTGTTCAACCAGCGACTTGAGCGTACCTGTTTCGTCCAGAGCCATAGCTGCATGCAGAGAGTAAACATTTCCCCAGCCTTTAATATCCGGCAAATTTTTGATATCATCGGGAATTGTAATATCATCTTCATTCAGAATGGTATTGGTACCATCAACATCAAACCACACGTCAGATACTTTTCCTGTTGTTCCATCTGTACGGTTAAATGTTCCCTGCTGAATTTCGAGGTTGCCGTTTTCGTCAGCTTCTTTTTGATAATCATATTTGAGATTGATACTTTCGATTCCGGCTTGTTCCAAGGTTAGCAGTTCTCCGGAATCTACAATTCCATTAGTATTGGCGTCACGCCACACTTTAACTTGGCTCCAAGCATCATCTTCTGCATCAAATTTGCCATTACCGTTAGAATCGAGGTCTTTAAGAGCTTCAAAACCGTTAACGGCATTTTTACCATTTTGAAGCACGGTATGGTTACCGAACATTTCGGTACCGTTATCAATCTGACCATTACCATTGATATCCCGAACAAGGAAGCCTTCGTTTTTGCCAATCCAGCCGCTGTTTTCAATTTTTTGATTACTATCAAAATCAAAATGGACGTTGCCATCGGTACTGACGGTTTCAATTTTGCCATCTCCGTCTAAATCTACAACGAGAGGGGAGCGGGAATTTTCAGCATCTTCCCATAATTTGCCAATATCTCCCTTGGTATCCTCTGGAATTGACGGCGGGTTATCCGTTTGAGGTTTCTCAGTTCCGCCTTCCGGTTCCTCCGGCTTTTCCGGAATGACAGGCAGCTGCGGAGGATTATCTCCTTCACTTGGTTCGGGTGTCGGAATGTCCGGCAAATCTTCAGGGTCTTCCGGTTTTTCATCATAAGGAGGAAATTTTGTACCACTATCTACATATTCTGATCCATCCCATTGCAGAACTGAGCCATCTGGTTGATATAAAATCGGCATATTCTCTGCAGGAATTTCAGGCTCTTCTTCATCGGGGAGCTTTACATCTTTAATTACTATTTTATTATTTCGATTGCCATAAATAATAACATCGCTTCCGACCTGTTCCATACTTTCAAGATTAAAACCGCCAGCGCAAGAAATGATATCTCGGGCAGATACATTATAAATTGTATCAATTCCGCCGGCATCATTATTAATCATAACAACATCTGTATTGTTGTCTGTGCCACAATCTATCCTATTTGTTCCTTTTTCAGGATAGAAATAATCTCGGCCGGTGCCTCCATAAAGTTTATCTTGATGCTGCCCACCATAGAGATGATCTTCTCCGACGCCTCCATAAAGCTCATTTTCTCCATCTCCTCCATTAATAAAATCATCGCCATTTCCGCCATAAACAATATCTTTGCCTATACCACCAGTGTATCTGTCATCACCGCCACCGAGATGAATTTTATTAGTGTCTAATAATCCATCTGCTCCATACGAACTGGTGGCTGAGCCTCCATCTACGATATCAACACCATCTCCTCCGATATATTCATCAGATCCTGCACCGAGATAAACCGTATTATAACCACTTCCTTGTACTTTATCTGTCCCTTTGCCGCCAATATAGCGATTTTGACCGCCTCCCAAGTCAATATTATTTACATCGGTTGCAGCATCTTCCGCACCGATATTACTGCTGACATGCGATAAATCTATTCTTCCGCTGCCCCCATCAACAAAATCATCGCCATCATCACCGTGGAAAGTATCGCTTCCGGCACCTAAATAGACCTCGTTGTAATCTTCTTTTTTGCCATCCGTGGTATAAACCTCGTCGTTGCCTCCGTATGTATAAATAACATCATCTCCGCTGCCTGAGTAAATAATATCTTTCTTACTGCTGCCACCGATAAAGTCATTCCCCGCATCAGCATGAACCGTTGTTCCATCCTGTTCACCAGTAATGAATATCAAATCCCGTTTATCGCTGCCGGTTATATTGCCGTAACTGGTTGTACCGGTAGAAGTGTTTATTTGCAAATCGGTATACAAATTCCACTCGGTAAAGAGGGTATCTATAGAAGCATTTCCTTTATAATTTTGATTCGAAAGGAATACTGATACGGCTTCACTAAAACTTTTTTGAATATATTTATATATATCTTTTTCTGAAGATGGGTAACCAGTTGCATTTTTTATAGCGTTATACATAGTATCCTTATTTGCATTCATAAAGGATATAGCCATATTAGCTTCATTAACACTAGAAACATATAAAACAGTTTTTGCTGTAGACGGTGTTAATGGTTCCGATTCTGGATGACCTAAAAATTCATTTGCCTCTGCAAAACGTCGGTTCAAATGGATTTTATCACCATTACTTCTATATGCGATTTCATACCACATTCCCATTTGGGCGTAAAATTTGACAGTACTATTAGTTGAAGCCATTAATGGTAAAAGTTTCTTGGTTAATGTTGGGTGTTCAGCTTCGATACTGCCTACCGTTGCTCCACAGGAACTATAAAACAACGAAATTAGAGCAGATTTTTGAGAATCATTTAGTGAAACATTATGTTTTGATAAAATTGAATTTAACGCTTGTTCGTATTCTCTTACCTTTATTTGCAATAATTGTGTAGCTTCGGCTTCAGTAATAGTAATACTTGCCATCAAAGATAAATAAGCTTTGTAGTCAGGCGTTCCTTCCGCGGGTTTTGAATTACTGTAATTTTTAATTTGATCCATTTGTTCTTGAGTTATCACTGTTCTCCCAACTTTTGAATTGAGATCACTTGCGCTAAAGCCATTTTGTCGTAAATCGTATCCATATCCAATTGTTGGTTGTTCCATCTTTCCCGCTGCTAAATGAATTGCATTGCTACCAGTTTCTCCACGTCTTAATGCATCATTTTCGTACATTTTTAATGTTTCGTAATTCATTACTTATCTCCTAAAATTTGTATAAAAAGATTCAATTAACGCCTAAAAGGTTTTTAGATACGAAATCTTGAACTTTAGTTTGCATCAACACTAAACCAGTACTTGATAAATGTGTTTTATTTAGCGTCAAAAACTGAAAAAATAATATTTTATCTAATAACTAATAATAACCAACCTCCTTAATTTGGATGTCGCTTAACTTTTGAGGTTTATCCATTCCATTATTATTCATAGTAAAAGAGCAAATTGGCTTTAGAAAACCATCTTTTCCTGCCCAAATGGTTACTTCCGGGCGATAGGTATAAGCTATTTTATCGGAATACCAACCGAGAGATTGCAAATCGCGAAGGTATCTAAAATTATCCGATGGTAAATTGTTATTTTTATATATCTGTGTGAGTCTTTCCCAATCAAAAATTAAATCTTCTTGTTGGTACAGATACGTTCTGTTATCAAGAGAGAATAATTCGATAGCAGAATAATCCGTTAACATAAATGAGGCATATTGTAATGGAAAATATTTAACTTTCGCTGAGGGAAAAACTTTTTTTACGTTCGGTTTGGTTCGTCTTATGTTTTCATTATAAAACAATAATGACAAAGGATAAAAATCAGCTATTTTATTACTTTGGGCTTCATACTTAGCCAGAGTTCCCTGATATATTTGGTTCAAAACATTTTTGATTTTATGTTGCACCTCAAGGGATAATTTATTATCATTTAGATTATCTTGTGTTTCTGCAATGAGTGCCAAAATTTGTAATATATTATTTGGTGCAAGTTGAACTCCTGCAACTTTGTTAATTAAAGTTTTTTCATACTCTCTATTAACTTCCAATACCTTTTGAAATAAGGTATTAATGTTTTCCATTACTATATCATAATCAGGGTCTTCTTTAGGAAAAAGATCTAATATCTCTATATTTTGGCTGACTAATTTGGTATCTAAGTCATTTAATGAACTGTAATAGCCTGCATATTTCAAAATTAATTCTTTTTTATTATCACCATCAATATCTGTAAATAAGAGGCCTATACAGCTTCCTATACCTCTGCATTCAAACGCACCGTAAAGATTCCTTGGAGTAAATCCATCTTCAGTTAAATCTGCAATGATACGACCATAATCAAAAGGTAAAAATTTTACTTTACGTTCTGAAGAATCTACTCTTTTTGCCCCAATAAACTTACCTATAGCATCACAGACATTTTTATAATCGGCATCATAAAAACTAAGATATAGCGGATTTATTTGTCCATTGCATTTTTTCGTTGTAATACACTCACGATTGGGATATATTTTCTGCGGTAAAGCTGATTTTCCCATTGCATTAGAGGAGAAAATTGAAAATAAACCAAAACAACCAAGAGAAAATAACAAAGTTTTATTTCTAATCATGCTTTTCTCCTTTATTTTGAGGTGTAAGTAAATTTTCATATTTTGTATAATAATCTTTGTTTTTAATTTCGTATGGACAATGTCGTAGGTAATAAAGAGCATCATGCCCTTCATTATTTTTGTGATTAATGTTAATTCCTTGTGAAATTAAGAACTTGATCATATATAATGTTTTTTCATAATCGTAAGGAAAATCACGTCCTCCAAAATGATTATTTTTAAATATATTGATTAAAGCATTATCGCCTTGAGAATTTATTTGATTGATATCAGCACCATAGGCTAACAATTTTTTTAATCTATCAGAATCCTGTTGATCCGAATCTTTCCAAATACAAGCCAATACAACTTTTGGCAAATAACCACGCGTGTCAAGATCTGTATTCGGATTTAGTTTCATAATTTCATCAAAAAATTTCCAAGCTCCAGGACAATCTAATGCTTGTTTACATTGGCAATCATCTCTTACCGGCATTGTAAAATCGGCCCCATTTTTTACGACATAATCAAAAACCTCTTTTTGCTTCCAACCTAAAGCGCTATAATATACAGGACCGAACCAACATTCTCCATAAAAACCGGCATACCCATTTAAATCAGCACCTTCTTTCAAGAGCTTATCTGTGTAATCAAAAACACATCCTCTGTTGATACCATGATTACAAATTCTTGAAAATTCAAAATCTAACAATTTGTTTTTCCAAACTTGTATAGCTTCGTTATATAGAGAGGTTAAACATTTCTTTTTATCTACTTCTTTGGGAAGGCATTCAAAGTTATTTCGGCGCTGAAGCCATCTATTTTGACTGTCTTGAAGTTCAATATTTGAGAGTTTGCTATATGTAGCCCTCCATAAACGTGCTTTTTTATACCATTTATTCATCTCCACATCTAATTTTGCCAATTCATCATCGGAGCAGATGAGTTTTTCAACCTCTGTGGTTGCTTTCGCACAATCAAAACCGGGAGCTGTTTTGGCGGATATTTCTGTAGGAAATATCAACAAACTAACAAATGAAAGAAGCGTATATTTGAAATTTTTATTCATAAGTACCTCCCATGGCAAAAATTAAATTAGCACTTTGAGAAGTGTAACTTAAAAGCAGATAACAAAACGTGAAAATCAGAAAAAAGAATCGGGAGAAAGAAAATTTTAAGCGGAGCGCATCAAAAGAAACATCTAAAAATTTGAAAGATGGATGCAGATTAAGATATATAGCCCGGATAGGCGGTTCTGTATAATTATTCATATCTTTTACTCCGGTAGAGAGTTTTATGCTTTTATCTTCTACCGTTAAGTTTAAAAAGCAAGTGAAAAAATTAAATTTTACTACTGTTCTTAGATTGTTCTAAATAAAAGCTTAAAAAAAATGAGGAATTTTGCCGCGTTAATTCTTGTGGATAAATTTAATATTTTTCTTTATTTTTAATTTTCTGTTAATATTAATTAAAAATTTTCTTTGCTTTTTGTTTTCTTTCGTTTTAAGATTGCTAAAAAAATTATTACAACCCACGGGATAGTGAGCAAATTTATGACAGAAGGAAATTCAAATCCCCAAACAATAGATACGGGTCTCGCCTGTTTTGCGATTATGGCGAATTTCTTTGAAAAGCCGATTTCTATTGACCAAATCAAGCATAAATATGACCGGCAGAATTCGCATTTTGAAGAATATGAACTGCTGCAATTGGCCAAGGAATTTTCTTTCAAAGCCCGCTTTGTCGAAACCAAGTGGGAGCGTTTGGACAAGACAGCACTGCCGGCAATCGCCCAGAGCAAAGACAATACTTATTTTATTATCGGCAAAGTTGCTGAGGACAAAGTTTTGATTCAAGACCCCGCCAAAGGCAACCACCCCGAGGTTTTGAGCAAAGAAGAATTTATGAACAGATGGAACGGCAGGCTCTTAATGATGACCTGCCGTGAGTTTATCAACGGCAAAAACCGCAAGTTTGACATTTCGTGGTTTATTCCGGCTGTGGTCAAATATCGCAGGCTGTTCGGCGAGGTTATTCTGGCTTCGTTCTTTTTACAACTGTTTGCGCTGGTGTCGCCGCTGTTGTTTCAGGTGGTGATTGACAAAGTGCTGGTTAACCGCGGGCTCTCCAGCCTTGACGTGTTGATGGTGGCGCTAATCTGCATCGGTATTTTTGAAACTCTGCTCGGCGGGCTGCGGACTTATACTTTTTCGCACACCACCACTCGGGTTGACGTGGAGCTTGGGGCGAGTTTGTTTAAGCATCTCATTCGGCTGCCGCTGTCTTATTTTGGGGTGCGGCGGGTCGGCGACACGGTGGCGCGGGTGCATGAGTTGGAGAATATCCGCAATTTTCTGACCGGTTCGACCTTAACCCTGATTATCGACTTCTTTTTTACCATTATCTTTTTTACGGTAATGTTCTTTTATTCCAAGACCTTGACGCTGTTGGTTTTGCTCTCCATTCCTTTTTATGTTTTGCTGTCCTTGTTTTTTACCCCGATTTTGCGCTCGCGGATTGATGAGCGGTTTCGCCGCGGGGCAGAAAACCAGTGTTTTCTGGTGGAAGCGGTTTCGGGCGTGGAGACGGTTAAGTCTTTAGCCGTCGAACCGCAGATGCAGCGTCGCTGGGAACAGCAGTTGGCGGCCTATGTCGGGTCTTCTTTCAGAGCTTCTCACATCAACAATATTGCCGGACAGCTCGTGCAGCTGGTGCAGAAAATCACCATGGCGCTGACCTTGTGGATTGGTGCAAGTTTGGTCATGAAAGGCGAGCTGTCGGTCGGACAGCTGATTGCCTTTAACATGTTATCCGGTCGCGTAACACAGCCGATTTTGCGCTTGGCGCAGTTGTGGCAGAATTTCCAGCAGGCTAAAATCTCTATTGAAAAGCTGTCTGACATTCTTAATAATCCGGCCGAAAATACCGAAACCCTGTCCAAAGGCTCGATGCCGGAGATTAAAGGCGACGTGGAATTTAAGGACATTACTTTCCGCTATGTGCCGAACGGGCCGGAAATTCTCAAAAAGATGAGTTTCAAAGTCAAGGCCGGACAGAAAATCGGTTTTGTCGGGCCGAGCGGTTCGGGCAAATCGACCGTCACCAAGCTGATTCAGCGTCTGTATATTCCGGAATCCGGCAAAGTGCTGATTGACGGGATTGACATTTCCACCGTCGATACGGCATGGTTAAGGC
>ERZ773150.95-NODE-95-length-102097-cov-8.952157_pt1 | contig 102097 bp, 97 predicted proteins | sample MGYA00580845_ERZ773150 | MGnify/ENA primary metagenome ERZ773150 (study PRJEB29015, sample SAMEA2737848) | human gut metagenome | biome: human gut; feature: human-associated habitat; material: faeces | place: China | collected 2012 ...
AACATTTGGCTGGATGACTTGGTCCGGGCGTTTGTCAAAGGACTATGAAATTAGGTCTTTTTACCAAGAAAATATTTGTATTATTTCCAATTTGCAAACCCTGTTGCGTCGATTTTAGTTTGTGAAGACAAGTTCTTAGTCATAACGTCCGTTATAGCTTCACGAATTTTGTTGATATCAAGTGGCTTTGTGATGTGGGCGTTCATTCCCACCTCAAAGCTGCGCTGAACATCGTCCTGAAAAGCGTTTGCGGTCATTGCGATAACGGGTATGGTCTGAGCGTCCGCACGGGTCATTGACCTTATTTTGCGGGCAGCGTCCAGTCCGTTCATTACGGGCATCATAACGTCCATGAAGATGATGTCAAATCCGCCGACCTCAGAAGCGGCGAACTTTTCCACAGCTTCTTTGCCGTTGGAGGCTTTTACAACTATCATGCCCTCACCCTCAAGAAGAAACTCGGCTATTTCCATGTTAAGCTCGTTATCTTCGACCAGGAGAGCCATTTTGCGGTGCATATCAACTGTGGGGCGGACAGTGCTGTCGGACTTTTCTCCGCTGACATCACGGTCAATTTTCAAAGGCACGGAGACAGAGAAGTAAGTCCCTTCATTGACCTTGCTTTGCAGGTCTATCTTTCCGCCCATACGTTCAACAAGCTCCTTGACGATGGAAAGACCGAGACCTGAACCGAAGGAGCTGTTTTCGCTGCGCTCCTCCTGTGAAAAGGGCTCAAAGGCGTGCTTGATGAAATCCTCATTCATGCCGATGCCTGTGTCGGAGCAAACAAAGGTGTACATGGAGGTATCGCTGTCTATAGGCTCTTCTGTGCTATATACGGTTATGCTGCCGTTTTCACGGTTGTATTTAACGGCATTGTTTGTCATGTTGAGAAGTATCTGCTGGAGATGTACCGGGCTGCCGATAACATTCCTGTGGATTATGTTAAGCTTGCTTTCATCAACATTAAAGGCAATGCAGTGTTCGGAGGCATTTATTTCAGCAACGGAATTGGATTTTTTCAGCATATCTATGATATCGAACCGCTTGTTTTCCAGTATTACCTTGCCCGATTCCAGCTTGTTCATATCAAGAACGTTGTTTACCAGCGACAGCAGATATCCCGAAGCCTCCCCTATCTTGCGGCGGCATTCTGCCTGCTTTTCCATATTTTCGGGGAAATGGTTTGCTATTTCAAGCATTCCACGAATGCCGTTTATGGGGGTTCTGATATCGTGGCTCATTCTTCGGAGAAAATCAGATTTTGCTATATCAGCACGCTTCACTTCCTGAAGTGTATTTACAAGCTTTTCTTCGTATTCAAGCTCCTTGGTCTTACGGTCGTTTATGTCGCTTACAACATACAGCATTCTTGTTACTTTTCCATTTTCGTCCCTGCTCTGCACTATAAAATTAACAGAATACCATTTGCCGTTGAAGCCTTTCATTTCCGTATAAACGGAATTTTTATCGGCAAGGCGGTCCGCAAGGGTATCAAAATCAAGAAACTCAGCCATAACGTCGTGATATTCTGGAGAGGCAAGCTGGTTTATTCCGATATCAGCCATTTTGGAAATGTGTCCGCCACGTTCCACCATGCCGTATTTAACGCCATAGGTATTAACTCGGTCATATCTTTCGGCAGTGAGATCGACTGCATATATCTGCAAAAAAAGCGTGCTTACGGCAGAGATAACTTCATTTTTCAGGTTTGCCGAGCTGAGAGCAGCTTCAAGGGCACGCTCTCCTTTTTCCTTATTTTCCATATATTTGGTTATATCGGAGATTATACCCTGAAAAAAAGTTCTGCCGCCTGCGGCAATGAGTATTGTGGTATCGGATACCCAGTGATAGCCGTCTTTTCCAAGGAGCCTGTATATCTGATCTGCATAGTTATCGGTCCCTTTTTCCCATATCACCGTATTGCAGTATTTAAGTATGAGCTGGCGGTCATCGGGGTGAACAAGGTTCATGTATTTGTTGTCAAACCGTGTTCTGATATCCTCCTCAGTCCAGCCGAGAATATTAAGGAAACGGTCACTGACGTAAAGGAACGGGAAGCCCTTTTCACACGAGCAGCGGTGATATCCCCCCGGAAGATTTTTGAACATTGATTCAGACAGAAAATTCTGCTGTTCAAGCTCCTTCTGCCGCCTTACAAAATCCGTCATGTCATTGCATATGCTTACAATGGCGAGCCTGCCGTCATCGGTCCTGATGACCTTGCCCTTATCCACAGTCCAGAACCAGCTTCCGTCTTTGCGGAGCATACGGTAGGTGGTCTCATATGTCTGACCCTCGTAATAGCTGTCGGTAAGGTCTTTTTGCACCTGCGGCATATCGTCGGGGTGTATAGTGTTTGCCACCATTCCGCCGATACCCTCTGCCAGTGAAGCGGTATCGGGATAACCGAGCATTTTTGCCATTTTATCGTTTGCATAGTACAGCGGAAATCCGTCTTCACAGTACCCGCCGATTATTCCTGCGTTCTTTTCATGCAGGAATACATCTGTGATAGCCTTTTCATCATATTCAGACAAATGTCCGTTCATCTGCATTGTGAATACCTCCGATAAATAAAATTATAGCAAGGCATAAAATGACCTTGCTATAATACTACTGCATGATATTATAACATATAAAGATTAACAAATCATGCCAAGTGTGGAGAATTTCGCTTAATGTGCTTTAACGTACATGATTGAGGAAATTCAGCCTTTCAACAATACGCACCAGCTGTTCCGTCTGAGCGGTGAACTTTTCGCTGTTTGCTTTTATGGAACGGAATGCTTTGCCTTTGAACGGCAGGTCGTTTGTGCATACTGCAAGGTAAATATACTTATCTGTCACAGCTGCCGCTGCGGGATCCCCTGTTTCGGCGACAAGTGCGGAAAGACCGTTTGTGAGAGCAACAGGTACATTTTCTCCGATAGATGAAAATACGGATATGCCGTTTTCACTGCGAAGCTTTTCACCGTTCCGATACAGCGCAGGAGCATTTGCAGTGTCACTGCACACTTTCACTCCCGCATACTGTGGTATCTGATGTTCGGTGCGCAGGATATAGCCTGAAAAGACCTTGTTATCAGATGTTACTTTTTCATATGAATTGATATCGGGGTTATATATTTCTTCCGTATCACGGTCTGTCAGCTCGATATTGCAGCGGACAAAGTGTATGCCCTTGACCGAGCCGTCAATATACGCTCCGCCGTCAGCAGAAGTAAATCCGCTGAGGAGACCTGTACGTCTTATCTCAGGATCGTCAAAGCGCTTTGAGGCGGAGTATTCTTTCAGCTCAATGCGCTGCATAAGTATATCGGGCAGGATATCCTTACTTATATCGTCTGAGCCTGTTTTTTTCATTGCCTTTGTGACCGCAGAACATATGAAAAAGCCGATGACTGCCGCAATAAGTCCTGCCGTAAAGCCGTAGGAAGCTGCCATAGAAACAGCTGCTACGAGAGTTATTATTATAAAAAGCAATGTGACTGCTATACGGAGCAGTATTTTTCCTATCCGTTTTGCTTCCTGCCTGCTGTTATTATCCATAATGCACCTCTTAACCGAAAATATCGCCGGTTACCGTTTCAGAGCCGCCGCAATAAAGAGCGCCTGTGTTTATGTCAAGGTAAAAATCCACTGTGTCAAAATCGGGGTCATACATATCAATGGCTGTTATTTTTATTCCTGTATGCTTTGAGCCGCCTGCGTTAAAGGTGATAAGTTTTGCGTCCGCACTGAGGCAGTCCATATAAAATCCGTCTGCACCGCTGCAGTATTCATCAATGTAGTTTATTGCATTGGGGACTATCCTGTCACGCAGATATGCCGCCTTGCCCGTATCATTTTTCCAGCTGTTTACCCAGAAAGGCACTTTTTCGCCGTGCATTGATGATTCGGTAAGGCAAAGGACAACATCGCCGTATTTGTCGTAGATATCACTGCAAAGCGAAGTATCTGTCAGCAGGTCGTATTCTTCTATCTTATCGCTGTCAGTTATTTTCCATACCGTGTCGGTGTAGATATCAGGCTCGCCCCAGCCTGTGCCGTAATCGTCATATTCGGGGAAATATATGTAGGCTTCCTTTGCGGGCAGAGCAGAACCGCCTGCCATAGCGCTTATAGCACGGTCGTCGGAGTAATTTGCAAGGATATAGACAAGGGTAGTGGTATAGCCGTAATCATAGTCGTATCCGCCTGTGTACATCTCGGCGGTGATTGCTGTAAGCTCTTCATCGCTGTATTTGTCGGCGATATATGCGGCAATAGAGTCCTCGTCATATTCGGTGAGTATCATGTCGATAGTTTCAGCCATTTTGCTGTTGTAGCCGTATTCTGCATCGTGGCTTGTGTCGCCGTCGGTTATCCGATAGCGGTCAAGCTCCTTTGCTGAAGTCGTCTGAGTCGTAACAGGCTTTGTTTGCTGAGATGTGACCGCTTCTGTTTTTGCTTCTGTCAGAGCTGTGACGGCGGGTGCTGTGGTCTGAGAAGTTTCCTCAGAAATATCACGGACATAATCGGGCTTTTCGATTTCAAGGATATTGCATATCTCTTCCAGAACAGAGGGCACGCCCTTGCCAAGGTCGGAATCCTTTTGTGGCTCGCACTTGTAGGCAAAATACATGGCAAACTCTGTGTCCATGGTCAGGTTCTGGAGCATTGACTCTTCATCATAGTCAACATAACCTATCCGCTTATAATAATCCTTTGCAAGCTTATCTACATCATAATTATTGTATCTTAGAATATCAAGAATATGGGCAACAAGCTCTTTCTGCTCTATGCAGTATATAGCTGAATCCGACTGAATGCTCTCGTCATATTCCTGTTCAAGGCTGTACCAGTATTCACCATCGGCAGAGGCGTAGGTATAATCTGACTCAGGCTCATAGATAAGCACTTTGTTTGGATATGCAACAGCTTCTGTAACTGTGGTAACTGTAACGGAAGCTTCCTCGGGCGGGTCGGACATGGTGAGTTCTGTCTCCCTTGCTTCTTTTGCCAGCTGTTGGGCTTTGGTCTCTTCCCTGCTGTCCTCGGTGACAAATTCCACACTGAACATGGGGAGAGTGGATTCGTATGCCTTTGCCACATTTGGAGCATCTATCTGCATAAGGGCTTTCATATCATTGCCCCTTGCTCCGTAGAAAAATCCGCTGTTTGAAAGCCAGCTCACATAGCTGTCGCCTATGCGGATATCATCGTCATCAGCGATAACGTCAAAGCAGGCAAAAAGATTTCTGCGCTCCTTTTTTGTGGTGAGGTATTCAAAGGTAACGGTCATTTCCATGCCGTTAAGACCGTCCTTATAGCGGATAACACCGTCATAGAAGGACGTTTGTGTGAACTGGAGGGACATTGTGATGAGTGCACCGTATTCCTCAATGAAAACGGTCTGCATTTCGGTATTGCTTATCTCTGAGGCTGAGGAAATGATAGTGAAGCTTTCTTCAAATTCTTCATACACCCATGCGTACTCCTCGGGATAGCTAAGCACAGCGCACACGTTCTCGGTATCGGTAAGGTACATTACGCCGTATCTTCCGCCGTTCATATCGCCGGCTTTTACTCGGTGTTCGCCGTCAATATAGCTTTCATCAAATCCATAGTTCTGCGCCCAGTCGCTGAGCGGGATACGGTCTGTATCGCCGAAAAGGGTTATTTCCGCATTTGTAACAGGGTCGGTGAAAAACACGTATTCATCGGTTTTATCCACCTGAGAGAATATTTCGGGATAAAGCAGGATAACGCCGTGTTTCTCGCTATAATATGCCGCTGTTTCTCTGCTGAATTTGTCGCTGTAGGCAGTGACCTTATCCTTGGAGTAGCCCTCGCCCGAGGCGGTGCTTTTCCAGATATCGTCACCCACAAAGCAGCATTTTATCAGTCCTTGGAGCTTGCCAAAGACATTGCAGTTTTTTTCGGTATATGTAAGCTCCGCTTCAACTATATATCTGCTGCCGAAGCCCGAATAATCGAATGTTATCCTGCCGTTTTCTTTGCTTTCCGAGGTGAACCAGTTTGCCCCGTATGCCAGAACCTGATTGTTTTCAGTGTTCTTTATAAAGCTTTCCACCTCTGACATGGAGGTATATTCATTGGGAGTGAGAGTTACTTTAAGGACTGCGCTGCTTTTCTCGTCACGGAAGATATATCCGCTGCCTGTGTCGGAAAATGCTGTAAGCTGTGCAGGGTAATAAAGCAGGCAGTTTGCTTCTTCGATGTAAAAGGAAGAGCTGTCAGTGCGGTATTCGATTTTATTGGCATCTTCCGAATAGGGCGTGCTGTCAGTTACAAGAACAGCTGCTGCGGAAGCTGTATATTCAGCTCCTGCATTATTGGGCGATGTGTTCACCTTGGCTGATACCATAGTGTCCCCTGCGGATATATATACCGTTTCTGGCTTGCCCTCAGCATCTATTACAGCCGACCATTCACGTCCGCCGCTTTCGCCGTGCAGGACTGAGCCGCTTATCACGGAATTGTCGGACAAATCCGCTGTATTATCAGCCGATAAGGCTTCTTCAAGAGCGCTTTCCATATCATCTGCTGATATTTTTTCAAAGGTGAGGGATATTTCGCCGTCATCATATGTATAGGTGTTGTCGCCGTTATCGGTCATATCCTCCACGGCTGCGACAAACTGGGAATGTGAGCTGACGGCATTTGGGTCGGGGTCATCGTAAGGATCGTCCGCCCTGAAAGCCATTATAAATACAAGTATGATGTAGGTAAACATAAGTGCGAATACTATGGAAAAAAGTGTGATGCCAAGTATTTTTACAGGCTTTTTCTTTATTTTAAGAGCCGATAAAATTATTCCTGCCGCTGATAACGGCATAAGAAGCAGTGCGAGCCAGAAAGGCATATGTTATCCCCCTTTCAACCGGTTACGCTGTTGTTTGCGTAGTAATTGACTTCATACAGGCGGTTGATTTTTCCGTCATCGCCTACAGTCCATGTGAATTTTGAGTCAGTGCCTATCTTTCCGTCCTTAAAGCCCTTTTTAAGTTCACTTGCGCTGAAATACTGCTCGGGAGACCATGCTCCCACACGTTCAGGGTCCTGAAATTCCGCATATACATCATCGGAAACAGGCAGCCAGAAGCCTTCGTCCCCGCTGTCTGACCAGTCCTCCCCTGCTTTGATCGCCCCGTTTTTTACATCGTAAAGATAGAGAACATCTGCTGAAATGTCAGATGGGTCTGTCATATCATCACTGCCCGAACAGCCCGCCAGCATAAGACAAGCCATAGTGCAGAAAAGCATTTTTTTAATATTCATAAAATACCCCTTTCAGTATATCATAGTCCATTTTCATTATAGGATATACACGGCGCAAATACAATGTCCCTCAGGGACACTTCTGCGTTCAAACCGTTGCGAAGCACGTTTGCATATGTTATAATAGCAGTAATACGGGGTGATGATATGCTCAAAAGAATAAAGTACAGGCTTTTTTCACGGAAACTTAATTTCAAGGCAAGGATATTTAATCTCCTTGCTGTTACGGGCTTTTTAGTGAGCTTTGTTATATTTGCGGTGTCGCTGATAAACGGTGCGTCGGCGCTGAACAGCGTTGTGCTGCTGTCGGCGGCTCTGCTTTCAGGCGCACTTCTTGTGTATTCAGCGGTAACTGGCAACTACAGACCGTGCTACATAATAACGGTCACATTTGTGTTTATGCTTCTGTTCCCCATAATGTTCTTCTCCGCAGGGGGATATAACAGCGGAATGCCATGCTTTTTCGTGTTTGCAGTCGTTTTCACGCTGTTTATGCTTGAAGGCAGGGCGGGTATCATATGCGCTGCTGCCGAGATAGTCATATATATCCTCTGCTGTGTTGCTGCCTATAAATTTCCGCAGTGGGTAACATCTTTTCCCGATGAAAAGGGCGTTGTGGGTGATGTCATAACAGGCTTCTGCATATCGTCGGCGGCACTGGGAGCGGCAATGTTCTTTCAGATAAGAATGTACAATGCCCAGCAGCGTCAGCTTGAAGAAGCTATGGCGGAAGCCAGACGAAGCAGCAAGGCAAAGGGTATTTTCCTTGCAAACATGAGCCACGAGATACGCACGCCCATAAATGTTATTCTCGGAATGAATGAGCTTATAACCCGCTCTTCAGACCGCAGCGAGATCAGGGAATACACATCAAAAATACAGAGTGCAGGCGATTTGCTGCTTTCAATAATAAACAATATCCTTGATGTTACCCAGATAGAGTCGGGAAAAATGATAACCGCCGTAAAGCCATACCGCACAGATTCGCTTATGTCCGAGCTTGCTTCCATAGGCAGCGAGCTTTGCGGAAAAAAGGGGCTGGATTTTGACACTGAGTTTTCCCCGCAGATGATGTCCATGCTTGAGGGCGATAAGAACCATCTCAGGCAGATAGTCACAAATTTTATCTCCAATGCGGTCAAATATACAGGAGCGGGCGGCGTAAAGCTTTCTGCCGAGACAGTCCCCTGCGGCGATGATGAGAAAAAAGTCGTTCTAAGGATAACCGTTTCCGATACCGGCATAGGTATTCCCTCAAAGGAGCTTGAACACATTTTTGAGGTGTTCGGACGTGGCAAAAACGCTGTGGAATGTGCTGTTGAGGGAACGGGTCTGGGGCTTGCAATTTCAAAGGATCTGGCGGACAGCATGGGCGGCAGGCTGATTGTGGAAAGCTGCGAAAACAAGGGCAGCACCTTTGGCATTGAGATACCGCAGAAGATATGCGACAGCTCACCTGTAGGCGAGATATCGCTGAAAGTAAGCGAAAAGACCTGCTCCGACAGCTTTATTGCTCCCGAATGTCGCATACTTGCGGTTGATGACAACGCCGAAAATCTTCGCGTTATAAGCCTTCTGCTGGAGCGCACCATGATAACCGTTGACACAGCCTCTGACGGGATATCTGCGGCGGAAGCAGTTAAAAAGGCAGATTATGACCTTATCCTGCTGGACTACATGATGCCTGTTACGGACGGCATAAAAACTCTTGGGATAATGCGTGAAAACGGTCTGCCGGAAAGCACTCCCGTTGTTGCTCTCACAGCCGAGGCTCTTTCGGGGTCGGAGGAAAAGTTTATTTCGGCAGGGTTCTGTGCATATCTTTCAAAGCCTGTGCGCTGGCATACGCTGGAAAAGCTGCTCATATCCCTGCTTCCTGCGGAAAAGGTCATAATCAGCAGTGCTTCCGAGGACGTGCTTTCTCCCGAAGACTTTCGCAGGCTCTCGGACGGTCTTAAAATGTATGACATCAGCCTTGAATCGGGGCTGAGCTATCTCAGCGGAAACATTACCCGTTTCTGCGCACTGGCTGAGATATTTGCTGACGGCTATGACCGCAGCCATGAAAAAGTGGAGCAAATGTTTGAAAGTGGCAGCGACAGTCTTGTGTTTGAGATACACTCCCTTAAATCGGCTGCCAAGGGAATTGGCGCTCTAACGCTGTTTGAGGCGGCAAATGAGCTTGAAAAGCGGTTGAATGCAGGTGACAGAGAGTATGCGGCTCATGCACGCAGTCTGCTGATGTTCGAGTGGAAGCGTGCGGCAGAGGGCATGAAGCTGCTTATTTCGGAAACAGCAGATAATATCAATTCATCTGTCGGCGAAGCTGCCAGCAGCCGCAGTCTGGAGGCACAGATACAAAAGGGATTGGAAGAGCATATCTGGCTTGAAACCCAGAATGACCTGAAACAGCTTATTGCCATGGAAACGGACAGCGAAAATATAAAAAATCTGACCTATATTGCGGAGTTTGTTGACGAGCTTGACTTTGTAAGTGCGGAAGCTCTGTTCAGGCAGTTTATGGAAAGGAGAAACGAAAATGGACGATAAAAAGCAGCGTATAATGGTGGTCGATGATGACAAGGTGATGTTAAAAAATGCCGCAGTGCTGCTGGGCGTGAACTACAGCGTCAGCCTTTATTCGGGAGGCAGAGAAGCGCTTGAAGCTCTTTCGGATAAAGCTCTCCCCGACCTTATCCTCCTTGATGTAAGAATGCCCGATATAGACGGTTACAGCGTTATAATCGAAATAAAATCAATGCCCAAATGCAGAAATATCCCTGTGGTGTTCGTTACGGGAATGTCCGACGAGGAGGACGAGCTGAGGGGCTTTCAGCTTGGTGCGGCGGACTACATCAAAAAGCCCTTTTCTCAGAAAATACTGCTTGCAAGGATAAGTAATCTTTTGAAAAAATCTGAGCCTGTGCTGTCGTCACAGTTCCCGACGGCTTATTTTACCGAGACCGAGTGCAAAGTGGCAGAGCTTATAGCAATGGGTTACAGCGGCAAGGAAATATGCGACAAGCTGTTTTATTCCTACAGCTATGTTAAAAAGCTGCTGGCATCTATGCGTGAAAAAAGCGGCTGCGAAACGCTGGGAGACTTAAAAAAGCTGCTTTGCTCCAACATCAGAACGAATTAAGAACCTGTCTTCATAAGAAATGTGTGCGGATTTTCGAGCATAATTTTGTTGCAGAGTAGGCAAAAATCCGCAGGCGGGCTTTCGCCCGGCAAGGATTTTTAACGCAGTCTGCGGCAAAATTTGCCGAAAAGACGTGCGCATATGCTTGTGAAGACGGGTTCTAAAACGGCACTCTCTTGTAAAAGCAGTAAATTCAGCAAAAAATTTGCAAAATCTATTGGCTTTTTGTCTGAAATGTGCTATAATGGAAAAGCTAACTATTCCATTACGATAAATTTCAAGGGAGATACTAACTATGGGGAATAACCGTAAAAAAGTTCTTATTATCGGATCAGGACCGATAATCATCGGACAGGCGTGCGAATTTGACTATTCGGGCACTCAGGCGTGCAAGGCGCTGAGAAAGCTTGGATACGAGATCGTGCTTGTCAACTCCAATCCCGCAACCATCATGACAGACCCGGGCATTGCTGATGTTACCTATCTTGAGCCTCTTAACGCTGAGAGACTTGAAGAGATCATCGCTGCTGAGCGCCCCGACTGCCTGCTGCCTAACCTTGGCGGTCAGTCCGGTCTTAACCTTTGCTCAGAGCTTGACAAGAAGGGTATCCTTAAAAAGTACAATGTTGAGGTAATCGGCGTTCAGGTAGATGCTATCGAGCGTGGCGAGGACAGAATCGAATTCAAGAAAACTATGGACAGCCTTGGAATTGCCATGGCTCGCAGCGAGGTCGCATACTCTGTTGAAGAGGCGCTGAAGATCGCTGACAAGCTGGGCTATCCCGTATGCCTCCGTCCCGCATACACAATGGGCGGTACAGGCGGCGGTCTGGTATATAACACAGAAGAGCTTAAAACCGTCTGTGCAAGAGGTCTCCAGGCTTCTCTCGTAGGTCAGGTACTGGTCGAAGAGTCCGTTCTCGGCTGGGAAGAGCTGGAGCTTGAGGTCGTGCGTGACCGCAAGGGCAACATGATAACCGTTTGCTTTATTGAAAATATCGACCCTCTGGGTGTTCATACAGGCGACAGCTTCTGCTCCGCACCTATGCTCACCATTCCCGAGGACGTTCAGAAGGAGCTGCAGCGTCAGGCTTACAAGATCGTTGACGCTATTCAGGTCATCGGCGGAACCAACGTTCAGTTTGCAAGAAACTCCGAGGACGGCAGGATCATCGTTATCGAGATAAACCCCAGAACATCACGTTCCTCCGCACTTGCTTCCAAGGCAACAGGCTTCCCTATCGCACTTGTTTCCGCAATGCTGGCAACAGGTCTTACTCTGGAGGATATCCCCTGCGGCAAGTACGGTACTCTTGACAAGTATTATCCCGACGGTGACTACATCGTTATCAAGTTTGCACGCTGGGCATTTGAGAAGTTCAAGAACGCCGAGGACAAGCTTGGTACTCAGATGCGTGCTGTGGGCGAAGTAATGAGCATCGGCAAGACCTACAAGGAAGCTTTCCAGAAGGCTATCAGAAGCCTTGAAAAGGGCCGCTACGGTCTGGGCTTTGCAAAGGATTTCCACGATAAGACCAAGGAAGAGCTTATCGGTATGCTCCACGTTCCCTCTTCCGAGCGCCAGTTCATCATGTATGAGGCTCTCAGAAAGGGTGCTACCGTTGATGAGCTGTTTGAGCTTACAAAGATAAAGAAGTACTTCATTGAGCAGATGAAGGAGCTTGTTGATGAAGAAAACGCACTTATCGCAGCCAAGGGCGCTATTCCTGAAAAGGACGTTCTTGCACAGGCTAAGAAGGACGGCTTCTCTGACAAGTACCTTTCACAGATACTTGATGTTCCCGAGAATGATATCCGTGCAAAGAGAACTGAGTACGGCATCGTTGAGACATGGGAGGGCATTCACGTAAGCGGAACTCAGGACGCTGCTTACTATTATTCCTCCTACAATGGAACCGATAAGGATCCCGTTAACAACGACAGACCCAAGATAATGATACTGGGTTCAGGCCCCAACAGAATCGGTCAGGGTATTGAGTTCGATTACTGCTGCGTTCACGCTGCAAATGCTCTCAAGGAGCTGGGCTTCGAGACTATCATGGTAAACTGCAACCCTGAGACTGTTTCCACCGACTATGATACCTCTGACAAGCTTTATTTCGAGCCCCTTACTCTTGAAGATGTTCTTTCTATCCATGAAAAGGAAAAGCCCGTGGGCGTTATCGCACAGTTTGGCGGACAGACTCCCCTTAATCTTGCGGCTGACCTTAAAAAGGCAGGCGTGAACATTCTCGGAACAACTCCCGAGACCATCGACTTTGCAGAGGACAGAGACCTGTTCAGAGGCATGATGGAAAAGCTTGGTATCCCCATGCCAGAGTCGGGAATGGCTGTTACGGTTGACGACGCTCTCTCTATTGCAGAGAAGATCGGCTACCCTGTAATGGTTCGTCCTTCCTACGTTCTTGGCGGACGTGGAATGGAAGTTGTTCACGATGCTGAAAACCTTAGAGTTTATATGAATGCCGCTGTCGGCGTAACTCCCGACAGACCTATTCTTATAGACAGATTCCTGCACAATGCTCTCGAGTGCGAGGCTGACGCTATCAGCGACGGCGAGAACGTATTCGTTCCTGCTGTTATGGAGCATATCGAGCTTGCAGGTATCCACTCGGGCGACTCTGCCTGCATTATCCCCTCTCTTAACATTTCCGCAGAAAATGTTGCGACTATCAAGGAATACACCAAGAAGATCGCCAAGGAAATGGGCGTAAAGGGTCTTATGAATATGCAGTATGCTATCGAGGACGGCAAGGTATATGTGCTTGAAGCAAATCCCCGTGCATCGAGAACCGTTCCTCTGGTTTCAAAGGTATGCAATATCCAGATGGTAAAGCTTGCTACCCAAATAATCACTGCACCTATCACAGGCAAGCCCTCACCCGTGCCCGAGCTTCGTGAAAAGAAGTTCAAGCACTACGGTGTAAAGGAAGCCGTATTCCCCTTCAATATGTTCAGTGAGGTCGATCCTCTCCTTGGCCCCGAGATGCGCTCCACAGGTGAAGTTCTGGGAATGTCCGACAATTTCGGCGAGGCATATTACAAGGCTCAGGAGGCTACTCAGACAAGAATTGCGCTGGAGGGCACTGTTCTTATCAGCGTAAATGACAACGACAAGCCTGAGATAGTAAGCGTTGCAAAGGATTTTGAGGCTCTCGGCTTCAAGATAATCGCTACAGGCGGAACCTATGACCTGCTCACCAAGAACGGCATCAAGGCTGAAAAGATCTGCAAGCTCCAGCAGGGCAGACCCAACATTCTTGACGCTATCACCAACGGCGAGATAGATATCATCATCAACACTCCCGACAACAAGCAGGGTCTCGAGGACGACAGCTACATCAGAAAGAGCGCTATCCGCAAGCGTGTATTCTATGTTACTACCGTTGCGGCTGCAAAGGCTACTGTTGAGGGCATCAAGGCAGTAAGAAGCAGAGGTGCAAACACAGTCAAGTCTCTCCAGAAGTTCCACAGCGAGATCGAATGATATAGTCAATAAATAAAAAGGCTCCTTCCGATATGGGCTTTCATATCGGAAGGAGCCTTTTTTATGTGCTGTTTCGTACAGTAGGAAGATGCCCGGGCATATAGCCAATGGCAATTTTCTTTGCTTCATCGTCCCAGGTGAAATATACACGGATAAGCACCTGAGATTTTATGCCGTATTTTATGTGCTGATCCATAAGAAGTTTTCTGCCGTCAATGTTCATTGTGTAGTCGCTTTTATAGATTTTCAATGCTTCTTTTCCGCAGTTCTGGACTTCCCAGCCTGAGTGCTCGGCGTACAGGTCAAGGAGCTGTTTATCTATCCTGCCTGTTTTGAATTTAGCGTAACCGCTGAGAAAATATATGCCGTCGCAAAGGGTGGAAACGTCCAGACTTCCCGAATATTTTTTCAGCTCGCTTTTTGCCCGTGAGCTTATTTCAATGTATTCGTCGTACTCACGTTCCGCCCATTCCGCCACTGCGGATATTTCTGTGGGAAATTCAGCAGCTGCTTCGGCTTTGTCCTTGTAAAATTTTATTACAGATGCTGAATTATAGAACGCATCGCTTATTTTACGGTAACGCATTTCAAGTTCATTAAGGCTTGCGGAAAGCTGTGCAGCATTTTCCTCCGATTCACGAAGAAGCTTTCTGTACTGCCTGAGTTCATCGGAGGTCTGGTTGCCTGCGGCGGATTTCTGTTCCAGATCACGTATTTTATTTTTAAGTTCTCTGTTTTCCTGAGAAAGCAGATCGCATTTTTCCTCAATAGTGATGTTCTGCTTCTTCTTTTCCTTTATTTCCAGCAGTCTTGCATCACTGCCGAAAACCACATTGCCGAAATCAACGGTATTGCGCATGGGCAGAGAAAGAACTTTTTCCTTTATCCGACAGTAAAATTCATCAAAATCAGCAGATGATACGCTGTAAGGAAATCTTTCAATCACTGTGTTATGGTCAATGATAATAACATCTCCGCATTGCAGCTTCATATCCATTCGGTTATTGAAGATGCCGAAGCAATCCTCTTTTACAAAGCATATAAAGGCATATCCCACTGACTTCCGTGCAAGGCGTTGATAGTCAAATGTCCGAAGCCTGTCCGCTTTTTCATCGGTAATAGAAACAGCAGGCTTTTCAGGCATTTGAGGCTTTGCTTCCGAAATGGTATGATCTTTGTTTGCAAGCTTTGTTTCAAAGCCCAGGTGAGATATATCCACCCTGACAGAGGATAATTCATCTGCGGGTCTGAGACCGTACAGCGATAGCTGGATATCATCAAGACCGTATCCTTTTAATGCTGCCATATGTTTGCTCAGCAGAGCTTTCACATCGGCAGCTGATATTTCATGACATTCTTCCGCTTCATACGGTGCTTCCGCTGCTATTACCACGGGTATGTTGAACTTAGGGTCCTGCATTACATCAATAAGGCGGTTTGCCTCAGACCTTGTGGTTATATCAAGCGGCTGACCGTTCATCTCATATTCGTTTCTGAGACCGATCATGGGATTTTGTGCCAGCATTTTAACTATTGCGGGGCGGAAAACCTTGCATGGCGCTGTTGTGTCCGATGGCTCGGAGCATATGGTTCGGATACCTATCTCAACGCAGTCGTTATGCAGCATGAAAGAAATTTCGGTGCGGAATGTCCTGCCGTTTACGGGAGGGCGCTCTCTGTCAGTGCCGGGATTTTCGCCCATATCAGTTTCCGTAAGCTCAAACGACCACACTCCCCTGCTTTCAATAAAAACAACGCTGATATTAAAGCCTATGCTAAGGCTGAATGACTGGAGCATATCAAACGACAGCAGATCATAGTTTTCCGGTTCGGGAAGCATTATCTGTTCGGGCAGGGTGTCAAAGCGCGAAAGCCTTGAACGCAGCCATTTCATTGTTTCAAGGATACATATTCGGAACATATCCTCTGCTGCCGAGCTGCTGCTTCTGGTGTAAGCATGGAGCTGATATGTGGGGTAACTTTTTATCTGACGAAGCTGTGTGGTAAGCATGATGACCGTCCTTTTTTGTACTTTTTATATATTGTATCACAGCACTTTGTTATTGTCAATATGGTTTGTTATAAGTTTATATGTTAAAAAATAGGATAGTATCAGAAAATAGTGCTTTTTTGATAGAAATGCGTGGTCAAAAGCAGTATTATATAACCAGAAAGCAATAATGTGAAATATATAACGATTCATATTTTTGAAAGGACGGTAATTTTTTATGGCAAAGTGGCTTGATAATGCAGTATTTTATGAGATATATCCTCAATCGTTCAACGACACCAACGGTGACGGTATCGGCGACTTCAACGGAATAATCGAAAAGCTTGATTATATCAAAAAGCTGGGCTGCAACGCTATCTGGATAAATCCCTGCTTCGAGTCCCCTTTCGGCGATGCGGGCTATGATGTTTCCGACTACTGCAAGGTCGCTCCCAGATACGGAACTAACGAGGATCTCAGGCATCTTTTTGATGAGGTTCACAAGCGTGATATGCACGTTCTTCTTGACCTTGTTCCGGGTCATACAAGCGTTCAGCACAAGTGGTTCAAGGAATCAATGAAGGCTGAAAAGAATGAATACACCGACCGTTATGTATGGACTGATTCCATCTGGGAAAGCCCTCAGAATATGGGCAGCATAAGAGGATTTTCCGACAGAGACGGTACTTGTGCGGTAAACTTTTTCTCACATCAACCTGCGCTAAACTACGGCTTCTATAAATGCGAGCGTCCCTGGCAGCAGCCTATGGACGCAGAGGGCCCCAAGGCAACTCTTGAAGCTATGAAGGACGTTATGCGCTTCTGGCTGGGAATGGGCTGCGACGGCTTCCGTGTGGATATGGCAGGCTCACTGGTCAAGAACGATGAGGACGGCAAGGGTACTATCAAGCTCTGGCAGAATGTAAGAGAATTCCTTGACAGGGAATTCCCCGAAGCTGCAATGGTATCAGAATGGGGCGAGCCTGACAAATCCATTCAGGGCGGCTTCCATATGGACTTCCTGCTCCACTTCGGTCCGTCTCATTATAATGACCTTTTCCGCTGCGAGGAACCTTTCTTCTCCGACAGAGGCAAGGGCGATGTTTCCGAGTTCGTGTCAAAGTATAAGGAGAATTACGAAAAGTCCGAGAAAAAAGGGCTTATCTGCATACCCTCGGGCAATCACGACATGGACAGACTGGCACGCACTATCAAGGGTGATAACCTGAAAATTGCCTTTGCATTCCTGCTTTCAATGCCGGGAGCGCCTTTTATCTACTACGGCGACGAGATCGGCATGAGATATGTTGAGGGCCTTACCTCTGTTGAGGGCGGCTACGGCAGAACAGGTTCACGCTCCCCCATGCAGTGGGACAGCACCACAAATGCAGGCTTCAGCTCCGCACCCAAGGAAGCGCTGTACATCATGCAGGACGAAAGTGCCGACAGACCCACCGCTGCTGCCGAAATGGCAGATGAAAATTCTCTGTGGCATGAGATAAACAGACTTATAGAAATAAGGCAGTCCCACAAGGCACTTCTCAGCAAGGGCGAGATAGAGTTTGTATATGCCGAAAAGAACGAATATCCTCTTGCATATGTAAGAAGCAGCGGTGACGAAAAGATACTTGTTATCATCAATCCCGCTGACAGAGAGGTTTCCTTTGAAAGCAATCCTTCGCTTGGTGAAAGCATTTACAGCTTCGGGGGTAAGGCTTCTGCCGAAAACGGCATTATCACTGTTCCCGCCAAGAGCGCAGGATTTTATACTGTTAAGTAAGAACCTGTCTTCATAAGAAATGAGTGCGGATTTTCGAGCATAATTTTGTTGCAGAGTAGGCAAAAATCCGCAGGCGGGCTTTCGCCCGGCAAGGATTTTTAACGCAGTCTGCGGCAAAATTTGCCGAAAAGACGTGCGCATATGCTTGTGAAGACGGGTTCTAATAATCAAATATTCTGAATATCCTTTTAAATCGCAGAGGTCAATACCGACTTCTGCGATTTTTTATACATAAAACCTTATGAGATTTTGTTGCAAATATACAACTTTAACAAATCATTCCAAAATAGCTTGACATTACAGTTAGCGTATGGTAACATATAGCTGTGACCAAAATGAATAGAAACGGTCACAGAAATGAGGTGTGCCAATGCCGATAGCTTTTACAGAAGAAGAAATGACAAAACTGCGGCATGAACTGATACTTGCGGGAATAAGGCTCAGCAGAGAGCTGGGGCTGCAAAGAATGTCTGTGGAGAAGATAACCTCCGCTGTGGGGATTGCTAAGGGCAGCTTTTACATTTTCTTTGACTCAAAGGAGGACTTTATCCTTGAAATTGCGGATTATGCAAACAGAGAAACAGAGAAAATGCTGCTTGCCGCACTGAATGGTCGGCGGCAGATGTCAGCACATGAATTTATCAGCTTTTTTAATATGTATATCCACTCCGATTATGACCTTATGGGCAGTCTTACGGTCAATGATTTTTTCTGGCTGCAAAAGCACATAAAAAAACAGGATCTGTTTGACCCCGATGCTCAGCTCAAAACGGCACAGATCTGGCTTTCGCTGATAAATAACGTGCGTGACGGCGTTGATGTAGGAACCTTTGTTAACCTTATAAAATCTATCTACGCCATAAGAGAGCACAGCGACACCATGGTGAAGGCTTCCATAGAGAACAGTATTCAGGTGATACTGCGCACCATTGAAATATATATAAGCGGAAAGGGCGATATAATATGAGAAAATTTTCAGAAGATTACAACGCATTTTTCAACACACACAAATTCAGCAAGGTAACAGTCTTGGGGTATGATTTTCAGGTTGTCGATGCTGGCAGCGGAAAGCAGACTGTAGTATTCCTCAACGGAATGGACATCTATCATTCCTGGATCAAATATGTTTCGGCGCTTGAAAATGATTATCGTGTGATAATGATGAACTATCCTGTTGAGGTCAGCAAGAATGATGAAATGGCTGATCTGCTTCATGCACTTTTCGGAAAGCTGGGCATTGAAAAGCCTGTATTGTGCGGCATCAGCGACGGCGGAGTTCTTGCGCAGCTGTATGCAAAAAAATACAAGGTTGGCGGTCTTATAATGGTTTCCACTCTGACGGTGGATTCGCAGTATGTTAAGAAAAATAAAAAGGAAAAGCTTGTATTCCCTCTCTATAGGAAGTATGTCGAAAAGCTTAAATTTGAAAAGCTGAAAAGTATGCTTATCACATCAGTGCAGAGGTATTTCAGAAATGAGACCGAAGAGGAAAAAGCCTACGGAACATCGTTCCTTGAATGTGTGGGTTCTGACGAGAAATTCCGCTGTTCGTTTATTCGTGCATTGAAAGCAACTATGGATATTTTCAGCATGAAGCACTTTGATAAAAAGGATTTTGCTTATCTTAACGGAAAGGTTCTTGTGCTTATCCCCGAAAACGATATGTTTGAAAAGGAAGATTCAAAGAAGCTTGTGGATATATTCACATCTCCCACAGTAAAAACCACCTACGGCGGACATCTGGGACTTGTTATGCGTCCCGAGCCTTACATAAACGATATGAAAGAATTTCTCAAAACTCTTTGATCTGAAAGGCGAACTGCTATGGAAAAATATGATATCACTAAGCCTATCAAACTGCCTGTGGGAATGCACAAGCTCAATGATGATGCAGGCATCAGCTTCCAGCTGAACCGTCTGGTTAACCTTGACGGATGCGACCCTGAGGTTGCCCGTGAAATAGGCCCTACAATTAAAAACACAGGCGAATTTTACAGCGTTCTGAAAAATCGTGCTGACAAGGAGTTAGCCGAGGGTCACTTAAAGAATGCGTCTGCACTTTATCGTATGGCTGAGTTTTACACCGACTGGGAAGACCCTGACGGACTTGCAGCATGGAAAAAGGCAAGAGAGCTTTTTCATCAGTATTATGCAGATTTTTTCAGCGCCGACTCCCCTCATGTAGAGCTTATAAACGTGCCGTATGAGGGCTATACCATGCCCACGCTTAAATTCAATCCCGAAAATTCTAAGGGTGTTATCGTTATGCACGGCGGATTTGACTCAAGCTATGAGGAATTTTTCGCCGAATGTGAGTATCTCCGTGAGCATGGATATACGGTATATCTTTTTGAAGGCCCAGGACAGGGCGAATGCCTGAGAATAAACGGCGCTCCCCTGATAGTTGAGTGGGAAAAGCCTGTTATGGCAATAACAAAGTATTTTGATCTTCACGATGTTATCCTTGTAGGTCAGTCACTCGGTGGATTTTTTGCTCCCAGAGCTTCTGCTTTTGATGACAGGGTGACAAAATGTGTCAGCATGGCACAGTTCGGTGCGCTAAAAATGAACTTTGCGGATAACGGTGCTGTGAACGGACTTATTATCGGGCTGCTGAATGTAATACTGTACGGCTTCGGCTGGCTCATAAACATTATCTATGCGGTCAAAAAGGGCAAGGGAATGGCTTTCTTCCGCACATATTTTCACAGAATGGGAACCACAAATACCTATAAGCTGGCAAAATTTCTGTGGAGCATTGATCTTCGTCCTGTTGCCGACAAGCTTACAAAAGATTATCTTATCATAGGCGGCAGCAAGGACACCATGGCGTGCCGTGCGGCAATAGGCAGGCATATGCTTGTGCTGAAAAATGCAAAATCTGTTGCTGCCCGTGAGATAACCGAAAAGGAGCAGGGCGCTGACCATTGCAGCTGCGGCAATCAGAAGCTTGCTATGGACACTATCCTGCTGTGGCTCGAAAGCCTGAAGCTCAGAGACGAAACCCTGGAGGAATTATAAAAATTCACCCGTATGCACTTGAATTTCATATTCATTTGTATTATGCTGTACTGTGTAACTACAATACAGTAAGGTGATCTTATGACTGATAAAATTCTTGTAAGAGGCGCAAGGGTACATAATCTTAAAAATGTAGATGTTGATGTGCCTCTCAATAAAATAGTTGCGGTGGCGGGCGTTTCGGGCTCGGGCAAATCCTCTCTTGCGCTGGGCGTGCTGTATTCGGAGGGGTCAAGGCGGTATCTTGATGCGCTTTCCACCTACACACGGCGGCGTATGACGCAGGCGGCAAAGGCTCAGGTCGATGAAGTGTTATATGTTCCTGCGGCACTGGCTCTTCATCAGCGTCCGGGCGTTCCGGGGATACGTTCCACCTTCGGAACGGGAACAGAGCTGCTTAACAGTCTGAGGCTCATGTTTTCTCGTCTGGCGGAGCACTGCTGTCCCAACGGGCATTATCATGCGCCTACTCTTGACGTTGCAGCGGGGCATGACCTTGTATGCCCGCAGTGCGGCGAGCATTTCTATGCTCCCTCTGCCGAGGAGCTGGCATTCAACAGTCAGGGTGCCTGCCGAAGATGCGGCGGAACGGGAATGGTTCGCACAGTGGATATTACAATGCTGGTTCCCGATGACTCCCTTTCCATTGATGAGGGTGCGGTAGCTCCGTGGAACAGCCTGATGTGGTCGCTTATGACAGATGTATGCCGTGAAATGGGCGTGCGGACAGATGTTCCTTTCCGTGAGCTTACCGACAGGGAAAAGGACATAGTATATAACGGTCCTGCGGAAAAGAAGCATATACTTTACAAGGCGAAAAAATCAAATCAGGCGGGAGAGCTGGATTTTACCTATTACAATGCAGTTTATACTGTAGAAAATGCTCTTGCAAAGGTCAAGGACGAAAAGGGCATGAAGCGTGTGGAAAAATTTCTCAAAGAAGAGGTCTGCCCCGAATGTCATGGCACAAGGCTTTCGGAAAAGGCAATGAAGCCGAAGCTTTGCAAAATAACGCTGGACGAAGCCTGCAAAATGAGCCTTGAAGAGCTGGTTGACTGGGTGGCGGCTGTCCCCTGTTCGCTTCCCGCTGAAATGAGACCGATGGCGGAAAGCATCTGCGAGTCGTTTGAAACTGCCGCAAAGCGCCTTATGAATCTGGGACTGGGGTATCTCACCCTTGACAGAGCCGCTTCCACCCTGTCAACAGGTGAACGCCAGCGTATGCAGCTTGCCCGTGCAGTGAGAAACCGCACAACAGGCGTGCTGTATGTGCTTGATGAGCCGTCCATCGGGCTTCACCCCTCAAATATCACTGGACTTAACGGTGTTATGCACGACCTTATAGCTGACGGAAATTCCGTTCTGCTGGTAGATCATGACACCCAGATACTTAAAGAAGCGGACTGGCTTATAGAAATGGGGCCAAAGGCAGGCAAAAACGGCGGATATGTCATCGCCGAGGGAACGCTTGAAGATATCTGTAAAAACGAAAAGTCGCAGATAGGGCCGTTTATTTCGGGAAAGGCAAAGTCTGTAATTCGCCCTCAGGCGGAAAGCGGCGAAATGTTTGATATTGGCAGGATACATCTTGCCACATCGCAGGTACACACGGTAAAGCCCCTTGAAACCGATATACCAAAGGGACGGCTCACAGTTGTTACGGGAGTATCGGGTTCGGGAAAGACCACGCTTGTGCTTGAAAGTCTTGTGCCTGCCCTGCAGGCTCTGACTGAGGGAAAAGCGATGCCGGGGCATATAAAAGACATTACAGCGGAGGGCATCAGCCACGTTAAGCTCATAGATGCAACACCTATCGGAATAAATGTCCGCTCCACTATTGCCACTTATGCCAATGTGCATGATGAGCTGCGAAAGATATTTGCTGCCACTGCCGATGCAAAAAGCCGAAAGCTCAAAGCAGGCGAATTTTCCTATAATACAGGCAGTCTGCGGTGCCCTGTATGCGACGGAACGGGAACTATCAGCCTTGATGTTCAGTTTCTGCCCGATGTAACAGTCCCCTGTACCGAATGTCACGGTTCACGCTACAGCAAGGACGCATTGGCTGTAAAGCTTACGACTGCAGCAGGTGTTACAATATCGCTGCCTGAGCTTATGGATATGGACGTGGATTCAGCCCTTGATGTTTGCAAAGATATGAAGACAGTATATCAGCGGCTGAAAGTACTGCAGGAGCTGGGACTTGGCTACCTTACACTTGGCGAGGAAACTCCCAGCCTTTCGGGCGGAGAGGCTCAGAGACTGAAGCTTGCCAGCGAAATGGGCAGATTGCAGTCCGACTCGGTATTTGTGTTCGATGAGCCTACCATCGGACTGCACCCGCTGGACGTCCGCACTCTTCTTGGTGTGTTCCAAACTCTTATTGACAACGGTGCGACTGTTGTTGTTATTGAGCATGATCTTGACGTTATCCGCAATGCTGACTACATCATTGACATGGGCCCGGGCGGCGGAGAAGCGGGCGGCAGGATAGTAGCATCGGGCACGCCTTCTGAGATAATAAATGACAAAAACAGCATTACGGGAAAATATATAAGCCTATAACAAAACAGGAGTTGTTCCGATATGGAGCACTCCTGTTTTTATGTTATTCGTTTGTATCGTGGGAATAATCAAGCAGAGACTGACAATAGGGGCAGCGCTTGTCCCTGCCCGGTACATAGCTGCCGCCGCAGTATGGGCAGCTTTCTTCATGAGCGGCAGGTGCGGGGGGCTGAACAGTTTGTTCAGTCTGTACAGAACGTGACTGAGCTCCGACAGGTGCATTTTCGGGGCAAACCTCTGCATTTCTGTACTTTCTTGACGGATCGTGAAATACCATAAAATAAGCATGGATAAGGATAAATCCGCCGAAAAACAGGAACGGAAACAGCATTGACGTATCCACCGATTTTTTCATTATCTTAGGTGTCAGGTTATCAAAAGCACGGCTTATGGCATCGGCAACGGATATGGATTTATCCGTAAGATATCGCTGCAGGTCGGAATTGAACCCGTCTGCCTTGGCGGAGGTGAGTATGTCCGATGTGTCATCGCCCTGCATACCCTCCCAGTACCAGTCGTTAAAGTTCTCATCAGGCTCTTGGGGCTGGGAATATACTATCAGCCAGTGCTTTTCATCGTCAAAAGCGTTTACATAAAGGTCGTATGAATAGTTCTCCAGCGAGCTGTAATTATCCTGCCAGTCCTCGTTATAAACGGTGAAAACTGCGGGCGTTATGCCTGTTTCATCATAAAAAGCCATCATTGAATTTTCGAGAGCTTTCGTGTCGCCGAGCACATTTATGTAGTCTGATATGACGAGCGATGTATCATAATCTGTTGAAAGCCTTTGGGGCACTCTGAACGTTTCGCTTGCCATGCCTACAATGGCAATGAAAAACGGGATATAAAATAGCAACATAAGCAGGCGCAGAGGGCTGCGGCCTTTCCTGATATCATAATTGGCATAGACATATCTTGGCTTATGCCTGTGGTAATACCTGTAGCGTGTTGCACCGGGAAAATATCCTGTGCGTATGCGTCTTGATGGGCCTGATCCTGATGATCTGTGTGACGATCTGTGTGATGAACTGCTGTGGTGAGATCCTCCGCCGTGGGAGCCTCCTCCTGATGAATGTGGCATATCTGCACTTCCTTTTCATGTTATAATAAGATAGTAACACAAAAGGAAATAAATTGCAAGAAGAATTTGAGAAGCAGAGTTTGACCGCATAATATCCGTCAGCAGGGAATATATATGAAATGCTTTCAAAAATATATTCCGCAAAAGGAGACTCCTATGGATATGAGGCTTGACATTACCTTTCACGATCCCAACACTCCGGAAGATACATACAAAATGGTGACAAAAGTATTCAGCGAGGCGTGGGTGAAACGGCTGATCGACGATATGAAAAGCGGAAAAGAACAGGATTTGAGCGACCGGCAAACAGATACATAATTGTGGCTGACTTATCGATCTGATAGGTCAGTTTTTTTTGTGATATCTCCCCTGCATCACAAAATTAATAGCCATTTGACAGTTTATTTAATTATATCTGCTATAAAGTCTGATAAAATATATGTATGGGCAAAATGAACCGAAGGGCGGAATTTAATGAATATCAGGAAATTATTATCAGCCGCTGCTGCCTCAGTCATGGCAATGTCACTGCTGTGCTCCTGCGGGCAGTCAGGAGTGCTGAGACTTGGAACAGGCAACACGGGCGGCAACTACTATTCTTACGGAACTTTGCTGCATGAGCTAGATGAAAACGGCATTGAAGTCAAGAAAACCGCAGGCTCTCAGGCAAATCTGCGCCTGATGAATGAGGGCTTTATTGATATGGCAATAGTTCAGAGCGATGTGCTTTCCGAAGCGGTCAACGGCGTGGGTGACTTTGAAAATGAGCCTGTTTCGGGCGTGAGAGCTGTTGCGGGACTTTATGACGAGGCTTTTCAGATAGTCGTCCGCAGTAAGTCGGATATAAACAGCATAGCTGACCTTAAAGGCAAGAAGATATCTGTCGGCGATGAAGGCTCAGGCGTTGCGAAGAATGCCGAATATCTGCTGCTGTCGGCAGGTGTGGCTTTTTCATCGGTGGAGCCTGTTTATATGTCCTACAGCGACTCGGCTGCGGCACTTGAAAGCGGCGATATAGATGCCTTTTTCGCTATAATCGGCACTCCTGCCACTGTTGTGAGTGAGCTTGCCGAAAGCACAGATATACGCATTATCGCTCCCGACAGCCGCACTATTGAATATATGCTGAACATATACAAGGGTTACAGCGAGATAACCATACCTGCGGGAACATATCACGGTCAGGACGAGGATATCCCAACTATTGGCGTAAAAGCTGTGCTTGTTGCCGACTCCGACACTGACCGTCAGCAGATAAAGGACATAACTGCTCTGCTCTTTGGCAAAAGCAGCAGCATAAAATATTCCGTAGCCGTTCCCGAGCCTGATACCGAATTTGCTGTGTCGGATATCCCCTGCAGCTTTCATCAGGGGGCTGCCGATTACTACGCATCTGTCGGCATAACGGTAAGCACCGATCCCGAAAATGACGGAAACAGCTTTATTTTCGGTGCTCAGGATAATTAAGGGAGGCTCATTGTATTGCACACACTGAATATTGATATGTACCAAACTCTTGCGGTCGCCGTGGGAGTGCTGTATCTGGGCGGATTTCTAAAAAAGAAGGTCCGCTTTCTGGAGACATTCTGTATCCCTGCTCCTGTTGTGGGCGGAATAATATTTGCGGTTGTCTCCTGTTTGCTGTATGTTTTCGGCATAGTGGAATTTACATTTGATGAAACGCTGAAAAATGTCTGCATGGTAATGTTCTTTACATCTGTTGGTTTTCAGGCAAATATAAAGGTGCTGCGTGCAGGCGGAGTAAGTCTGGTGGTCTTTCTGTTCTGCCTTTGCGTGCTGATAATCACGCAAAATCTGGCGGCTGTGGGACTGTCCGAGCTGCTGGGTATCAGTCCGCTGATCGGTATGTGTACAGGCTCTATCCCCATGGTGGGCGGTCACGGAACATCGGGCGCATTCGGCGGAGTGCTGGAAGATTTCGGCATCGAGGGAGCTACCACCTTCTGCACCGCAGCAGCCACATTCGGACTTATCATCGGTTCTCTTATGGGCGGCCCTGTTGCACGCAGGCTTATAATAAAGCATGACCTGCTCAAGGGAGTTTCCGCTGAGGACGCTTCCATTCTTGAGGAAGAGGAGCACAAGCATCACCGTTCAGTAAGTATGTATGCTCCTGCGGCTTATCAGATTGCTATTGCAATGGGAATAGGCACTGTAGTTTCATGGGCGCTTTCTCTTACGGGAATGACATTCCCCCGTGTATATCGGCTCAATGATCGTCGCAGCGTTTATGAGAAACATTGACGAATTTACAGGCAAGCTCCATATCCATATGGGCGAGATAAACGACATCGGCGGCATATGCCTGTCGCTGTTTCTGGGAATTGCCATGATAACCCTGAAGCTATGGCAGCTGGCAGAGCTGGCGCTTCCGCTTATAGTCCTGCTGCTGGCGCAGGTGATACTAATGGCACTGTTTTCCTACTTTGTGGTGTTCAACGCCATGGGACGTGACTATGACGCAGCGGTGCTTTCCGCAGGAGTATGCGGCTTCGGAATGGGCGCTACGCCAAATGCCATGGCAAATATGCAGGCGATAACCGAAAAATATGCGCCGTCAGTCAAGGCATATCTGCTTGTTCCCATAGTGGGCAGTATGTTTGCAGACTTTATAAACAGCCTTGTGATCACATTTTTTATCAATATAATCAACTGATAAAACGGGGGTAATTGTATGAAAGATAAGAAGCATAAGATCGATTATTTTTCCGAAAATCTGGCAGTGCCCGAAATTCATGTGGACTCTGCCGATGAAGCATCGGATAACGACATTGATGATAATGACAGCGGTGATGAAATGGTGTTTGATAATCTTGCGATACCCGAAATAAAGATCAGGCACAAGAAAAATAAGCAGTAACACTGTTAACGAAAACGAGCAGGCATTAAGTATTGCCTGCTCGTTTCTATTTTATCTGAATAATGTGCATTTCCCGCTTTCACGGTAATATGCTATAAGCTCTTCAACATCTTTTCTGGTGCAGCCGAAATGCTCCGCAAGGCAGTCGATGCAGAGAAATTCTTCTGCATTCCTGCTTATAAGCTTGCGGTGAATAGCAATATCGTCTGCCAGAAGCTCCGAGCCGCATTTTTTGCACGTCTTGTAGTTTGCCATTAAAGCTTTACTACCTTTGCACGGAACATCAGGCAGTCATGTGACTCGATCTGTGCCGCATATCTTTCGGAAAATGTGCCAATGACGGAATGGGAGTAGCAGTCGTAAAGCTCCAGTCCCCTGCCCGATGCCGCAGGCAGACCGATATCATAGAACTGGAGAGACATCTCGCTTTTCTTGTCGCTGAAATTGAACATACCCACGGCATAATCACCTCCGCTGAGAGGCTTTATAAGCGAGAACACGTTCTCGGGATTGTTCCACTGCCTGATGCAGTAAGGGCCTCTGCACTCAATATCCTGATTGATGGCGATAACGTCCTTGTTGGTGAGTATCCCCTTAGCAGCTTCGGACATCTTTCTTACATCGCAGCCTATCATAAGAGGAGAGTTCATTATCGACCAGAGGGCAAAATGGGTCTTGTACTCGGTGTCGGTGCAGCCGCCTACTACCTTGCCCAGCACCTCGGCGTTGTCACCGCAGCCGTGCATACCGACTACCAGCATATCCATATCGTTATGGCAGTAAACTCCGCCGTATGCTTCCCTGCCTATCTGAGATTCTGCAATGCTCTTTATTGACTGCCAGTTATCCTGGATATCGCCTGTGGAGCGGAACATTTGTGCGCCGGATTGCCCACCCAAACAAGAGAGCCTAAAAAAACTTAAAAATAATAGTGTATATCTACACCCTTTTCCGTCGATATGTATATCTTCTCGATCATCATTCGAGCAAGATTGTTTTTCTCCTCAACAGTAAGCGTATCCCACCTGTTAAGCGGATCAAGAAGCGGTTTCGTATCAATTTTCTTAACACGCCTGTCAACAAGCATCAGCTTTTTTTCAAGCTCATTCTTTGTGCTGTGGAGCTTACCTATTCTATCCTGAATATATCCGAAAAGGACTTCATCTGCATCGGCAAGCTTTTCCATAAGCTTTGAAGTTTCCGCTTCGATTTTCAGTATCTCTGAATGAATCTTATCAACCTCTGTTGAGGGCTTTTTATCTGCTTTTCTTGCTATCTCAAAAGCCTCGATATGCTCTTTCATATCGCTGTACACCAGCTCTTCGACCTGATTGACATTCATCTTGATACCCGAAGATTTACACCCCCGAACGCTGTTATACCCGCTGCAGGTAAAATACCGCCAGCTGCTGCCCGATTTTGGATTGTATGTATAATCCACCTTTACCGCATGGCCGCAGTGTCCGCACCTGAGCAGACCCGACAGCCATGAACGGAGAACCTTGCCTTTTCTTATCGGTATCTGATGACGTGAGAATTTTTCTTGCACCGTAAGCCAAATGTCCGCATCAACAAGTCCCTCGTGATAACCGACCTTAACATATCTGTCGGTCTTGCTTCTGTAATTGTGCCAAAATAAACCGTGCTTTCCGTCAAATGCGTCCACATCATCTATAATGCGGTAATTATTTTTCAGCAGATATTCATATACATTCTTATCTGCCCTGACATAAAGCGGATTTTTCAGTACAGCAGCAATATTCGGAGCATCAAATCCTCTTGTAACTGTGCCGTCCCCTTTCGGAGCGTCCATCGGGAGATTGTTCTCGTTTATATACAGAATAACATCTCGGAGTGATGCTTCGGGATTTGCATAAACGTCATACATTGCCCTGACGGTAACAGCGGAATCGTAAGGAACAAGTACGGAGCCTGTCTTTCCGTTTATGGTCTGCCTTGAACTTTGATAGCCGAAATATACAACTCCACCCTGATAAAAGCCCGTTTCCTGTGCTTTGGTGTCATAGCTGTCTTTAACTCTTGCAGCTATTGCTTCACGCTCAAACTCCGCAAAATTCAGAAGATTGTTTCGCATCATTCTGCCCTCTTTGGTGTCCGTATTGAACGGCTCGCAAAGGGAAACAACGCTTACTCCAAGCTTGTCAAGCTCATCTGTGATGTTCAGATATTCACGCATATTACGGCTGAATCGGTCGTACTTTTTCACCACAATTTTGGAAACAAGCCCCTCCTTGCAGTCATCAAACATCTGCCTGAACGCCGGTCTGTGCTTTATGTCCTTGCCCGACTTTCCGTCCTCCTCGTAAACCTTGTAAAAAGCCTCCTCTCCGACAAATCTGATACAGTCAGCTATCTGTGCAGGAATGGAAAGAGAGTTATTGCCCTTTTCCTTATCACTGACAGAACGGCGAACATAAATTGCTATATACTTATTCATTTTAAATTACCTCCGAAACGTTTTATATAAATTCAGAGGCGATTTTACGTCATATTCATTATAACATATCCGCCTCTGAATTTCAACACTTTAAAGTGATGTTTGCAAATTTATTTATGCTGTTTTTTCAGATTCGGACTTGTCCGATTTATCAATTCTTTTATCGGCAGCAATAAGAATATCATAGATCTGATTGATCTTATTCTGCTTAAAGCTCTCGCTCACATCTTCGGGAATGTGAGAAGTGACTTTTATACCATTAACGGTACGCTCGATTATTTTTTCTTTCATAAGCAAATGCTCCTTTCTTTTTGTGATTTCTTTTGTTCGTATATATTCGGAAAATACATCACCGGCAGTAACCGCTGCGGCTCCTGTTCCTCATTTCTCTCTGCCGCTCATCTCTCCTGCGCTGTTCATCAGCACGCCTGCGCTGTTCCTCACGCATATCCAGATAAGCAAATTCCGCATTTCTCTCCGCTGTGGGTTTAGGCTCTGCCTTGTATGTACCATCTTCCTGCGGTTCAAGCCCGTTGTGATAATTCTCGATCTGAATGCGAAGCTGTTCCTGTTCCCGAATCCTGTCATAATCGGATTTCAGAAAATCCTCCAGATACGCAAGCGACATTTCAGCTTTTGAACGTTCTTTAGAAGCTCTGCCCATTTCTTCGGCAAGGCTGTCAAGCTGTCTGAGGTCATTAAGAAGCTTGTCCTTCAGTTTCGGCAGCCAGTTATCTTCGTGAGTATTCCAACCACCGATACCGCCGCTTTCTACAAGCTGCCAATGAAGCTTCTCCAACCGTTTCTGCTGCGCTTCATCTCTGTTTTCGTTTTTGAGCAGGCAAGCATATTCATCTCCAAGATAATTCAGCGTTTTCAGCTGCTCTTTTTTCTCGGTACACTTGCAATATCTGTGTAAAGCAATATCTTCTTTTCTGTTTGCCGCCGCAAGACATGACTTCATATCAGCAAGGGAATGAATATGATTGCTGTGAATAAAATTCAGGATCTCGAAAGATTTCTTTACCTCTGCATAAGTCGGATAATGGATCATGGGAGTGCGGTAAACATCAAGCTGTTTTTCACGAATGCTTACGGCAAGCTCAACCTGAAAACCGACAAACGCACTTATCTTTCTTCCGACAAATTCATTCTGCTTGTTGCTTATCCTCTCCATAAGCATCTGATAAGAATATCCGAATCCAAGCTTTGCAATGCAGCAGCCGTATTTCACGCCTTTCGGTTTTGCAATAAGTCTGCTTTCGTTGGTAAACGTGTAGCCGCACTCACGCATTTTTTCAATGAGAGAGTACACGTCCGTAATATCATTTTGAAGAATGAGCCTGTCTATCGTATCAGCCATTTGTATTTTCCACGAATAACCTTTCTTTCGAGCATCATGTTCCTTGTAGCTGATAGTGCTGTTTCTTTTGGGATTTTTGATAATGTCAAGTCCGTGTTCCAGACAAATTTCATCGGAACGCTTTCTGACAAAATCCAGAGTTTTTCTGTTGCTGTGCCAGCGTATTCCGTCAAGATCATAAGGACAGACCGCAATATGATTATGGCAATGATCTGTGTTGCTATGTGTACTGACGATTATCGGTCTGTTCTCACCGAACACTTTTTTCGCCCATTCAACACCTATGCGATGTGCTTCTTCTGCGGAAACGCCTGAATCAAAAGATTGAGTATATGAGTGGATTCGGATATTACGCTTTCCGCTTTTTTGGGAAGTTCCGCAATTATCGAAATTTTCATCATTGTACTTTTCAAAAATCTCTTTAAAATTGTCATAAGCCGTTTCAAGGTCATCGCCGCAGCAGATGCCTGTAACATATTTCATTTTCTCGTTTTTTTCGGGATTCAAGATGTATTTCAAATGAGCTTTCGGAGTTGTATGTATTGCCGTGTGCTTAACATAAGCCACATTACAGCACCTCGTAGGAAAGCGGTTTCAAATGTTCGACAATGCTTCCGCTCATTTCATTAAACTGCTTTCGCAGCTCCCTGACATCGGACAAATACACCGACTTGTTTGAGTTTGCCACCATAGCGATCTGGTTGATGTTGTTTCCGATACGTCTGAGATCGGAGCGGAGTCCGTAAATGTCGGCGGTGTTGTAAATCACCACCTGACTTTTCACGGCGGATGTTCTCAAAAATCTGCTGACGTTCATTCCTGCGGCAGCGGCTTTCCGCCTGATCTCAGCCGCTTCTTCCTCTGTCGCTCGGAATTTCATAACTATGTTTCTGTTCATGATACCTCCTGTCTGTATGATGTGGATATACTTATATCGGCGAAAGCCGACCGAATTTAGGTACACAAATTCTATGCTTGCTAAATCATAGCAACCACCTCCCACGCAAAAATCATGAAAAATTCCCCATTATCCGCAAGCGACCTGCACATTATATGCAAGACTTGCAGATATGCTATTTTTTACGTCCGAAAATGGACTTTTTCGTGCTGTTCTGTTTCGATGCGTCCTGTTTTGCAGACTGCTTATCCTCATATTTCTGAAGCTTTGCCTTGAGATCCGCTATTTCTTTATTAAGCTTTACTATCTCATCATCTCTCTTGGCAACGTCCATATTAAGGTCAGAGATCTCCACTCTGTTTTCCTGCAGTTTTTTCCACTGTTCATTATTTTTGTCGTTGGAACACTTGATCCTTTCATTCAGCTTTTCAACCTCAGCAGTCAACCGTGCAATTTCCGATTCGTGTGCTTCGCTCTCCTCGCTGCATTTCATCTCATACTGTCTGTTAAGCCTGTTTGCTTCATACAGTTTACTCTGATACTCTGCATTTTGATTTTTTAGCTCGGCATTTTCGTCCGCATATTCCTTGACCTGCTTGCTCATGAACTCAATAATGGCATCGGAATCGGCTGTTTTTGAAGCCAATTTATCACGTTCTTCCCGAAGCTGCTCATTCTCCGAAACTGTTTCTTTATAGGTATTTTCCAGATACAAATTACGTTCTTCGAGAGCCTTGTAGGTCGCACGCCTGGGTTTCAGAAGCTCCACTGCAAAGGGATCGAGGTCAAGTACATTTCTATCGTCCTTTGTGATATGCCCCTCCAGTTCGGCAGCATGATTTTTCATTTTATCATGTACCGCCTGATGGGTAACATTGAATTTTTTGCAAAACTCGCTGATTCTCATATTTCACCTGTCTTTTTGAAGCTTATACCACTTTACTGTTTCGATTATCAGCTCCAATATATTTGAAAATTGATACTGCTTACGTTTCCAGCGTTAATATGGGACATAATTCATACCATTTTTTCGGCTCTATTTCTGCCCCATATCAGCACCACTTTACGATTGGCTTCAAATATCCCACGTTCCGATACCAAATTCTCAATTCTATTTCAGCTTGTTTTTAATGCTTATATCAAAACATCGGGATATTGAAGCCATACCACTCATAAAAAAGTTATACCAACTGCGGAAAATCTCACATATTCAGAAAATCATCATCGACGTATTCTTCATTTTCATCATAATCGTTATCTGAGATATTTTCGGAATTATCGTTTTTCGCATTTTCACTTTCAGGAGCTTTTGCAGAAATTACAGATTTCTCGGAAATGCTCTGCTGCACATTATCCACATTTTCAAAAACTGCACTTATCTCCTCTCTGACAATTTTCCTGATACCGTCAAAGAGATGTTTGCGATTTTCTTCATTTTCGGAAAATGAGAGAAGTGCAGCAATGATAGTTTTTGTATAGCTCATCTCGGAGTTCTGCAAAATTTCATACGCCTTTCTGTGATTCGGCTTGTCAAGGTTAAGCCTGAGATTTGTTGTCTTTACCATCTGCACACTTCCTCAGATTTCTCTTTGCCTGAAATTCATATCCCTTTGCGTTCGCACAAATATCCGTGATGAATGTTGTGTTGGGTGGATTGATATTGTGATTGCTCATGACGATTGCTCCGCCGCCCACAACATACAGCTTCATCAGCTTTGAATTGTACTCGTTATTGTACAGAGCTGCAAGAATGTCCGAACAGTAATCGGTTGTGCAGTTCTCCATGACCTTTCTGTATTCTTCGGGAAGCTCCTGCTCCTCGTCCTTGAAGAACTTTCGTATAATGCTCTCATCAATTTCCTCGTGGAATTTATTCATGACAGCATTTCGGATCTTTATAACACACTTCTCCACTCCGAGCTTTTCGGTACGGCAGCTGTCAATGATGCACTTATGGTCGATGACCTTCATAATGTTCATAGTGCCGTTCCCGATATCTGCGATCATATTTACTCCGTCCATATTTCTGAGCTTGTCATAAACCGCACAATATCCCTGCGGATAGACGGAAACGCTGTCAATATGAATTCTGTACTGTTTACCGTTGTAACCAAACTCAACATATTCATTCTGCCTGAGATACTCTGCAAAGCTCTCACGCTGCTCCGAATACCACATAAGCGGAAGTCCCACTGCCAGATGAACGTGGCTTTCTGTAATTCCTGCAAGGGATAATTCCTGTGCGATACCGTAAAGTGTAAGGTAGTAGTTATCCATATCGGTGGTCTTGTCAGCGGTGAAAGACTTGTGATTTTCTCCGATGCAGATGTACTTTCCGTCATATTCCAGCACGTCCTTCTTGAAGGGGGGCTCATAATCATACACCTTTACGCCCGATGAGGTCACTGTGTTTGCGGTTTTGAGATTTCCGTAGCCGTGGTCGATTCCGATGATGAAAGTGTCATTGAATTTTATCATTCGCTTCTTCTCCTTTGAAATAATTTTTTAGGGGTTAATTTTCATTGCTTCTCTCCTGCTCCGCAAGCCATTCAAGAAATTTTTCACGTCTAATAAACTTGCGCTTGCCGATGTGTATAACGGGAACATCGGCTCTGTTGAACAGTGCGTATGACATTGAACGGGAGAATCCCATATCCTGCAAGTCCTTTGCGGATAGGATTTCGGGAGCACTGTTCTTTCTGTTCTCCATTGGTTTTCACCTCCTTTGCGATTTTCGTTATCGACATTATATCATCAATTTTCGCATTTGTACGGAATTTGTTGTGTAATTGGGCATCAATCGAATGTGAATGGCAGGTCAATCACTTTGATTCTGATTGATTTTGTCTGTCTTGCTTGACAAAAAAGGCTTATCATTGTATAATTTAACCAATATGACAAATTAACACACAATCAACAATTTGGAGGTCACATATTGAACATAAAGAACATATCAGGAGAAAACAAGACCGCTTCTATCGGAATCAACTTTGATATTCCCAGCGAACGTGAGATAATTGCTATTGGAAGTCCTGACAGACTGAAAGCATATTTCACTCTCGGTATAGAAAATCCCGAAATTGAAATTCGTACCCGTAAGCTCGGAAGCCTTGTTGATGAAATGAATGAACTTGCTCAATCGGAAGCTGATGATAAAATGCAAACACTTGCCGAATGTTCCAATGGCTTATGCGGCATTATCAGCGACGGGCAAGGAAACAAATCTGCGGGAGAATATATAAATGCCCTTGCAGAACTGTACGACAGCTCCAACAAGGGCAATATGCTTCTGAATTTTATGATTTTCTTTATTCTGACGAACTACCGATACAATCACAGTACACTGAATTCCGAATGGCACGTTTTTGTTTCATCAATGAAAAAGTCTGCCGCACGATTTGCGGAGCAGTTTAATACTTGTGTATCCGATATGCTTCTGCCGTTTCGCAATCTGCCTACTGTTCCCGAAAGTAATGTCCGTTATTGGAACATACCGGAACAGATAAATGCTTCGCCTACCGATCTTACGGTACATATCTATTACACACACCTTAACGGGACTTGGCAAACTGCTTATGTTGCCGATGATTCGTTTCTCGCCGTTCTCCGCATTTATGTTGATATGCTCAAGCAGGCTAACCGTATAGTTGCAAATTGTCCCGTCTGCGGTAAGCTCATCATCAAGGATAAGACCAATAATTCCGATTTTTGCAGCCGAGAATGCCGAAATGTTCACAAGCGTGAATGGGCAAAGGAAAACCGCATAAAGAACGCCGAGAGTGATGTCCAAAATATTTACACCACATTTTACAACAATACCAATAATCAGAAACGCAAGCTCAAGCGTTGTCCCGAAGCTCTTGAAAAGTACAATGTTCGTTTCAATGAGCTGAAAGAAAAGGCTCTGACTATGAAAAGAGGGCTGTCCGATGACAGTCCTATGTCTGAGGTATTGGCATATTCCGAGCAGCTGCTTGATTGGGAAACAGAGCTTAGAGACTTGGCGGATCAGCTTCATGAAAATATGGAAAACACATAACGAACGTCAATGATTGGAAAGGTAGAGGGAATATATGGAATTGATTTATATTTATATCGAATCATTTAGAAACATAAAAAATTTAGACCTTACATTAAGTGATAAATTCAAAGTTACATATGACAATACTTCTAAAAACATTTCCATTATTAGGAACGAAAGCTACATTAATAACATATATCCATCATACATTCAGAATATAAATGCAATTGTTGGAAAAAATGGCGTTGGAAAAACCAATATTATTGATCTTATTGGTATGAAAATTGACGATAGAAATAAAAATAATGCTGAAAACAAAGTAATTTATAAAAAGGATCCAAAAACAGGATTCCACAATAAGTTTGTTGATGAAATAAAGTATGCAAAATATTTTATGATATATCACTTTAACGATGGAGATGACAAATATTTTCTTGAAGGAAATTTCATTGAGGATTTTGAGCAAATAGTCTTAAATAAAATACCAAATCAGAAATACTTTGAAAGCAAATCTTGGTTTAGTTTTGTATGCAGAAATATTAATAATAAACTTGAAATCTTATTTGATACTCAGGATTGGTGCAGACAAAACGCAAAAGATTATTCATTGAACAAAGATTACCTTCCATGTATTATTTCTTTTAGAAATAATTATAACAAAAGAATATACGATTACAATTCTTATAAACCATCTGACGATTATAAAATATCAATACCAAGAAGAATTTCACATATTAGTCCTAATTTATTAAGTTACAAGCTTTCACTCTTAAAAAAACTGATGGGTGTCCAAAACACCAATAATACAATGTATCAAAATAACAGCTATAGATTTGTTATCGAATGTTTTGCAGACTACATGAATGATGATAAGCCATTCAATGAAATATATACACACTTTTCTTTAGCTGAAAAAGCCAAAGCAAATTTAATAGAATCTTTTTTGTGTTATACATTCTATCACTTAATTGATTCAGATGAACAACGTGACTCAAATGCTAAATCATTAAGGGCAATTCCTTTAAAATATAAAACATATTCTGACGCAATCATATATTATAATGATATATTTAAATCGATTATCCAAATGCCTGAATACAAAATGAAAGATGATGAAATATCATATGCTGTTGATTGTTTTACTCAGTTTATTGAAGCATTAAATAATCCTCATATCACAATAGGAAAAAACAGCATTTTTTTTGATATATTTTCTGATACTGATATTTCCAAATACTCAGACATTATTAAAATATTGGATGATGATTACCGATTTGAAGAACAAGGTATGTTTAGGATTTTTTCAAATTTCTTTACTTCAAGAATTGATTATTTAAGTGACGGAGAGGCATATTTTTTAGGGCTTTTTTCATCTGTTGAAGAACAATTAAGTGACCAGATTTTCTGTAAAAGTAAAAAACACTTTATTGTATTGTTCGATGAACCTGAAACTAATATGCATCCGGAACTGGCTCGATCTTTTATAAATCAGCTTATCAAATTCCTTGAAACTTATTCTGATAAATCCTTTCAAATAATAATAGCTACACACTCTCCATTTATTCTCTCAGATCTGCTTCCCGGAAATGTTCAGTTACTAATTGAACAAAAAAACGGGAGCTGCCAACACAAACAATGCACTATTTCAACATTTGGAGCAAATATACATGATATATTAGCAAATGGCTTTTTTATGTCAAGTACAATGGGAGCTTACTCCAAAGAATTATTGGATAAAATAATAGATGAATTGTCCGGCAAATCCAAGTCCAACTTGGATAAGAAAAGCATTGCTGAAATAATATCAATTATAGGTGAACCGATAATTAAACGAAAATTGACCGATATGTATGCAAAAAAATACATCTCATTTGAACATCGTTCAAACATAGAATCACTTATTAAACAAATTTACGATTCTTCTGCTGATATAAGTATACTCAGAAAAGAGATTAATAAACAATTAGATTATATTGAAAGCTGTGAAAAGAATGAATCAAATACATAAATATTCCTCCGTAGAATGGTATATTGAACAAATAAAAAGACTTATCGTACATAAAAATACATCTAAAAAAAACTTTGAGAAAAAATATCATGAAGAGGAACGTAAATTCAGTAACTACTTAATAAAGCAAGGAATCACATCAGATTGTTTTTCTACCGTAAATGGCACTAATGTTTTTGAGAATTTCATTACTGCCGAATATGATGATTTAGTTAAGCTGTCAAAAAAACATTATAATATTAACGATGAAGTACCTCAGCAATTCAAAAAATTGTATGATAAATTCAGTAATAATGGTCTTAATAATCTTATCATTCAAAGCACTAACATTAGTGTATGTCCTTATTGCAATGAAAACTACATCTTAAACCGAGGAGAAAAACACACCTCCGCACAGCTTGATCATTTTTTTGATAAATCTGATAAACCATTGTTCTCAATATGCCTATATAACCTTATCCCTTGCTGTTATGCTTGCAACCACATCAAAAGTAATAAGCCAATTAGTGTTTCACCTTTCAATGAAAGCATTGACCGAGAACAGTTAAGAATATCATTTGAACCATCATCCGCCGATTTTATCACTAACAAATCATCAATGGCAATCAATTTTCTGGCACATGGAGATGATGGACAGAAAATACTGGATGATCTTAAGCTGTTGAATATTTACACATCATATCAATCTCATAATGATTACCTAAATGAATTGATAAAAAAAGCTTATATTTATAATGATTCAAGAATTAAAGAGTTATATGATCTTTTAGGTAATACTGTTTCTTCCGAAGAAGAATTATACAGACTTATTTTTGGGAATTACATTGATTATTCAAATATAAATTCAAGACCTCTGTCAAAACTAACTCAAGATATACTGAAAGAATTGAAGATTATAAAGTAAAACATCAGCATACAATATGTCACACAAGTCCGGTAAAAACGTACAACAGAAAAAGCCCTCTTACGGTATAATAGAAATACCATAAGAGGGCAGCTTTATAAATAAGCCAAGGCAGCTTCATAAAAAATGGCAGAACACCCAAAACATTCTTTTTACGCAAACAGCTCCCCGGCAGTATCCTTATAATACTCCGCCTGAGCAGTCCACAATTCCTTGTAAACGCCGCCATTGCCAAGCAGTTCATCGTGTGAGCCACGCTCGGCGATGCGACCGTTATCCATAACGGTTATCTCATCGCAGAAACGGCAGCTTGACAGTCTGTGTGAAATGTAGATAGCCGTTCTTGTTCCGACTATACCGTTGAATTTGGTGTAAATATCATACTCCGAAATAGGATCAAGTGCCGCTGTTGGCTCATCAAGAACGATAAACGGTGAGCCTTTGTATATCGCCCTTGCAAGACATAACTTCTGTGCCTCTCCGCCTGAAATTTCCACACCGTTCTCGTCAAAGTCCTTATAAAGACAGGTTTCAATCCCGTTCTCCATAGTTTTAAGACGGTCGCCCAGTCCAGAACGGATAACACAGTCTGTCACACGCTCGGCATCATATTCCGTGTCGGCGGCAACATTCTCCGCAAGGCTGAACGAAAACAGCTTGCTGTCCTGAAACACCACCGAAAAAAGCTCCATGTACTCTTCGTATTTGTATTTTCTGATGTCAATTCCATTGAGCGTTATCTCGCCTTCGGTGGGGTCGTACAGCCTGCAAAGCAACTTCACAAGCGTGGATTTTCCGCAGCCGTTCTTGCCCACAAGAGCCATTTTCTCGCCTATCCGCCATTTCAGATTTATGTCTTTAAGAGTGTATTCCTCGCTGTCGGGATATTTGAACCAGACGTGCTTAAACTCAAATTCATACTCGTTATCGTCACGCTTTTCGGTGGGGATAGTGCCTTGGTATTTTTCATCGGGAATGTCGAGGAAATCGAAATACTGCTTGCAGAAGGTCGGCGTTATTTTAAGCAGACCCATTCCGTCTGAAATTTCCGAAACGCCTGCGGATATTTCACTGAAATATCCCACAAAAGCTATAACCTCACCGGGGGTAAGCATTCCACTCATTGCCCTTAACACCGCAAAACCGTACATAAGTATCTCGGTCAGAATATTTACAAGCTGAAAGAGAAAATTCGGAAGCATTGCATTTTTATATCCCCGAAGCCAGCCTTCAGAATTTGTTTTTTGTGCCTTGTCAAGCTCCTTTTCAATAAGGCTCTGCTGTGAATATATTCTGATTTCTTTGCCGTTGCGGTAGTTATTAAGCACATAATGATTAAAAAAATTTCCTGCACGGTCTGCCATAATTACATTTTTATCATTATGTATTTTTTCAAACCCTACTATCGCTTTTGGGTTTATCACCAAGGATTTTATAAATTCCAAAACTGTTACAATTACCGCCACTGAAACAAATCCCCATACGGATTGCACAAAGCCTATAAATCCTGTCGTTTCGGTTGGCTGTCTGAAAGCAATTGGAATAATAAGAATAACGCCCAATACCACCATAAAAACTCCGCCGACAGTCTTTCTGAAATAATTGCATAAAGCCTCAATTCCTGCGGTTCTGTTTTCGGGCTGACGCTGTGCGTTTGCATACCTGTTCTGCATATCTGTGCTTTCGAGATGAGCAAAATCCATTGTCAAAACCTTTTGCCAAAGATTTTTCTGCATATTCGTGGTTTTTCTGAAATTGTGAGAATTATAACGTCTGAAAAGAAATCTTTGCACTACGGAAAGCAAAGCCTGAAAGCCGACAACTATCGCCGCATAAATCAGCAGGGTTTCGATAGGCTTCGCCCCTGCAATTCCGTCAATCACAAGCGCAGAAAGAAAAACTGTCAATATATCGCCCGAAAGGTCAACGCAGTATTTTATCGTGTCTCTCGCAATATAACCCTTGTCCGCCTTATCGACAGCTTTAAGTGTTCTGCGTATTATCTCACATTTTTCCTTTGGTGTAAGAATTTTTTCGTTATTGTCACTCATTTATCTGCACCTCCTCATCGTTGTAATAGCTGCTTTGAAGCTCAAAAAGCTCGGCATATTTTCCGTTTTGAGCCATAAGCTCTGCATGAGTTCCACACTCGGCAATTGTGCCGTTTTCTATCAGAATTATCCTGTCACAGAAGCGTGTCGAAGCAAGTCTGTGAGAGATAAATATGCTTGATTTTCCCTTTGAAAAATCGGCATAATTAAGATACATTTTCTGCTCTGCGATAGGGTCAAGCGCCGCCGTCGGCTCATCAAGCAAAAGCACGGGAGCATTCTTGTACAGAGCCCTCGCAAGCGCAAGCTTCTGAGTTTCTCCGCCTGAAAGCTCCACCGCATTTTCAAAGACAGATTTTACAAGTCGGGTATTTTCCTTTTCGGGCAAGCTCATGACCTTTTCGTAGATGCCTGCCTTTTTCATACAGCTGCGGACCCTGTCAGGGTCATATTTTCCTGCTTCTGCTCCCGAAATATTTTCGGCAATAGTCACGGGCAAAATACATATATCCTGAAAAACCGCACTGAAAAGCTTGAAATATTCATCTCTGTTATAGCTGTTCATAGGCTTGCCGTTCAGTAGAATCTCGCCCTCGGTAGGGCCGTAAAGTCCGCACATGAGTTTTATCAGTGTTGTTTTTCCTGCGCCATTAAGTCCCACAAGCGCAAGCCGTTCACCCTTATTAAGCTTAAAGGAAATATTGTTAATCGTCGGCTTTTCAGCACCGCTGTATTTATAGCTTACATTACGAAATTCAATTTCACATTCTCCCGTCGGCAATTTTTCACCGACCCCTCGATTTGTTTTATCCTCCATATCAAGGTATTCCCTTGAAAATGAAATATTTTCCGAGAGCCAGTTAAAGCCCGAAGCCTTGTCAAAAACCTCTCTTACCGCCCAACTGAAATCAGATATCGAATTAAAGTACAGCACAAAATCACCTGCGCCGATATCCCCGTTTACAACCATATAGATTACACAAGCATAAGCGGCAAAGTTTGACAAATACACCATCAGCACACGGACAAGGTCATGCCTGAACGACCATTCGTCCTGCTGCTCGTACCAGTTAAGACGATTTCCGAATGACCTTGCAAACAGCTTGGCAAACCACTTATCCATACCATAAACACGAACGTCCTTTGCGGCTGAAAAATCACTTCCTGCATCACTGATGTAATTAAGCTCACGGACATATTTCTGCCAGTTGTCAGACATATTCCATATCCACCTCATTTTATGACGCTCAATATAGAAGCTTGCTATCGCTGGAACTCCGACAATTAACAGCATAACGGGACTCAGCATTGAAAGTATTCCGCCGTATGCAGCAACACGCAAAACCGCTGACAGAAATAATTTTATTGTGTTTACAGTCTGATACGATATATAATCAGAGCCTGCCCACGCCTTTTGTATGGCATCGCTATTTTTACAGCTTTCATTGTTTTCATAGTCTGTGGACATATTCTTGCGTATAATTTTTCGGGTCATATGGCAGGCAAATTTATAATCTCCGTAATATCCGCCGTAATCATAAATTTCGTGCGTGATATATTTTGTAATTCGCTCGCCGATAATAAGCAAAAGGCATATCACTGCAAGCCGGATCCTTGATGATGTTCCCAAGGCAAGCTCAACAACATATTTTCCTGTAAAGGTTGTGAAAAGTGATTCTGCGACAAGTGCTATCACCTGAGCAAAAATCAGAACAAACATTAGCGGATGGCTTTTCCATAGTTCCGCAAGAATATACCGCATATTCTCAGAGATTTTATACTTAATTTTTGCCTGCTCATTTCGGTATTTTGCCCGATCCTCTTTCTTCTTTTTCCTGTCCCATTTTGTTACCTTTACCATAATCTCACCTCGCATTCATAATACCACAAAAAAGACCGTTCGTGCCGATCTCGGAACGAACGGTCAAAATACGGCACGAATGGTACAACTAACCGCAAAGCGGCACCATTATCTCAGTTGCAAACACTCCCTCTTCGTTCTGACGATTGACATAGCCGCCGTACTTTTTCGCAACTCTGTCTATTCGGAATAACCCGTAGCCGTGTTCGCCCTCTTTGGTGGAGAGATATGTATTTTTCGACTTGCGCACTTTTCCTGCGGAGTTCTGCACCGAAAGATACAGCTGTCCTTTCAGCTTGCCGATATATACACGCATAAAACGTTCCTCTTCTGGAAGCGTGCCGCAGGCTTCAACTGCGTTATCCAGTATATTTCCAAGCATCGAGCAAAGCTCAACATCGCTCATAGGCAGCTTGTCGGGAACATTCGCTTTAACGTTAAGCTTTATGTTCATTTTCTCCGCAACATTCAGCTTGCTGTTGAGGATAGCGTCCGCCATAACATTGCCCGTCTTTATTACGGTGTCCACCGTGTCCAGATCGTCCGCAAGCTCGTTCAGATAGTCGGACAGCTTGTCATAATTGCCCTCGGAAAGCTGTATTTTCATATTGTTTATGTGGTTGCGGTAATCGTGCCGCCAACCACGCACCTGACGGTACATATTCTGTATCTCACGCACCTGCTTTTCGATAAGCTCGCTCTGAAACCGCTCTATTCGGCGGTCTATCATATTGTATAGGGTGCGGCGGAACAAATAATATATTAAAAAGATTATTATAATTACAAATACAATAACAGCAATAATCATTAATACTCCTTATCATCTTCAAATATTTTATTATCTTTTTCAAATAATTTTAAGTTCACATTATTTCTTTTTATTAAAGCAGCTATTCCATACTTATAATTGTATGAGTTTATTTCGTTATTTTCCAAAAATGTACTAATTTTTTTAATATCATTTTCCTGTTCTACATTCCAATATGTTTTAAACTCCATTACAAGCAAATTATTATCATTACTGCCCCTTTGATGAATTATCAAATCAGGATATACATTTTTTCCTAAAGAATAAATAATTTTGGGTTTATCTCCATTGCGATTATATTCACAATCCAAGTTGTATTCAGGGTATAAACCTTGTTCATCAAGAAATTTCTGTAAATAATAAGCAAAACGAAAAACAATAGCTCTTTCTCCAACGTGATGATTTATACCAATAGTCTCTTTATATTTTTTAGGTCTACTTGATATAAGGTATCTATCAATAGTATATAGTTTTGAAAAAGCCTCCAATATTGCTTTTGCTAATTTTATATCTTCTTCCATATAGTTTTCAATTGTTTTTTGGGGATACTTATCTTGTCTTATGGTTCTATTTGGCATAACATTTATCCTTTCGTATAAAATCCAATAAACCTCTCATTAACTTCCTTATAAAGCCTCCGTGAAAGCGGGATATTTTCATCGCTGTCAAGCATAATATCCGTCTTGCCGATGCTGCGAACATACCGCATATTCACGATATACGAACGGTGACAGAAAACAAATTCTTCGGGCAGCATATTTTTCACAGTGCTTATTCCCGAATTGCATACAATGACCTTATCACGCATATGCATATGAGTTTTCTTACCCACAGCTTCGCAGAAAATAATCATATCGGGCGAAACATGAATACTGCCCTCATCGCAGGTGAGCATTATCTCATTTTCAGGAGTATGCCGCTTTATGTATCGGTCAAGTACCGCAAAAAACTTTGACCTGTCAACAGGCTTCAGCAGATAATGAAGTGCTTCGACCTCGTAACCGTCGCTCATATATTCGGAATATCCTGTGATGAAAATTATCGGCAGCATATTCCCGTCCGAACGCAGCTTTTGGGCAAGCTCCATACCGTTCAGCCGCTTCATTTCAATATCCAGCAGAATAAGATCGCAAGGCTTATCGGGATATGAAAACAGAAAGCTTTCCGCACTGATGTATTCGTCTATGTTGAGTGCAAAGGACTTGTCTGCGGACCATTCTCCGAGAAGCCGCCGCAGTTCTTTTATCTGATCTTCGTTATCATCGCATATTGCTATTGTTAATGGCATTGAGTTCACCTTGAAATGTTTGGATTTTTTTTATTATATCATATCCGGTATTTTTTTGCAACAGAACATTAAAAATGCCAAAATGCATCACGCAAATCGGTGATGCATTTTGGCATAAACAACGTAAAATCGCCCTTTTCCCGTAAGCTCCTCTTGTTTTGTTGGGATTCCCTTATCCAGCTGTAAACATCGTCATTTCCCCAGTTGCAGGCGGAGAAAAGGATATCTCTGCCACAGTTTCTCAGAGCCATTGCCATACGCTTGTAGAGGTTCTCGCCGTCGGCGGATTTGGGCTTGTAGCAGTAGTCGTACTTTAAATAATCAACGCCCCACTCCGCAAAGGTCTCAGCGTCCTGAAATTCATGCTCAAAGCTGCCCGGGTGACCTGCACAGGTGTGTGTGCCCGCACAGGAGTACATACCGAATTTCAGTCCCTTGGAATGGATATAGTCGGCAATGGGCTTGATACCGTTGGGGAACTTATACTTGTCGGGAACCAGCCTGCCGTTTTCGTCACGCTGCTTTTCGCTCCAGCAGTCGTCGATAACGATATACTCGTAGCCTGCGTCTTTCAGTCCGCTTTCAACGAAAAAGTCAGCGGTGGTCTTTATAAGTTCCTCGCTGATATTCCAGCCGAAAGTGTTCCAGGAGTTCCAGCCCATGGGCGGTGTATGTGCAAGAGGTGTGTTCATAATATCTTCCTTTCGATAAACACTCAGTGTTCATGTTTGATGATTATATATTATCACTGTTTACAGCTCACGTCAATTTAAGATTATGAATATCTTTAAAGAGATAATGTTCAAAATGTTAAAGTGCAGGCTGATACACATTTCACATAATGGCATATGCAGAAGATTTTATATTCAAAAAGTAAAATACACTCTTGACATCTTCGCAATACGGAGCTATAATAAATCAGATGTTTTTATCGAAAGGAACAGCATTATGGCAGTAAACCAGAGCATATACCCTACATTTGCACAGGTAAAGGAGCTTCCCTTTTATCTTACGGGAATAGGCGGCAGCGAATATCAGGGGCAAATATCACGCCCTGAGGGATATCTGTGGCACCAGATACTTTACAGCGCAAAGGGCACGGGAGAGCTGCGCTTTAATGACCAGACCCTTACCGTATCCGAGGGCAGATGGTTCTTCCTGCCTGCGGACTATCCCCATGAGTATTATCCCCTGACCGACTGCTGGGACGTAAGGTGGGCAGCCTTTGACGGAAGCGCCTGCAAGGCTCTGCTTGAAGAGCTGGAAATGACAAAGCCCTGCGTTATCCGTCCCGAAAGCACCGAAAGCCTGTGCAATCTATATAACAAGATGTTCATTGAGCAGAAATCGGATAAGATATACGGAAATTACATCTGTTCGGGGCTGATATATCAGTATATCCTTGAATTTTACCACACTGCCAAATCAACGGAAGAGGGCAAGGACAGAAGCAGCCTGCTCATGCCTGTGCTGAACTACATCGACGATAATTACAGCAAGGATTTCCCCATGACCGTGCTTGCGGAGCTGGCAGGCATAACGCCACAGCACCTGTGTCGGGTGTTCAAGGAAACCATGCACATGCGCCCAAACGAGTATCTTATGATGTGCAGGCTAAGCGAGGCAAAGCGTCTGCTTAAATTTTCGGATATCCCCGTGGCGGAGATAGGCAGGCAGATGGGCTTTTCCGATGCTGGCTATTTCAGCACGGTTTTCAGGCGGCATGAAAAAATATCCCCTGCTGAGTACAGAAAAAGAAATAGGGAGTTTTATACCAATAAAACATAATAATACCTGCATGGCTTTTACAAATGCAAGATCCATGCAGGTATTTGTTTTATTTCTCCGTCGGCATATCGACGACCTGAGTTGCGGAACCGTAAGCTTTGTATGGGTGGCCGTTTTCGTCAAATTCGGCGGTGTAACGGACATGGAAAGGTATCCTGTTGACTGTCAGAGGGATTATGGCTTCAAGATGCTCTGCTCCCTCTGCCAGCTGCTTGTGCCAGTCACGGTACATATCGGCGTAATCGGGCGGGAAAAGTCCTGATTCGATTACAGGCTCGGGATAATTTTCCAGCAGAGGCGGAAGCCCCAGGTCACGCATACATCTGAAGCATGGGCGCATTTCCTTGGTATCGATGGTGTATTCCCAGCAGTAGATGTTTGCCTGCTCGCCTGCTGTTCTGAACTTTTTCTCGCTGTCATACAGCTTCATGTACATTTTCTTTTCTTGGGTAATGTTGCGGATAAGCACATACAGCAGATACTGACCCTCGGCACGGCCTATCACACGCATAGTGCTTTCGATGCACAGGGAATCCTCGCCGCAGCACTGGGAAAACACCTCACGCCAGGTCTCACAGGTCTCATAATCGTTGGAAACTATGGCACGGTTGATAGTATCTATGTATATCTGCTTGTTTTTCTCGTCAAAATTAAGATTTTTCTGGTTGAGAATGATATCCTGCTGGTTCATATTCATGCCCAGCTCTTTAAGATACCTTTCGTTCACTCGGAGGGTCTCTATCTCGTCATCTTTGAATGAAATGACCGCAGCTCCGCCTACAAAGTTATTGAACACAAGGGTCTCAAAGCTTTCGGGGCTCCAGAATTTTTCGGCATCAAGCTTGTCTATAAGCTTCATTCCGGGAGCAAGCACATCGGATTTTAAGCTTCTCAGCATATTCACATATTCATTTTCGGGGACAGGCTTTGAGAACAGGAAGCCCTGGATATATATGCAGCCGATGCTTTTGAGATATTCCGCCTGCTCGGGAGTTTCCACGCCCTCGGCAATAACAGGAGTGCCCAGCCAGTTTGCCATTCGGATAATGGAGCTTATGATTATACCCCCACGCTTGGTGAGATTTCCACGCATGAACGCCATATCCAGTTTGATGATATCCACTTCGATATCCTTGAGGACATTGAGGGAAGAATATCCGCTGCCGAAATCGTCCATTTCAACCACGTAGCCCAGAGACTGAAACTTATGCACTATCTTAACCATATGGTCATTTCCGCCGATCATGGAACTTTCGGTTATCTCGGCACGCAGATTTGTGACGGGAATATCGTATTTTTTGCGGATCTCTTCTATACGCTCAATAAAATCGCCGCTGATAACATCATATCTTGATACGTTGAATGAAATGGGGACAGTTTTTATTTTAGTTCCTCTGCACCTGCTGATAAAGCTGCATATCTCCTCAAAGACGTAAAGGTCAAGACGGGTAATAAGTCCGTTTTCCTCAAAAACAGGGATAAAATCCCCGGGAGACTGCATTCCGTATTCTGGGTGTATCCACCTGACCAGCGCCTCTGCACCTACTATTCTGCCGCTCATATAGTTGTACTGCGGCTGATAATATACGCAGAACTGCTTTTCCTCAAATGCTTTTTCGGCATTGGCGAGAAGCTCGTTCTTATTCATAAAGTACCTGTTATTTTCGCTCATATACACCATCCTTTGCAAGCTTATTGTTTGCTACAGTTAATTATAGCACATTTATACAAATAAATCAATAATCAGTAAATGATTTTATTTTGCTTTAACAAATTAACTGCCTTTTCCATATACAAAAGGCTCATGCGACCGAAAAAGTCGCAGGAGCGATATAATACTAATCACCAATAAAACTATAGACAAAAAATCATCGCATAATCCATATACGCAAGATTATGCTCAATTTTTTGTATAGTTTTTAATTGGTGCTTAGTATAAGTGATCGTTATTCGGTTCTGAGTGCCTCAACGGGGTCCTTTTTGGAAGCAACTCTTGAGGGGATAAGGCCTGCAATAAGTGTAAGCACCATGCTGATAGCTACAAGCACCGCTGCTGCCTGAGGAGGCAGGAATGCTTTAAGTCCCTCAATGCCTGTAAGGTTATAAACTATTGCATTGATGGGGATTATTGCAAGGTAGGATATTCCTACGCCGATAAGTCCCGATGCGGGAGTGTAGGGATTACTGTCCCCTGTCAGCATTCCGTCCTTTATCCTGACTATACGGTTGGCATACTGCTCCGCAAGCTCGGGGTTGTGAGTTACCATTATAACAAGCTTGTCCTTGGCAATTTCCTTGAGCAGCTCCATTACCTGAATGCTGGTCTCACTGTCAAGTGCGCCTGTAGGCTCATCGGCAAGGAGTATATCCGGGTTATTGATAAGGGCACGGGCAATGGCAACTCGCTGCATCTGACCGCCTGACATCTGGTTGGGCTTTTTGTGTAGCTGATTTCCCAGCCCCACCTTTTCCAGAGCTTCCACGGCTCTCTTCCTACGCTCCGACTTGGAAACGCCTGAGATGGTCAGTGCAAGCTCAACGTTGGCAAGAACTGTCTGGTGAGGAATAAGGTTATAGCTCTGGAATATGAATAATATTTCCATATATCATGCAAGCAAAACAATTCCATACAATTTATTCATTGACAACAGCATGCAGCAATGATATAATAAAGAAAATGAATATAAAAACATCAGGTGTCGGACGTTGGCGTTTATGTTAGCGGGTCCGATGAAAAGGGAAACAGGTGAAAATCCTGTACGATCTCGTCACCGTGATAAATGAGCAGAGGGAAATATGCCACTGAGAAATCGGGAAGGCTCCTTTCTGTGATGAAGTTTAAGTCGGGAGACCTGCCTGCTGTTTGTACAAGGAAAGCCACGAGGAATTGGCAGGTACGTTTTTGATATACACCCTTACCATATCTGTCCGTCTCGGCACATTATGGCAAGGGTGTATTTTTTTGAGGTATTATGAATATTGAGAACGTAAGCCCTGCGGATATTGAGCGCAGGAGCATGGAAATAATCGAAAGCGAGCTTGGCAGCACAGAGGGTTTATCCGAGACCGAAAAGCTGATAGTTAAGCGTGTGATACACACCACCGCTGATTTTGACTACAAGCAGAATATGAAATTCTCCGAAAATGCCGTTCAGAATGGGCTTGAAGCACTTAAAAACGGCACTGTTATCGTAACGGACACCCACATGGCTGAATCGGGCATAAGCAAGCCTGCCATGAAAGCGCTGGGCTGCCGTGCCTGCTGCTTTATGTCTGACAGCGATGTTGCGGAAAGGGCAAAGCGTGACGGAACTACACGGGCTGTAGCTTCCATGGATAAGGCTGCGGAGCTTTTCGGTCATGAAAATGTGATATTCGCAGTGGGCAATGCCCCAACAGCGCTTATCCGCCTGGACGAGCTTATAAGGGTTGGAAAGGTAGAACCTGCGCTGATAATCGGCGTGCCTGTGGGCTTTGTAAATGTTGTGCAGTCAAAGGAGATAATCATGGGCGGAAGTGCGCCGTATATCGTTGCAGCAGGCAGAAAGGGCGGCAGCGGTGTGGCGGCTGCCATTTGCAATGCTCTGCTTTACAGGCTGTACGACAGGAAAACAGGCAAAATAACGGAGAACATAAATGCTTGACGAATACATATACCACGGAAAAGAAAAGCTCCGCTGCGGATATACCACAGGCTCATGTGCGGCAGCGGCTTCAAAGGCAGCTGCGGAAATGCTGCTGACAGGCGAATCTGTACACGAAACTCAGCTTATGACGCCCAAGGGCATTGAGCTTCACCTTTCCACAGAAAATGCTGAGATATCCGAGGCCTGCGCTTCCTGCGCTGTGCGCAAGGACAGCGGCGATGACCCCGACATCACCAACGGCATTCTTGTTTATGCCAAGGCGGAAAAGATACCTTTCGGCATTGAAATTGACGGCGGCAAGGGCATCGGACGGGTCACAAAGGCAGGACTTGACCAGCCTGTGGGAAATGCCGCCATAAACAGCGTTCCTCGCAAGATGATATCGGCGGCGATCACGGAGATATGCGAAAAATACGACTATCACGGCGGGATAAGGATAACGATATCCGTTCCCGACGGCGAGCAGATCGCCTTTAAAACCTATAATCCCCGAATGGGCATTGAGGGCGGCATATCCATAATCGGTACCAGCGGCATAGTTGAGCCAATGAGCAGCCGTGCACTTATAGACACGATTAAAGTGGAGGAGCGCATGAGGCGTTCTGAGGGCAGAAAAAATCTGCTGCTGACCATAGGTAACTACAGCCAAAACTTTCTTGCTGAAAATATGCCTATGATAATGAATTACGGAGTTAAATGCAGCAATTACATCGGCGACGCCATTGATATTGCGCTGGAGCTGGGATTTGAAAGCGTGCTTATAGTGGGGCATATCGGCAAGCTTGTAAAGCTGGGGGCAGGCATAATGAACACCCATTCGGCTCAGGCTGACGGTCGCATGGACGTGCTTGTTACCTGTGGAGTTATGGCCGATGTTGACCCTAAGATATTAAAAAAGCTCCCCTCCTGCGCAACGGTAGATGCCGCTCTTGATGAGCTTGACAAGGCAAATGCAGTTGACAGCGTGGCGGCTGTGCTTATGGAAAAGGCTCAGTATTATCTTGATGCAAAGGTCAAGGGAGAGATACCTATAGGCGCTGTAATGTTTTCGGACAAGCGTGGAATTATCGGCATGACAAGCTCTGCAGACGGGATAATCAAAACGCTTATGGAGGAGTACAATGGTTAATTTTGTGGGCGCAGGCTGCGGTGCGGCAGACCTTATAACCGTGCGTGGAAAATCGCTTATTGAACGGGCTGATGTTATTATTTACGCAGGCTCGCTTGTAAATCCGCAGCTGCTGGAATATGCAAAAAAAGACTGCGAGATACACAACAGCGCTTATATGACGCTGGAGCAGGTAATTGACGTGATAAAATCGGCAGAGCATGAGGGAAAAATGACCGTGCGGCTCCACACAGGTGACCCGTCGCTTTACGGTGCAATTCGTGAGCAGATGGACAGGCTGGACGAGCTGGGGATAAAATACGACATCTGCCCCGGAGTAAGCTCTTTCTGTGGGGCGGCAGCAGCTCTCAGGGCAGAATATACTCTCCCCGATGTGTCCCAAACGGTGATAATCACACGAATGGCAGGCAGAACGCCTGTTCCCGAAAAGGAGAGCATTGCTGCTCTGGCTGCTCATAATGCTACCATGGTCATCTTTCTCAGCACGGGGCTTCTAAAGGAGCTTTCGGCTGAGCTTATCAGGGGCGGATACAAGCCCGACACCCCTGCTGCCATAGTTTACAAGGCAAGCTGGGCTGACCAGAAGGTTTGCCGCTGTACTGTGGAGGATCTTGCTCAGACTGCGGCGGATAACGGCATTACCAAAACAGCACTTATCTGCGTGGGGTATTTCCTGGGCAATGATTATTCCCTTTCAAAGCTTTATGACAAGAGCTTTGAGACTGAGTTCAGAAAGGCTGAGATTTGAAAGTTACAGCCATAAAAAGGAATGTTCAGGTATGAAAATAGCGGTTATATCCGTCACCGAGAACGGAAACAAAATATCACGCAGGATAGCTGCGGGTATTGGCATAGCCTGCGACAGATTTGCTTTTTCAAAGCACTGTGACGGTTCTGCTGTGCCTTTTGATGATATGAAGCAGATGACCGCAAAATGCTTTGGGGAATATGACGGGATCATTTTCATATGCGCCTGCGGGATAGCTGTGAGAATGATCGCTCCCCATGTGGTCTCAAAGCTCAGCGACCCTGCGGTTGTGGTCATAGACGAAAGCGGGAAATTTGCTATATCGCTGTTATCGGGGCATATCGGAAAAGCAAACGCCCTTACCGAAAAAGTTGCGGAGATCATCGGTGCGGAGCCTGTTATAACCACTGCTACGGACGTCGGCGGCAAATTCTCCCCTGACAGCTTTGCAGCTGCAAATGACCTGTACATCTGCGAATATGACATTGCAAAGGAAATTGCGGCAGAGACAGCAAACGGCGGAAATGTGGGATTTTACAGCGATACAGGCTGCTTGAACACTCCCCCTTTTTGTGACAATAAAAGGCTTGGCATCTGCATTTCCTCTGACGCAGCAAAAATGCCGTTTGAACACACTCTGCACCTTATCCCTAAGGATATCATTATCGGGGCAGGGTGCAAAAAGGGCACATCGGCAGAACAGTTTGAGCTTTTTTTATTATCACAGCTTGCGGAAAACAAGCTTGATATACGCCGTGTGAAAGCTTTATGCACCATTGACATCAAGCGGGAGGAAAACGCTATACTTACATTCTGCCACAATCATCACATTCCGCCGCAGTTTTATTCGGCTGCGGAGCTTATGGCGTTAAAAGGACAGTTCACATCATCTGAATTTGTTTTGAAAACAACGGGAGCAGACAATATCTGCGAGCGCAGTGCTATGGTCATGGGAAAGCGTTTGCTTGTAAAAAAGCAGGCTATGAACGGAATGACCTTTGCGGCGGCGGAAGCTCCCGTAAAAATTGATTTTAACAGGCGGGTATTATGAAATTATATGTTATTGGCTTTGGCCCGGGAAACAAGGAGGGCATGACCCTTGAAGCCGAGAGGGCTTTGCAGGAAAGTGACCTTATCGTGGGCTACACGGTATATGTTGAGCTTTTAAAAGAGATGTTCCCCTGCAAGGAATTTGCTTCAACTGCCATGAAGCAGGAAAAGGACAGGGTAATATTTGCACTTGAACAGGCTGATAGCGGCAAAATCGTTTCGCTGGTATGCAGCGGCGACAGCTCGGTCTATGGCATGGCAGGGCTGGCGCTGGAGCTTTCGGCAAATTACCCCAACACGGATATTGAGATAGTGGCAGGTGTTACGGCGGCACTCAGCGGAGGGGCAGTGCTGGGTGCTCCCCTAACTCATGATTTTGCTGTGATAAGCCTCTCCGACCTGCTGACCCCGTGGGAAAAGATCGAAAAGCGCCTTGCCTGCGCCGCTATGGGGGATTTTACCACGGCGATATACAATCCGTCGTCCAAAAAGCGTGCTGATCACCTGGCAAAAGCATGTGACATAACGCTTAAATATAAGTCCCCCGAAACGGTATGCGGATATGTGCGCAACATCAGCAGAATCGGCATGGAAAGCGGTGTGATGACCCTTGCCGAGCTTCGTGATTTTAAGGCGGATATGTTCACAACCGTTTTCATCGGCAACAGCGAAACCAAGAATATAAACGGAAAAATGGTCACTCCACGAGGATATAAAAATGTGTGATATACTTATTTTCGGCGGAACTACCGAGGGCAGGCAGCTGGCGGAGTTCTGCGCAGGTCACGGGATAAATGCCTGCATAAGCGTGGCTACGGAATACGGCGCTGAGCTGCTCCCTCAGTCGGAATATGTGCATATCAATATTGGCAGAGAAGATGCAAGCGGTATTGCAGGTATGATAGAAAAGCTTGGAGTATCGGCAGTAATAGATGCTACTCACCCTTATGCAAAAGAGGTCACAAAGAACATAACTGCCGCCTGCACCGAAAAAAATGTCACTTTATATAGGATAAAACGTGCGGACGACGCAATATGCGAAAGCGCCATTTATTTTGACGATGTTACGGCTGCGGCGGAGTATCTTGACACTGTAAACGGCAATGCGCTTATAACCACAGGAAGCAAGGAGCTTGCGGCGTTCACGGCTGTGCATGACTATGCGAAGCGATTTACCGCCCGTGTGCTTGATTTGCCGAAGGTCATAGCCGAGTGCAGAGCGTTGGGATTTCCCAATGAAAAGATAATTGCGGAAAAAGGTCCTTTTACGCTGGAGCAGAACATTGAGCATATTAAAAGAAGCAGTGCAGAATTTCTGGTAACAAAGGACAGCGGAAACGCAGGCGGTTTTGCAGAAAAAGTCAATGCGGCTCAGGTATGCGGTGCAGGGCTTATTATTATAAAGCGCCCCGATGAAAATGGAATTTCATTGGAAGAGGCGGAAAATATCCTGCTGGGGAGGTGCAGAAGTGAATAAGGATATAGCTGTTATAGGCATTGGAATGGACGGCGATAAAACTCTCACCGCCGAGGCAAAGGAAGCGATAGAAAGCGCAGAGCTTATAATAGGCGCAAGGCGCATGGTCAAACCATTTGAACACCTTAACAGGCAGATGTTTATTTCCTATGACCCGAAAGAGATAGCCGAGCGCATAAGGGCTTCGGAATTCACCAAAATCGCAGTGCTTATGTCAGGCGACTGCGGCTTTTACAGCGGCACGGAAAAGCTATTGCCGCTTATAGGTGACTGCCGTGTTATAAGCGGCATATCCTCCCCTGTTTATTTTTTTGACAGGATAGGCATTCCATGGCAGGACTGCAAATTTGTGAGCCTTCACGGTGCAGAAGCCAATATTGTGCGGAATGTATTCTCAAATGAAAAGGTATTTTTTCTCCTTGGTGGGAAGGTTAAGGTATCGGAAATATGCCAAAGGCTGTGTGAATACAGTCTGAACGATACAGAGGTTTATATCGGTGAAGACCTTGCGGCTGAAAATGAAAAGATATCCTCAGGCAGGGCTACTGACTTTACAGGATATGAAAATGCGAACCTTTGCGTAATGGTTGTCATAAACCATAATTACGAGAGATTTACGCCTGTGGGGATATCCGATGACTGCTTTATCCGTGGGAAAATCCCCATGACCAAATCAGAGGTGCGTGCGGTTTGCATATCAAAGCTGGCGGCTGAGCGTGACGGCATCTGCTGGGATATTGGCTGCGGAACAGGCTCCGTTACGGTGGAGATGGCTCTGCAATGTGCTGACGGCAGGGTGTATGCGGTAGATAAGTCGCCCGAAGCGGAGGAGCTTACACGGCAGAATGCAATAAAGTTCGGGTGCGATAATATTTCCGTTTTTTGCGGTCAGGCAGAGGAAGAGGCATTAAGCTTCCCTGCTCCTCAAAGCGTTTTTATCGGCGGGTCGGGCGGAAAGCTCAGCGAGATAATGAACATTGTTCTCAGCAAAAATCCCTATGCCAATATTGTCATAACCGCCGTGACACTTGAGACCCTGAACAGGGCTGTTGAGATTTTTGCCAAAGCGGATATCCCCTGCGAAATATCGCAGATAGCCGTTACACGTACACGAAAAGTTGGCAGCAGCACTATGCTGAACGCCGAAAATCCCATATTTATCATAAGCGGAGCGAGGCGGACATGAAAAGGATAATGATATCAGGCACGAACAGCGGCTGCGGAAAGACGACTGTTGTTTGCGCCTTGCTGAAAGCTCTTTCGGAGCGCAATGTTGACGTAGGTGCGTTCAAGTGCGGCCCCGATTACATCGACCCTATGTTTCACAGCAAGATAATCGGCACCAAGTCCTATAATCTTGACAGCTACTTCTGCCCCGCAGGCACGCTGAATTACCTGCTGAAAAAAAATTCGGCGGATATGAACATTATCGAGGGAGCTATGGGCTATTACGACGGCATTGGCGAAAGTCATTCCGCCTGCCGCACTGCTGTTGAAACGGGAACGCCTGCGGTCATCGTCATCGACTGCAAGGGAATGGGCGCGTCAATGGGTGCGGTGATGAAAGGCTTTCTCACATTCCGCACGCCTAACAACATCGCTGGATTTATCTTCAACCGTCTGCCTGAAAGCATGGAAAAGACTGCTGTGAGCCTTTGCGATGAAATGGGCGTGACATACTTCGGCAGGCTGCCTTTTTCAAAGGATAATTCCATTGAAAGCAGGCATCTGGGGCTTGTTACGGCTGACGAGATAACGGGGCTTAAAGAAAAGCTGCTGCGGCTGTCTCAGCTGGCGGAAAAGTACATACTTATCGACAAGCTCCTTGAAGCAGCCGAAAATGCTGTGGATATGCCATGCACCGAGCCTGATATTCCAAAGAACATTGCTCGGAATGTAAGGATAGCTCTTGCATATGACAGTGCTTTCTGCTTTTATTATGCGGACAATATTTCTCTGCTTGAAGAGCTTGGCTGCAAGATAGTCCCCTTTTCGCCACTCAGTGACAAGGCTCTGCCCGAGAATATCGGCGGGCTTATCCTTGGCGGAGGATATCCCGAGCTTTATGCAGAAAAGCTTTCGGAAAACATTCCGCTTCTGCATGAGATAAAAGAGAGCATTTCAGGCGGACTGCCTGTTATTGCCGAATGCGGCGGATTTATGTACCTGAACGAGAGCATTGAAGATGTGAATGGTATCCGCCGCAAAATGGCTGGCGTTATAAACGGGCAGGCTTACAGGACTGACAGGCTCCAGCGCTTCGGCTATGTCAGCCTTACCGCCAAAAAAGACTGTATGCTCCTTGACAAAGGAAGATCGGTCAGGGCGCACGAGTTCCACTACTGGAACAGCACCGCCTGCGGAATCGACCTGCACGCAAAGAAAGCAAGCAGCGGAGCTGAATATGACTGTGCATATGCAGATGATAATATGTACGCAGGTTACCCACATCTGCATTTTTATGCGGACACTGAAATGGCGGTGCGTTTTGCAAAGAAATGCTGCGAATACAGCAAAAATAAGAGAGGTTTGAAATGAAAAGAATAATTTGCCTTATGCTGACAGCTGTGCTTATCTTAACAGGCTGCTCAGCAAACAAAGCCGACAGCTCATCCGAGGCTGCTAAGGCTTCGGAGCCGCAGAAGGTGGCTGCGTGTACGGGAAGCCTTGCGGAAATATGGCTTCTGGCAGGAGGAAAGCTGTCATACGTAACGCAGGACGCTTACGACGAGCATCAGTTTGAGGTGGCTGACGATGTGGTGTGCATCGGCGAAATGAAGTCTCCCTCCGTGGAAATGATAATATCCGAGGGCGTTGACTTTGTTATAATGTCATCAAAAATAGCCGAGCACACAAAGCTCAAAGATACTCTGACAAATGCGGGCATTGATGTGCGCTACTACAGCGTTGAAAGCTTTGACGACTATCTTGGCGTTCTGAAAGAATTTACAGAGATCACAGGACGTGATGATCTGTATGAGCAGAACGGAACGAATATAAAGGCAACTGTTGACAAGGTGGTAAGTGATGCTAAGGAGCATGAGTCTCCCACAGTGCTGCTGCTGAGGGCATCTTCTCAAAAAGTCCATGCAAAGGGCGCTGACACCACGGCAGGCGCAATGCTAAAAGACCTTAACTGCACAAACATTGCCGATACCGATGAATCCCTGCTGGATAACCTCAGCCTTGAAGAGATAATCAAGGACGACCCCGATTTTATTTTCGTCACCACCATGGGAAAGGACGAGGACAAGGCGATACAGACCCTTAATGACACTCTTACATCAAGCCCCGCATGGTCAGAGCTTGATGCCGTAAAGAACGGCAGATTTTACATACTTCCGAAAGCACTTTACCACTACAAGCCCAACGCAAAATGGGGCGAGGCTTACGAAAATTTAGCGGAGATACTGTATGGTGAATGATAAAAAACACCCCGCAGCAATCCTCCTGTGCTGTTTTTCGGCTCTGGCAGCAGCGGCGTTTATGGGCATTGCTTTCGGAGCGGTAAGCCTTTCGCCAAAAGAAGTGCTTGACGGCATAATGGACGGCGAAGCCACTGCCAACGGCAGGATAATCTACTGCGTAAGGCTCCCCCGTGTGCTCGGAGGCTTTCTGGCAGGGGCTGCTCTGGCTGTATCGGGCGCTGTTATACAGGCGGTTCTCGGCAATCCCCTTGCCTCGCCGAACATTATCGGCGTTAACGCAGGTGCAGGCTTTGCGGTAGTTCTAAGTCTGGCGATATTTCCGACGACCTTTGGAGTAAGGTCGCTGGCAGCCTTTATCGGAGCGCTGGCGGCGGTGATGCTGGTATATTTCATTGCCAGGAAAACCGGGGCATCAAAAATAACCCTTGTTCTTGCGGGAGTTGCCATTTCAAGCCTTTTTAATGCGGGAACGGACACCGTTACGACCTTTGTGCCCGATACTCTTTCGGGTCTTTCTGATTTCAGGATAGGCGGACTTGAGGGAATTTCTCTTGGCGCACTTTCCCCTGCATGGGTACTGATAATTGCGGGCATAGCTGCCGTAATTCTGCTGGGACACGATATAGATGTGCTTGCCCTTGGAGACAGCACTGCATTTACCCTTGGAATGAACGTAAGGCTGCTGAGATTTGTTCTGCTTACACTGGCGGCGCTTCTTGCTGGAGCTGCGGTGAGCTTTTCGGGGCTTCTCGGTTTTATCGGGTTGATAATCCCGCACATAGCCGAAAAGCTGACGGGAAGCAGTCACACGCTGAAAATACCTGTGTGCGCACTTATGGGGGCGGTTTTCACATCAATGTGCGACCTGCTGGCAAGGACGCTTTTTGCTCCCCATGAGATAGCGCTGGGCATAGTTGTTTCATACATCGGCGTGCCTTTCTTTATCTATCTGCTTCTCAGAAAGAAGGGAGGAAAGCACGGTGCTTGAAATGAAAAACGTCAGCGGCGGATATGGCAGAAAGCAGGTGCTTTATAACATTGACGCTGCCTTTGAAAGCGGCAGGATAACTTCTATAATCGGGAAAAACGGCTGCGGAAAAAGCACTCTTTTGCAGATGTGCTGCGGGCTGTTGACCCCATCTGAGGGCAGCATTATCATTGACGGCGTGAATATTGCAAGCATAAAGCACGCTGACCTTGCAAAGAAAATATCATATCTCTCCCAGTCACACTCAGCGGGAAGCATAACGGTGCGCTCGCTGGTCTCCCACGGGCGTTTTCCCTATCTTGGGTATCCGAGAAAATATTCTTCTGAAGATAAGCGAAAAATTGCCGATGCAATGGAGCTTGCAGAGGTGACGGATATTGCGGATAAGTACGCAAACGAGCTTTCGGGCGGTCAGCTCCAAAGGGCATATATCGCCATGCTTCTGGCGCAGGATACGGATATCATGCTCCTTGATGAGCCTGCTACATATCTTGATATGAGCAGTCAGCTGGAGCTTATGGATCTGGCTGTGAAGCTAAAAAATGCGGGAAAGACCATTGTTATGGTAGTTCACGACATAAACACTGCGCTGATATATTCCGACAATATCATTGCAATGGACAGCGGCAGTATAATCGAAACAGGTTCCCCACGGCACATATCCCAAAGTGAAGCCGTGCAGGATTCCCTTGGCATTGAGATAATATATGATGAAAATGTAAAGCAGTATTTTTTCAGAAAAGCTGCAAAGGAAGGAATGACCGTAAAATGAAAAAAGCAATAATCGCTGCAAGCTTCGGCACTACATATGAGCAGGCGGCAGAAAAGTCCATCTCAGCCGTGGAAGAAAAGCTGAGGCAGGAATTTAATGGCTTTGAAGTCCGCAGGGCTTACACCAGCCGAATGGTGATAGCTGCCCTTAAAAAGCGTGGCGAACAGATTGACACTGTTGAAGAAGCTCTTGAAAAGCTGGCAGATCAGGGCTATACTCATGTGTATATCCAGCCCACACACATAATAAACGGCTTTGAATACAATAAGATCACTGCGGCGGCAGAAAAATATAAGGACAAATTCACCGTGCTTGAAACAAGCACACCTCTTCTTGATTCCGATGAAGATATCGGAAAGGTATGCGACCTTTTTGAAAATGAGCTTGGCTCCGAAAATGCTGTGGCAGTTATGGGTCACGGCACAGAACACAGCGCCAATGCCATTTATACCCGCTTTGCCGAAAAATGCAAAGAAAAGGGATATAAAAACATTTTTGCGGCAACAGTTGAGGGAACACTCACTCTTGAAGACATTATCCCGCAGATAAAGGCGGCAGGCTTCAAAAAGGTCATCATCACGCCATTTCTTCTGGTTGCGGGCGACCATGCCAACAACGATATGGCTGGAGATGAACCTGACAGCTGGAAGTCAACGCTAGCTTCTCAGGGCTTTGAGGTCGTTCCCGTTGTAAAGGGGCTGGGCGAATATGCGGAAGTAAGAGAAATGTATGCTGAACATCTGAGAAGAATTATAAAGTAAAAAAACAGCCGTTCCCGAAAAGCTTGGGAACGGCTGTGATATTATCAGCCCTTATTTAAGGCAACACCGTACAATGCCGCCAATAAATTCTCACAAATCAAGTTAAACGCATAAAGCTCTGTAACGGGCATATTGCCTCTGTAAATCTGCTTGCAGTAGCACTTTATCAAGCCGTCAGAGACTTTCTGTCAGCCAGTAAAGGTTTGCCAGGGCAAACATAATATTCAGTTTGGCGGTCTGTTTTCGCCAATTCATCGTTTATCATTAAAAATGTCAGTTGTCTGTTCATGTTTTTATTATACCATTTTTCTTCCTGATTTTCAAGGATTTGTGCGGTATTGCCTATATCACAAACTAACGCCGCTTGCAAGACTGTTAAGCTATATTATATCCAAACGGACAGGAAAAAATTATCCTTTATCTTTGTCAGCGAAAAATAGAAGCGTCCTCCTCTCCGATAAAAGAGAACAGAACGCCTGGTGTTTTTGTAATCAGCTGCTGCTTATTTTCCTCATATGATGAAGATAAACAATGAGCAGCGATACTCCCGTGAACACCCACGAAGCCACATATACGTTCATAAGCATATCGTAGGTGGGAACCATCTTGAATATGGTAGCAAGCCATATCAGTCGGAATACTACCGTTCCGAGTATGGTAAATATTGCAGGCTCCAGAGATTTGCCCATGCCTCTGAGAGCTGCACTTTCGACTTCATATGTAGTGGTAAGGCCTTCCAGTGAGCATACGTGATACATTCTGCTGAGAGCAAATGCCGCAACCATTTCGCTGGTGGTATATATGCTTACAAAGAAGTCGCCCCATGCAATGAATATGATGCTCAGCGCCTCGGTAAAAACAAATCCGAAAAGCATACACTGCCAGAAAATTCTTTTGCATCTTTTGATATTTCCTGCACCGTAATTCTGGCTGGTAAAGGTGACAGCCGCCTGAGCAAAGGCATTGGCAATGTCATAGGTGAAATACTCGAAATTCAGTGCCAGCGATGAGCCTGCAATGGCGTATTCGCCGAATGAGTTTATTCCGCTCTGAATGAACACGTTTGATATGGAGAATATAGCACCCTGTATTCCCGCAGGAATGCCTATTTTCAGCACTCTTATAAGGGGCTGCTTTTTTATCCTCATCTTTTCAAAGCGGAAAGCAAATTCGTCCTGCCGCCTGTAAAGGTGTATAAGCACCAAGGCGGTGCTTAAAACATTTGATATTACTGTTGAAATGGCAACGCCCGCTACTCCCAGCTTAAATACTATAACGAGCACAAGATTCAGCACCACATTCACTATGCCCGATATCAGCAGGTAGTACATAGGCCGCTGACTGTCGCCATAGCTTCGCAGAATGGCTGCTCCGAAATTGTATATCACCATAAACGGGATACTGATAAAATATATGTTTATGTACAGCAGAGCTTCATCAAGAACGCTTTCGGGTGTGCCTGAAAGCTCAAGTATGGGCCTTGCAGTGAGCCAGCCGATAAGCATAAGACCTATGCCAAGGAATACGCCGAAGGTAATGACGGTGTGAAGCGTCTCGCTTATTTTTCCTCTGTCCTTCTGACCGATGAGCATTGCAAGCACCGCATTGGGGCCTACCGAAAGTCCCACGATAAGATTAACGAATATGCCCACCAGAGCCACGCAGCTGCCCACAGCTGCCAGTGCATTATCCCCTGCAAAACGTCCCACAACAGCCACGTCCGCCGAGTTGAACAGCTGCTGCAGGATACTGCTGAAAGCCAGCGGCATTGCAAACAGGATAAGCTTTCCCGCAAGACCGCCGTTAAGCATGTCCATTTCTTTTGATCTTACAGAATCCACACTATTTTCCTCCCGATAAATACATCAAGCAACGCCGTCTCTGTGGCTTCCTGCTTTAACGTATTACATTTTATCACAACAGGAAAAATATTACAAGCATGATTTTGTGAAAGCAATCAGCATTATTCATGCTCAAAGCTTTACTTCGGATACTTATAGCAAAAAAGCCCTGCAACGTTAAATGCAGAGCTTTTGAGGCATACTCAAATGTTATTCAAGCACAAGAAGCAGAGCCATCTTGAACTTTCCGTCAGCTGTTACACTGTGGAGACCGTTTTTCTCAAAACGGAAGTTCTCACCTGCTTCAATGGGATAATCCTTACCCTCATAGCCGATAACTGCCTTGCCCTCAAGAGCGAAAATGATCGCATTTCCGGGAGCACGGTGGGGCTGCAGACCTGTGCCCTCATCAAATGACATAAGCACGAACTTCATGCTGCTGTTGCTTGCAATATCAAGGTTTGCGATGCTTCCCTCTTCATAGGGAATAATGTCCTTGAGCTTCATAACTTCTCCTGCTTTAACTGCACTGTTCATAACTATCTCCTTATCTGTGATTATTTCGGTATAAATAATTCCTTCGCCGCTTTCCATTCCGCACAGAGTGGCAGGCGGAACTATCAGCACGCTTCCCTCGATCATTTCACACCGAACGGAAGGTTCTCCGACGATAAAATCGCCCTTTCCCTCAGCTGCAATGTATATTGCTGTGCTGTCATAGCTTTCACGGCTTATGGACGTATTTTTTCCAAGCGAGAAAAATGATACGCCTGTTTTAGTGCCGAGACCCGTATTTCTTGAAATGGTCATGCCATCTCTTGCAGGTCTTTTATCGGCAATTCTGAAAACGCCTTCTGACATTGGATATCTCCTTATTTTTCAGAACCTGTCTTCATAAGAAATGTGTGCGGATTTTCGAGCATAATTTTGTTGCAGAGTAGGCAAAAATCCGCAGGCGGGCTTTCGCCCGGCAAGGATTTTTAACGCAGTCTGCGGCAAAATTTGCCGAAAAGACGTGCGCATATGCTTGTGAAGACGGGTTCTCATTGTACTCAGTGTACATATGATATTATACACCGTTTTACTCTAAATTTCAAGCAGATACATAGGTGAACATATAAACCTTTTATAACAGAGGTCTGTTCTCAGTTTTGGTCATATGGTATCCTGAAATAGTCAAGTATCTTCTTGAAATTATCCTGTGCCGACAGACAGGTATCAATCAGATAACCTTTTTCATAAGTCCACTCTTTAAGCCCACGGTAATAGAACATTTTCAGTTCATCTGTTATAATAAACGGAACAATGTTATTGCAAAGACATTCCTTGAACATGATAAGTCTGCCCACACGACCGTTTCCGTCCTGAAAAGGGTGGATCTTTTCAAATTTCTGATGAAAGCCAATGATATCCTCAATACTTTTGGATCTTATCAGATCATATTCACTTATAAGCTTTTTCATTTCCAATGAAACATTTTCAGGCGCAGTTGTTTCCATACCGCCGACCTCATTTGGGAATCGTTTGTAATCGCCGACTGCAAACCAATCTTTGCGGCTGTCTGCCGTGCCGTTTTTCAGCGTTCCGTGAAGCTGTTTTATAAACTTCTCCGTAAGCTTTTTATCTGCACTGTCGATTATCATATCAATACACTTGAAATGATTGACTGTCTCGACGATATCGTCCACATTCACTGCCTCATTTTCAAAACCGATAGTATTGGTTTCAAAAATATAGCGTGTCTGGTCGTGGGTAAGCCTGCTTCCCTCAATATGATTTGAATTATAGGTAAGGTCGATCTGTATTTTATGATATATGCCGCCTGAATATTTACTTGCTTTTTCGTTCCTGAGTATTTCAAGAAGTGTTTCGGGAGCCTTTTCCTTAGTATTTTTACGGGCTGGTTTTACAGCATCTTCGGGGATATTCCATGTTTTACCCGTAAGAAACGCACCATCAATACGTCCCGCTGAGCAATAGTTCCTTACGCTTCTTTCGGAAATTCCCCATTTTTCGGCTGTTTGTGAAACTGAAAGATATGCCATATCATCACCTACCGATATTATTATAACACATTATCGGCAAAATATCAACAGCAAAACACCGAAATCCCTGCAGTTTTTGCCGATAGCGGCATAAAAATAATCCGCAAAAAATGAGAATATCCCCACAAATTCTATGCAAATCCAAAATATTAACCCAAAAGTTACATTTAAATACACCTGTATTCCTGCAAATTTATTGACAAAACAGCGAAAAACCTTTAAAATAGAAGATGTGTTTATATTGAATCGAAAAGAGGAAATCAGGGAATGTTTAAAATAATGGATTCGGACGAAGCAGTAAAGCTCATACATGACGGTGATGTTATCTGCCTGAATTCGTTTGTGGGAATAGAAAATCCCGTAGAGCTTCACGAGGCACTGTACCGCCGATACAAGGCAACAGGCTCGCCTGCTCACCTTACAATAGTATCAAGCGCAGGCTTCGGTGTATGGGACGAGAACCGCAATGCGGAAAGCTACATAAGAGAGGGGGCTGTGGATAAGCTTATCTGCGGCCATTTCGGAGCTATGCTCAGCACAAAGAAGCTGGTGCTGGAGGATAGGTTTGAATCATATAATCTTCCTCTGGGCTGCATTTCCCACGCTATCAGAGCGCAGGCGGGAGGTCTGCCCGGAGCATTATCAAAGGTCGGTCTGGATATTTTCGTTGACCCTCGCCTTGATGGTCCCGGAATCAACAATATATCAAAGGACACATCGCTTGTAAAGCGTGTTGAGGTAGATAACGAGGAATTTCTCTACTATACTCTTCCGAAGCTGAATGTTGCCCTTATCAAGGGAACTGCTGCTGACCGCAAGGGAAACATTTCATTCGATGATATGTATATGTCTGGCGATGCGCTGTCCATCTGCCAGGCGGTAAAAGCAAACCATGGCAAGGTCATAGTTCAGGTTGACAGGATAGTCAGCACACCTGCCCGTCCCCGTAATACCATTATCCCCGGCTGTATGGTCGATGCTATTGTTATGGTCGAGCCTGAGCCTCGTCATGCGGCATATGAGTCCCTTACGGGAAGCTTTGAGATTCCTTATGCCCAGTGGCATGACTGGTACGAGATGCTTGCAGAGCGCACATACACCAAGCATGCAGAAAATCCTGCGGGAAATATTATCGGTAAGCGTGCTTCCATGGAGCTTAAACCCGATGATATAGTAAATATCGGCATAGGTCTCCCCGAAAATGTGGCTCGCTATGCAAGACTGAGCGGAATGCTTGATAGGATAACCCTTACAGTTGAATCGGGTGGCGTAGGCGGCTTCCCTGCTTCGGGAACAGTGTTCGGAGCAATGATAGGCGCTGCTTCCATGAACGATATGGCAAACCAGTTCGACCTTTACGATAATGGCGGTCTTGACATCTGCTTCATGGGCGCTCTTGAAGTGGATCGCTTCGGAAACGTTAATTCTCACCGTGGTCCCGGCGCATTTTCGGGCATAGGCGGATTTGCCAACATCACCGCCAAAACTCCCACGGTAGTTTTCTGCCTCACATTCAACACCAAGGGACTTGATGTTACCGAAAACGGCGACGAAGTAAAGATAAACAAGAACGGCTCTATTTCAAAGTTTGTGAATAAGATAGATAACATCAGCTTTTCAGCCAAGCGTGCTCATGTCAATAACCAGAATGTTCTGTATGTTACCGAGCGCTGTGTTTTCCGTCTTGAAGATAACGGTCTGAAGCTCATTGAGGTTTACCCCGGCATTGATATGCAGAAGGATATCCTTGATCTGCTGGATTTTGATATTGAGATAGATGAAAAACTTTTGATTAAGTAAAACAAAAATCCATTGTTCGGTTTAAGAACCTGTCTTCATAAGAAATGTGTGCGGATTTTCGAGCATAATTTTGTTGCAGAGTAGGCAAAAATCCGCAGGCGGGCTTTCGCCCGGCAAGGATTTTTAACGCAGTCTGCGGCAAAATTTGCCGAAAAGACGTGCGCATATGCTTGTGAAGACGGGTTCTAAATATCCGACCAATGGATTTTTTATGTAATCTATATTATTTCATGCCGTCCTGAGGGTGAAGAGGGCATTTGCCTGTAAGCTCATAATGGCAGTTGCAGCAGCTGTCGCCGTAGCCAAGAGTGGTAGTGCGCTTGAAGCCGTTACCCATGTAGTAGGATATCATATAATCCACACTGCATATTCCCGGGAGCATTCCCTCTGCACCGAATTTCTTTGCAAAGGCGATGAAGCCGCATTTTGTAATGTCGATCTCGAAGCTGTTGCTGTCGATGTTGCGGTAGCTTATCTCCCAGTCAAAGGGGTGAAGTCCGTTTTTCTGGCGCTCCATATGCTTTGCCGCTTTTTTGCGGAAGCCGTTCAGATACGTCTTTCCTGCCATGTGCAGAAATGGCTTTGGAACGGTCAGCAGCATTTTCTCATTCATGAGCCACATAAGCTCGTCCGCCTGCTCGGCTGTCAGCGAAAGCTCCCGCATGGTCTTATACCACGCCACATAAGACGGTGCATAGGCATAATTAAATGAAAACACGCTTTCCCCTATATCGGGAGTTTCTTTCAACACTTCACGGAAAAGCTTATCCGAGCCGCTTTTGAATTTATCCCAAAAATCCCTGCCGTATTTTTCGATTATCATTTTACGGCTTCTTGACATAGTGAGCCAATAAATAAATTTCATCATTTTCAGTTTACCTCGCTGCTTATCTGCTCTATCCAGCTGCAAATGTTATCAAGCACAAGTTTTCCGTTTCCCACATTGCAGTGATTCTGAGCGTCCTCCTTGTCGGTGAAAAGGCGGAAAGTCAGGCTTTTTACATTTTTCAGCATATTTATCTCTCGTCCCACCATGCGGTAATCAATGAAATGATCCTGATTTGCGCCCACGATGAGCATATCCTGTGTTATCCTGTCGGCAATGGGGGCAATATCGTAAAGCTTCAGCTTTTTGGCATATCCGTATGCGTCCTTTGCCTCGTAGGCGTACATTCCATGCTTTAAGCCCCAGTCGATAACAGGCTCCTTTTTAGCCTTGATGCCGAAAACAAGGTTTATGAGCGGTCTTGCGTGAAGCGCCATAAATATGCGGAAGAGCTTTTGAACAGCAGGCTTCTGCATTCCTACGATAACGTCCTGAAAACATGGGAATACCGACCACGCCACTACCCGCTTTATGCGCTTGTCAAATGCCGCCGCTCTTGGCGCCAGATATCCGCCAAGGGATATGCCGATTATGGTAACGTCGTCAAGCTTGAAATAGTCCAGCACTGCCTTGACGGGCTTTTCCCACTCATGAGTGAAGTGCATTCCCTGTACCCTCATAACTCCGCCCTGTCCGGGACCCTCAAACATATAGACCTCAAAGCCTTTTTCACGAAGATAAAGTACGGTGAAAAGAAATTCTTCAAAATAGCTGTCGTTTCCGCCGTGGATAAGTATTGTACCCTTGCTTTTGCCTGTAGGAACGGTGTGCATAACAGGAAGCTTTACATTTTCAAAGGGCACGTCAAATTTTTCTATAACAGCATTTTCACCCTCAAAGAAATCCGCATAATACTTATAAAAAAGCTTGGTAGCTTTAAGATAGTATTTTTTCTTGTCAGGGTCGCCGTCATACATAAAAAACTCGCTCATACGGTAATATGCAATGGCATTTTCGGTGCGTTCCTCGCTCATCGCCTTGTCGCCGAGAGCAATAAGCTCACGCTTCCAGTCTGCGCTTACCTTTATCTTTGATGCTATTGGAGCCACGTCCTCAAGCCTGCCGCCGTCCCAGTTGATTACACGGTTCAGCTGATAGTTGAAGTTGCTCTCGCTGTTAAGCTCATATACGCCTTTTTTCAGTTTTACGGGCTGTGTGATATCATATTTTTTCATCGGAACTCCTCCTTAAACTATACCTATGATATCATACTTCCGATGAAAATACTTTCAATTATCTGCTGTTATTCGCTGCCTTTCACAAATTCCGAAAAGGAGATGCCGAACATTCTTTTGCAGGTGGCGGCAAAATGGGATGGAGAATCAAATCCCGCACGCATGGAGGCTTCGGTGATATTTCCATACTTTTGGAAATGGATATACCCCTTGCGCATCTTATCCATGGCAAGATAGCGATGTAGGGATATGCCCACATTTTCTTTGAAAAGATGTGACAGTCTGCTGGGAGAAAGGCAGACCTTTGCGCAAAGCTGGGCTGTTATATCCTCGGGCACTTCGTCCAGCGAGCGCAGATATTCCAGCACCTGGGATATCCTCTCATCACGGAGGGTATTCCCCACGGTGTCAAGCCCCAGAAGCTGAGTTATAAGGCTGTCAGCCTGTGCAGGAGGATTGTTTTTCCATATCTTGCGGAGCTTTTCGACAGTTTCTTTGTCACCACAGAAGTACGGTCTGCCGCACAGATACTGCTTCTGCGCCTCTTCGGCAATGCTGCCTGCGGTATCAAACAGAAAGACCAGCATATCACCCGTTTCGGCATATGCTGTGTGGACTACATCTGAGGCTATGAAAACAGCGTCCGCATCAAAGCTGTCACCCGATACGACACAATGAACAGGGCCGTCCAGACCTGAGATAAAATGGACTGCCAGATGGCTGTGCGGGTCGGGAGTGCGATACTCCGCACGCATCATTATGTGATCGTATCCGAAAACTGTGCTTGTCATCTGTGACCGCCCTTTCATTTTAGTAGTGATTAGTGTTTGCTAATTTTATTATATCACATTTTATTGGATTTGGGAAGATGCAGGCATAAATTTACAGTATTGACAATCTATCCCATACTTGCTATAATCAAATCAGGCAAAATGTCGCATATTCTAAATTTACCGAGGAACAGCCATGAATTTTTTCAGCAATATTGATATACAGTTTGACATTGGCGAGTGCAGGCTCCATGCGGTCAATCTTATCTCGACCCATATTATCCACGACTTTCCCATGCACAGCCACGGCATCGGCTGCTATGAGATACACTACATTTCCGAGGGACACGGCACCCTTATCGCTAACGGCAGGGAGTTTGATATTACCCCCAACACCCTGTTCATCACAGGCCCGCTGGTGCCCCATGCACAGATAACCGATAAAAGCGATCCCATGCTTGAATGGTGTATCTACCTGAGGGCTGACGATGGGAACGAAAAAGACTATGACAGTCTGATACGGCAATTCCTGGCGCAGAAATTCTGGATAGGTCAGGACAATCAGGAGCTTCTCCCACTGTTCCGCAAGCTTTTTTCTGAGCTTGAAAGCCGTCAGACAGGCTACACCGACATGGTGAAGCTGCTGATATCCGAGGCGGTCATCGACATCACAAGAAATTACATAAGCAGCTCTGCGGAAAACGGAGTTTCCCCCACAAACAGCTTTGAGCGCACAAGCCTTACCATAGAGGAATACTTTCTTTACGAATATCGCACTGCCAGCCTTGAAGAACTGTCTGAACGGCTGAGGCTCAGCACAAGGCAGACTCAGCGGCTTATAGAAAAATATTATGGCAGCAGCTTCAGCGAAAAGAAAACTCAGGCAAGAATGTCCGCCGCACAGCTGCTTCTTGCAGATGAATGTTTAAGTCTTACGGATATTTCGGAACGACTGGGCTATTCATCTCAGGAATATTTCACTGCCGCTTTTAAAAAATATTACAAAATCTCCCCGGGACGGTTCAGGAAAAGCATGAAATTATAAAAATGTGACATCTGCAATGCTATAAGGTCATCATATACTCTTACTTTAATATTCCGATATCGGTATAATTAAAAGGTAAATCGCTTATTAAGGAGAAGTCACGCTATGATACTTATGGTACTTGTAGTAATATGCTACACCATCACGTCCCTGAACGACAAATACGCCGTCAGCAAGGCAGGAATGAACGGCAGCCAGATGACCTTTGTTATGGCAGCCGCCACATCGTTCTTTATGATATTCACCCTGCCCTTTCTGAACAGAACTTTTGAGATAACTCCCCTTTCTTTTGTGTTCATCTTTCTGCTGCTCATATCAAAGCTGCTGGAATTTCAGATGTCCGCAAGGATACTTGTGGAAATGTCCGCATTTGAGCTGAAAGCATGGCTTGGAATATGTATGTTCATGTCATATTTCACGGATATTATCCTCGGCAATGCAACATTTACAGCCCTGAAAATCCTCTGCGTGGCAATAACCGCCGCAGGTCTTATAATGATAGCAAAAACGGGCAAAAAGAATGTTAACTACAAAAAAATAGTTGTACCCCTGATACTTTATCTCCTTTCCAGATACGGCTACGGCATTGCAGTTACATGGATAAACAAGGTGGGCTGCATTTCGTCGGATATGGCGCTTTTTGCGGCGCTGATAATCCTTGCTGTAATACTTTTCCCCAAGTCAGATATTATCAGCCTTGCAAAAAGAAAGCCCAAGGAAGTAAGCATCGTTGCCCTTGCAAAGATTCCCAACGTTCTAGGACTTATACTTGAAAACGCTGTTATAGCCATAAGCCTGACAAACGACTCATTTATCCAGCCCATGATACTGATAACTATTCTTATTATCGGTATGTTCCAAAAGACAGAGCGTCCCACAGGCTGGAACTTAGCGGGAAGCATCATCTGTGCTGTGGGCATACTGGGATTCCAGTTTGCAGGGCTTGTATGATATAACGCAGTAAGATAACAAAGACCTCATCACAAAGCCCGGATAAGCAGGCTGAATGATGAGGTCTGTTTTTGTATTATACTATTTCAAAATCATAATCGCCGTGTATGGGAATGATCTTTGAGTCTATCCGCTCAACATAGCCCCACCTGAGCTGTTCCAGAGAATGCACAAGAACGTCAATATCCGCAGACCGTCCTTCTGCTTCCATTTCAACGGAGCCGTCGTCCAGATTTTTCACCCAGCCAGATATTCCGTAGTTTCTTGCGGTGTAGCACGCTGTGTATCTGAAACCCACGCCCTGAACATTGCCGTGAAATATGAAGTGCTTCCGTATTTTTTCCAATTCTGATTTCCTTTCGTTACGCAAGTATTTCTCTTATTTGTCTGTTCACTATACCGCTGAGCAGATCAAGCCTTTCCTGATCTACGGATATTCCGGGGTGCTGCCTGAAAGCAAATCCTTTAAGATTTTTCAGCTCTGTGCGGATATCATCAGTCAGCAGTCCCCTTGCGGTCGCTATAAAGTCAGAACCGACAGACGGTCTGAGCTTTTTCAAATACCAGTCAACATTTTTGAGCTGGTCATTATCCAGATCAAAGCACAAAGAACGGTTGTTATCAAACACCGGAGCCATTTCGATGATATTCATTGTATCATTGTCCGCAAGCACTCCGAAATTTCCGAGATGCCTGTCAATATTCAGGATAAGACTGTCAAATATGCACATTCGTCTGAAATCATCACCGCTGCCGATATTTTCAAAAAATCCGAGCAGAGACGCAATGCTTTTTCCGCCTGTGATAACTCTGCCTGCCTTTACAAGACCCATATGTTCATCGGTGAACAGCCTGCACTTGCTGACAAGCCTGCCATGCAGAAAATCCATATCATATGGCACATATTTTTTGCAGATGATCTCAGCCAGCTGTGACGCAAGATATTCCGACAGCGGCTCGATCACAAAGGCAGAACTTCCGCTTTTGCATAGAAATATTTCGTCCGCTTCACGTACCCAACACTTGGCATATGAACCGTCTGTGCCGAATTCGGGTGAAGTCGATGAAAAGTCGGTATCGCTTATAGCACCGTCAAATGCGGCATTTGCTATAATTTCATCAAAAGGATTGCTGTACAGCGAAACATCTGCCCATTTAAGGGTGCTGGTCTCTTCCCTGACCCAAAAGGTGTCATTTAGAGAGACCGCATGGGTCACACGGATAAATCCATCTAACTCGGTACATCCGTACCTTTCGAGCAGCTGTTCTATGTGCTTTCTGTGCTTGGGCGCTTTTCTTCTGTCAAGAAAGCTGAAAAGATCGGCATAGCCCAAGGGACGCAGCTCTGTAAACCATTCAAGCTCTTTAAGCCGGATTTCGCCAAACTCATCATGTTCACAGCTGAACAAAAGCCACGGAGTGTCCTTATTCATAAGGAGATATGTCATCTTTTCACTTCCTTTTGCGATTTTAATATGATTATAGCATATACGGTAATGGCTGTCAAATGCAGATAAATCTTTTATTTCACCTGAAAGAACTCTATCTGCTCGCCAAGAGGGCCAAAGCAAAAGGCTATCCTTGCACTAAGAGGCTTTTCAGATGGTATTACAATGTCCTTTGGCTCAATAAATACCTCATACCCAGCCTCTCTTACAGCAGCTGCGCACCTGTCAGTATCATTTACGGAGAAAGCAAAGTGACGTATCACACCTGTATCTGCATCGTCTTCCCTGTTTGTGAAAATCTCTATTACTCCGTTTCCCGTGTCAAACATTATGCCGTCTTCCCACACTCGGGTTGTTTCAAGTCCCAGCACATTGCCGTAAAAATCCACTGCCTTGTCATATTCCTGCCCTTTTCTGCATTTGAGCGATACATGATGTATTCCGTTCACAAGATTTTTCATCTGCTTACCTCCAAACATTTGATGTATATAATTATACACCATATGCGCAGAAATTTCAATTACCGATTGACGTTCATCTGCCCGATATGCTATAATGTCAGTGAATATTAACACGGAGGTTTGCTATGTCTGATTTTGTTAGATTAAAAGCCCCAAGAGGCTGGATAAATGACCCCAACGGATTTATTTATTACAAGGGCGAATATCACCTGTTCTATCAGCATTTTCCCTATGCGCCGATATGGGGCAGAATGCACTGGGGACACGCTGTAAGCAAGGAGCTGATGCACTGGGAGCACAAGGATATCGCACTTTACCCCTCAAAGCCCGATGACCGAAGCGGCTGCTTTTCGGGAAGCGCTGTTGAGCATAACGGCAGGCTGCACATTTTCTACACTGGTGTGAGCTACAAAGAGGAAAATCCGCAGAACATCAACACCTGCATCAATGATGAATTTACTGCCGCACAGATGTCCATAACCTCGGAAAACGGCTATGATTTTGATAATTTGGCGGACAAGTTCACTGTAATACCGCCTATTGAGGATAAAACTGTAGGCTGCAAAAATCATACCCGTGACCCCAAGGTATGGCGTGGCAAGTACGCATGGTACATGGTTCTGGGCAGCACGGCTGACAGAAGAGGACGTCTGCTTTTCTACAAAAGCTCCGATCTTGTTAACTGGGAATACGTGAACTTTGCCGAAAAGGACGGCATGGGCTGGATGTGGGAATGTCCCGATTATTTTGAGACTGACGGAACGGGAGTTATCGTTATATCTCCTCTTGGCTTTCTGAAAGACGAAAAGCTTTATGATGCTGTTACGATATGCGCCCTTGCCGATTTTGACGAAGCAAGCTGCAAAATGGATATTGCGGACAAATGGCAGCTTTTTGACTGCGGCGAGGATCTTTATGCCCCGCAAAGCACTGCTGACGAAAACGGCCGCCGTGTTATCATAGCATGGGCACGTATGCCCGAGCCTTTTGCCAAAAACCGCAGAGGAATGTTCTGTATCCCTCGCATTGTTGAAGTGCGAAACAGTCACATATATTTCCGTCCCCACCCCAATGCCGAAAGGCTTTTCACCAAAAAGATAGCCTCTCCCTCAGAAGCAGGTGCGGACGGATATAAGCTCAGCCTTGATATGAATAACGGCGAAGAGATAAACATCGGCGGATACAAGCTATCACGGAAAAATGACATTATTACCGCTGACCGCTCCGATGTTTTTGCAGGTCACAGTGAGATAAAATGCGTATTTCACACTCCTGAGATTAAGGAGGGCTGTCATCTTGATATTTACGTTGACCAAAATCTTATCGAAGTGTATGTAAACAACGGCGAATATGTGCTGACAAACACTGTTTACGGTTTATCGGACGAAATATCCGCCCAAAGCTATGAGCTGTACGCTGCCGCAGATTAAAAAATACAAAGCCCGCCAAAATATCTTGACGGGCTTTGCTGTTATTATAATGTGGTTATTTTAAGACTGTCCTCAGGCTCGGGAGAATAGCCGTTGTCGGAATAAAGCTCATATGTGCTGCCGTCATAGCCCAGCAGTCTGAGAGCTGACATATCAATCTGAGAGGTATTGTCTGCCGCTGCTCCGAAAGGTATTGCCTTGCCCTTGCGGATAAAGAAAACAAGGGTATCAAGGGGAACTTCAACATAATGATGACCTGCGGGAAGTACAGCGGCGGTATAGTCGCTTACGGACTTCATGCTTATCATCATCATCTCTTCAGGGAGATATACATATCTGCCCTGTGCGTTCTGCTTGTAAATGGGTGCTATCATAAGCTCATTGCCAAGGAACAGCTGATCTTCTGCCTGCTTTGCCGTGTTATCCTCGGGGAAATCGAATGCCAAAGGTCTGAACATCATTTCATCATTCAGCGCTGCCTTTAAAAACTCGCTGTAAAGGTATGGGATAAGTGCATATCTTATCTTTATCATTTCGGCTGCGGAAGCGATGTTATCGAACTGATAAAGCTCCTGCAAGCGTGTTCCGTCTGCTGAGTGATTGCGGAAAAGCGGTGTGAACAGCGAATACTGGAGCCAGCGGAGCATAAGGTCTTCGGTGGTATCGCAGCCAAATCCGCCTGTATCGGAGCCTGTGAAAAGGAAGCCTGCCATATTGAGTGCAGGAAGCTGCTGCATTGACTGGAGAATATGCGACCACCAAGACTTGTTATCGCCCTGCCATATTCCGCCGTAGCGGTGTGCGCCGATGTAGGAGGAACGGGAGAAGAACAGTGTACGCTTATGGGGGCATATCTTTCTGAGAGCTTCGTTGGCGGAGCGGGTCATATTCATGCCGTAAAGGTTATGTACCTCGCTGTGCTTTACCATTTTGCCATTAACATTATGGTAGAATTTGTCATAATCACCCTTATTGCCGTTAAGTCCCGCAACCATTCCTGTGAATGCAAAATACTCGTTGATGCCCATGTTGCCCGAAGTAAGCTTTTTTATCTCATTGCAGGTATCGGCAAGCCTGTCCTCGGTGTAGAAGATGGCAGGCTCGTTCATATCGTTCCAGAAGCCCTCTATGCCAAGGTCTGTGAGAGCCGCATATTTTCTGCCGAACCAGTCTCTTGCCTCAGGCTGGAGGAAATCGGGAAAATGAACTCTTCCGGGCCATACTGCACCCACAAAGTCCTTACCCTCGGCGTTCTTGCAGAAATAGTTGTTTTTCACACCCTCCTCGTAAACGTCATATCCGTCCTCTATCTTAACGCCTGCGTCGATTATGGGAACAAGATGTATGCCCTGCGACTTCATATCGTCGGAAAGCTTTTTAAGGTCAGGGAAGCGCTCCTTATCAACGGTGAAATCCTTGTAGCGCTCCATATAGTCGATATCCAGATAAATGCTGTCGAGGGGAACGCCTGCTTCCTTGTATTTTTCGGCAACGGTGCGGATATCCTGCTCATTCCTGTAGCCCCAGCGGCTCTGACCGTATCCGAAAGCCCAGAAAGGCGGGATATAGCTCCTGCCGATAAGCTGCCTGAACTGCTTTACGATGTCCTTTTCGTTTTCGCCTGTGATGATATATACGGCAATGTCATTCTTTTCGGGCTTTATCTGCATAAGGCTTCTTTTGGTGTAGCCGATGTCAAACTCCATTCTGCCGGCATAATCGAAAAATGCACCGAAGGTCTGCTTTCCGCAGATGATTATAAAGTTGTGAGAGCCGTAAAGCGAACGGGTATCCTCGTGATGATTGGGATTATCGTAGTTCCAGCTCACATACTGCCAGCCTCTTTTGTTGATGCCACGTATCTGCTCGCCCAGACCATATACGATATCGTCCTCGGAAAGAGCGTATGTGAACACTCCGTCTTTGACATCAAAATAAGGGAGCTTATCCTCTGATTTTTCTATATCCTTAACAACAGCGTCAGTGAAAAAGGGGTCTCCGTAAACATATTTTTTTATCATTTCAGCACTTCCTTTAAAATTTACGTTGATGTTTTATTCTTCTTATGATATAATACTATAAAACAGCTTTGTAATCTATTGATATTCTACCATTTACTGATACTATCCTACTTTTTCGGAGGCGGCAGCATGAATAATATAAGCTCAAAGGAAAATCGGATACACTCTTCCGATATAAAGCCGTTCAGCTACTACAAATGTTCTATTCCCGATTATTTCAACTGCGTTCCCATGCACTGGCACAGCGAGTTTGAGCTGAGCTTTGTCCGTGAAGGCTCGGCACAGTTTATCTGCGGGGAGGAAAAATTCACATTGCAGGCTGGAGATATAATCATCACCCTGCCGAATGTGCTCCATTCCATTTATCCATGCCCCCACATCACCCAGGTGTATGATACTATCGTATTCAGCAGCGACATTTTCGGCAGCTCCGACTCCGACAGATATGTCACAGAATGTATAAAGCCGCTGATAAACGGAAGTATGCGGATACAGACTCACATTACCCCCGAGCATCATTATTACAGCGAGCTTGAAAAAATAACAGGCAACATTTTTTCCTGCGCTGTGGGCGACACACCATCGCTGGATATGCTGCTGAGAAGTGAGCTTATACGGCTTTTCTGGCTGCTGGAGACTGAGGCGGAAAGCGACCCCGATTACAGCGAATCGGGAAGCGTTATCCGTCCCGCCCTTGAATATATCGCAAAGAATTACAACGATGTTATCACCATAAAGCAGCTTGCCGCCACGGTTCACCTGAGCGAAAGCTATTTTATGAATCGCTTTCATGACCATGTGGGACTGAGCGCAATGGAATACATCTCGCATTTCAGGATAGACAAGGCGTGCAAGGCGCTCCGCAGCAGCGATAAGGACGTTCTGGAGATCGCCTTTGACTGCGGCTTCCGCAACATATCCAACTTCAACAGGCAATTCAGGAGGATAATCGGCTGTTCCCCTACAGAATTCAGGAACAGAATTACGGAATTTCCGTAACAGATTATTTTATAGTCACATCATTTTCCGCTTTGTTACTTCCGTATGTACAGTCGATTTGCTTATGCCGAATTTTTTTGCGGCAGCACGCACCGTTGACCTTGTTTCTATTATGTACTCCCCTAATATTACAGGACGTTCCTTTTGTTCATCGTAGCTTATCATGCTGACAACAGCCCCCATTCAAATTTTGGCGTTATAACATATTTATGCGCTTTTAAGAGGGGTAATGACATTTTATGTTATCTGTGTGTCATTCTCTGTCCAAAAGCTGTACATTGACAAGATGGGACAAAAAAGCTATAATGCCAGTTAGCAAAAACTAATTGATCGTAAAATTGCGGAATGGAGTAAATATGTTTGATAAACGCCTGATGAAAATTTGTCCCGAAAGCAGAAAATATATCATAGGAAACATCGTGCTTCAATGGCTGGAGCTGATGTGCAATGCCCTGATGATATATACTGTTGCTCAAATGATCGAACAGAAATATAAGCTTTTCCACGAGCTGCCCATGAGTGCCTTTGCTGCTCCCCTTGCTGTGATCGCAAGGAAGTGATGGCATGAAAAAGCGCAGCAAAGCAGGTACACTTTTCAGAATGCTGGGGCTTGTAAAGCCGTTGGCAGGATTTATGGTTCTGGCTGTAGTCACAGGCACACCGGGCTTTCTGGCGGTGCAGTTCATACCGGTTCTCGGCGGATATGCCGTGCTGAACGGTCCGGGATATGATACTCCACTGGCGCTGAAAACTATCCGGATACTGCTGGCGGTATTTGCTCTTCTCCGTGCAGTGCTGATACTAATCACCAATAAAACTATAGACAAAAAATCATCGCATAATCCATATACGCAAGATTATGCTCAATTTTTTGTATAGTTTTTAATTGGTGCTTAGTATGAGATATACCGAGCAGAAGACCAATCATTACATAGCTTTCACGCTCCTTGCAATAGTCAGGGACAAAGTGTTCAAATCGCTGAGGAGACTTTGCCCACACCATCTCCCCCATATGTATCGCAATAGTTACCGAGATCGTAATGTGCCTTTTCATCGGCAGCTTTCACCCTTATATGGGTCTGCTGGCGGCAGCGGCATTCCTTTGCGTGGGTGTGGCAGTTCCGCTGATAATATCAAAGGTCAGCGGCAATACAGGCGATGAGATAAGAGGACAGTCGGGCGAGCTGGCGGCTCTGGTGCTTGAAAATATCCGTGGACTGAACGAGACTATCCAGTACGGCAAGGGCAATGAACGCATGGATCTTATGAACAGCAGGACAGACGCTCTTTCACAAAAGCAAAGCGCTCTCAACAAGCTTACGGGAACGAACATCGCCAATTTATATTGATATTTGATGCGGCAGCGCTTATATTGTCGCTCAGCCTTTACAGCAGCGGAGCTGTGGATATCTGCGGAATGCTCATTCCGCTTCTGGCGTTCATGTCCCACCCTATAATGGCAATAAAGCACTTTATCCTCAGCAAAAAATCAAAATAAACATAATAAACAGCTGCGGCTCCCATGTTTGTCGCATGGGAGCCGCAGCTGTTTATTCAGCCGATGTATCATCGAGCTTGACGGAATATTTGTAGATAAGTGCGGAAAGAACAGCGGTTATTACCTCGGTTATCCAGAATGCGTGCCATACGCCGTCAGGTCCTGTCAGTCTGCTGAGGATAAACGCCAGAGGCAGGATTATCACGATATACCTGAGCAGTGAGATAAGCAGTGACGGAACACCTTTGCCAAGCCCTTCAAGTGCTCCCGATGCCGCAACGGACACGCTTGAAATTATAAAGCCTATGGATATGACACGAAGCGCAGTCTCGCCTATCTTTACAGTCTCGGGATTTTCGGTGAAAAGACCAATAAGCTGCGAGGGAACAGCAAGGCATATTACAGTTCCCAGTGCCATTATAACGGCGCACATGGCAAGGACAACATTATAGATCCGCTTCACACGCTTGTATTCCTTTGCGCCGTAGTTGAAGCCGATAACAGGTCTCATTCCCTGAATAACGCCGTTTGCGGGGAGATAAAGGAATGTCTGGAGCTTGTAGTATATGCCCAGAACCAGCACATAGCTCTGCGAATACACCGCAAGGATAGCATTCAGGGCGGAGATGAGCAGCGAGGGCAGCGCAAGATTAAGGGTAGCGGGAATGCCTACGGAGTACATTCTTCCGATAATATGACCGTCGGGCTTTGGCTGCCTCAGGTCTATTTTTACAGGCATCTGTCTGACACGGTAGGTTATGATGTAGATAGCAAGGGTCAGCAGCTGACCTGCTCCTGTGGCAATGGCGGCACCTCTCATGCCAAGCTTCGGGAAAAATCCGATACCGAAAATAAGCATAGGGTCAAGGATAATATTTGCAATACAGCCGCATAGCATACTTGTCATAGTTACCTTCATCATGCCCACGGACTGAAATATCTTTTCAAGGGAAATTCCCAGCATTATAACGGGTGCAAAGGAAAATGCAATGACAGAGTACTGTATTCCCAGCTCTATGACGCTTTCATCGTCAGTAAACATTCGCAGGAAATATGGCATTGCGATAATACTTGCCGCCATAAGCACTATTCCGTGAACGGCTGCGAGGATAAGTCCCTGAGAAGCGGCGGTATCCGCTTTCTTGGTGTCTCCCCCGCCGAGAAATATGGAAATAACGGCATTTATTCCTATGCCAAATCCTATAGCTACCGCATTTATGAAATTCTGTATAGGAAACACCAGCGAAAGGGCTGTCATGGCGTTCTCGCCTATCTTTGCCACAAAAAAGCTGTCGATGATATTATACAGGGAATTTACCAGCATTGATATGACCATGGGCAGCGACATGGACAGTATCAGCGGAAAAACAGGCTTTAGCTTCATAAAGTCGTTGTTCATAAAATACTCCTTATCAATAAACATAAAAAAGCCACACAACTGAATCAAGTTGTGTGGCGAAAAGGTGACATTGTCCGGAAAAATCCACTACAGGTTTTACAAATGATATTTTAGCATATTGCCACCTGTTTGTCAATGAATTTTCTGAAAAGTATGTCTTAAAGAGCGTAATTTCGTGCGATGATGTACGCCATATATGCGCCGTAAAGCACTGCCAGCGTAATGCCCTCCGCACGGGACATTTTCTTTCCCGTGATGTACCATACATAGGACACGATGCTTACACCCACAAGGATAAATCCGTCGATCACAGAATCCTTTGTTACCGATATGGGGGTGATAACGCCTGAAATTCCCAGAATGGCAAGGACATTGAAAATGTTGGAACCTACAACATTTCCCACTGCCATGTCGTTCTCGCCCTTGCGTGCGGCGGTTATGGAAGTCACAAGCTCAGGGAGGCTGGTTCCCACGGCGCAGATAGTAAGACCTACCAGAGTTTCGCTCATGCCTGCTTTCATTGCAATGAGCTTTGCGTGCTCGACCACAAGATTTCCTCCGAGGACAATTCCCGCAACTCCGCCGATAAGGCTCATGGCGCACACGATGGGAGAAAAATCAGCGGGCACAGCCGTATCATCAGCGTTTGACGCTTCCTTTTTGGCAATTCTCACGGACACTATCATATAAGCTGCAAATGCAATAAGAAATACTGCCGCTTCAAGCCTGCTGAGCGTTCCGTCAAGAAGGAACAGCACAAACACCAGCGCTGCCGCAGCAGCAATGGGATAATCACGCTTTGCAACGCTGTCGTTGGTGGCAATGGGCTTGATAGCGGAGCATATTCCAAGGACAACCATTATATTAAAAAGGTTGGAACCGATAACATTGCTGACAGCAAGGGAGTTGGAACCTCCGACAGCTGCGGAGATGCTTACCGCCAGCTCAGGTGCGCTTGTACCCATGGCAACAATCGTAAGACCCACGATAAGCGATGGGATCTTCATTTTTGCCGCCAGAGAGGAGCTTCCGTCAACGAAATAGTCAGCGCCCTTTATAAGCAGGAAAAATCCGCCTATCAGCATTATTATGCTTATGATGACTGACTGGGGCAGCGCAGCAAAATAGCTGAATATTATTGCGACTGCAAGTATTATGGTGTAGATAATGTTCTTTCTGTTCATTTGAAAAGTTCCTTCTTTACATTTGGATTAAGATATTGTCCGTGCCTTTCTGTTTTGCTGCCATACTGAACGGCAAACTTAGGGCAGCTGTGGAGACACCGCAGACAGGCTGTGCATTTATCCTTGACCCATACAGGCTTATTGTTCTTCATGCTTATCGCCTGCACAGGGCATCTTTTTGCGCACAGACCGCAGCCTATACAGCTGTCTTTCACCCTGAAATGCCTAGTCTGCCGCATACTGTTATAGTATTTATCCGTAAAAAATGTGACTGCATTGGGGCATGACAGGCGCATATGATTGCCCGTGACTTTATTTCTGATATCATCTGTAACCTTAGCAAGTTCTTTTTCCGACTGAGCAAGCCGACTTTCTACCTTTTCCTTATCACTTAGATCAAACCACGGAGTCCATGTATCGGTCATTCTGATACTGAACCTTGCATTAAGCGTTATGCCATGCTTTTTTAGTATGCGGTCAGCCTGTGCTCCCACTGCTCCGGGAGTTGTGCCGTAGGTTGCGACAACGAAAGCATATTGTCCGGTATAGTTCTCTATGAAAATATTTTCTAAAAACTCACGGACATTTATGGGAAGCTCCCACGCATATGTGGGGACAACAATGCCGAGCATTTCGTTCTGCATGAGCTGTATTTTTCCGCAGTACTTTTCTATCGAAACTGCCGTATCTCCTATATCGTGTGCGATATGCTCAGCCACGTATCTGCAGTTGCCTGTTGCCGAAAAGTATAGTATCAAAATATCACCGCCGTTTTTATACAAAATATGATATAAACATATTTTACCATAGATAGCTGAAAAAATCAACTGGAATTAAAATATGTTGATTATGCACAACCTGCCCTTGACTTTTCACTTCCAATATGTTAAAATGATTCAAAAGTCCATCATTATATTGCTGTTACAAAGGAGAATGTTACATGGATAACAAGTACAAGGGAACCAAGACCGAGCTTAATCTTCAGGCAGCATTTGCAGGTGAATCGCAGGCAAGGAACAAATACACATATTTTGCTTCAAAGGCTAAGAAAGAGGGCTTTGAGCAGATAGCTGCCCTTTTCCTCAAGACTGCTGACAATGAAAAGGAACACGCAAAGATGTGGTTCAAGGAGCTTAACGGCATCGGAAACACTGCCGAAAATCTCAGCGCTGCCGCTGACGGCGAGAACTGCGAGTGGACAGATATGTACGAGGAGTTTGCCAAGACCGCCGAGGAAGAGGGCTTTACAGAGCTTGCCGCAAAGTTCAGAGCTGTAGGCGCTATTGAAAAGCATCACGAGGAGCGCTACCGTGCACTGCTTAAAAATGTGGAGACTTCCCAGGTATTTGAAAAGAGCACTGTCAAGGTATGGGAATGCCGCAACTGCGGTCACATCGTTGTTGGAACCAAGGCTCCCGATGTATGTCCCGTATGCAATCACCCTCAGAGCTATTTTGAGATAAGCGAAGAAAACTATTGATAAATACATACATGCACAAAAAACACGGATACTGCCGCAAATAACAGTATCCGTGTTTTTTTATTTGTTTATCCGATAAAGCATACAAGGTCTGCCGCCTGTTTCATAGTTCATATTGCCCGAGATAGTGCCTTTTTCAAGAAGAAAATTTAAATATCTGCGGACCGTAACTCGTGAAAGCCCCACCTTGTCTGCGATCTCCTCGCCTGTGAAATCCGTATCGGGATTTCGTTCAAGAAAGTTGTGCACCGTTTCAAGGGTCTGATCCTGTATTCCCTTAGGAAGCTGCTCAATGGTCTTTGAGGAACCGCTGTTAAGCATGGCATCAATATGCTGCTGGCTGAACTGCTCCAGATCGTGGAATGCGTCCTGTCTGCTGAGGAATTTTTCCAATGCCTGCTGAAATCTTGCACTTGAAAAGGGCTTGATAAGGTAATCTACAACACCAAGCCTTACCGCTTCCTCAATGGCTGCGCTGTCGTTGGCGGCTGTTACCATTATTACCGCCAGCGGAAGATTTTTCTCCCTTATCCTGCGCAGCACTTCAATGCCCGTGGTCTTTGGCATATACACATCAAGAATAACAAGCTGAACATTGTTTGCCGTCAGGTAAGCCAGCGCCGCATCACCGTCACGGCACACGGAGGCTACATGAAAATGCTTGTTTTCGGTCACATACTGCTTGTTTATCATGGCGACCATAGGGTCATCTTCAACTATCACGACCTCATACATTGCTGCCGCCTCCTTCATCTGTAAGTGTTACGGTAAAGGACGTGCCAACGCCCTCCTCCGACTCAACGGAAATGGTTCCGTTATGCTTTTCGATAAGCTGCTTTATAAGGTGAAGCCCGGTTCCCCTGCCGTCACCCTTGGTGGAAAAGCCGTTTTCAAAAATCTTTTCTCTGTTCTCTTCCGATATGCCGTTGCCCGTATCATCAACAGTGATTATCATTGCATGGGGCTTTGTGAAGATGCCAACGGTAAGCTCCTTGGGAAGCTCATTTTTCTCGTTGAGCGAATCCATGGCGTTTTCCGTAAGATTGCCGATAATGGTTATCAGGTCGCCCGACGGCAGAGAGATATCATTGCGTGAAAGCCTGCTGCCGCCCTCCAGCGTGAACTTGATATTAAGCTCTGCTGCTCTGGAATACTTGCCGATAAGCAGCGCTGCCACTGACGGGTCATCAATATTTTTCATTATACTATGTATGACAGTCTGCTGGATAGAGGTTATATTGGTTATGTACTCGCAGGCTTCGTTTGTGCGCCCCATCTGGATAAGCCCCAGGATAACATGGAGCTTATTTGTGAAGTCATGGTTGTTTGCCCTCATTGATTCCACAAGGTATTTAACGCCCGAAAGATCCTCCATAAGCTTTGTGAACTCGGTTCGGTCACGGAGAATGCAAAGTCCGCCTGAGGTGCTGTCACCCTCTGTTATGGGCACATAGTCGGCTATGATATCCGAGCCGCTGTCGGAATGAACAGAAAAGCCCGATATCTTTTCGCCTGAGGACATTATAGTTCCCGTCATCATTTCGGGTATTGCCCGGGAAATATTCAGCTTATCGTCGCTGTCGCCAATGCCGAGCATTTTCTTTGCGGCGCAGTTTATGTAAACCACAGAACCGTCCCTTTCAAAGGCGAGAAGTCCCTCTTCCAGTGATTCAAGCACATTGTCACGCACGGTGAACATAGCGCTGAAAATATCAGGCTCATAGCCCTTGAGGATACGCTTTATCCTGTCGGAAAGCTGTCTTGACAACGCTATAGCCAGTGTGATGACCGCAGCCGCACACACTGTATGAAGGATTATTATGCTTATTACTGTTTTTCTGATATTCTGGGTCAGCATTACCGCAAGGACAAATCCCACATAATTTCCGCTGTCGTCATAAATCGCAGCATATGCACGCCTCTGTGCGCCCGAGGGACCTGTATCGGAGGTGACATAGAAAATGTCGCTGTCGGTAAAATCGGGTATCGTGCCGTCATAAACAGTGCCGATAAGCTCATGATTTGTGTGGTAGATACGCCTGTTATCCGAGCTTATGACAGAAATGACATCAATATTTGTAAGGGAGCTTTTAAGCGAGTCGAGGTAGCTTTCGGTCATATTGCCGTCAATGCTGCCGTCGGTAAGCTTCTCACGGATTATCTGTGACTGAGCCACCGCCTGGGCGATATTTTCAAGGTTCTGGTCAAGCCTTGTTCTGTCCGTATATATGCTTACTATTATGCTGATTATTGTAATAAGTACAGTCATCACCGATACAAGTATGAGCAGTGTATCGAGTATCTGCCGCTGTATGGTGCCTGTCCGGGCGCTGCGGCGCTGTCTGCTGTTCATTCATATGACCGCCTTTCAGGTGTATTGTAAATATTATAACACATAAAAACACTTTTGAAAAGAGAATATGCGGATAAAAAGGACTTTTGAAAGTAATGTAAATAAGGTATTTTGCCGAATAATGGCTATATTCCGTGATTTGTGACAATTTTACTTTTTTAAGTAATTTCAGCCGAGGATAAGGAAAATGCGTTGATAACTTACCGATCATTGATTTTTATTCCCATTGGAGTTAGAATAGAGACAACAAAGAAACCAATACCGAAAGGAAAGAAAAGAAATGAATACTTTTGCAAGCTTAATGGAAATGATGATGGTCGTATGCTTCGGAATCTCATGGCCCCTTAACATTATCAAGGCATGGAGATCCCGTTCAGCTAAGGGAATAAGCCTTCCCTTCTACTTCTTCATCTGGATCGGATATGTTTTCGCATTCGTCGGCAAGTTTGTTCTTATCGCAGCAAACGCTCCCCAGCCCTGGTACGAAACAGTTCACTGGTATGTAATGTTCTTCTACGTACTTAATATCGCAATGGTAACTACAGGCATCGGCATCTACTTCAGAAACAAGCACCTGGATAAGAAGACCGTTGGCGTAAATAAGCTTGCGGCTGTAACCGAATAAATCTTAACTACAAAATAATCATAGGAGGATACTATTATGGAAAACGCTGTTGGAAAAAGCCTTATGGCACCCCTTGGAACAGGCAGAATTTCTTTTATAAACAGAAAAGCTGAGGCAGCTGAAAAGACAGCTTATATCGCAAAGGTTTACGAAAGAGAAGCTGAAGAATACATGAAGCTCAATGAGCTTGCCGTAAGCAACGGCGTTGTCATGATGGGCTCCACCTTTGCAAAGGATATCCCCGTAGGTGAGCTGAGACAGGCATTTGAGCTTGACTTCAACATCTACAACCGCAGCTTTACCGATCTTTCCGTATTTGATGCAGAACCTGTTCTCATCAACTGCGTTGAGACACTTGCTCCTTCCAAGATCGTTCTCCAGCTTGGTGAGACTGACCTTGAAAGAGGCTTCAAAACAATTCCCGAGATCATTGCAGAATACACAAATGTTGTAAAGACTCTCAAGAAGAGAAATCGTTTCACAGACATCGTTATCGTTTCCGTATGCGAGACAGGCAACGGCACTCAGCCCGCTGAGTTCAACGCACAGCTGGAAAAGATGGCTAAGAAGCTTGGCTGCAAATATGCAGATATCACCTCCGCTTCTGCTGACCGTATGCCCTGCGTAAAGGCGTTCAGCCTGCTCAAGAGATTTATGCGCAGCCAGCTCACATTTACCGATGCAATGACAATGGTAAATTATTAAGCAACTTTCCCAAACCAATTCCAACTTCCTTCATATATAAAAGCCCTCAGAAAAGAAAGCAGGTTCTGAGGGCTTTTTATTGCTTTTTTACGGCAGTTATGCTATAATATCAGTAATTCGGACGTGTAAGGAGCGCTTTTATGAAAAAATCTGTGTTTTATCACCACATGGCAGAGGCTGCCTCTCAGAAAGGCATGGCAATACAGGATATTATCAGGCAGGTACATTCCCTCGGTATCGGCTGGGCAGAGGTTGATCTTGCCGACCTTAAAAGGGATAATTCTATTGCGGATATGCTGAAAAATGAGGGCATGGGAATATCATCTATCTACGGATTTTATGATTTTTGTAGCTCACAGAATGGCTCCGCAGGCTTTGAGCACGTTCAGCTTGCAAAAAAGCTCGGCTGTGAAAAAGTAATGATAATTCCGGGCTTTTACGCCTCCGATGACAAGGCACAGAGTGAGAATGAGCGAGAGAAAATGCTTGCCGCTATGAAGCAAATGTGCGAATATGCGCAGTCAGAGGGTATAATTCCCACTATCGAGGATTTTGACGACTGCAAAAGCCCTATTGCAACGGCGGAGCAGATGATGTGGTTTGCAGAACGCATACCTCAGCTGATGATAACCTTTGACACAGGCAATTTTATGTACAGCGGTCAGTCTGAGCTTGATGCCTTTGAACTGCTGAAAGACAGGATAGTCCACGTTCACTGCAAAGACCGTTCACTTATTGAAAAGCCCCAATGCGAAATGAAAATGACCGTTGACGGCAAGGCAATGTATCCTGCTCCCGTGGGCAGCGGCTGCATAAAAATGAAAGAGATAATAGCCTCTCTTGAAGCACGGGGATATGACGGCATTTACACCATTGAGCACTTTGGTGCGGAAGACCAGCTTATGTACATTAAACGATCGGTAGAATTTTTAGATGGAGTGATCTGATGACAAAAAAGGAAAAGGCAGTGGCAATAGTTTTATCCGCTGTGGCAGCTGTTATAGTGCTGACATTGCTGTATGATATGATTTTTCCCAAACTTTATGTCAGGGCAAAATATCCCGATATGACCGTTACAGCTATCGAAAAGGAAAAAGGCTCATGGTCATTTTTCGGCATAAGCGACCCCGAAATGCGTTACCTTTATTACAAAATGTATGACCCCAAAAATGATCTCAGCTTTACGCAGCAGTTCAGCTACAGCATATTTTTGCCCGTTTATTCCGCAAGCGCTGACCAATACGAAGAAACGCTAAGGAAGCATAATATCAGCATAATGGCAGAAGAGGGCTTCAGAGAAATCGCAGATGAATTCTGCTCTGATTACATTTTTATGGATAATCCCTTTAACGGCGAGGATCACACAGGCTATCTGCTTTTTATAAACGAGCGTGACCCAAAGCTCATAAAGGCGCTGGCTGACAGCCTTGACGGATATGTGGAAGATTTTTTCAGAAAGAAGCAATACGATTACATCACTTACAGCATATACATCTGCACGGATGATGAGACTTATGAAAAGCTGAAAGCTGCGTCAACTAAGGGCGATTTTTCCGCAGGCTATATTGGTCAGGCGCATTTTACCGATATTATCCCCCAAATGCTTGACTGCAAAGCTACTCGCATAACTGCCGCCAATGACGGCTTTTCGGAGCGAATATTTACCGATATGGGGGATAAATCGGACGACGAATATCAACCACCCGAAAGCTTTGACACGGTGATGTTCTGGTACGACAGCGAGCCGAATGCGGCTTACAGCGGTCATTTTTACCTTTTCGGACTTGATTTTAACGGAGGAAATAACTGATGATAAGAGTTACAGTATGGAACGAATATGTTCACGAACGTGAATATGAGGGCATTGCAAAGGTATATCCCAAGGGAATACACGGCTGCATTGCGGATTTTCTCGGTGTGGAGGATGATATCACTGTCACCTGCGCCACCCTTGATATGGAAAATCAGGGAATAAGCGAGGAGCTGCTGAAAAATACCGACGTGCTTATCTGGTGGAGCCACGCCCGTCAGGAGGACATCACAGATGAAAATGTAAAGCTTATACAGAATAATGTGCTTCAGGGCATGGGCTTTATAGGTCTGCACTCCGCCCATTTCAGCAAGCCGATGAAGGCTCTGCTCGGCACCAGCATGACCCTTAAATGGAGAAATGACGACAGCGAAAAGCTGTGGTGCACTGCTCCCTATCACCCTATTGCTCAGGGCATTGACAGCTGCATAGATATCCCCACAGAAGAGATGTACGGCGAGTTTTTCGATATTCCGAAGCCCGATGATGTGGTCTTTACAGGCTGGTTCAAGGGCGGAGAGGTGTTCCGCAGCGGCTGCACCTTTACCCGTGGCATAGGCAAGATATTTTATTTCCAGCCGGGACATGAGGAATATCCCATATACCATATGCCGCAGATACAAAGGATCATCACCAATGCGGTAAGGTGGGCTGCTCCCACGTCAAGGCTCGGTGAACCGCCTCAGTGCGTAAATCAGCTGCTGTGATAATATATAAGAACCCGTCTTCACAAGCATATGCGCACGTCTTTTCGGCAAATTTTGCCGCAGACTGCGTTAAAAATCCTTGCCGGGCGAAAGCCCGCCTGCGGATTTTTGCCTACTCTGCAACAAAATTATGCTCGAAAATCCGCACACATTTCTTATGAAGACAGGTTCTAATTCAATATATATAATTCAAAAGGCTTCCGATATCATTTCCGGAAGCCTTTTTGTTATAGTCTTTGTCCGCTGCGAAACTGTTTGGGAGTCAGTCCCGACTTCTGCTTGAATGTTTTTATAAGGTGGCTGCAATCGGAAAAGCCTGTTTCCTGACTTATATAGGTGAGGTCAAAATCGGTAAAGAGCAGAAATTCTCTTGCCTTGATGTATCGCAGCTCCTCCATATATTCCTTGCAGGTCTTGCCGTATATCCGCAGGAATTTCTTGGCAAAATTGGAATAGCTCATACGGCACATATCCGAAATGTCAGTGACCTTTATGCCCTTGCCAAGATTTTCTTCAATATACTCGGTTATGTTGTAGATATCGTAAACGCCGTCGTCCGCAAAGACTTCGCTGTCGATAGTAAATTTGCTTTCCTGCCACAGCCTCAGCACGCCCACCAACAGACAGGATATATCCGAGCGGATAATATCGTTATAGCCGTAACGCCGCACCTGCATTTCTTTTATGCAGTTTTCAAATATGCGTGATGCTTCTATTGCTTCGGTCTGGGCATTGTCAAAATATATGCTCATTCCACGCTGCTCCGCAAAACTGAAAATGCTCCTGAACTTGGGGGCGTAGTCAGCGGTCATATTTATACAATTTATATCAAGCTTGATAACGCCGTATCTCAGATCATCGGGCGAGTCGGAGGATATGGAATGAACGGCTTTGGGGTGAAAAAGTGCCATGTCTCCCCTGCCTGCCGATATGACCGTACTGCCTGAACGCACCTCAGCATGGCCCTCAAATATGTAGATTATCTCCATAAAATAATGCCAGTGGGGCTTTATGGGGAAGCTGCATCTTGAACCGTAATCCATAAAGCATTCTATCGGCGAATTAAGACTGTCGCTTTTTTCATAAAGAGTATTCATGTCATTTCCCCCTGTGATAGATTTTTACAACTTTAAGATGTATATATTATATCATTTCCAAAATTAAAATGCTATACTTTGTAATAAATTTTTTTGAAAGCTTTACGCTTTGGAAAAGAGGTATTTATGAAAAAGGCAGCTATTTTTACAGATCTTATAGGATATGAAACTATCGGCAGGAAAACTGCTGTTTTAACATCTCAAGCACAGGATTTTACACTTAACGATATAAACGGAAACAGCGTGTTTGCAGGAAAAGTGACACATTTCGGCGTGGATAAGCTTTCGGGCGATGATGTTTATATCGCTGATTTCTCTGGCTTTGAGGACGAGGGCGAATATTACATCACTGCCGACAAAGGTGCTGTTTCCGAGCGCTTTTTCATCGGCAAAAGCGTTCACAGCAAGGTGCTGGATGACATGACTAAGGCATTTTATTATCTTCGCTGCGGCTGCGGACTTGACGAAAAGCATGCAGGAAAGTTCTCTCACGGCAGATGTCACACTGAACCTGCCATGCTCTGGGAAGATCACTCCGTTTCGCTTGACGTAAGCGGCGGCTGGCACGATGCGGGAGATTACGGCAGATATGTTACCGCAGGAGCCTGCGCACTGGCTCACCTGCTTTATGCTTATGAAATGTTTCCACGGACATTTGACAGGCAGAACATCAACATTCCCGAAAGCGGCGGAGTTTTGCCCGATATTCTTGCGGAATGCAAGGTCGAGCTTGACTGGCTGCTCAAAATGCAGAGGGCGGACGGCGCTGTTTACCATAAGGCGACAACGGCACATCACGCAGCCTTCATCATGCCCGAGGAAGATACTGCACAGATGTATGTGCTCCCCATTTCTTCCATGGCAACCGCCGATCATGCAGCAGTTTGCGCTCTGGCGGCAAGAATTTATAAGAAATTTGAAGAAGAATATTCCGCAAAGCTGCTTTCCGCTGCCGAAAAGTCAGCGCAGTGGCTTATAAACAATCCCGATTTTTACTTTGATAATCCCAAGGAATGCAAAACAGGCACATACGGCGAGGACTCGGACAAAGATAACCGTTTCTGGGCGTGGTCGGAGCTTTTTACCGCTACAGGCAATGAAAAATATCATGACCTTATGAAAACGGCGCTGAAGGACAGCTTCCCCATTACAGCTCTGGGCTATGGCTCTGTCGGCGGTCTGGGTGCGCTGGGGTATTTGCTTTACAGCGGCAGCAAAGACGCTGCATTGTCCGACACATTCAAAAAAGCCTTTTCCGATGAAGCCCACCGCCTGAAAACTATTGCGGACAGCTGCGGATACGGTGCTGCCATGGACGAAAAAAGCTACTGCTGGGGCAGCAGCATGAACCTGATGAAGTATGCAATGATATTTGCCATTTCCGACAAGATTTGCGGCGAAAGAAAGTTTTACAACTATGCGGCACAGCAGCTCCATGTTCTTTTGGGGCTTAATGCGCTGGGCTTTTCATACGTATCGGGTGAGGGTGAAAACAGCATGAAAAATCCCCATATGCGCCCCACCGCTGCGGACGGCATTGACGAGTGTATCCCCGGACTTGTAAGCGGCGGGCCTAACAGATATCCATCTGATGAAGCTGCTCGAAAGCTTATCAAAAAGGGCACTCCGCCAATGAAGTGCTATGCCGACGATGTGGGAGCGTATTCTCTCAACGAGATAACCATCTACTGGAACTCCCCTGCTGTTTTCACGGCGGCATATATCATTGACAGTGAAGAATAAAAATATAAAAGCTCTGCGATACATAGCGAACGCAGAGCTTTTTTCATAAGTATAATTCTTTTCGTCTAATACTAAGCACCAATTAAAAACTACACAAAAAATTGAGCATAATCTTGCGTATATGGATTATGCGATGATTTTTTGTCTATAGTTTTATTGGTGATTAGTATAAGTGATGTACATGGCTTTTCAGCCCTTATTTCGGAGGCCGATGACATATCTATATCCGCACAAAGCAGCTGCTCGGAATCATCGGCATGAGCTGTGATATTTCCCAACGAGTCAATAACCACAGAACCGCCGCAGAAATCCATGCCGTCCACAGCAGCAAAGACTATCTTTACGCCGCTGTCGAGAACTTCCTTCTGAACCTTAAACTCCATTATTTTTGCTGTTCCTGCCTCTGATAGTGTGCAGCGGATCCTTTATGAGAAGATATATGACCCAGACTGTCAGCGCCAGAGCTGTTACCGAAAGCCCGAGGAAACCATCGTTCAGCATATCCTGAGCGGAGGGAACGAAAAATTCCACACCCGCTTCAAGATACTCAACAACAGCATCTACCAGCCACATAAGGGACGCTCCCCAGAACATATACATAAGCAGACTTATCTTCATATTTCTTGCCTTTTCCGATACGTACCAGACAAGTGTTGATATGACCGCCGCAAATACGGTTATAAGCAGGGTCATGCGCCTGCCCCCGATCTTGCGGTATCGGCGTCTCTGCTCTTTGATTTTGCCGAAATAAGCACATACACTGCCCATACAGCAGTTACAAGCACAGCCATTGCCGTTCCGGAAACTGCCATCTCGTGGAGCATTTCCGCTGTCTGTGCAGGGTCGGAAGCGGCTGTAAGGAACGGGAACGAGGGTATTATCTCGCCGTGCCATACGTGCTCGAAAGCGAGCAGACCAGAGCCGCCCCAGAGCAGACCGTTCAGCACACTGAGCTTTTCGGAAAATCTTGATGTCTTTTCCGTGCCGCTATTATCTTCATTCTTTTTTACTATTTTCTGTACAGCGGTGGTAACTATTGCCTCCGCTGCGGGAACTATAAAGCAAGCCATATTTATAACCTTTTCCTTTTATATTTTTATTTATCCCAGCCAAGAGCCTTTCTCTTTGCCTTCATGTCGGCAACTATCTTTTCGCCCAGCTTTACAGGATCGGTATCAACGTTCATTGTAGAGCCGAGAGTTTCAAGTGTGCCGTATTTAAGAAACTCTATTACGTTCTTTGAGCCGTATATCTGAGCCTCAACACAGTGATAGGAACTGATACCGTTAAGACGGAAGCCCAAAGCTGCATCGATGCCTTTTTCATTGCCCCACTCAGGTGAGCTGAATGCAAAGGGAAGCTCGTACATCTTATGACCGAGAGCACCTGCAATTCCTGCGAATATTCCGCTGGATCTTGTGTTGTCGATACATTCGCCGACGTGCCATACAGGAGGAAGATCAGGCTCCAGGAACTCACGAAGGGACTCCCCTGCCTTTTCCTTGCCTGAGATCGCACAGTAGCCAAGCTTCATAAGCGGGAAGGAAGCACAGCCGTTTGAAAGGATAAGAACGTTGTTTTTCAGCAGAACATCTGCCACGTCAACAATACACTTCTCGTAAAGCACCTTGGGGTTATTGCAGCCGACCATGTTTACGATACCGAGTATCCTGCCGTCTCTTAAAGCGTCTGCAAGGGGCTTCATACTGCCGAAGCGCTTACAGATATATTCTACAGAGAAGCCGACTTCTGCCTCTACCTCATAGGGCGGGATATAAACGGGAATGCCCTTTCTCTGCTCGAAGCTTTCTATTGCACGGCGGACTATCTTTTCAGCCAGCGTCTTTGTTTCGTCAATGTTGGAGTGGTGATGATCGTACTCATATCGCTCCGCACCGGGAAGTCTTGCGGATTCGCTGGTGGTGACAACTGTGGTCTTGAAGCAGTGAGCAACCTCCATGATAGAGGGGAAAACGTCCTGAACATCTGCAACCCACAGGTCAAGTGCACCTGTGCCAAGTACCAGCTCGGCAGATACGGCGTTTGAAAGAGGTATTACGCCTGCATAGCGGTACATTGCGGAAAGACCCGAGCAGCAGATGCCGTAAAATCTTATGCCCTTTGCACCCTTGGACTTTGCAAGCTCGATAAGATCCTCACGCTTGCCCGCCTCAACTATCTGGCTTACCAGCAGAGGAAGATGACCGTGAACGGCAATATTTACATAGCCCTTTTCAAGAGCGCCGATATTTACCTTTGAGGTAACACGGTCGCCTACGCCGAAAAGGCTGTCGGTTGCGATGGAAGCGCCTACTACGCCTGAGAACGTGAAAGCAAGTCCGCAGCGCAGGAACTGCTGCATTACCGATCTCCAGTCGCCGTCAGTGGCGCAGCCGGATTTATGATATGCTTCAAACACCTCGTGATATGCGCTGACAGGGAGGATATCAAGATCCTTCCATACCTGCTGTCTTTCGGGAGCAGCGCAGGCGGAAATGGTCTTGTATTCATCGGGAACAGTTCTTGAAAGGTCTTCAAGAAGAGCGTCAGCCAGGTCTCTTGCAACGTTTTTCAGCTGACGGTTCTTCTGCTTGATACCGAAAGCCTCGGCAGTCGAACGTATCTTCTGCTCGCCCAGGATAGGCACATCAAGCTTGCCCTCAGCAGCCCATTTAAGAGCCAGCATTACTTCTCTTGCGTGCATACCGTGCTGTGCAGCACCTGCGGCAGCTGAACGGAGCAGATTTCTTGCAACGATAAGGTCAGCGTCAGCACCGCAGACACCCTTGGGAGACTTTGCAGTAACACGGCAGGGACCCATATTGCATATCTTACAGCAAATTCCCGCCAGTCCGAAATTACACTGGGGCTTCTGCTGGTCAAATCTGTCAAAGCAGGTATCTATTCCCAGCTGATCCATTCTGAGCAGCATTTCACGCACTGCGGGGTCGGGGGTCTGGTCAATAACGTCCTGCTTGGAGGGATATGTTTTGCGGTATCTGGAAACTGCGTTCATATAGTCCCTGATAAATGCCTGAGGATCGTCCTCTTCTCCCTCGCCGTGGCTTGCCTTAAGGATTACGGTAGGGATACCGTTTTCGTCAAAGCCGATTATATTTCTGTGGGAATGTATATGTGCTGGACCGTGGTCATGGTCATGATGATGCTCATGCTGGTGGTCATGATGCTCATGTTCCTGACATCGCTCGTGTTCATGATCGTGTGTATGTGTATGCTCGCTCATTATATATCCTCCTGAATTTGGTATTAAATGTAGTACTCAATATAGGTATCAGCCTTCATATTGAACAGCTCGAATATCTTGTCACGTACATAGAAGAAATCCTCGGCAGTTCTGTCACGGTGTGAGCCCAGAGGGACCTTGACAACGCTTTTTATTCTTCCGGGATTTGCCATCATGACAACAATTCTGTCTGCCAGAAAAACGGCTTCCTCAATATCGTGAGTAACAAATATGATAGTTTTCTTTTCTTCTCTGGATATCCTGAGGATATCCTCCTGGAGCTTCATTCTTGTGATAGCGTCCAGAGCTCCGAAGGGTTCGTCCATGAAAATTATATCGGGGTCAACTGCCAGACCTCTTGCAATGGCAACTCTCTGCTGCTGACCGCCCGAAAGCTGACGGGGGTGACGCTCCTCGAAGCCTTTGAGACCAACAAGGTCGATATACTTGCGTGCGATATCTGCACGCTCTTCCTTGGGTATCTTCTTGGATTCAAGACCAAGCTCCACATTTTTGAGAACATTTCTCCATGGGAGCAGTCCGTAATTCTGGAAAATGGTGATATTGTTGATGGACGGCTCTGTAACTTCCTTGCCGTCGATCTTAACGCTGCCGCTGTTTACCCTGTCAAAGCCGGCAAGGGCATTGAGAAGTGTGCTTTTACCGCAGCCTGAGGGTCCCAGCAGGCAGATGAACTCACCCTTTTCGATATCAAGGGAAACATGGTCAAGAGCCACAAATTCTTTTCCGTCCTGAACGAACCTTTTGCAGGCGTCCTTTACTTCAATATACATCAGTGAACGCCTCCCCATGATTTAAGTATCTGCTTCTCGATGAGCTTAAGAAGTCCGTCGAGAAGTATTCCTATAACGCCGATAACGAATATGGTCGCAAGCAGGATATCCGCACGGATATTGTTTCTTGCGTCGATTATCTGGTAGCCGAGACCCGACTGAGCGCCGACCATCTCACCTGCTACCAGGAATATCCATGCAGTTCCCAGAGCAAGGTGGATACCGTTTGCTATCTGGGGAAATGCTGCGGGAAGTATTACCTTCCAGGTAAGCTCGGGCTGCTTTATGCCGAAGTTCTTTGCGACTTTAAGATAGATAGGGTCAATGTTTGCCACAACCCCAACAGTTGAAAGCAGAACAGGAAAAAATGCCGCAATAAAAATGATAACGACAGCAGGCATATCACCGATACCGAAAAGAAGCACTATAAAAGGCATCCATGCTGTGGGAGAAATGGGTCTGAGAAGCTGAACGGCAGGATTTATGTACCGGAACACCTTTGGAAGCCTGCCAAGGATAAGTCCCAGCACCACTGCCACCGCTACAGAGCTTATATATCCCGCAGCAAAGCGGAACATACTTGTTTTGATATTCTCAAACAGCTTGCCGTTCTGTATCATCTCGATAAGAGCGTCAAGCGCCATTTTCGGCGAGGGGAAAAGTGCCGCATCAAAGCTGCTTACCATAAAAAGCAGCTGCCATATCAGAATAAGAATGGCTACGGATATGATTACATTTTTTACTGAAAGCAATTTTTTCATGTTATCACGCCTTATCAGAAATCAGTCTTAACAAAATCGGAATATGCGGGAGGATCATCGGACAGACCGTATTCCTTTACCCTTTCTACAAGCTGGCCATAGGTCTCTTCGGTTATATCAAGGTCGTTGTAGGATATCCACTGAAGAGAGATGTCAAGAACATCATCAGTCTGACTGAGATATTTCTTTGCAACTTCCTTTGCTTTTTCCTTGTCAAGATTGTTGCCCGCTGCCTTGTAGCTCTGAACGAATTCCTTAGCCTGCTCGGGACGCTCCTCAATAAATTTATCGGTGAGGACAAGTCCGCAGCAGAGAGAATCGGGCCACAGCTCTTCTGAGCTGTAAAGCACCTTTCCTGCGCCAAGTGATACGCCCATTGCTCCGAAAGGCTCCGCAACGCAGTAGCCGTCTATCTGACCGCTGGCAAGTGCGGAAGGCATTTCTGTGGGTGCAAGCTCGGTAACATTTACATCGTCAACGGTAAGACCTGCTGTCGCAAGTGTTTCATTGAGCAGAATATTGTGGGAGGACTGCCTGTGAGGGATAGCAAAGGTCTTTCCCTTAAGGTCGGCTGCGGTGTTGATATCGTTTGAAACGATGACCACGTTGCCGTCACGGTGACCAAGTGCCACTGCCTTTAAGCCTATGCCCTCCTGCTTTGATTTCATCGCAAGCTCGATAAGAACAGATGCTCCGTCAACTCTTCCAGTGTTAAGAGCGTCCAGAAGCTCTGGCCATGAGCCGTATTTTACCAGCTCTACCTTGATGCCGTCACCTGTCTCCAGCTCATCGGCCTCTTCAAGAGCGGCCAGTGAATGGGTTATAGGCAGGTATGCTATTTTTACGACATTTTCATCATTGCTGTCGGCCTTGCTTCCGCAGGCTGTGGCAGCAAGTGCCAGTGCAAGTGATAATGTCAATGCGGTTATTTTACGGTTCATAACTCTCATCCTTTCCATCAGCAAATATAGAATTACTGTTTAAAAATCTTAATTGCGAGTAATCATATAAATTTACTATGTTTTAGATTATACATCTCTTATCCTACAATGTCAATAGGAATTGAGAAGTTTGAGTAAAAACCGTGTTTATGTATAAATCATATACATAAAACCGCCGCATACATTGTGCATTATCAATAGCAAAATTTACCAAAAACCTCATCGGAATGATCAGACCTGCTGTTTTACCCCTGCATTCTGCTTATATTCGGTGCCCCATCTTGCCATAGCGTCAAGTATTGGCGACATACTTCTGCCAAGCTCCGTAAGGGTGTATTCCACTCTTGGCGGGACTTCGGGGAATACCTCACGGGAAAGCAGTCTGTTTTCCTCCATATCCTTGAGATTTGACGTAAGCACCTTCTGAGAAATTCCGCTGACTGATGTTTTCAGCTCGCCGAAACGCTTTGTGCCACTCATAAGGTCACGGAGGATAAGCACCTTCCATTTATCGCCAATGAGCATAAGAGTAGTTTCCACAGGGCAGGCGGGAAGCTCAGAGCTGTTTATCATTATAACACCACCTTTCACAGTATCAAATCAGCTGTTAGTTTCTGCAGGATACATTTTAGCACACAGCCGCAAAACTGTCAAGCAAAGCATCTTCATAAAATGTTTACATTTGTTTTTGATACACTCCGACGGCGCAGCTGCGCATTAGTTACCCTGCGGAAACTATGGCACAAAAAAGTGCCTTCTTTACAAGCGCAGACATATGTGTTATCATAAAATCACAGAAAGAGATCAGGCGCCCGAATCTCCCGAAAGAATAATACTAATCACCAATAAAACTATAGACAAAAAATCATCGCATAATCCATATACGCAAGATTATGCTCAATTTTTTGTATAGTTTTTAATTGGTGCTTAGTATAAATCAACCGAATATTTTTCAGGAGGTACATACCATGAATAAGAACACATTTACAGCAGTCAAGCTCGCCAAGGGTGAAATGAACGTTTACGACTTCGGCACAGTAAAGCTCCACGCTTACAAGACCAACGATTTCATTGACAACGAGGTTTTCATCGTAGAAAAGAACGGCAAGGCTGTTATTATTGAGTCCCCTTGCTTCTTTAACAACATAAGCGAGCTGGAGGAATATCTCAAGGGCACAGAAGTGTGCGGAATGCTCATTGCATACCACGGTGCAGGCGCATCGTTCCTGCCCGGTGTTCCAAGATATGCCACCAAAAACGCTGTGGAATATTCCGAAAACGGCGGAGGAAAGGCACTTATCAATAATTTTACCGCTGCATTCGGTCAGGCTTTTGATAATAGCGTTCATCAGATAACAGACATCATCGAAGAAGGCAAAGTAACTATCGGCGGCATTGACTTTATAATCAAGCAGACCGATGAAGCCTTTGATGTGGAGATCCCCGAAATAAACGCTGTTTACACCCACATGATGGGTCATGACTGCCACTCTATCGTTGCTGGCACAGGTCACGCAGATGCAATAATCGCTCAGCTGAAAGGCTACATCGCAAAGAAGTATGACCTTATACTTACCTCTCACTACACTCCCGAGGATCTCAAGGACGCTCAGACAAAGATAGATTATCTTGAAGAGCTTAAGACCATTGCCGCAGGCAGTGCAGATGCTGAGGCCTTCAAGGCAGAGGTCACAAAGAAATATCCCAACTACAGCGGCGGAAATTATCTTGACATGACAACAGGATTTTTCTTCGCATAAAATAAACCCGCTCATGAGCTGCCGTATTTTTGCGGCAGCTTTTGGCGGCTGTAAACAGGAGGAGCATACATATGACGGCAAAGGACTATTTCAGGTTTATTGTGGAGGAAATACATTCCACAGTGGCGGCAACCGTTGACGAAAACGGTCTGCCCGTCACCTGCGTTATAGATATGATGGACTATGACGAGGGCGGACTGTATTTTCTGACAGCCAAGGGCAAGAATTTCTGCAAGCGGCTCAGGGACAGGCAGTACATCTCCGTTTCAGGCATGAAAGGCAGCGATACAATGAGCTGCACGGCGGTAACGGTCAGCGGAAAGGTCACGGAGATAGGCCCCGAAAGGCTGCCGATCCTGCTTGAAAGAAATCCTTATATGTATGAGATATATCCAACGGAAGAAAGCCGCCGTGCCCTTACCGTATTCAAGATATGCGAGGGCAGAGGTGAATGGTTTGATTTGTCGAAAAAGCCTATCGAACGGGCAAGCTTCATCTTTGGAAATGCTGAGGAAACCAAGCAGGGATATTTTATCGGAAGCGGCTGCACAGGCTGCGGAAAATGCCTTGCTGTCTGTCCCCAGAAATGTATTTCCATAAAAGGCGGACAGGCTGAGATACACGCCGAAAACTGCCTGCACTGCGGAAACTGCATGGAAGTATGCCCCTCAGGTTCGGTAAGGAAAAGAGGTCAATAACATGAATAACAACAAGCTCACATACCTTATAAAATATCTGCTTGCCGAGCGCCCGGAGATCTCCGCAGATATTCCACAGTCTGCTGACGACAAATTCAGGCTTTACCGCTCACTGGTGAACACCCGACCTGCAATGAAAGCCGACAGCGAATATCTGGCAGCAGAAGAGGACTTTTTAAAGAAAATGACCGCCGAAAAAGGCATTACCGACATATCGCAGCTTGTGCCTTATGAAAAGAACATATACCTCTGGCAGGGCGATATCACCACACTGCAGTGCGGAGCCATAGTCAACGCCGCAAACTCAGGCATGACAGGCTGCTGGCACCCTTGTCACAGCTGCATCGACAACTGTATCCACACCTTTGCGGGAGTGGGTCTCAGATATGAGTGTGCTCAGCTTATGGAAGCGCAGGGGCATGATGAACCAACCGGAAGCGCAAAAATAACCTCCGCCTATGCTCTACCCTGCCAATATGTTATCCATACGGTTGGACCTATAGTGAGCGGACATCTTACAGATGAACACTGCCGCCTGCTGAAAAGCTGCTACAGCTCATGCCTTGAGCTTGCCAAACAAAATGGCATAAAAAGCATTGCATTCTGCTGCATATCCACAGGAGTATTCGGATTCCCGCAAAAGGAAGCGGCGGAAATTGCGGTAAGCACTGTAAGAAAATTTGTCAAGAGCCATAATATCAAGGTGATATTCAATGTTTTTTCGGACAGGGACTTTGAGATATACCAAAAGCTTCTCGGATAAAATAAGCAGGCTTGCCGATGAGCTTCGTTCCGCCGATGCAGTTGTGATAGGTGCGGGAGCGGGACTTTCCACGGCAGCGGGATTTACCTACAGCGGTGAACGGTTCAGAAAAAATTTCTACGATTTTATAGAAAAATACGGTTTCATGGATATGTATTCAGGCGGATTTTATCCTTTCCCCACTCTTGAAGAGCATTGGTCATACTGGTCAAGATACATTTACATCAACCGCTATTCCGACACCGAAAACGGAACATATAAAACCCTGCTGAAGCTTGTAAAAGACAAGGACTATTTTGTACTTACGACCAATGTTGACCACCAGTTCCAAAAGGCAGGCTTTGATAAAAATCGGCTTTTTTACACTCAGGGAGACTACGGACTTTTTCAGTGCTCAGTCCCCTGCCACAACAATACCTATGACAATGAGGAAACGATAACAGAAATGGTACGCAGGCAGAAAAATATGCGTATTCCCACCGATCTTATACCCGTCTGCCCCAAATGCGGAAAGCCCATGTCAATGAATCTGCGGGCTGACGATACCTTTGTACAGGACGAGGGCTGGCATGCGGCAAGCGGCAGATACAGCGATTTTCTCCGCCGCCATAAGGGACTGCACATACTTTTCCTTGAACTGTGCGTGGGATTCAACACTCCCGCTATCATAAAATATTCGTTTATGCAGATGACAGCGGAAAACAGCAATGCAGTCTATGCCTGCATAAATCTTGGGGAATGCTTTTGCCCCGATGAGATATCACACAGATCTGTCTGCATTGACGGAGATATACACGAGGTGCTCACTGAGCTATCTTCCCATATATAACCCCAAAATCGGTTGTTTTTACAGACAACCGATTTTTTTATAAAAGCATATTGACACACTGTCAGAATAGTGCTATTACTAAGAACCAATTAAAAACTATACAAAAAATCGAGCATAATCTTGCGTATATG
>ERZ773150.96-NODE-96-length-102073-cov-10.355192_pt1 | contig 102073 bp, 97 predicted proteins | sample MGYA00580845_ERZ773150 | MGnify/ENA primary metagenome ERZ773150 (study PRJEB29015, sample SAMEA2737848) | human gut metagenome | biome: human gut; feature: human-associated habitat; material: faeces | place: China | collected 2012 ...
ACCAACTTTACCAATTGCATTCTGGATAGAACACAAAGCGTTGTCAATTGACTTAACATCGCAGTTCAAGTTAGTAGACAATGTATTGATTGCATCTTTGTTACCATTGATAGCTTGCATCAATAGATCTGTGTTGTTATTCTGGTTACCCATAGCGGCTAATCTTGCAAAATCAGAGTTTGTTTCTGCTTGGTTTCCACGACCGAAGCCGTTTCCACCCCATCCGCCCCACATCCAGAAGAGCACGATGATGAAGATCCACCACCAACCACCATTGCCACCAAACATACCATTACCATTATTCATCATGGCCATTAAAGCAGCAGGGTCAAAACCTTTATTAGCATTCTGCATTAACGCAGCGATACCAGCATCAATACCACCACGATCTTGTACAATAATTCTTTCGTTTTCTAACATAACTTTAATTTTATTTTAATTGATTTAAATTTACTTTTGATAATTAGAAATATCTAACAGATGTGTTACGAGTTTCTCTTGTACTACGCAAGCCACGATCACGCATTTCTCTTTCACGTTCCATGCGTTCACGATCATCTTCTCTGTAACGTTTGCTATCACGATCTAATTCTTCTCTATCATATCTAGAGTAAGGATATTGATAGCTTCTAGCCTCATAGTCATACCCTCTTTCTCTACCCATACGATGTTCATACTCTGGACTACGATAGCTATGACTACCATGCATACGTTCATATGCTTTGTAATCATTTTCATCATCGTCACACATTAGATAAACATAATAGTGCCACATCTTGCCTTCGTCAATGTCTTTGTCACATAGCCAAGCTTTTGCCAATTCTGCGAAGTGTTTGGTATTTGCGCTGCCAGTCATAGCAACGACTGCTTTGTAATAATCTGAATAGATCATATTCATGGCAACATACCAATCCCATTTGTTATGTTTTTCAGATTTTAAATTTATGCCCATTTGATTGGCAACGGACGTTGTCTCTTCAACCGTCCAATGAGGACCTTTTGTACCATCCTCATTCTCCATACCCTCTACAGCATAGCGAGCATGTTCCTCATCAAAGTGAGGGCCATTAATAGCTTCATACATATTTGCAGCCAATTCTGACTTCAAAATAGTGAAACCTTTCTCCAGTAAGCTACCCTCATGCTTCTCTAAAGCAGTAGATAATTTATCTATAGCCTCTGATGGAGATTGATGGCGTTTGATTTGTTCTAATATTTTGTTCAAATGCATAGTTTCAATTTATTTATTGATTAATACTAAATTGAAATATTTTGCAATTATTTTGATATTTTGATAACCCTTGTATCTGTTACTTGTATTAAAGGGTTTGAATTAACTATTTGATAATGAGGAATTATATCCTTTTTAAAATTTAAAGTAAATAAGCGCCTAAAGAAACCTTTTTTACGCCATACTTTCTCTTCATATATAAATAAATCTTGACGATTCTTTATATCCAGTACATGTGTGATCATGCTGTCTATTCTTGCTATTTTGATAGTTGTCAATTGATTTGGCTTTAACTCTACTGTAAAATTCCTATCTACTGGAATCTCTTGAGTTATTGTATCCGAAATAATAGTTTCTACTGATGCGACTTCTTTTAATTTCTTATCCTTTATTTTAAGTTCTTTAGATTGTTTTCTTAGTTCTTGTACTAAACTATCTTCAGAATTCTTGAAGTCATCTACAGTTAATTGTAATACTTTGTTTTGTTCTTCCATTCCTGAGAGAGCCTTCTCATAGTAATGTAAATTCACAGAAGTTCTAGCTAACGCATTATCTAGATTATCTACCTTTTTATTTAATCTGTAATTATCAAAACCTAAAACTGCTATCAATAGTATAGCACCTAATTTTATGTAATGTATAAAATTCACTATTTAATCTTTTTAACCAATTTTCTTATCTTAGGCAAATCTTCTCTATCTATAGTAATATCAAGATACTTTTCGCCTTTTTTACGTATGAACTTATTTAGAAGTTTCCAAGGTCCATCTGGATATAATGTAGCTAAGTTTTCTATAACAGACCATAGTTCTACTCCAGCAATAAGTCCTGCAAAGAATTCTACTAAGTGAGCATCTATAGATACTAGTATATTAGCATCTATTTGATTTGCAAACCATATAATAGCACCACACCAACCAAATTTGCGTAGGGTTTTCCATAGTCTTCTTGATTCAAACTTCTTTTGATTTTTAAACGCTATCTTACCTCCTAAATAAGCATCTACTAATATGATTAGTAGTAAGATAAATAGAACTGTCCATAAAGGTGTAAAACTACCTGCCACCCAACTAAATGCTCCTGTTATCAAGCAAGAGATAAACTTGGCTGGACCATCACTGAATAGTTCTTTAAAGTAGTTCATACTAGATACTCCTTGGGACAATAAAAAATATTGATGAATTTTATTTAACATAATAGATTGATATGAAAGGAAAACAAAAACGCTAACTAAATTTTACTTCAGTTAGCGTTTGGTATTTTTTGATATGAGAATTGATGTTATAACGTCTTTAGTTACTAAAAGTTCTCTTATATAAATTGACACTACCCTAAGTAATAGCGGTTATTTGTTCACTATTTAATTCATCTTGCATTTGTTCATAAGCAATGAAATCTGAATCTACTTGTTCCTTCAATTCTTTTCTCTTTTGTAAGAAATCTTTGTAAATATCTATATAACTTTCATCTAGTATCCCTAGTAATGCAGCATTATAGTCATTCAATTTCTTTGCTTCAACATCTGTACCCCATAATTCATTAATACATGTTTCTAATATCTTATTAGCAGTTAATGTGGGCCATACAGTTACTTCATAATAAGAATAACCAATGTATTCATCTCTTTGTTCCGTTTGTATATCCCATCTATATAAATAGTAATCATTACTATCTCTTTCTATTGTACTGGGTATTTTATCACTGTATGTTCTATTCATATTATTCTGTAGTTGTAGTTATTTCAGCTGATTTATATTTTGGGAAAAAGCAAAGGCGTGAACCGAAGTGACGATACGCACCGGAAGGCGTATCCTTCGTAGCCACGCCAGCGAGGCCCGTATTCGACCCGTTGTCCGCACCACCGCCAACCAGCACCACCTGCATGCGGTTAGCCGATGTGTTGGTGTAATAGTAGTCGCACCAGTAGGTAGAACTACTACCGCCGATCTCCGTAGCTACGATATCACCATCCTCACCTAGGAGCATCTTCTTGGCATAACCATTGGTACGGCAGATGTTGCCTTTCTTGTTATAGCCTGTGTAAGATGTATCGCTGAAGTTTGACGGGTCATCGGTAGTCCATAATATGGATAATCCGGCATCGCCTGTGGTGACCTGTATATTGGCCCCGTCAGTATATTTCCATATATGGCCGAACGGATTCTCTATGCCACGATACCTGTTAGCCATCAACGTGGCGTGAGTACCGCCGGAAGCGTTCTTCACGACATATGCCTTCTCTCCCGAGCCGTTCCCGAACTCGTTGGTATAGCCGCATGGGATAAGTGGATTGATCTTGTTGAAGTTAGTCCAATCCGTCATTTGCGTTGGTCCCGGACCTAGGCCGCCTTGTGCGAAGCCGTTAGCGTCCTTCTGGGCGTTGAAAGGCTTCTGGCTGTCCAGCGTGGCGTACTCGACGGCGAATAGCCAGAACAGGGTTTTGTGGGCGTTGTAGGTATACATTTCCCAGCCGCTGCCACGTTTCCTCGCGGCTTGTCGGAATTGGTCTCGGGTGAGATAGGTGACGGGACAACCTAGCAAGGAACGGTAGGTATCATCCCATTCAGCGGTGTTGTCACCACCTCTAAAATTAATTGAATTAGGATCACTTAATTTACTAGCTCCAGCCGCCGAACATAATAAATTATCGGTTCTATACATTCTGGCTTCATATGTTGAGATATAGAACTTATCTACATGTTTATACCCAGGTAATGGAATTTCAGACAACATCATCCTAAATTTAGTGCCATTAAAATACAATTTATACCAATGTTCAGGTATCTCTGTCATAACAGCATAATCCAAATAGCTTCCACCCCATGAAAGCTCATTATCCAAATATTCTTTAACTCCACCATCTCTATCCAAAAGGCACCTTCTCATCTTACTCTGCACCGGCAACTCCCTATGCAATTGCATATTACCTACTCTAACACCATCAGGACTAGATGATGCAGTATCCCACTCAACACCATATGCGTACCTTTCTTCTAGATCTGGTATATCTTCCCAAGCTGGAGACCACTCGGTCGAAATGTCACCATATTCAAGTTTAATCTTATGGATGGTGGAAGTTGATGTGCCAGTTTTAGGAGAACTAAATACAATAATATGTGTATTATCAGCTACTGCATCTCCGATATTAGTAATCCATTTAAAAGTCTTACTGGCCTTCCCATTCACAAAGTCAGCCTTGCTGAACTGAGCCATAGAACCTACTGCACCAGTAGAGTTATATATAGTGAACATTTCCTTATCATCACCCAATTCTCCAAAAATAGTCAATGTTACTTGTGTTCCTTTAGATATCGGTTCAGTTAGCCAATAATCAGCCATCTCATACTTGGAATTACTCACCTCCTTCCCCGATCCCAGCAACAGGTTCCTCCCGTACACGGGAAGCTTACGATACTTGCCATCATTCATTAAAGCTTTTGATCCGTCACCTGTAGTATGTATTATTACTTCCTTAACATTAGGATCAGTAGAATTATCTGTAACACTTGCCTGTATAGAAATTCCATCAGTTACCGGAATTAAACAATCATTATTAACCTGAGTTTCCACATCTAAATTCTGACGTATCCACATTTGTATAGAACAATGATTAACCCCCATAGTTTGTTGCGCATAAAACCAAATAGAATTATCACCATTGGTGTTATATCCGCCAAAAAGACTTGATATATACGCAGGATTATCTCTAATTGGGAGTGTATTAACAAAACCGTTTGGAAGCTTCTCTAGTAATGTATTATAGTCTTCTTGAGATATAGATGGAGTATCGCCGTTTGCCACTTTCATGAAGATGTCAAATACCGTATAATCCGCTAAATCAGCTTTAGTAGCTAATTGATCATCTACATATTTTTTGTTAACATCTACGGTAGGTATGGTGGGTCTATTAGTAAGATCGTTGTAACTACCAGATGTAGCTACAGTAGATAATGTAGGTTTATTCAATATCAATGCATCTCCTTCTGTAGCATTCCAATCAGCATTAACATTTACTTCGGCACCAGCAGCAATGCCATTCAATTTTGTCTTATCTGAAGGTAACATCAAACCAGCTAAAGCAGTAGTAGATGCAGGTAGATCTAATTCTATATTCTCTACTGCATTGGTTACTAAGTTCCTTTTATCCAGAGTAATAGAAATACCTGTTGCTGTAACTGATTTAGCAGCAGCTTCAATTACTTCATTAACATTTGTAACTTTAGTTTTATCCGCAGTAATATAATCATTAGTACTTAACCCCTTACCATCAACTTTATCTACTTTAGTATCAATTGCTTCATATACCTCAGTAAAGTCAACTTCTGGTATATTAACTACAGTCCATGTGCCATCTTGTCTAGCATACTGCTTATTATCTTTCGGGGCTTCTTCTACCAGTTCCTGACCATGATCACTACTTAGATATGGTATCTTAACCCATTCCCCGTTATATTTTACTTTAATAACCATAATTAAATATTAAATATTTGTTTGCCAATCGATTTAGCTTCTGTTCTAAGAGTTTGAAAAGATTGCCATTCATCATATCTAGTTATAGGTTGACTACCACTAAGTAGTTGTTCAACCATATTAGACTTTAATGCTGCTTCTTCATCTGCACTATATTTAGTTCTAATAACTTTACTTACAAAAGAATCATAAGTTGGTTCTTCATTAAACTTTAATTCATAGTAAGCATAACCGTGTATATCTTCAGAATTAACTTCTTCAATATCCCATCTAACAGCCCATTCATTCATTCCTAGGTATTCTATTACTTTAGGAATATTATCACCCTGTACTTTCTTTAATTCCATCATCACTTAATAATTTTTGTCTATAATCTTTAAAATTATAAGATCTTGTAAAGCGATACCATAAATTATGACAGTTTCCATATTTACACCATCCCCAATAAGCTGCCATTGCTGCTAGCCTCTTATTCTTACTTTTATAACTTAATTTGTGAATAAACTTCTTTTTGGTGTCTTTCCTGAGTAAAGTACGATCATGGTAAAATACATAACCAATAAAATCTATACCTCTTGCTTCTACAGGAAATATCTGCCAATTACGTTTTACTTTTAATTTCAAGTTATCAGCTAGATATTTTTCAATCTCTTGTAAGCAATATCTTAAGTAATCTTTATCTGGGTGTAATATAACAATATCATCACAATATCTGTAATAATATTTTATTTTTAATACTTGTTTAATCCACCTATCGAACCAAGCCAAATTCAAATTTGCTGCAAATTGAGATATATAATTTCCAATTGGTAAACCTTTTGGTGTAGAATAAACTACATGATGTAATAATCTTAATAGTTTCTTATCCTTAAATACCTTTTCAAACTGTGAGTATAACACATCTTGATCTATAGAAGGAAAGAACTTTTTAATATCTAATTTTAAACAATATTTTGTGCCTTCTTTATCAGCTTTTAAATCTCTTTTCAATCTCTTTACTCCATAATGGATACCTCTTCCTTTTAAACAGTTAAAGATATCTGCAGTAAATCTACTAACAAGGTAAGGTTCTATAACATTCATTATAGCATGATGGACTATTCTGTCTGGATAATACGGTAGCCTATATATCTCTCTTTCTTTATTACCACGATCGGCGATGATTGTGTATACGCAATATTCCGAAGTACGATACGTATCTTCTATTAATGCCTTTTGTAACCGGACCAGATTTTCATATGGATTCCTGTCAAATTTCTTAACGCCGTATCTTTTAGTTTTACCTAATCTTGCCTTTTTGTCGGCCCGGACCAGATTTTCATATGATATTATCCTATTAAATAAATTGCCTATTCTTTTCATAAGCTATTTTGGTGGTAAGACCCGTTCGCCCAATACTACTAGGGTCTCTTCAAAGCACCTGTTATCTTTTACCTAGAGGTAAGGCTGATCTAAGTTCAACAAACATTTTTGTAAGTATCTGAAAGTATCTGTTAGTTCCAAAATTTCACTGATATTCGTCTATGAATTCGAAGATGCATTATTAGCATTAGCTATGAAGACTCTGCATTGAGAACCATTATCTGAATTACCTGACTGTTTTTTCAAGTATGAAATAATGTGACAGCAGTCTTACTATAAAGTCATCTCATAGTAATTCTTTTAGATCCCGCCCTTGTTATTAATATTTAATTATCTATATTACTCAGGACTATGCCTGCATTTTCTTAAATGTATCTGAATCAACTACAACGATCTTACCGTAAAAGGCTAATCTTGCACCGATACTCGTCCACGAACGCGAAGACGCATTACCAGCACTAGCCATGAAGACCCCGCATCGAGAACCATCAGCCGAATTACCCGACCGTAGAAAGATTCTATTTCCTGTTGGATTAAACCAACTATAGTCGGAATAGTAAGTAGTTTCAGATCCACCATGTGCTGTAGGAACTACATCACCATATTTACCTTGAGCTACGGCTTTAGTCCATCCATTATATCCATCAGTTGCAGCTGGATTAGGTTCATACCCTACAACTCTGATATTAGTAGCACCTGCTGCTTCAAGCTCTGCTACATCCTTATCTGGGAATGAACCTCCGTCATATACAACGTATTTACCTTTTAAAATGTTTATTCCTTGTACAAACTCCCACTTACTGTAATAGCAGTCTTCAAGTCCTAAGAAGCTAGTGGAATAATGTGCAGAATCTTCTAAAGTTGCCAGTCTACCATCCTTATTACCTAAAGATATAGTACCACCTGTTTTACCAGCATTATACAGTTTAGTACCGCCAGAACAAGGTATTGATGAATTAGAAGTGCTAATATTAGTAGTTTTGTAGTAAGCACAGAACATTCTAGCTATAGTAGCATGAATTCTATAATCCTGTATACCCCACATTGAACCATTTGCTTTAGCTTGTGTTACAAAAGTTGCTATTGTTTGTGAATGAGTAGATTCTACTCCTCCATCACTACACAACCAATTGAGATCTGAATATTTGTAAGCTTCGTAAACTCCTACTAATCTTTCAGGTTCTTCAATGTAATCACTATCTATTTGCTGTTCAGATATGTAAGTTCTCCAAATGCCAGGACTTCTTTCAATAGTTTTATGGTAATATTTAGGGAAATGCACCATCATGTTTTCTTGGTTTCTTCCAGTATAAGTTATGTCTGTATTATCTGGCCATTTCTTAGAATGACTTTCATTACAATAACTAATCAATGCAGCATCATCTCCATATGGTTTAGCAATACATCTCTTAAACTTACTTCTTAATGATTCAATTACATTTCTATTACCACCTGTTGCACATGTTGTGGATGAAGCATTCTCATTATTTTCATACCAATATGCTAGAGTATCTTCTAGATTGTTATTGGTTACAATTTGATTACAATACCAAACTGCATTATATGTACCAAATAAATATGATTCTCCATTTAACGCATTATATTGCCCACTACAGTATTTTGGTAATAATGTTGTTTCATCAAGTCCATTATTACTATACAACGATATTACACTCCAACCAAGACTATTAGGAGATATTTTTCCTTGAATTGTTATAGTACCTTTATCTTTATAATTTCTAATAGTCCACTTACATATTGCTTGTAAGTAATCAACAGTAGGATGACCGACAGTTTCATAATCTTTTCTTAGTAAACCATCTGTAATCAAAGTGTCCCAGTTTGGGAAGTTAGCATATAATGCTACATTACTGTTTTCAAATCCTGCATGATATCCATCTAAAGTATCAGCTTCCAGACCACTACCTGAACCATCATTACCAGCATGCCATATTTTATTATTCTTATAAGTAAATGCATCTTTAGATACAGTAAGATTATTAGCACTATCCCAAGGACTATTATCCCATCCTACATAAGCATTATAAGATCTATATATAGATCCATTTCCAGTAGAAAACATTCCAATTCCACCAATATAACCAGTTTTATCAAAGTTTCTAAAAAATAAACCTTTTGCATTAGCACTGGTTTTAGAAGTCTCTAATTTTAATCCATCTAAGGAAACTTCGGTATTGTATTCAGAAGCCGTTATATTAAGAGCACCTGTCATGGTATCTCCTGCTTTTTTAACATATCTAGCATCGCTAGTATCTTGAGTCATTGCAGTAATACCTTTTGCAAATGCAATTTTAGTACCGTTCTTTGTAGCTGCAGTAATTACATTACCTGTACCGGTTACTTCAATTGTCTCAAGTTTGTTTGCTTTTATATTGGTAATGTCCTGAGTAATAGTAGAATCATCATAGTTACTTAACCCATCAAGCTTAGTCTTATCAGCAGCAGACATTACACCCGCAGTAGTAGTAGTGGCTTTGTTGATTACTACTGTATCAGTACTTGCGGAACCATTCACTGGATTCTTTTTAGATAAAGTAATAGTAGCTGCATTAGCATCTGTAACAGCACCAGTACCACCAGTAACATAATCAGTTAAGTTTGTTACTTTAGTTTTATCTGCGTTCGTATAATCATTTGTTGAAAGACCTTTACCTTCCTCTTTCTGTACAAATCGTGCATCTGCTTGTGCTTGACTATAACCATCAAATGTAAAATCATAGTTTTCACTAGGATCTAACCACATGATCTCTTCCTCAGTAGGTTCAGTATCTGAGATCTTAATATCCTCTGGTATAGTTACATTCTTATTTACAGCATTCAAAAGTACCCTTTTAGTAATAGTCTCAATCTTATTAACTTGTGCACCTGCTTCAATACCTTGTAACTTTGCAAAGTCTTCCTTGGACATCAAACCATTAGCTGTCAATGATGCTAATTCAGCAGTACCACCTAATGCATCCCAACCTTCACTTGTCCATGCATAGTTAGTATCATTCTTACGAACATTCCACACATCACCAATAACATTACCTTCAGTAGGCAAATCTCCAATCGTATCTACAGATCCTTTGAAAATATATACAGAAGTAAATTTACTATCTACTTGGGATTTATTATAGTAATTGTTAGCAAGGTCATCTGCTACTACTTTTATGTTAGCATCAGTTTGATCCTTAGTATAGTACCTAGTATCATGAGTATGAGTAGTTACTTCACCTACTAATACAGCTTCAATAGCTGCTTTACTAAGTTCAGCATCTTTACCGGGTTCTCCTTGAGGCCCTTGGAATCTACCCATGTTAACCCATTCTGTACCATTCCAAAAGTATAAGTCTGTACCAACAATATAAGAATCACTAAGCTGTGGGTCTACAATGTCATTTAAATCTTCTGGACTATTAAGACTACCTTTCAAGAGAATACCTGAAGATGGCCAACCTGTGTTTACATACACATCATTGACTTCATCCCAAAGATACCAATATCCATCCTCTCCTACTTTGGGTGGATTGTCTGCATATTCTTTGGCCCTTGCTGCTTGAGTGTTGGCATTGTTAGCAGCAGTAGTAGCATTTGTAGTAGCCTGTTGTGCAGCTGTTTTAGCCTCATTTACGGCAGTTATAGCATCAGCTGTATTCTTTTCCCTTGCAGCCTCTTGAGTCTCTCTAATCGCTTCATTTGCCTGTCTAGTGGCTTCATTTGCTATCCTTTCCTGTTCTGCTGTATCACGAGTAGTTTCAGCTGCTATTCTAGCATCTTCATTATCTACACGTTCTGTTTCAGCTGCAACTCTCTCCTCTTCAGAACTGATTCTTTTTGTTTCTTCCTCAATTCTTTTCTGCTCATTTGTATTACGTTCAGCTTCAGCAGAAGCTCTTAATGTCTCTGCACTAGCTCTAGAACTTTCAGCAGATACACGATTAGCTTCATTAGTCTTACGAATCTCCTCCTCAGACTTTCTAGAGATCTCTGCAGCTATTCTCGTATCCTCTGCTTCTCGTCTCTGTGTTTCCCAAGTTTGTCTAGCTGACTCATTAGCACGTCTTGTGTTTTCATCAATTGTTCTAGTTCTTTCATTAGCAACCCTACCTTGTTCCGCAGTAACACGTAATGCTTCTGCTTCCTTAACAGCTTGTTCAGTAGCTTCTACTTGTGCTTTAGCTTCTAATGCTTTTGCTGCTGCATCTAATGCAGGTTGTTTTAATGATTGAACCCACTCTGCTTCAGTACCTACAAAACCATGTTGTACTGCAACTTCATATGCTGACCAACCTTGAATACCTTGCATACCAGATAAGTCAACAATAAACTTCCAACCATTCTGAGTCTTTAAGTAAACTTTAGCGTCATCAGGATCTTCTACATCATTAGCATTAATAATTACATATTCACCTAACTTTACATCTGCAGTACCCCAATCAGCTTCCATTGCTTCAACTGAAGGATATTCCTTCTTGTAAGTGAAAGCATCACCAATAGCAGCTATACCAGTATTAACATATTGTTTAGTATCATAGTCATAGATCCACCAATCATTATCTACGATCTTTGGTGGATTACTAGCAATCTCTTCAGCTTTATCGGTAGCAGCTATAGCATCGTCAACTATACCTTCAATTTCTTCTACAGCTTGATTAGCTTTATCTGCAGCTTCATTTGCTTTGTTAGCTGCTTCTAGTGCAGCAACAGCAGCATCTTCAGATGCTTTACTTAAGCTATCAATCCAATCTTGTTCACTACCTTTAAAACCTAATTTAACTGCAATATCGTAAGCACTAAGACCACGAGCTTCTATACCTGTATCTACATATACTTTGTTGATAGGATCATAAGTAAACCAATGATCATTCTCACCTATATACGGAGTCTCTGCAGTAGCTTTTACTCCAGTATCTCTATTGTCTACCCACCAGTTGCCATTAGGCCCAATAAATGGTGGTACATAGTCATCTTTACTTACATCAAAGAGTACAATCCATTTTTCTATATCACGATTGTAAACTTTAATTATTCTACCTTTTGAATCTGCTCCCAAGTCAACCCAGTACCCAACCTGATCTGGATTGGGTACGGTTATACTTGCAAACCATTCATAATATACATTATTCTTAATCATATTAAACTATATATGGATTTTCCTCTTTTATTGTTTGTATTGCTTCTAACCACTTGTTATAGTACTCAGTAGCTTTCTCATCATTACCTAATGCTGTATTTTTTACATACCCCATATAAAGAGGGTCTGCAACACTTTTATAATCCTTTTCTCTATTTTTCTCTATCTCGATATTTTTATTAATTTTTATATCTTCTATTTCTTCCTGAGTAAGAGGAAGCATGTAAAAAAGATGATATAAATCATAATCTTTATGAGAATTATAGAATTCAATTTGTTCTAATGATGCTGGCATCATTTTACCTTCTAGGATATCATCATAACTAGTTGCAATATTTTCAGGAAGAATACTCTCATACCATTCTTTTGTACCTATTGTCATTCCTCCTGCAAAAAATACATAATATTGTTCGTTTTCCATAATAAGTGTTTTATTGATAAGCTAAAAATATAATATCTACTGCATCATTTCCTCTCAACCCAGGTCTATGATTTTGATTATCTGTGTCTATAAATACAATATCGCAAGAATTTGAAGATCTACTAGTTACTGCTGTAGAACCAACAAAAGCACCAGCAGTAGATCTTTTACTGCCTATAGCATATGCTATATAATTAGTATTTCCAATGTTATGGTTTACTCGTATAGTACCATTGTTTACATTTGAAATACTGGATACTTTTTTTCCACCAACTGTATACACGTTTTGTATTGATGAATTAGTACCACTATAATAGCAAATACAAACAACGCCAGGGCCAAACCAAGAACCACGATAAGCTTCATCTACTGTAATTTTTTTACAAGATAGAGTACCTGTTATAGTGGCATTATTTGCTACCATTGAACCATTTTGATAAACTCTAAAAGGAGCCCAGAATCTATTTCCTTGACTAGTACCATCATCAAATGGTTTACCTGCCCATATTCGTACTTCGTCACTAGAATCTCCATAACCTGAAATACCTGCAGTAGCTCTACCATTACTATCCATTGGGCCTAAAGTAATGATACCTCCTTTGAACATATTTATTTTACCTTTATTATAACGAGTTTGCCCATTAACAGTAGTAATACTTGCTAGTAGATCATCATCCCCAATAGCTATCACTTGTGCAGCAGAACCTGCGTCATTACCAGGATCTAATACAACGCATTTATTAGCAGAATATATAACACCAGTTGGGTCAAAATTCCAACCTGCTATAGTAGCAGTTTGTGCTAATAATAAATCTGTTGCAACCATTTCAAAAGAAGACATTACCTTAAATCCGCTAATTTTATTAGTAGAACCTTTACTTTTTACAATGTAGTATTGACCATTATATTTAACAACATCTCTTCTATCTTCATTCCAGTAATAAGTTTTACTACTGCTAAACTCTCCTCTGAATGTTAATGCCGGTCCTGCTGGGCCTGTTTCACCTTGTGCTGGTCTACCTTGTACCCAGCCAAGAGAGGAATCATAATAATACCAATATCCATTGGAAATGTACGGAGAATGCCCATCATTACCATCAGCTCCATCAGCTCCATCAGCTCCGTCTTTACCGGAAAATTTAACTGGTTCTGTCCATCTATAAGATGTATTTGGTATTAGATCTATAGAATTAGTATTTGGATTATAAGTACCTTTACTTGACCAAGTAGTATAGCTACTTAGATAATGTGCATCTAATGACCAGTTGTATGCGCCTGTTGCAGTAGGTAATGTGGTAAACGTTGGCCTAGAAGGTGTACTATTACTACAGATATAAATAGTAACTTCTTGTTTACCATTTTGACCAGTAATTCCCTGTTTACTCTTGGATATTACAAAATCTACTGTATCTACTTTTGTATTTGCCCCTTTTACAGTAGTATAAAAATCTATTCTATATACTAGAGCATCTGAAGTAAATGCAGAAAGTTTATCTGTAGGATAACTTAATTCTTTTGTACTACTATTATAATTTAAAGATGGGCCTGTTCCATAGTAAGGAGTTCCATAACCCTGTAATGTATAATTGGTTACTTCCTCATTACCATATCTTAATCTACTAGTTGTAGTTGCTACTCTAGCGGCATCAGCAGTGAAGTTACCGTTCTCATCAGTTACAATAGAACAGTTTTCATTTTGTAACGAACCACGATAAACATTTTCTCCATCTCTTACTTTGTTAATAGTTATGAAATCATAAAATTCGTTACCAACTGAATCTGTAACTACACACTTGAAAGTGACTTCATCAGCAATGTTCATCCATGCAGAGTTATATTGTACTCGTAATGTTGGACCTACTTCGTTCTGAATTAAATTCCAACTGTATTTACCAGCTTCACTATAATACCACTTATAAGTTGCACCATTAACATTTGTAATAGATGTTGAAATATCTATATAAGTTGGATTTGGTACAGTTTCACCACTCTTGTAATGAAAATATTGTTCGCCAGTCATTGTCATATACATAGCATCTTCACCATTGAACCCATTTTCACCATCTTTTGTAGTACCTATATACCATACTTTATTGATAGCGTATCCATCTTCCAAAGTAACACCAATGGTTATTTCTGCAGTAGTAGAGTTTAAAGTATCTAAATACACCCTATTAGATGCTAAATCGACATGAGCTGTAGCAGTTCCTTTTACAGACTTAATTGTCATATTTTTGATACTTATTGCATTTATACCATGATATGCCATAACATCTGTATATATCTCACTTATTACTATTTTTGGATTACCAGATTCGTCATAAGGAATCACGGCGGTACCATTACTTAAGTCTACATAATAAGCATCTGCCCCTTCAGCACCATTGAATAATTTTGCAAGCTGTACATCATCATAATACTCACCACCATCTGAATTAGTTACTGTACATCTTAATGATAATGTCCTTTGACCCTTATTTAATGAAGTGTAAAATACCTCTAATGAACTATAAGTTCCCATAGTTACTCCGGTATCTAATCTTGTCCATTTAAAAGATGGATTAGTCATACCATGCACATTTGCCATGAGACTTATAGTAGATGGAGTTGGTGTTCCACTATCGTCAGGTGTTTCGTATAAGAATAGTCTGTCACCAGTAATTTCTACCCATTTAGCAACATCATCACTTGGAGTACCTGCTTCACCTTTTGATACTTGTTTCTGCCAATCATCTTCTTCATCTTTTGGTTCTGCTGTAGTGCCATCTGGTTTCATGCAAATCCATAAACTACCATTATGACTTACTTGATCGTAATAATAGTAAGTATTACCAGAAACCCAAAGGCCTTTATATACAGGTACTCTAACGATTCCTGTATTAGAAGTTTGATAAATTGTACCTACAAATTTAGTTTGTTCTCCACCAATTACAACTCTTTCCCTTACTACACCAGCTACAGGATCATCTGCCAGAGTAAACTCGTCAATACCTTTGTAGAATGTCAATCTAGGAGCATTCATACCTTTAGCACTAATATAGATCGCATTACGACGCTCATCCATTTGTAAGTTATAATCTGGATCAGCTTCATACATGTGCCCTAACTGAAGTATAGTATCTCCTTCTCCTGGCTCTGAGCTATTTGGTTCACATACATCCTTTGATAATACAATATAATCTCTTCCAACTTCATTAACTTTACGCCAATATCTTTTAACATTTTTACCATCAAACTGTTGGCATATTGCCATATCGTTAACTACAAATTCATTGTACTTAGTTCCATCTTCTGTATCAAAATAGCATTTGTATCCATCAGCAAGTGTTTCTACTTTAGTACATTTCATGTCTCCTAAAGTAACTAACAGATCTCCTCCGACAGCCTTTATCTCATTTACTGTAAGTTCATTAACTGTCATGTTACCTCTTACAAATAAATTATCAAGCTCTAAATTCCATTTAGTTCCAAAAGGATACAAACTAGCGCCTTGTCCATCCCAACCAGATCTAAATATTGTTCCACCCTGTAAACCATTTTTAAAGTCTATTCTACCTTCTGCAGTATCCCCATATTTATTTAAAAAGGTCTTTTCAGTTTTTAAAGAAGTATACAATGTACCATCAGAAGGTTGAGTTGTTTCTGTTGATTTAATTACAGGTAAAGAACCAGAACTGCTAGCTACTGCTTCTACTTGATTTTCAAGTTTAGACAATGCTTGATTTAACGTATCAGATGTAGCTAATGGAGATGCATCGTTTGCTTTATAATAACCAGATAAAGGAAATATTGTAGCAGTACTTTGGGTATGATATCCTGGAGTAGAACCACTACCACCGCCATTTGCAATTACTTCTGCTAAAGCAGTAATAGTATTCTCAGCTACAGTAAGTCTGCTAAGTGCATCTTGTAACTGTTGTAATGTAGATCTATTGTCAATATCATCTATCCATTCTTGCATAGTACCACCAATCTCTGACATATCGGTGTCATGCTTAGTATCTAAAGTAATGATCTTATTATTCAATACATCATAGTAACTAGTGATAGTACTATTAAGATTAGTAGTTACACTAGTATCTCCTTCTACTATCTTATTACTAAGATCTTTATAGTTATCATTTACTTTAGTATCTAGTATCTCAACATCTTCTTCTACAGCATCTACTCTCTCATTAGTGGCAAATGTACCTGATAGTGATGTAGTAAAACTTCCACTAGTAATATTCTTATTACTACCATCTTGTACAAGGGTAATGAGGTCTTGCTCCTGTAGTTTAGTTGTTAGTTCAAATTGTGATATCTTTTTATTCATATTACTCTTGGATTATATGTTTCTCTGTTTCTGTTAAAATACAATCATTATCAATGTCTTGTACTTCATAGAAATTTATTTGTTTCTTTAAACAGTTAATGTACCCACCAATTTTAACTAAGTCTTCCTGAGTAAATGGAAAATCTGGGTCGTTTTTCTTTAAATCAGACTCAAGTTGATTATATATAGTTTCTAAATGAGGAATAAGTACTATATTAGTAACAGATGTATTATCAATATCAACATTCATTTTGGTAGAATCATTAATCTGTTTACCTACCTTATTTACATATTGTGCATGATCCATTACTACAGTTTTTACAAGTATTACAATTTATTGTACAATTACAGGTTCTCATACCAAGTAGGTTTAACATCTCTTTATAATACATTTCAGCATCTTCTGTCAGACCTAACTTTGTGGCATTGTCATATAATTCCTTTTTAAATAAGAACATCATAATACGCTCTTTCATTTTGTTATCAAGGCAATTATGACAATATCTGGTAAGTAATTTTACTTCCGCTAAATATAATGATTCTTCCATATTTTTTAAAATAAAAAAGGGAGCATGGGGGAATACCCCAAGCCCCCTTGTGAGTTAATAAGTTTAAAAGTTAGGCTTTAGCAACAAATGCTTTTAATGCTGTTTCAAAAGCAGAACCAGAAATTTCATCTTTATTAACATAAATCTCTGCAGATAGCGGAGTAGTTTTGATGTACTGATTATCGTTGCTTAAATACAAGTTATCCCACTCTAAAGTAAGAGTATCATATTCTGTACTCAGATCTGATCTGAATTCAGGAGCAATATACGGATAAATAGCATTAGCACGGTACTGAATACCTTCGTAACCAAGATTCCAATTCTCACGATCTCTTACAATATAAGCATTACCACGACCCGGAGTACCCTGAGTCTTAGCAATCGTCAAATTAGAAATAGGATACATTACATTGCTCAACAAACCAGAAGGAATTGTCTTCCACATGAAAACATCCATAGATACTTGGCAATAACCAGCATCTAAAGTAATTCCCTGATTATACGGAATTTCCTTTGCAGTCAATGTTAATACTGCAGCAGCACTAGTAGCTACTACTCTAGCTTGTTTGTGACTATTGATCTTATTCTTGAAAGAAGTGATCAAATCTGTTGCATTAGTAGTTTTAGCAATTACCTCATAGGTATGAGTAAACTGACCCGGAGCTTCGTGAATGTCATTGTAAACAATGCGCAATACATAACGATGTCCTACTTCAGGAGTAACATCAGTTGCAGTAATTACTACTTCATCTTCAGCCTTAGCAACAAACTCAGTGAATACCATAGACGGCTTAGAACCCTTCTGAATCGGCATACTATAGTTGATAACCGACTTTGTAGATTTTGTACCTTCTTGATCGTATACATCTTCTTTACCAACACAAACACCAATGTAAAGTGCAGTGGCAGCTTCTGCCTCAGTTGCAGATTTAACAATTACTTTGTTCTCGTTGAACAATGCGATATCACCATCAACTAAATCATCCACAGTAGTGTAAGAAGTCGGAGCTGTCTTAGCGATAAGTACTTTATTTACGTGTTGTAACATTTTATTTAAATTTAATAGTTAAACATTGAGCTCAGTTTAACTTATTTTAGTTCTTCTACTTTGCTTTCGCATTTCCTCGTTAAACTAAACTTTTCGTATATTACTCCATACTATTTACTTCGTTAATATACGATTGATATCTTGGATTAGCCTCATTCTCCAAATACAACTCAACCGCTAACTTTACTATCTCATCATGAGTTGATGCTGGCATATCCTTGTACTCCTCAAATGGAGCATCAGTGAGGCTAATCTTGTTGGGTATTCTCAAGTATGTGAGAATATAATTTCTTATATGGTAATTACCATCTGTATATAAATGAATAGTATTACCTTCATATAGTCTTAATGGTCTGGCGGATCTACCATGTAATCTATATTCTGACAAAGTATTTTGTCTTTGTCTATCAATATTTTCTATAGTAGCCTCTAACACATCTGTGTTTTTAGTTCTTGGTTGACCACTTGGGCCCACAGGCCAACAATGATCATAACTAAATATTACAGCTGTTTCACCTAAAGTAGTCATATAATCTTCTGGTAGAGTAACTGTATACTCTTCTGGATAGGTTGTGAACTGATAAGATTTTCTTGTGACTAAACTACGAAGATCGTCAATTCTCTTTTGATCTTGTTCAAAACCAGTTTGCTTAAAATTGATACCAGAGTATCTAGTTTTAATAAACTTAATTAAACCAGCTGTTAACCAATATTCAATATCTGAAGTAGTAGGTTTCGTTAGATTACTATCTAACTGAGCTATTTCTAATTCAAATGCTTCTTGTAAGTCAATGTACCTCATTATTGTTGATTATTTGGTTGTTTTACTTGTAATCTATATTTACCTTCAGTAATAAACATATTAACTGCTAAATCTACGATTTCACTATGAATTGATTCTGGTAGTTCGCATTTACTAGCTCCATCAGTAGTATTGAACCTTAATGGTTTTCTATAGTAAGTTAATGTAACGTTACCTAATGTAGTATATGCATCTACTGCTACTTCTATATAGTTATATTTAGTAGTAGGATCTGATACTAATGCAACAGCAGGTTGCCTAATGATAGGTGTATTGTATGCAGTTTTAATAAACTTACCAAGATCCCTATACTTAACTAATTGATTGTCTACCCTAACAAAATCTTTATATTGTTTGTATGTACCTTTTACTTTACTAAAGGAGTGTACATATAAGAAATATTCTTCAGTAGACATGTATGGTAATCTATATCTTGTGAAACCATTAAGAGTAGTACCTGTTGCGGTTAACTCTTTTTCTACTAACAAACTCTTAATAGAATCTGTATTTCTAGTATGTATATTGGTTTCAGTTTCCATTTGGTCGTCACCAACATAGTTCATCATTACATACCTATCTTGAGCTTCATTTAGTATTGAAAATATAAGATCAGAGTTAGGTTTCTCATCTATAATAAGATCTGGGCTAATAAGTTGAATTCGTCTTTCGAATTCCATTTGCATTTCCTTACTACTCATATTACTCTGATAATTGTGCTACGTACTGTGGATGTGTTTGAGTTCTTGGAGATTCAATATTCTCAATTGCCATGTCAGCAGCTAATTTAACTACTTCATATTGCATATACTCTGGAATTTCATCTAGAGTAGACGTAATATCTTGATTATTAATCTTTCTTGGGTATGCTAGATAAGTAATATCTATAGTATAGGGACCTACCATAAGATCCCTATCTATAAATACTATTAACTTATTATCTTCCAGTATTGCTACAGGTTCTTCAATCCAAGGTTTATTATTATAAGTTTCTAAGAATCTAGTAGCTTGTTCGTGACTAATAAGTTTTACTGTGGCTATTTTATTACTACCAAAATGTAAAATTCCTTCTAAGAAGTACATACGCTTATCTTGAGTATCATCACCATAAGTAATACTAGATTTGAAATTATTCATAGTAAGTCTATTACTTATAGATTCACTTAGTAAAGACAATCCCTTATCAGTTTTTACTAAACCTTCTAAGTCTGCTACTCTTTTTACATTACCTTCAAATGGTATTCTAAGAGTATTGTTACCAGTAGCTTTAGTAGCTATCTTACTTAGATACGCTGTATATAACCAATAATCAATTTCCTCAGGTAAAAAAGACGGACATCCAGATATACCAATATTAACGGCATTTTTATCTGCTTCAATCTTAAATGCTATATGTGCTTCTAATACTGTCATATTACTTAGATTCTATTTCTTGCATGATGGCTAGTCTTATATCTTGATTCTTTTTATCATCAAGCATCAGTACAGCTTCATCCATACTTCGACCGATTACATCAGTACCATAGTAATACATATTTTTATTCTTACGAATAATATTTTTACTAATAGCTTCTTCGATCAAGTATTGAGTTTCTTTATTCTTATTATTTACCCACAGTAATAGATATCTTTGCGGATCATTTTCAATAAGTTCATTCAGCTTACTTTCAACTAATTCATTACTAATTGAATCTGACTTAATACCATAAAGTCTAAGACATTTACGCATTTCTTCAAGAGACATCTTAGTAAATGCTGAATAGGCCTCACGCTTAATTTTAAATTTCTTATTATTCTCTTCTGCCTCTGCTTGAGAATTGCTTAGCAAATAGTCAGTACTTGGTGTAATATTACTAGTACCAAATGCTACTCTTTTGTGACTTTTTAAGAATAAATACTTTAATTCATCCTCTGGTTTTTCAGTATGTATATATAGATCCTTATTACCTAACTTAACTGAATAAGTAGCCCAGAATGGACTATATGGTGCTAAATGACCTTCTGGATAACCAATAGCTTTTTCAAGTCTACGAGCATCCTCTTCTGTTAAACCAGTATATCTGTTTCCTGATCTAGTCCAATACGGACCAATATAATCACCACAATTTTTAAACTTTGAAATACCAACCCAAGGGTTAGTTCTAATAAATCTTAACGTTGCTTCCATATATTTTTAATTAAATATAGATTTTAAACCTGTTAATAAAAAATATAGGGGCTGTTACGCCCCTATAAGTTATATTGTATAATATTGGCGTACTTGTTCAAATACGTGGATTAACCCTCAGCGTCCATGATTAACTCACCACAACCGCGCGGATCTCTCAACATGATACCCATCTCACCTAAGAAGTGAACAGAGTAACCGTCCTTTGCATTAGAACGCAAAGTGTTGATAGATTTTGCAGGACCTGCAGGAGAAATAGAACCACCAGTATACCACTGCATGAATTCACGACCCTTACGTACTACCTTAACAATGTTTGCTTCGCCATCTCTACGACTTACATCCAAGAATGTAAAACGATAAGACTCAAGCGGCTTACCAGAAAGTGGGTGTAACAAACGATTGAACGTAGTGTTGTCATACAACGGGAAGTGTTTCAATGTCAACTCAATACCATTATTCATCTTGTATGTTACAAACTGACCACCTAAAGTCAACTCTTGACCACTACCACTAATGAACTTAGTATCGATTACATTCATCGTAGCGGCTTTTTGTTTCAATACACGGTCAAACTCGCGAATACCCATCTCACCAGTTAAGGCTACGAACTTACGCTCATTAGTACCAAGAATATTGTAAGACAGATCAAACAAGAAGTCCTCAAGCAACTCTGTTGTCAACTCAGTGTAATAACGTCTATTAGACGGTGCAATCTGCTCAAGCAAACCAGCTGGCAAATAAACCGGACGACCGTTAGTACCTTTCAAAGAGAAAGTACCATCAGCATTACGATTTGACTTAGAGTAAACCATCATCATCTCACAACGTTTTCTCCATTCACGCATTGCCACCCATTCTTGATAGTCAGACCACAAATAAGATTTCTTACCTGTTTTAGGATCCTTCAATGCAATCCACAATACAGTTGCATAAGCCGTACCTGTAATATCATAACTCAAACGAGTCGTGAATAAGTAGTTACGCATCTTGAATTGAGTATTGTAGTTCAGGATATCTGCCTCTTCACTGTACTCCTCGTAAGCAGCACCAAGACGTGACATTTCACGACCCGCTAACAAATACTTACCCGGAACGTATGAACTAGACTGACCATCAGCGATGAACATAGTATAGCACCACAAGTTACCGTCCTGTACAGGAGCACCTTGAATACGTAATTGATATTCTTTGTCATCAAGTACTACAATAGCACCCGGACCAAACCATTTATCTTCTACCCATACTTGGATAGGTGTGTTGCCAATACCAGCCATGATTGTGTCAGCATTAGCAGCAGTAATTTCAGTACCCTGCCATTTTGCAGAGCGAATTGTTACAGCTCTATCGGTATCAATTTCTACATACCATTCATATGTACTTTGATCAATAGTCATTACGTTACCAAGACCACCTGTGATAGCATCAATGGAAGTACCATAAGCACCGTCTTTTGCGGCAAATACGTAAGAAACAATACGTTCTACTTCATACGGTCTTGACAACATTGCTTCTGAAATCTTATTCTCGTCAATAAGATCTGAAAACCATCTACTTTTACCGATCTGTAAATTATTCAGAATTCCGTTATCCATAAATTAATTTATAATCTTTAATTATTGTTTAAACTTCGTGCTGCGATACTCCATATAGAGTTTGATGAACTAGTGTGAATTCTTTTAGTGCCTTTCGTAGCACCTGTTGTCTTTAAACTTTGTTTCAAGGTCTTTATAGCAGAGCTAGTTCCAATTTTTTTTGCAGTATCTAGCAAAGTGTCTCCCTTCATAGTAAAATAGGCAGACTCAATTAAATTTTTTACACTCTTAGAATAGTCTTTCTGATATTGAGTAAGACCATCTGAGTCCGCTTTAAAGATATAATTCAATAAAGCTTTTTTATCCTTTTCAGGAATAGCGATACCTCTGATATCTTTCAGCGATTTAATGTTGGTGACAACGTCATCGACAAATTTTTGTTGGCGCTCGATTCTTGCCTCATTTTGCTTTTCCTGATCAATCAATAGCTGTTCCTTCTTCTTTTCGGTAATCTCCTTCATTAGTTCAAGAGCTTCCTCTGCTTCATCTTCTAGAATACCAGCATCTTCATATTTTTCTAGTTTACTCTGGATTCTCTTCTCACTAAACCCTTTTTCTAACAACAATTCACGAATGATTTGCTTTTGATTACTCTCGATCGAAGTGTCAAAGTTATCAAAATCAATAGCAGTACTAACTTGAAAATAATCTTCTAGTTTACCACCATTACGAACGAATTCATCAATCTTAGCAACCTCTTCACTTGAATACTCTGGAGTTGAATTTTCTTCAATCAAATCCTTGAAGTATTCACATAATTCCTCTACTGTTTTAGGTTTCTGTGATTCTTCATCTTCTTCAAAGTCTAACCCTAATTCCTCAGTAATAGCATCAAAAAAAGCACTAACTTGAATACCTTCATTATCTAACTCTTCCTCTTCAGTAGATGTTTCCTCAACGGTTTCTACTTCCTTAGTTTGTTTAGATTTCTTTTTAGGTTCTTCAACTTCTACTTCTTCTTCCTCTATTTCTGTTTCCTCTTCAGTTTCTTCAGTCTCTTCAACCTCAGTATCTTTTTCCTCTTTAGAAGTATCTATTCCAAACACTTCCTTTACTGAAGGACCTCTGTTAGTTCTTTGTAAACGTTTGATTTCATCATCAGATAGATCATCATTACTTGTACTAAACGTACCTGTTACTAGAGGATTATTTAATGTTTCAGATGATAATGCATCTGCTACTGCTTCCCAACCTAATAGTGTATTACTATTGTTATCCATAATTATATTTAATTAGATTTATTAATGTTTCCATTTAGCGGCGTTCCTAGCAAAGTTAGCTTTTTTCTTCATAGCTGGACTTGCTTTACTACCTTTCTTTAATACTTTATTTGCATATTCTTGTACACCCATACCAGCTTTCTTAGCTGCAGCTTTAAATGTACCTCTCTTGCTTTTCTTGATATGTATTCCACCATTCTTATAACTTGGTACAGGATATAGTGGGTATACTCCTTCTAACTCTTTCATATTGATTATTTGTTTTCTTGTTCTTCTCCAAAGAACATAGGTAATCCTAATGGAACTGCCCATTCGATTGGAGTAAGATTATTCATTCTATTTACAAAACCTTGTTTATCTGGTCGAATATCATATAGAGTTCGTAATACTGGGTTGACCCTATTTGCATATTTACTACGATAAGATAAATATTCTTCAATCTTATCCTGAGTAATAGGATCTGTCCAATTATTAATAAGACCTTCTTTTTGCATACCCCTTTTAAGCTGAATCATGTGAGCTTTATTTTCACTAGGTGTAGTTAAGTATCTATACGTGTTAGGGTTAACATCCATCAAACTCTGTCTTATTTCATTATAACTCATTATGTTGTCTCTATCTAGTAGATACTCCATATAGTTATTCGTAGCATCTGCATTATGTACTCTATTAACTAAAGCATCTGCTAAGTGACTGATTTCATGATTTGCTGTCCCTTCCAGATAATAATCTGGATTAAGACTAATTGTCATATCTTCTATAGTAGGATGATCTACTTTACCGGTAGTTCTACCATATATAGGATTCCCAGCACTATCATACATTTGTTGATGCTTAACGTACTTACCTCTATTAGCCATATCTTGAAAAGCAATGGCAGATGCAGCTTTCTTATAATTTGTACCATAAGCTTTATCAACCTTTTCAAGAGTTTCTACACTACCATCAGTAGGCATAAAAAATCATTAGTAATCTTACTAAGTTCCTTATCATACCCCTGCATGTTATTATATTTTCTCTTTACTTCGGCAAACTCTTGGTCATAATCAGCTTCAGTTTTAACCTTTTTACCCTTCTTCTTTTTAGTGATTGTAGGAGTAAAAGGCTCAGCATAGGATTCTGCAGTATATGCGTCTGTTCCTTCAATTGCTCTTCCTACTTTCTTTTTTATTTTCTTTATAGTTTTACCAACTCCCCAAGGTATTAGATTTAATGCAGCATCAATGGCAGCTCCAGCATAATCTCCTTTGCCTAAATCTTCAATGAAGTTAACTGCATCTTTAATATAACCAGCTGGAGTAATATAAGCTTCTGGTTGAACTGCATTAACTGCACCTGATATTTTCCTTTGTCTTTCAAAGTATTCAGGAGTACCAGTTCTATATTCTGGTGGTAAATCTGCTTTGTTTATGGTTTTACCTTTACCATCTTCATATGTAGGAATAGAATCAAATTGCTCTTTAATATCAAAATATGTAGCATCAGGGTTATTTGCCCTGACACTATCATATATCTGTTTTCTCTCTTTAAGAGATAGATCTTTCCATTTCATACTAGTAATATTTACTTACCTGTCTTACCTGGTTTACCTTTTCCGCCTTTTTTAGAGCCTCCTTTACAACTCATATTAATTCCTCCTTATATTTAAAAATGTAACCTTTATGTTGTTTTCTTCCCTCTTTATGTTGACAGCATCTTCTAATGTGGCCTTGATCACAATTTAGTATTTTTGCAGCCTGATAAGAAGAAACAAATTCTCCAATATACTCTCCATTTAGGTTAAATACTAATACCGTTTTACCTTTGTTTCTACCATGTTTAATTTTGGTAAGATTAGTTCTACGATCCTCTGGTATAGTTTTTATTTCTCCCCCTTCAAGTATATTATAACCATATCTCTTATCATTAGATTTATAATATTTGATATAGTATTTTTCTAAGTTATTAGCTTCTTCTACAGTTAAATTATCTCTTAAGATTTCGTGATGAACGTTTAACCATCCATATTTCAGAATAGCATTGTAAAAATAATTACAATGTTTATAACCATGTCCATTTTTCCATCTTAATAGTGGATTTTGTTTTGTAATACCTATGTATATTTTATTATTAGGCAAGACATGTTTATACACACAATAAGTTTTACATGCCATAATTGTTATCTCCTATTTTTTAGTTTTACTCTCACCTACCACTTTATTCTTAAGAGCAGTTTTAGCCTTAAGTTTCTCTCTATCCATTGCAGCTTTATCTTTCTGAGCTTGCAACTTCTTAGCTTCATCAAGCTTTTTCTTTTCAAGAGCTAGTCTCTCTCGTTCAATTGTAGCTTTAAGTTTTTCAGCTTTTTCAGCTTGTTCAATCTTACGTTTTTCTAACTCTTTCTTATTTTCTTCAGCTCTAGCTTTATTGGCTAAATCCATCTGTTTACTTACAGCATCAGATACAGCTTTTTGTCTAGCTATTTCTTGATTACCAATCTCAATAGGATCAGGTATACCATTCATATCTTGATCCATATTTTCAGATCCTCTATATACATTTAATTGGGCTACAGTAATCTTAGTAGCATTATCTTGGTCAATCTTATATTTTTCAAGATCAAGTTCAGCTTCTTTAAGCATAAGCTCTTGTTCTTTAACTTGATTCTGCATCTGTATTAATTGCTGTTGCTGTTCAGCTTCTTGCTGTTGCATTGCTTGCTGCTGTGATAATCTTTGTTGTTCAAGCTCTTGTAGTTTACTCTTGATTAATGATAGATTATCCATAGTATACATTTCAGCAGCGTCTACTAAACTTGCACCATTCTGCATAGCAGGTTGAATTAATGCTCTAAGTTGTTCAATAGCCTGTACTTCTTTAGTACTATCAGTTACAAAGATGTCGAAATCTTCATAAGGGAAATTATCAGCTAATGTTATGAATGCTCTAGTAGTATCATCAAATATGTAATTTAAATACTGTTTATCACTATCTTTCCATGCAGCTTTAGCAGTATTTAATAACATAAGCAATGCTTGTCTTTTCACCTGATTATGCATCCAGAATAATGGTTCTGTAATATGAGCAGATTGAATAACTGAACGTTCTACATTACCTACCAATTCAGTACTAGATATTGCCCCTTGTCTTTGTGGTGTTACTCCAGATAACTCTGAAGCCATCGATTCAATCTTATCTAGTAATTGAATATATTGAGCGATAACATTACCCATAGTAAGATCCCAAGTGGTAAATCCATTAAAATTAGATGGTCTACCTCCTTCCCTGCCTGGAATATCCCATCCTTCATCATATGGGTTAATGAATGCTACTCCTAGTGCACTTAGATAATGCATCCATTTAGCAGTATCAATACCTAAACCCTTTGGTATCTGTGTAACATCCATTACAGGAACTTTACCTTTATCTCTAGCCATTGCTAATTCCATTCTATAGAATGTCGTAATGTACAAATACTGTAGAGGCTTCATAATACTAACTAAAGACTTAGGAGCACTATTAGTATTACTATAGACAATTCCTGTATATGGTAGTCGCTGAGAATTAAGATTTTTACTTGTAATATATTGGTATTCAATAGGCTGAATTCCAAAGTAAAGATCATCAGCATTATATCCTTCCCATACTTCAATGATCCAATCCCATTCAACATTGACTTCATTACCAGTAGTCTTGTAATACTCATCTACTACAAACTCTTCCTCTTCTCCAGTTTCAGGATTAATTACAGTAACGAAACCAATCTTTTTAAAAGATTTCCAACATACATGATATACTACTACATCTTCCGCATCTCCATAAGGATTATGATCAGGATACTTACTGTAGATTTTTGTATCAATATGATTCCAATCATCTACCATGTTCTTATCACCTAACCAATTCTTAGCACCTTTACCATATTGACCAAACTTCTCTAATAGTTGATTAAGCTGTTTCTCATCAAGTTTATCATAGAACTCATCATATACTTGAGTATATGGCATAAGCATTTTATAGCAACACATTGAAGCTTCATGAATAAACTCAATACCTTCAGCATCATCAAACCAGAAGTTCTTTGGGTTAACCCTATTTAAACAAGGTTCCCCATTCCTGATGCCTACATATATTACTTCTTCACCAGCAATTAAACCATCCTTCCAAGTTTTTACAAACTCATGATCAATATTCAAAGAGTGTTTTAGATAGTTTAGTGTATGATAAGCAGTAACTTCTGCTACGTCTTTATATTCCTTAGTAAGGTATTCCTGTATTTGCTCTGGGGTTTGTATTTCACCAGAAGATAATGCTTCCTCATACCTAGCCTGTTCTTCAGGACCCATTTTAGCCATAATAGATGCTTGAACATAGTCAAGCAACATCTGTTTAGCTTTTTCCTGCATTTCACTTGCAGCTGCATCACTAGTCCTACATACTTTAAAATTAAATGGTCTTTTAGTTTCTTCACCAATTAATAAATCAATTTTAGGTCTAATAATGTTATAGTCCTGAGCTACTGCTGGAAAACCATCATCTTGATTAAAAGGATTTGTAACATATTTTAAATCCTTCTCACTGTATACACTATTATATAAATCATAGTACGTTTGCATCTCTTCATCAGTAGGTATTGAACTACCATTACTTAATTGAGATTGCCCTATGATATAGTCTACACATGTTTTTTTCCATTCTTCACTCTTTTGGCTAAAAGGTATTTTTTGTATAGGAAAGCTATTTACTGTGCGTTCCATATTTTAAAATGAAAATGTTAATATATTTGAATCAAATAATTTATTTGTAGAATCAGAAGTATCTTGTTCAAACCATTTATCTGTGAATATTGGTGTATCAAACAATCTTTGCTTCTTCTCTATTTCTTGTTTTTGTTTTACTTGAGCTGTATATAATTGTTCCCTATATATCATTACTTGCATCAATGCCATTACACGGTCAAAGTTACCTTTATCATTGTATTGTATTAATTCCTCAAGTAATGGTTCTGATAATATAGACTCAAGTCTCATATGACTAGATTCTACTTCTTCTTCTAGCCATTCTTTAATTTTACCTTCTCCCCAAAGTTTAATTTCCTTGTTCATATGACAGCCTTTCCTTCTATTTACTTTGGAGTCTCTTACAATGTCTTTAATAATATCTGGTTGATCTGCTAATAAGTAGTCACAATGTTTATTGTTAAAATAAACAAATAAACCTGTATTTTGATTTTCACACATTAATCTTGCATTATAGTATACTAGTAGCTTTCTTACGTTCTCATAGAACTCTTCTGATGTTTTTGGTCTACCAGTATACTCAGCAACTATGATATCACTGTATGATTCAAAATTCTGTATACGTTTGTATATGAATACTGATCCTAGTGAGTTAGTGCCAGATTGATCGTGGTCATAAGGGTCACATCCTGCTATATATAAACCTATAGGTGTTTCAGGACATGGGTGCTCCCATATTACTATAGATCCTTCAGGATTTGCTTCTTTTGGTAATGGAAATTGTGTAATATCACCTGTCTTTTTAATACTCCATTTTACAGTACCACCATCCCAAGTAAGATCACCTATTTGTTTATGATTTTGTAATTTCTTATTGGTTCTAATACGAGCTAATTGTTTTTGTAATTCCCTTTTAGGGAATATATTACCTGTTAACTCTGTAAATGCTTCTGCAGGAGTTTCAGCATGCTCAGCTACATATCTATCGATAGCTTGCATTGTTTTTGCATTCTTAAGCTCTTGCTCTCGTAATGATAATATGTATTTCCTTGATGCTTCATGATTAGTATTACCATCATTATCCATAAACATACGATTTCCATTTTCATCTCTTGAATCTAGATTAGTATGTTGTGGAATAAAGAACCCACAGTATTTTCCACCAACTGCACAATCATCCCATATATTAGGGAAACCTAAGCAGTTATAAGATTCAGGATCATAAAAAGCTTCACGTAATGGAGCTACTGCATCACCTTGATCACCACCAGTACCAAACATGATCATAAGTCCAAATGCTACACCATCGTGTTCTACTGACGGTCTTGCAATCTGCCATGCAGCTTTTAGTTCAGCAAACGTACCTGCCTCTTCCCAAAGTATAAGTACACCTCTTTTACCACGTACTGCATCTGGATTATCTTTTAATGATACACCAATGATTTCAGATTTATAACCTGCTTCAGTTTTATTACCATAATCATCAGTAACCCACATAGATGCTCTACGTCTCATAGATGTATTTACTGCTTGACGTTTTTTACCCCATGCAGTATATTCATCAATAAAATCCATATAATCCCAAGCCTTAGTAAGGATACCATCATCTGTAAGATATTGTTTATTTGATGCATATACATATGATTTTGATTCTGGTATAAGGAAGAAATTACGACAAAGCATAGCACCACCTTTATATGAATAACCCTTACGTCTAGCTTTTGCTACACATAAGTGTTTACCTTGTTCTTGTGCTTCCTCTATTGCTTGAAAGTAATAGTAATCATAATCATAGAAATCTGGGAATGTACGTTCACTGACAGATTTCCATTCTTTTAAACCAGTTTTCCTATTAGTTATTTCCCTATATACCTGTCTTACTATGGGACAATAATTTAAATAAAAATAATGATAACCTGTTATAAAGTCACCATCTTCTGCAGTATAACCATATATACATTTTTCTACTTCTTGATCCCAAAAGCTATAGTATTCAGTAGTACCTTTCGGATACTGACAATAAGAACCGCTGTTAATAAAGTTTAATGCAGGCTGACGAAATTTATCAGAGTTTTTGATCTTCTTATTAAAGTCTATCATACTTTAGGGTATTATATAATAATACCCCACACCTTTTGAGTATGGGGTAATTTTTAATTATTGCTATTTTTGATTTTCTTATTGAAATCAATCATAATTGTTATCGATTAAACCACTGTTTGATCTTTAAACCTAGTCTCTTATACCAAGGTGCTTTAGTTGGTTTAAGATCCATAGATTTTGAATAAGCTTCTTTCTTTTCTCTATATGCAATTTCTTCAGCCAATTCGATTTCTTTTCTATCCTCATTCTCATGAGCTGGGCCAAAATCAATAATCAAATCGAACGGTTTCTCTTCAACTTTAACTAGTTTAGCCTTACTTGTTTTCTTTGTGCTAGTAGTTTTCTTTTCCTTAGTCATAGTTCTTAATTTTTAACACTGCCTGTAACGGCAGTTAGTTTTATTTTGTTTCAAATTGTATTACTTATCGTACAGCTTGTCTATTTGATAGCTCATATGGATTAACTTCTACTCCACCTCTAACTCTACTACTTGCCATCTCTTCAGATCTCACAGCAGTTTCTAATGCATCAAGAGATTTAATAGTGTTACCGAGTTTTTCCATACCTGCTAATATTAATTGGACTTTCTTATCATCTAGTTCATCTTGTAAAGATTCTGCATAATATCTAGATACACTATCTAATTTAAGTCTTGCATTCTTAAGTAGTCCTAATATTAGGGTTTCATTAAAGTTAATGTATGCTTGTTCTGCCTCTAATACCTCTACTGGTAACTTATAATTAGCATCTCCAAATAGTTCTTTCCTGAGTCTAGGTCCTATCTCTTCAGGACTCATACTTTGGACATATGGACTATCATATTTATTCTTAAGTACGATATAACTTATTTGTTTAGTGGCTATTTCTTTATCTGCTTTATCAGCATCCCATAACTTTTTAAAGCATGGGATACCTAAAGCATCATTGTGAATAATCACTTTACCACCAAGTATGTCGAATAGTTTCATTAGTATTAATTAACAACATTAGAAGGACATGCATCACAACATTCGTTGTGTCTCTTTTCGTATTCGAGATTTCGCTTAAAGTTGTTATATAATTCTTCACTCTTTATGATAGCAATGTCTCTATCATCATCATTCCTATTATAGGAAGCGTATAGAACAAGAACCACATCACCAGCTTTTACATCATATTCTTTATCCTTAAATTTAAGGATACCATCTTCTTCAATTACCCAAGCCCAGTCGATATTTAAATAATGATTACGAACAGAACTAACACTATTAAGGTCATTATCCTTTACTACTAAAAGAGCACTGTTACCAGCATAAATATATGTATTCATATTAATCTAAATTTATTTTAATGTATCTATTTCTATAATGTCTGTTCAATGCATCTACTGCTTCTTGTTTAGTATAAAATGCATTAACATACTCTGGGTTTTTACTGTACTGATTGATTATCTCCCTCAGTTGCTCCGCTTTCTCGTCCCTGTTCTGCATTCTCATTTTCTTCTTTTTTATCAGTTGAACCAAATCCACCACCACGATCTTCACCTGCTAATTCCTCTACAATTATCGGCTCCATCTTCGGATAAGGCATTACTACTAACTGAGCAATCTTTTCACCAGGCTGATAAATTGTAGGAAGAGCATCTGTAGTAATCTTAAACTTGAGAAGAATCTCACCTTTATAATCACAATCTATAACAGCTACAGCATTACACATTGACATAGACTTCTGAGAAACTGATGATCTCATAAAGATCAAACCCATATGACCTTCAGGAATCTCTACGGATAATCCTGTATGATATACTAATACTAACTTACCACTCTTATCAAATTCCTGAGTAAAGGAGATTGCTGTTAAATCCAAACCAGCATCGTTAGGGTTAGCATAACTAGGTAATACTGCGTCTTCTTGTAATTTCTTAAATTTTAATTCCATATTATTTTCTTACTATATTGTGTCCTAATATTATTTCTGTCATTTGAGCTGCTAAGTTTGCAGCATAATCTTCTGCAAATTGACTACGATTCGTGTCCTGTAGTATCTGTCTCAGATACAGCAGTATCACTTGTTGATTCAGTAGTATCTTGTCTAGTTTTTCTTCCATGCTTTGCATAGTATAATAATGCAATACTATTCCATGCTACTGCTGCTTCATGCCTTACTTTAGTTTCTGGATCAAATTCTTCATAAGTAGAAGCGTATAAGTGTCTTAATAATGCACCTTTATATCTTTCATAACCATTCTCTAGATTCTGCCAATTATTGTCACCATACTTCTTAGCACCTTCTGTATATACTCTTGCAATGTCCTCAAGACAATCTAACGGTATTAATTCCCATCTAGTCTTATCGTCTAGTTTATCATTCTTCATACCCGTCTGGTCTTGGCATTTCTTCGATTCGTATTGCATCTATTTCAGTTTTATTTTCAATTATTGCTTTAACAATTCTATGGTAACCATCACATATTCTACCTAAATGATCGATTAGTATCGGATGATTTAAATCTGTATCTTGAATCCTTTTACTATGCCAAATTATGTCATCTAAGGTATTTATTTCCCAAGGTAAATGCTCTAGATTTACTCCTGCTAACGGTAATTTGAATACAGGATAGTTCTTCTCTTTTACCCAAGAAACTAAATTTGAAGCTGCCCATATCTTCCCATCTGCTGTGTATCTATTTTCTGCTAAACCTTGCTTAGGGTACGTTACTACTGGATTTTTTGGTTCTTTCTTTGCAAACATATTTCTTTTTTAATTTAATCTTAAACAAATAACTAAACATAATTGGCTTAATATCTTTCTCATCTGAAATTGTATTTTGAGCAAATTTGAAAGGATGATTGCAAATCACTTCTACTACTTGATAAGGTATATTATATTTATGTGATAACTCTGTATAGATACTTGTTTTATTTTGCTGGACCATAAGTTACTTTATAGTACTTATTATTAATTATATTATCCAGAGTAACAGAAGACATATCGAATGTCTCGGGTCTAACACTATTAACTATAATACATATCTTATCTAATTCTGATGTTACATTGTCAGATGAGGTATAAAATATAGAATTTAAAAAAGCTGTTTCAACTTTAGAGTATTGTTTTCTAGGTTCTAATATTACTACTTCTTCTTCTGATTCCTTACTAAAAGGTTCTCCACTAATACCATATAAAATAGTCTGTGTATCACGAATTAAGATTCCATTATTATATGGTAAATTCTTACCAATAAGTTTATACCACCATCTTTTTAATTTACCATAACTCTTCCATAGCATTATGGAACCAGGTTTAATTACTAATTGTCTCATCATTTATCCTAATTATAATTGTTACTTGAACTCTGTCTCCAATGATCTCTGGTATTAGAGCTTTATTGACACTTAATTCATCTTCGGCTGGACCTGCTACTAGAATACCTTTTTGTTTAAAGGACTTGATATATCTACTTAAATTATCCTTAGTAATACCTAAGGTATTTATGATATGTTTCCTATTAGCTCTATTGGCTATATTCTTATTCTCATTTGGTTGTTTGTTATAGTTAAGATCAAGTCTAATGAACTCTGCCATTAATTCCAGTTCTCTGTCCGTAAGCCGAAGAATACCATTAAGTGAAATTAGAAACTCTGTAACAAGATCATTTTTGTTTACAGATTTTACTAATTTATTCATTTGTCTTATCTACGTCTAAGATTTGTTTAACCGCCTTAATGAACTTCAGTAAGTTATAATTTACTGTTTCAGATTCAACTTTTACACAAGGTTGAATTTTGCCATTATTATAGTCTTCATTAACCTTCTGAATATTGTCTTGATACTTCTTAGCGCAGTCATCTAAGAATGCTTCAAGTGCAATCAATTTTAATTCTGCATTAGACGGGATATATTCTTCTTCTGTATTAGTTTCATCCTTGATCTCTTCCCCCCATTCTTTTAGGTTACCACCATTAAGAAGTTCTAATACATAGTTTGCAGTAATCATCATGTAACGTGAATTGGTATACTTATCGTTACCCTTAGTACTCTCCATTACATACTCAATACCATCTTCTGTCTTAAAGATATCATCTCTCTTTGCACAACCAAAAGGTTTAACTACTTTATATTCTGTTCTCATATTCCTTATTATTTTTTAATAATTACTAGTGCTAATTTAATCCACTTGTTTATGTCAAACTCTGGATCTGACTCTTGTACTACTCTGTCTCCAATTGCGTATTGCTTAGGTTGGGTTACTAAACCCATAAAATTCATAGCTTCTTTCTGTGTAAGAACTACCTCAGTAGCTCCTTCTTTTGAAGGATTGTTAAGGTCTTCTGGAATGAAGACTTTAACAGTACCATCTTGTTGAAATTTAATAAACTCTGAATATTTACCTAAAAGATTATTTATCATTTGTTGAATCATGACTATATAACGGACTTTATTTAATTTTGTTGTATATTTTATGCAATAAAAAAGCCTATAGTGATTAACTATAGGCTTATATTAAAAATCCAACTAAATCTACTAAGCTTTGCTTTTCTTAATAAAAGCTACTACATTGTATGGATTCACTAATTGGCTATCCTTAAACAAGTCAAAATAAGCAGCTGCTTTAGCAGGGAAAGCTATCGTATCACCTACTTCTGGATGATTATTTTTGTCTTGCCATTCATAACCTGAAGGAATTGCTAGAACAATGCCTTTTCTAAATGTTGTTGGTACTTTCTTTACTTCAGTTTTAGTGTCATATTTATCAACACCATCTTTGTCTTTCTTACCTGTCGCAACAGGTTCAGTAATCTCTTTTTCTACGTATTCAACTGGTAACGGTTTGATCAGAATATCCCGAGTAAACTCGAACTTTAACGCTTTCTGAATATCATCGATGATCATCTTCTCATCTACTTGTACCGAACTATCATTATTTGTATTCTCTGCCATAACTTAAATTTTTCTACTATAACGTTTGTTAGTATTAAATGTTCTATTTTTATTTCCTTTCATGAAAAATAACGCCGCCTGTGCAGCATACTTTCTTTGCTATGGATGGACAAACTTCCATGTTATAGAAACAGCAGCCATCACACCATCCCTGAGGCTGCTTTTCCATGTTATAAACTTTGCCATCAACTCTAATATACCCTTCTTCTAGGGCTTTATAAGCTTCTGGTTCTCCCATATTATTTGTAATAATATTTGTTATGTTCTTCAGCCTTTTGTTCAACAGTACGCTCCATGATTATTTCTTTAATCCAAATTAAAGCAGCCTCAAATCCTGCTTTAAATGCAGATTCTTTTAATCCTTCCATCTCTTCGCACCATTGTTCAAATGCTTCACAAGATTCTTTGTCTTGATACCTTTCAATCTCGTCAATTAAATATTGTCTAAACATATTTGATCCCTTTCTTTTGATTAATAATTATACTGATCGTCGTCATCAGTAGGATCTAATGCATCTTCGAATTCATTAAAAAAGTAAAAGTCATCATCCATAATACTATTATTATGTATTTATATTTTATATCCAGAGTAGGAGTATATATTTCTTACTATACTACTATATACTAACCTACAAGTATGTGTAGTAACGTTACAGTATTCATTTTTGTTCTATTGTTTACTCTAGATTAATAGTTTTTCTTGGGTCTTAATAGATGATTTTTATTAAAAATGCACGGCAAATAGCAGTGTTTACAACCATTATCCTCTACAGTTCTATCACATTCCCTAGCTTTTTGTTTGTAGAAAAACCACCTAACAATCCATGTTGGTAACTTATAAAGATCAAAATTTTTTAACATTATTTATAATTATTTAACATATTTACGAAACTTTCGTAGTTAACTCATTAACATAATTTAACTATTTTTAATAATAACGTGTATAATGGAGTATTGTTATAAAAATTTTATAAAATAAAAAATTAGGGGATATAATTGTGAATGTAGAGACTAGTATATATATTGTATTATATAGATTTGAGTGTAGAAACTAGTATATACAAACCCCCTCCCCCATCATGCATCAAGGAAACACCCCCGGTACTTATGCATCAAATCAATTTATCTATCAGCTGATTGTGATTAATCAAGCAGTTGCAACGGAAGGCGGTTGCAATGTAGAACTACTGCTGAGGGGCAGACAGCCGAGACGACTATGAAGTGTGCAATCATGAGTCTAGAAGCAAAGCAAGCAGAGAACGGTAACTGGTATGTAAACATCCTAGCACAGCCAGAAGGTGATCCGTTTGCTGAGGAGTTGAAGTATCGTATGTGGTGTAGCGAAACACTAGCTAACAAGTTAGCCGCTAGCGTACCAGAGACGATAGAACTCCAGAAGGTACGTGTAGATGTAGCACCGTACCAGAAGGTGTCTGAGGACGGGTCTATCTCAGAGAACGTATTCACCAGCCTGTCTGTTGTATGCAGACAGTTCAAGGGAGAGTACGTAGATGAGCCACAAGCGATGGCAGACAAGCTACGCAGGAATCTGCTGCGTGATGGGCTTATCGTAGAGGTAGACGTAGACCCGTACGAGGGAGCTACAGGGGATTTACCAAACTAAAGGGGAAGAGCTTCGGCTCTTTCCTTTTTTGTCCTACCATGCACCAAGTTTATTTCCCTCTTAGCCGATTGTGAAGGTATATTGTGTTTATATTTTCATGTACTTGCTGGTGGAGTAGTTTAAACCAGTAGTGCTGTATCTTTTCGGCGGTTTACTAGTAACGCACTTAAAAGTTTAAGGCTAAACCGTACAGGAAACCAATTCCGATTTATAAGTTTGGTGACAACTTGAAAGAGAGTGACAGCTTGGAGAGACAGCATTGTGTATAACCCTACCATTTATTTTTATGGTTTAAGTTTTCCAGCGTCCTATAATTTAATTTAGACTATAGGTTTCAGTGAAGGTTCTAACTGAGTAATGCGTACCAGAACCAACAAAAAACTCAATAACTTCCCAAGACATTGAGGGCACCAGTTTCTTACAAATAGGTTTAGGACTATCCTTGTAAATACTTAGCTACTACAACATTGATTCCTAGGATCATAACGCCAGAGTAGAAAATCCCTATTTGTAAGTTTTAGGTGTAAAATGCATATTATTAATCAATAAAATTATATATTATGATAGCAGTAGTGAAATGCTATAAGCACAACATAAAACCGTTAGTAGTAGAGGTATTTGAAGGACATAATGAACAAACACAAAAAGATGCTAATGAGTTAGCAGCTATCCTAAGTAGGAAGAATAAGTGTGAGTATAAAGTACTCATTGATCTTTCTTGTGTTGCTGTTATACACGATTCAAAGGAGTAGGCTATAGCCTATTTTCCTTCTTACAATGCACCAAGTCAAATTTCCTTTTTAGCATATTGTGAGGAGTATAGGATACTGCTGTGATTTATGTGTATGTAATTGATAAGAGAGTGTTTGTAAGTTTGAGAATACTTTACTCTCTCTTAGTCTGCCCTTTAATCACATTGCTTATAGCTGCCTTTTACGCATACATATAATATATAGCGTATCCTTATTCTTTACATAAACAATCAAACAATTAAACAATCAAACAATTAAGGAGGACAAACAAATGAAATGTATTATTATTGGACATGAATTCGCAGAGGCAAACACAGGTAACTTGTATTGCAAACTAGAAGTAAGACCTGCAAACGATGAGTGGGCTGCATCTTTCAACTATGTAATGTTTATTACAGATGCAATGAAAACAGCTCTAGAAGCTAAATTTCCTAAAGAGATATATCTGCAGGAAATACGTATGCAAACACCTGAGCCATTTAACAGAGTATGGGCTACAGATGGTAACAATCACATGCAAGGTGAAATAGTCTGCAACGCTAAAGGCGATCCTATCGTATTTAATGACATCAAAGTCGTAATACGTACATTACCTGATGGCACACCTGCTAGAGGTGAAGATGCTGAAAAGCTACTAGAATCTAGTTGGCGTAGGGGTATTGAGAATGGTACTATCTTACCAATTGGTGAAGGTACAGATGTACCAGATAACAATATTGGACAAACTGTAGGAGGAGCAGATGCATTTGCTGGTGCTCAATCAGCTGGAGATCCGGAGAGTCTAGAGACATCTCAACCAGATCCACTACCTACAGGTAACGTTGTAGTGCCGGGTAACCGACCACAACGACCACAGCAACAAGCTGGAATCAGAGTACCTAGAGTGTAACAGGAATTTGCCGGGTAACCGGCAGACCTGTTTTAACAAAAACTCCCGAACATCTGCATATGATGTTTTGGGTTAATTAATATTATTAACTTTTAAAAACATTCATCATGGAAGGAAAAGATGAAAACAAGCCAAAGATTGTGTATTTTATTCTAGCTGTGTTTATTCATGCTAATTTGTTTCTACCATTCCTATCTGAAAAGACAGGAGTACATGGGGCATTCATATTGTGTGATATAATACTTGCTATTATAGCATATAATCTAGCGGCTCGTAACTAGGGAGTTGGGGGTGGGTGAAAACTCACCCCTTTTTATTAGTATCAAACAAAAAATCAATACAATGAAAGTTACATTCAATTTTAAAAAGTCTACCTGTAGGCTTAACTGGATAAAAATACTGAAAGTAGTCTTTGGGTTTAATTTAAAAGAAGCTAAAGCTATTGTAGACTCTGGAAGTTATGTACATATAGTAGATAACTTAAATAATCCTATAGATGCACAACAATATTTCGTTGATCTTCTTATTAGGATAGATTCTGCATGTATATCTACCTTAGACGCAGATCAAAGAAAGGTTGAACTTAGAGACGTAATATCTCTTTCTATATTTGACAAGGAAGAGAATATGCCTAGCAATACTCCAGTATTACAAGAAATTAATGTACAAGATCTGGATACTGTAAAGATAGGCTCAGTATATATCCTTACTCAGGAAAGATATGAGAAGCTTTTAAAAGCCGAACAAACATGGTTGATGATAAAAGCAGCACTGTGTAATGAATAAAAAAAGAAAATATCACAAATCAAATTGTGATGCCACAGTTAGGGCAATAGTCGAAGATGCACTAGGACGTAAAGTTATCCTAGTTGGAAAGCACGCTTTCGAATGGTCTATTATACTTGAAAAAGAAGGAAGATTAGTAATAACTACATTTCCTAATAGAGAACAAGCAGTAGATACATTTAACAAAAAGTACAGGAATAAATGATATGTGTACGTATCCAGTGTATGAAGTGATACACAACTTTTATGTGATTTAATATTCTTTTAGCATAATTCCTCAGCTAGTTACTGCGAGTAAAGGAACTAGTTCGCTACTATCTCATACTAATAGTGAGGAAAAGTATGTGGTAATTCTGTGTAGTTTAAGTGTCTAACATATGGTAGAATCCCCTGCTAAGGGCGAATGCAGGTTCAAATCCTGCCACAGAATCATATAAAAATTCATTGGTGGTTTATAGAGAATTTAATATTCTCCATTTTTGCTGTTGTACGTGTTTAATTTAACACAGCTGCTATATACCTATTGTGAAATACGTATATAGTTTTCCCTAGAGTAAAAGCAACCTCATCGTAGCTAACTACAATACTTCATGCACGTTTGGTTAATACACAAAGTTAGCGGGTTCTAGGGTCTAGTAGGTTTAAATTGCCGGGCTGAACGAATGCCAACGGCTACCGAAGCTAATAGCTTTTAAAATAGTAAATAACAATAAAAATATCAAATTTTATGGAAGAAAAGATCAAAAAAGCACAAGAAGCAGTATGGTATAATACTGACTGCAAGTTATTAACTAAGGAAGAGTACGAAGAGCTATGCAAGTACAAGGCGTTATACTTAGACTTAAAAGGTTCCTTAGAAGGAATCGTAAAAGATTTCAAGCAAAGCGCATAATACTTGAACTTTTAGAAGGAATTGGTTGGACTATATGGTTATTGATATTACTCATATTATCATGTGGGGATACATTAATCTATCTCTTATATTTAGCGATATCTGTACCAATATTCATTCAAAAAATAAAGTATGACTGTAGAAGCAATGATCGTAACTTGTGTAATAGTATGCATAATACTGTTACTACGGAAAAGGAGGAAAGAGAAGATAAGGGCACAGATACTAAATGATCTATACATTATTGATAGAGATTGTCGTATTATCAAAGGCAATATCATTAATAGTGATTTTATTGGTATTCTAACTAATCTAGCATTTTTAAGAGATTCACTAAAGAAGGAATCATTAAATGATGTGATACCTAAAAGTTTGTTAACGGATATACAAGTTCTATTAAATACGAACGAAGAGGAGATTAGTTTAGAAGATTTTAGGACAAATGTAGTCAGAATGATTAACGTTGTTCTAATAAGGTTACAAGGTATCTATAAACTTATAATCTACTCTTAATATGGATAGAAGTCTTCCTCATTTCTTACAAAGAATTGGATACCATCCATACGAAATAAGTCCAAAGGATAGGATGTTTTTTTCATTAAAAGATCCTGAATTTGTGTCAGCGTATGGACCAGTATTTGTCGAATGGTTCCCAAAGTATCTAGGACCATCTGTTCCTATATTAGAGGTTAACAGAAGTCGTAATATTATATGGGGATTACACGAAGCGGATCACCATCCGTGCCTAATTTACCCTAGACCAAATATCTTGATAGAAGGTGTATCAGAAGAGTACAAAATTACAAATAAATATTCTGATACAATGATGGATAGAATAGCTGCAAAATATTCTCCTGAAGAGATATTTAGAGCGATTAGGAGTAATTTAATATTAATACTGTAAATTTAAATTTAAGTTTTAAATTTATTTTACTCTATTAGTAAGAAAGTAGTTCAATTTCTATGGGTTACATAGGGAAAAGGTAGAATAGTTTACAACGAATAATACATGTTTTATTTAATAAGCTCGCCTATAAAATAATATGGAACTCTATTAGATAGGTCTTTTGATCTCTATCTGGCAGCTCTTGAAACTTAAATAAAAAATGTAGAGTAGATGTAAAAAGATATTAAGTTCGAATCTTAATCTTTCTTATTTTTTAACTAAAAACAACATTACAATGATCAGATTAATTATCAAAAAAGGTAACACATGGTTAAGTGTATTCACTCTAGCACAGATCTTTACAAAACATTTGAAACTAACTCGCTATGATGCTTTAAAGCTTGCATATGCGACACTACGTCAGGATGTCGTTGTCCAGAGTAGTACAAACGCAGGTCTATACTACTTTCATGTAGATTTACATCGAAAGAAGTTTAATGCTGAAATCTATGACGTTCATGATTTAGCAGCACAATTAGACCTATTGAAATACGCTCCTTTTCAGTGTGGAATGCACACAAAAGGAGGAAAAGTATTATGGAAAAGTAACCCAAAAGATGACATCTATAAGGAAATAAGAACATAGTTGAATGTGTACTTTTCAAAGAACGATTACCTAAATACCGCTGTGAAGTTCTATTTAGTAAAAGACCTATGAAAAGTGAGTTGTCAATCCAGCGTATACTGAGTAGTAGGTCTTTTTTTAAAAGACTATTCTTAATTATAAGTGTATGGAAAACTACGGTTATTATTCTAAAGAGATTAATGAAGACTGTTTTGTAGTATACTATTTTAGTAGACGAGCCAGATCTGTCATTTATCAAACAAGCTTCTTATCAGGAGCTTTGAGTTAACTAACATTATTAACGTTTAAACATTCAATCAAATGAGTGAGAAAGGAGATGGCACCGTAGGTGGTGTCTGGAAGGGAGTAGTATTAGTGCTACTCACAATTGTTACACTATTACTTTTATGTATTGTGTATCAAGGGCTAAAAGGAGAGAATCCTCTTACGAAAGTAAAGGAATCTGTTGGTTTTAGCACAGAAACTGAGGTAGCAATACCTACAGTTCAAGAGAGACTAAACAAGTTCAGTGCTGAAGTAGAAGATACTAAAGCATATGATACTTATCTCTCATTGCCTATAGTAATAGTAGAAGGTATCCTAAATAAATTAGGACCTGATGCAGACTATAGAGCAATAGTTAACGAGTATTATACCAATAGATCCTATTGGATTAGTACTCAGGTGTCTAATCAAATTAAACCTGTATTAACTGGTCCTGATGCAAAGAATGTTGAAAGGGTTGAAGTGAAAACAGTTTTAAAAGAAGAAACACCGCCAGGGAATGAAGTCTCTCTTACTCCAGCTGATTCAGTAAAGTAAAATTCTTTTTGGTTCAGGAGTATACTTTTTATATGCATTGCCTGTGAAGGTAGTGCATATTTTTCTATCAGATCATCAGAAGATGACAAGCATGTGGGGCGTAAGTAATTATATAGACATTTATATTTATTAAATACGACATATAAATATATTTGGACATTCGTATTTATATAATTATGATCGTGCGGACGTTAAAATCATGCCGTTAATAAGAATTGTACTGGCAATACAATTCTGCTATAACGTAAAATATGTTAGATAGCCGATTATAAGAAGTTTTACGTAAGAGTTTTTTAATATTTATTTTGCAGACGTGAAACTTCACGATGGCACTTGTTATTAGTTGCTCATAGTACAATATGAGTTGTTGTTAATCAACAATCGTTCAATCAAAATCTTCTCCGTAGTTGTACATGCGGGGACGTCGTCAAATTGTTTAACTAAAAATTATCAAAATGGACAGTAAGATTAATGGAGTAGCAGTTGTAATATTGCCTCCGGGACTTTCTAAAGAGGAAGTTCAAGTGCTATTTTCTAGCATTTTAGGTAAGTTAGAAGCTATTCATCCTGAGTACAAACAAAATGGAGGATTTCTAACTATCTTAGAACCTAACGACCTGTTTAGAGTCGTAAATCCTGTTAATGCTGAAATAGCAACATTAGCAGACAATTTGGTAGTTGAATTCGGTGAACCTACAGATCCTGTGCATTTTGCGACAAAGTTCGTATGTGCTTACTATGGTCCTAAAGACTTAGTAAATCATGACGTTGTCACAACGATAGCATCGATCAAAGAGGGTTCTCCGGAATGGGCTTATTTCGAAAGAAAGAGGCTAAAGTTCCTTATTTTTCAATGTCGCAACATTTTGCAAAACACTTTATGAGCAAGACAAAGAAAGATTCTAAGGATTCAAAGGCTATGCGGAAATACACTCCGCATAAGCCTAAGATGACTCCTTATAAAAGAGAGTCTAAAGCGCAGAGATTTCGTGAGGATAGCTAGTTACCGCCAGTTACTAGTCCTCGAGTCTATAATTCTTAAATGTTAAGATATGGTGGTTATTCCCCTAAAGCATGTTAAACCTAACGCCCTAAGCCCATAAACGGTATGTGAAGATGCATACTACGGGATTGTGTACTTGTACAAATGATAATCTCACAGGAGGTTATTAATTATAAGAAGGAGAAGAGGTTCCCTCTGAATAAGAAATAGGAATAAGAGGGCATGCTTATTATTTGAAATTAACACAATTGAGATATGGAAAAAACAAAAGTAAAACAAGTAATTAGAGAAGCATTAGCTAGAGAACCAGCTATAGAATGGTATCTTAAAAGCAAAAAATCTATGGTCACTACGTGACTCTATTAGCACTTGTTATGCATCATTATAGCAATGCTTTATGTTAGGATGAGCATACACTTATCTATAAGATTAGGGAAAAACTATCAGGGAAATATCCTTTATACATTCCAATTACCTTTGGAACTATGAACCGTAGAAAGATTATTTCTAAGCATAGTTTAAAAAGAGATACAATTCTAGAACTTTATCAAAATTAATTATTAACATCAAAAAACAAAGAAAATGGAATCTAAAGACATTATCACAGAGATCACCGAAGGTAGAAAAGTAAGTGAAGACATCATTAAGGCTGCAAACGAGGACATCCTGAAAGGCCGAGAAGAGAATCTCAAGAGAGAGATGATTCAAACTCTGCAAAACTCTGAGTACAAGATCGGGTATTCGAAGTTGAGACTGAAGAGAGCTCGTGCATTTGAGGACGTAGAGAAAGAACGTCTGACAAAAGTAGGCGAGAACATGAATCGCTTGAAAGCCGGTGGTATCACTCCAGAAGATTGGAAAAAAGAGGATGAAAAGATTGAGAAAGAAGCATCTGATAAACTGCTTGAAAAGAAAGCAGAGTTCAGTGGCTACTTGAAACAATTGAATCATATCTACAGCGATTGTAGCTGGAGTGTTTTGAGAGATAGCTTCGACCGCTATTAATCAACAATTCCGCTCTGAAGAGCTATAAGCCGAAAAGAGTAGTGGGGTATGAATGTAGTAGTATTTCACAACGCAAGAGATATACTTGCATTGCTTAAGATCCATCGAGACAAAAGCAGGAAGGCGAAATTAGCATCAAGACTAAAGAGTACGAGATCCGTTGAGACAGCTAGTCCTACGTACTCATTTTCAGTTTTCTCAGGTTTAGTTAGTAGAGAGCTATAAGCCAATAATAGTTTAATACAACAGAAAATGACGATCATATGAGTCTCATTGTAGCGTTGGAGTTCATTTCAGTATTAAATGATTTATTACTACTAAAGGAACCAAAAATTAGGGTGTAAGGAGAGAGATCTCCTTACATCCACCATATTCACGATATAAGAACTGTATTGTGTCTTATTAGGCTTATCAATCACTGTTAGGACGAGGGTTCGACTCCCTCCAGCTCCACGGTCAGAAGCATAGAGGTTCGACTCCTCTTGGCAAGGGTATAAACCACTCCTAGGTTAAGAGCCGCAAAGCTTCCAAGCAGGTGTGAAGCCTGCATTAGGGGCTGCTTGGATTTGACTGGCAATTAGAGAGATAAGATAGGTTCGTTGTGTGTTTAAATGGCAATAATTTTGTCACAGACTATACTCAACTAGCAGTTGCGTAAAGTCACGTGCTAACTACGAAAGTGAGGGATATCTATAGTTTAATGGTAGAACACTGATTGTTCAGTAGTGTAGGTTCGAATCCTACTAGATAACATAAACTAAAAAAAGTATGGATGGCAAAAGTTAGTTTTTCAGGCTACGCAGCCTATGTTAGTGAAAATCTTCCTGAATCTTGGAAAAGAGTTGGGGAGAATCATGGAGTACTTAATCAACTGATAAGTGCAGTTGCTAGGTATTGTTACGAACACCTTTTGACAGGTCGAGAGTTAATTATGCATTTGAAAGAGAATACATTAATTAACGCTGCGGACTTCGAAGAAGAACCTCAAGGGATAGATTGGTGGATAGACTTAAGTCTAGAAGCTGATATGCTAGAATCACATGGTTGTATTCCTACATTTGCAGAAGATGGTAAAAGTGCCAAGTAAAGTAAAATATGATCTATTTAACGTATCTTCATTTACTCAGGAATTTATATGTGCCGGAGTAAGAGATAACGTTATAGGAATGTATAACTTTCTCAAAGAGAAAGGAGTACAAGTAAAAGACAAACAAGCTGATGATCTTAGAATTAGCAGTAGAAAAAGTGTTGTGTTACTTTGCACTAACTCTAACTCTAGTAACCCATTTGGAATAATCCAATTGAAAGACTGGGGTTGGTGGAACTTCTATCATAATAAGCATAATCGTAGTAGTAAACCATTATATTATACGTATAACTTACCATCACAATGGCATGAAATGCTTAGGGATGGCTGTATATGGAAGGAAATGGAAGTATTTGATAAACCAGAAACGTATGAGGGTAGGAAAACGTATTTATTTCGATAGTCCCCAAGAGAGGAAAGAGTTCTTAGCATTGCTAAGAGACGCACAAGATGTTACAGAGATAGCAACAATTATTGCTAAAACTTACAAAAAAGATCTAATAGAGGCAATGGATATTGCCCGAGTGTATAACGAATTTATTAGGAAGGAAAATGAAAACGTTGACAACTAGTGGAACTTATTTAGTAACAATCAGTGGACAAGAGTACATAGCAGTGGTAATAGGAAGCGCACCTATGCTACAGGTTGCAAGAGTGTTAAACTTAACAAAGTTCATTGATACTGGAGAATTAGAAATCAGTACAGAGGCAAAAACTGTATTAACTGAGAAACCGTGTGAATTCAACTTCAGACAGATCGATTTGAACATCATCAGTCCGATGCAAGAAGTAGTACAGATACCAAAGTTACCTTACACACCTAAACAGTACAAAAAATGGTTATCATTATGTGGTGATTTAGATCGTGAAAAGTTACTTACAGATATCATGCTAACAAATCCTAGCATCAGTTATGGTGAAGCTCAAACAATTATTGATCAGTTATGGAGAGACAAAAGGAACATAGTCTCACAGTAGATTATACAGATCTGTGTGATTATCTAAACGACCGTCTAGTCTTACCCTATCTACCTAAAGTAGGAGAAGACTGGAATTTATTTGGTTCAGTCATATCACAGACATATGGACCAGACGGAGTATTCCCTAAGCAATATAATGATAAAGAATTACTAAAATGGATACAACACAGAATCCAAGTAAGGACATTATTATTATTTGTACAAAGGAAACTCTTTACACACCTTGCCATGTTACACAATACAAGGGCAACGGATGCAGTTCAGATGCGTATTTTCGTATCTATGCTGAACAAGTTAGGACTACCTAGAATTTATGCTGATGAAATATTTGATAATGTACATCTGCAGTATGACATTAGGAAACCTGTTTTCGAAGATTATTATCTTATGAAGATATTAGGTTTACCTTTTTGTTTTGAATCTAGGCCTTGTCCTTTTTAAGGTGTTAGGGGTTCGACTCCCCTAACATTCACTAAACAAGTTAGTTTGATTATGAAGAGAGAAGATGAAGACCTTCTTATTCAGCAAGCTAAGCTTGGTAAGCAAGATGCTTTTACAGAGCTTTATGATCGGCATCATAAGCTTATTCGATACATTATCTATGATATTGTAAAGAATGAAGATGTAGCAGATGACTTATTATCTGTTACCTTCACAAAAGCATTTAGTAGATTAGAATCTTATGTAAACCCTATTTCATTTGAAATGTGGTTAAAAACTATAGCAATTAACACTGCAATAGATTATATAAGATCTTCTAAGAATGAGAAACAGAATCATTATATAGATTCTGAGGACAATTACATTCAGTTAGATAGCAATGATCTCAGTCCTGAGGAAGCTATCATGAAACAGGAAACTGTTGAACAACTGAAAGTAGCTCTACATAAATTAAGATCTAAATATCGTAATATATTAGAATTACGATATTTCAAAGGCTTAAGTTATGAGGAACTTGCAACTGAGCTTGGCGTGCCAATAGGAACTGTAAAAAGTGACTTAAACAAAGCTAAGAAGAGATTGCGAGAATTCTTTGACAACATTAACAATAACTAACAAATACTTACACATCATGACAGAGGTTGCAATTATCGCAATTATAGTTATCTTAGCTGCAATCGTTATAGGGAAGGCCAACCGTAGTAACGATTTAGTTTGGAGACTATTATTCTGTTTTAGTGTTAGCGTATGTGTGTCTATAGGTTTCCTTTACATTTTCAGCAGCAAGCCAAAAGCTAAAGCAGCTGCTAATGTTGAGGTAATTAGTAAGGCAGGAGATTCTACTGACCCCCATGTAGTATGCTTCAACCAGATAGCAATGGCTGAAGCTACCGAACAGGATACTACAGGTCAGGAGTCATTATTATCAGAATGCCTTACATGGGCACCAGTGATGAACGTGTTACCATTGAATAGTTTAAACTATATAATGGAACACATTATCTTTGATGACTCATAGATAGCGATAACACTAACAAAAACAGACAAACGAGAGAATTAGGTACGCTTGTACCAAGTAATTAACATTTAAACACATCTTTAAAACATTATCAAAATGGCAAAGAATAAAACAAAGAAAGGAGCTACTGCTCCGAAAGTAGAGACAAAAGCGGCTGAGGAAGTAAAAGTACAAGCTGCTGTAGAAACTAAAGTAGAGGATAAGGTACCGAAGAAGCCTGCACCTCAACCTGATGTACAGCCGAAAGCTGACACAAAGGAACAAAAGAAACCTGAGTCGGCACCTGCTGCTGCACCTGCAGAAGGAGCGACAGGCGATCAACCTGCTGTAGTTCAACCAGAAGAGGTTACGAATACAGCTATGCCTACAACAGCAGAGATGTCGGCTGAAGTATTCAAAAACGAAGAACTACGGTCTATTCTCGGCAATATTTCTCTTACTCCGGAAAGTACTATGGATGCCAATCATATGGTATTGTTAACTCACGTAGCTACTGAACGGTTCAAAGGGAAAGATCCGAAGAATCCTGTAGTAATAGCAGCTAACGAGATGGTCGATGACCTAACTTGTTACTGTATCGCTGTAGCCGGTATCAATATGGCGATTAATGGTAAGAAATTAGGTATGTCTGTACCAGTTAATGCCTTAGGCGCCTATGTACGAGCTATGGGATACTTTGGTATTGCATTACCAGCAGAGAAGGCTGTCCCGGATCCTAACAAGCCAGATCAGCTCCTAATCCCGTTTGAAGGAGCATCTCCTGAAACTGTTGCAACAGTTAAGGAAGAGATTAAGATGCAAAGAGGTACTAAGCCTACTATGGATCCAGCTTTGTGGAAGAGCGATGAGGACGCTAAGAAAGCGCTTCTCTATATCTTGAGTGACACATTGTCCAAAGATAACCGCTTCTTAGTATCTACCTCTAAGCTACGTATGTACAAGATGCTGTCTGCAGAGAACAAGGAAGAGAAGGCTATGTGGGAATCAGCATCCAATGCAACCATATTTGACAATCTTTTGTCAATTCTTGGTACAGCTAAGTCTACGTTCTTGAATGCAATTGGAGGACAAATTTATTCGTCCGCTGCTACACAGAAGAATCCGATTAAGAGTCACTTAACTCTTAAGCGTAACTTCCCGCAGTTATCTGACGAAGATGCAGCTGAGATCATTAAGATCATTGTAAAGCACAAAGCAGCACAGAACAATCCTAACGAGCCGTTAGAGAATAACATTGCTTGGAACGGCTTGAAAGACGGTAAACGTGAAGACTGCTTATTGTATCCTACTAAGACAACGGATGTAGACAAGGAGATTATGGGACGTCTCCAGAATGTCTATGCAGAACGTTTAGGTAGTCCAGCAGAAGCTGGTTATAACCTCCGTGCCACTAACTTAATTGTTACTATCATGAACTTGTATAAGACTTCTGGACAAATTGCGCAACTTGTCGAGCAGAATTATACGGCTGAGGTAAACAAGGCATTAGAGGCAACGTCTGGTAAAACTGCTCCGCAAGAGGAGAAAAAAGACGAGAAGGAGGCAGAGAAACCGAAAAAATAATCAATCATGAATCGGTTAACTGATTTCCTTTGGTGTGCATTATTTTCGTTTATAGCGATTATAACTGTCATCAAATTGAGCCCAAATGAGGCTAAAGCAGAGCAAAAAATGCCCGAGCTTACAATTCCAAAATTCAATCCTGTAGGTCAGTTTGACCTACAGATTGATTTAAACAAGGGAACCGCAAACGTCACAAGCAGTAACGGAATAGGTAAAGCCAACGTAACAGTAAATCATCCTACGGAGGTAATTGAGGTTCCAAGTAAACCAATTATTAAAAAGGAGGTAAAGTATGAAACAAAAACTGAATATTTGGAGAAAGTAGTACTATTTTCTTTACCAGTACCTACATTTCACGTACCAAGTGTTCAGATTCCTAAAAGCGTAGAGAGATGAAAGCAAAAAATAGTACATTGGATAAATTAGCATTTGTAGGCTTAATTATCTTCTTTATAATGTGTTTATTCTTTGCATGGTGTATAACATAACAGTTAAAGATAAAAGCTGTCGGGTCAAACGACTCCTTACCCGTGGTAAGATGAAGGAGAGTGGTATTGTAGCTGCACACTTAAAAAGCAATAAGGCAGCGTATGTTTTATTTCGATAAGTCTGATCAACTTATGATATTACGTAGACAAAGAATACAGGATGCCGTAGGGATAGTATATATTCTCCAATATATACGTCGAGCCAAGAGCATGATAACCTATTATGAAGTTTATTCTTTTACTTCTGAAAAGTTAATAGGAAAATGGGTCAGTGTGCAAAGCCCATAAATCTTGAGAACCGGTTGGTGAAGATTAAAAGACACGATCTAGCGCAGCAGCGACGAAGACAAACATTGCAAGGGGTTACTACATAGTAAAGAGATCCTTAAGTAAGATCAAATGAATCCCCTTAAGAATCCGTAGGCACTATCAAGTGCGGTTTCAAATAAGGACGAAATGTAGTTTAAAGGCGAACAGGTCCCATCTGTTTGACCTAACTTTAATAGACCGAATAGCGTCCATGACGGGTCCAAACCGTCATTAAATAAATAGCTACCTTTAGTGTTCCACTCTACAGTTATTACTATTTTTGTAGTATAGTAATAAGGATCTAGACAACATAACATTTGGCTTAGTTATGGATGAGTGTATGAAGAAAGGGTATTTAAAATCAAGAAACTGGTAGGATATACTAAAAGCTGAGTGGCTATGGCCCATATATAATAATAGAAGAGGTAACGGACTTCTATAATTACTTATGACAGGTTATCCGGAGCAGATGCCAAGTCTGTGCTTGCAAGAGCTTATAAAGATGTTCACTAGCGTAGAAAACTAGTTAAAATAGTCTTTATAAGGGGGTACTTCAGGTGCTGGGTATTAACTACGTAGGAGTGATACTACGTCTTTTAAGATACGCTCTAAAGGATCAGGACAGGTACGATTTTAAATAAAACTGACCGAGTTTTATGTTCAATACTAAAATCAGTATAGAGTTATGTCAGTATAAGTCATGGAAACGAACATACGCAGGAGAATAGTGGCGAAAAGACTACCTCAACCCCTAGAGACACCGTGGCGAAGTGTATAGGGTTCGTATAAAAAGAGAAACTCACCGCTCTGGTAAACTAAAGGTGTGAGTAAGTTTAGTTAAAGCTTTCTTTAATAGATATAACGAAAGTAGGGCTTTTTATAGTCAAGGAGCTAAATTCAAGACTAATAAAATAGTGTAATAGTAAGGGAGTATTAATAGTGCGGCTTACAATATCCTTTTGTAAGTATAAATGAACCACTTATAGTATTTATTTACTCTGGGAAGGAATTCCTATCACTGGCTCGAGAGTTAACGAGACTCTTAAACAAAAGCGGAAATAACATGTCTAACTATCGTAGGTTCAACAACCGAATAACAAATTTGTGGATGTCCTCGCTAGGGAAACTGAATGCGACCACAACTTGGCGAATGCGATTGCTTAGTAGTATCAGGGTATAATACGCAATATTATATGTTCGAGAGAAAGCGTCTCATTGAAGTTTGTAAATCTTTAAGAGTGAACGAAAGTGAACTATTACTTATAGACCTATTTATAAGCGAGAGTAAATGAGAAGAGGTGAAAGTCCTCAATCTTCATCCAAGTAAAATAAACAAAATCCTAGCCAAGGTTACGTTGGTAGCTCTGTACTTAGTAATAAGTATATCTAGCGTAAGAGGTAGGCGTTAGTGAATAACTATATGAGACCTATAAGTTATTACAAATAACAAAGACAAAGATGGCAATTCCTTTGATCGCCTTGCAGTTTTAGCAACGTTCTGTAAAAACGACCGGACATAACTACTTGCCCGATAAGACAGTTTTAATCATTAGTAAAGTTTATATGAATCTAGATAGGTCAATCTATACTAGTTCTATCCCTAGGATATAGTCTTGCTAACTTATTTACTTTACTATTTTTATCTGAGTAACCAGAAAAAACGTGTTGATTATTACGGATCTTCTGTAATAGAGATTACAGAATATAGTACAGCTTGGAATCAGAACCTAGAATACTCATCGATGAGTTTCATTAGCTCTGGTCACAATGCAGTATACGGTTCCAAAGTAAGATATGACTTAGTAAACTTATAAACCTGTCTCGTTTATAAGGAGTATACCGCAATAGCGAATTATCAAGAACGGAATTATTTTGCTTATCATATAAATTAAAGTAAAAACATATTTGCATCTTTCCTTGCATAACTTGAATGTTACACGACCGTGGTTTTTAACCTATCTGATATAAGATGATGATAAATCGTGACGAAACGCATAGGGAAAGATGTGAGAAAATTTTCATTAATTATTAACTTATCAAAAGGAGGAATTTAAAAATGGCAAATGTAAATTATAATTTAGTAGTAGCATCTCAATTAGGTGCATTGTTAGGTATGAACTTGATCCGGATTAAGCGGACTAATGTGGATGCAGATTATTCGAACAAAGAGCGGGAAGGCAAGCAACGGCTTGCAAATCCTATTTGGTTACATGGCGTAGAACGCATTCGCATCCGACAAGCAGAGCTTGTTGATGTAGGTGACGGTAAAATGGTAGTACAGTTTAACCGTGATCCTAAGCTTCAGCTTGATTTAGCAGGAGCTAAAGACATTAGTGATATTATTAAGAAACCGACAGTTCAGGAAGTAGTCTCTGCAATCGCAAGCGAGTCTACAGGTTTGCCTCAGTTCTTTACTGATGACAAAACAGCAACTGAGTTAACTATTTCATTCAACGAGCGGTCACGGAAGGAGATTAGCTCTATGATGGAAACGTTGTCTCGTCAGGCACAGGCATTAGCTGATGCTAATCGTGCTATGGAAGATTCGTGCAGATTGAACATGGCCCAATATGGTCAGTCTGTAAACTTTCAAAGCGTTAACATTGATTGAAGATGGAAAATCTCAGCAGATCCTCTAGATTAAATCTAGAACGAATCCTAGCTGATGAAGATATATTCAATTCCTTTTTGTTTAATGACAAAAAGCCCGGAACTAGAAGTCTAAAAGACGATGGTTCCTTTGTCATTGGTGCGACTTGTTTTGAATGGTGGAATCACTTCATAGGTTGTGAAAAGAAGTTAAGTTTCCACGATTTAGTAGTGCATCTGATAAACTTCATGGCTGGAAACGGCAAAAATAGAAATGATTTCGCATTAGACGGCCTATATCAGGATTTTGTTAACTTTACACTTAAGCAAGATGATAAGAATCGGATGGTAGATATTCTTCTCACAGCTTATTTGTATGGTTATAAAGAAATCCAAAAGGAGGGGAAGGTTCCTTCTGAACAAACGATATTAGCAGCTGTTACTAAACAAGTGCGAAATCCTGATGGTGTAGCTGTACTCACAGCTAATGGTCCAGTCTTTCTAGGCAAAGACTTAAAATTCTACGAAATTGAATAAGATATCATACATTGCTTTGAATTAGGAAGGTATAATAGTGATAGTAAATATACTTATTCTTTTAAAAAATAAAGTATAAAGACTCAGGAAGGTTAGAGTCTTTAATGGTCACGATGTGGTATCTATAATAAGATACTAAGTTACGGAAAGCTCTGAGAATAAGAAAGAGATGTTACATCGATGTAAACGTGACCGCTCGTTTCTACATATTGGACGCATTATCAAAATGTTCTCCCGATATAAATTATTAACTAAAAGTTTATATATGGTAAAAAATTTTAATGAACTGAAAGATATTGCTAAGAAGTTAATGTTAGAGAATAATTATGACATTAAAGAAGAGGAACTCATCTATGTTACAACTACAGATATTACAGATTATTGCGAAAAGATTGCTTCACGGGATAAAACTGTATTATCAGAAGTGTATGGAACCGATGAACTACCACTTATACATAATTACATCACTCGAGCAGAGGCTAGTACTAAAAAGCTTGAAATGGATGAGAATGATTATAAAAAGAATTTACTATCTGGAGTAAAAGCATATTATGTCGACGATAAGGTGTTTTACTATGTAGTATGCCCATCGCCAACAGATCAAGACGAAGTTCTACGTATATATGTATATACTCGAGATATTTACAATTATCTGTGTGAAACCGCATTAAAAGATGAACTTGAAGTAAAAACAAATGTACCAAATTCAGGTATCTACCGAGCACAAGCAGTAGAATCTCGATATGGAACCTTTATGCGTTATAAAGAGATTACTGATATCCAAAGTAATCCAGCTATTCATCAATGTAAAGAAGAACTTGTTAAAGGCCTTGACTTCTTCTTTGACAATGTTGAAATGTTTTCAAAGTTCAACCAGAAACCATTACGTAAATTCTTATTATGCGGTGAACCGGGTACGGGTAAAACTTCTATTTGTTATGATGTAGCTAAAAAATATTCTAAGGATTCTCCAGTAGTATTCGTTACAGATTTTCAATCTATGGCAATGCATATTCAAGAATGCAGCCGTATTAATCGACGTACTGTTGTAGTATTTGAGGACTGTGAAGCAACATTAAGCAGTCGTAATAATTCTGCTATTCTTAACTTCCTAGATGGTATTGACCGTCCGAATATCGAGAACGGTGCTGTAGTTATGATGACAACAAATCATCCTGAACGAATTGAAGCACGTATCTCTAAGCGTCCGGGTCGAATTGACAAGATTTTCCATATTAATGCGTTGGATGGAAAATATGCACATGATGTATTTAACTTGTATTTCGGCGACTTTATGAAAGAAAACAAGTTCGATGCTACGACTGATACAGCTCGTGAGGCTATCGAAATTATTGCAAATGGTATGACTGGTGCACAGATTAAAGAGTTATTTAACTCTTATGTTTGTTACATGGTCTCTGAAGGTAAAGAGTTTAATTTGACGGATATTTTCGATACTAAGGTTAAATTGTTTGAATCATTTAATCAGATAGACGAAACTAATAATTCGTTGACATCAAACTTTGAAAACGCTCAAGCAGAACTTTATAAGATTCTGCGATCATAAAAGCTACGGGGCATTAGGTTGCCCCATAGTTACACTGGGAGTTGATGCGAAATCGAATAGTATTAATCATTTAAAATCAATTCGTATGACAACATCAACTGAGATTATAGAAAAACGTGATAAGTTATCTGCAGATATAACTCGAACTTGGAACATCATTAAAATGGAAAATGTAGTTTTCCGTGGGTTTAAGCGTAATTACGATATGAAAGTACTACTAGATAGTATCTTTGATAAGTGTAAAGAGCGTATTGAGATTAAGCTACAATCTCTAGCATTAAACCTCGGATTTACAGACATTAATGATCTTCCAGAAGATTCAATCTATCCTACTATCTTCGCTGTAGGCGAGCTTAAAGAGATTAAGAAGCAGTTATCTCATGTTCCTACTCTGGATCCTGAGATAATTAAGAAAGTAGGAAAGAAACGCATGAAGAAGACAGAGGTACTGACTCGAGGGTTTATTAAGAATCTGTCTGAGGCACTTACGATAAAGATCAATACTCTTAACAAAGAGTTATTAGATTACAATGCTGTTCATTCGCTTGAGAATACTGAGCGTAAGAATGCTAAAGTAATTGATATGTCTTTTAGTAAAGCAAAAGCTGCAGCGTAAAGAAATTAGTGTAATAGTTTAATGGTAGAACGTAACATTTTTGTTAAAGTGAGAGTTCGAATCTCTCTTACACACTCCGTTACAAATTAACATTGTAAATTTATCAAAAATTTAAAAAAATGAAAACAACAATATCAAACAAAGAGAAGACAGCAGCTCTTAAGAAAGAAGCTGCAGAGAAAGGTTTAACTTTCAAAGAAGTAGTCAAACTACACCGTAAGGAAAATCGTAAAAAGCGTAGAGCAAAAGTAATCTCTAACATACAGCGCTTAGTATTACATCGCAAACGCAAACTAGCTGGTGAGTTTGCTGTAGTAAAGAAACACGAAGCAGCTGAAACACGTTTTGAGCGTATCCTTAACGAGAAGATTGAAAATCTGAATCAGTTCCGTAAACATTCCGGAAAATCTATGTCAGATGAGCAATACGAATCTGCAAAAGCATCGCTTGAAAGCAGCTCTAAACGAGAGCAACGTTTAATAGATAAACGTATTAACAGGAAACAACGTATCGAAAATCAGAAAGCTCGACAGACTGAGGAAGTCATGAAGCAGATTAAGCACTTCCTCGAATCGGAAAGTAAGCGTAAAGCTAAGAAAGAGGAGAAACAGTCTAAATATGCCGGAAAGAAAAAGAAGGTACCTCCTCGTAAGTTAGAACCTAAAGAAAAGGTTGTAACATATCCTTACTATATTAGTGTTAATATATTTAAGGACAAAACGCACAAAGAGCGTATAGATTTGGATCCCATAGGAATGAACATTTCTCAGGATTCATTACATAAGTGGATGAATCACTATCACAGAATGTATAGCGATCTCTATAAAGATGACTACGTAGGAACGTTCGTATATAACAGTCCGACGTTAGATCATTGTATTCTTGAGTCAATTAACAGTAAATATTACAATATTGATGGTTATTTGACAAGTCGTATAGCTTCTCAAAGAGCAGCTGCAGCGGCATAAAAAGTGCGTCGAAAGACGCACATAAGGAAGAGTAATAGCCTGATAAACTATACTAGGTACTATATCGATGCAGTATAGGGCAGTTCGATTCTGCACTCTTCCACAAGATTAAAACCACAACCATGAAAATTAGAAACAAGACAGTATTAGTATATGATATTGAGGTATTTCAAAATATCTTTCATTGTGCTGTGAAGAATACTGAAACTAACGAAATTCATTTATTTGAAATATCTAGTAGAAAAAATCAACTAGAAGAGTTAGTTAAGTTTTTCAAACAGTTTAATAATACAGAAGGATCATGGAACCAATCTTATACTACAGATTATCAATTTAATACAGATATAATATTTGCAGGTTATAATAATATTCATTATGATAATCCTATAGTAAACTATATGATAGATTACTATGAAAAGCTTATAGTACATCCGTATTGGAGAATTTGTAGTTCTATTTATAATTTCAGTAAAGTTATTGTAAATAGTAAAGAAGGTGAAGAAGGGTTATGGAAAGAATGGAAATATCAACAATGGTTTGAATCATTTGATATTCTAACTATGTTATATTCTACACAGTTACGAGTAGGCTTGAAAGAGATGCAAGTAACTATGCAATATCCAAATGTACAAGAATTTGTATATGATTGGAGTAAACCATTACCAGAATCCTTATTTGATGAAATGATTCAATATAATATAAATGATGTTGAGTCAACTTCTGAGTTGCTAAACAGATGCAAGAAAGATATAGATCTTCGAGTTGCTATTGAAGATGAATATGGTGTAAGAGTCCTAAGTAAAGATGGTGTGAATATTGGAATGAAAATTATCACACAGAAATACCTAGAAAAGACAGGACAAAGTTGGTGGCAGATACGTAATTTACGTTCACCAATGAGCTTAATTCCATTAAAAGATGTTATACTACCTTTTGTTAAATATAAGTCTCCTATCCTAAATAAAATGCTTGAAGAAATGAAAAAACAAGTAGTTTCTCCGGGTAGAAAAGGTTATGAGTATAAATTTATATTTAACAATCTACGATATTCTGTAGGAGTAGGTGGTATTCATTCGGTGAATGATCCTGAGATTATTATACCCAAAGAAGATGAAATGCTTATAGATATAGACGTCGCTTCTCTATATCCAAGTATGCTAATACAATATAAGTTTTATCCTAAACATTTAGGACCAGAGTTCCTAGAAGTCTATTCTCAAATTAGAACAGAAAGACTAGAAGCAAAAAGAAATGGGAACAAAGTGAAAAATGAAACTTTGAAACTTGCGTTAAATGGTTTAAGTGGTAATTTACAAAATGAACATAATTTTTGTTATAGTCCATTTGCAGTAATGCAAATCCGTATTAACGGACAATTACTATTACTAATGTTAGCGGAATCCTTATCTGAATTAGGATGTAGAATAGTACAAGCGAACACTGATGGTTTATTTGTCCTTTTAAAGAAGGATAAATATCAACAAGTAAAACAAGCATGTACTGAATGGGAACAACTAACTAAACTCGAATTAGAAGAGGAACGTTTTGAAGCTATGTATCAATTTGCGATTAATGATTATATTGCAATTAAAGAAGGATACAAAGAAACTAAAGATAGTAAACTTATCAAGAAAAAAGGTATGTTTATTACTGATGTCTTACTTGGGAAAGGTCTTAATCCTAAGATCATACCAGAAGCAGTTATTAAGTATTTTGCAGATGGGATTCCAGTGAAAGATACTATAATGAATTGTAAAGACATTCGTAAGTTTCTACAAGCAGAAAAAACAGGTAAGCAATGGACTGTAGAATACAATGGAGAAATACAACAGAGAGTTAATAGATTCTATGTTAGTACTGATGGTTTGTATCTTTGGAAATGGAAATCTGAAAATGGTATTAAAGAATACCAGAGTATGTTGAAAGGGTATGGTGTAACTATACACAATAAATTTACTCCAGATAAACCTATTGAAGATTATAATATTAACTATCACTATTATATCCTACAAGCTACAAAGATTATTAATCAGTTAAAGCCACAACAGTTAAGTCTATGGGACTTTTCATAAAATATCACAGATTATCATACTCTAAGACATAGACTTCTTTTAACGAAAGGAGAAGTGTATGATATTAGAACTAGATACAGAACTGCTCAGTAAAATTGAGCATTTGACTATTAATCAGCTAGTATTTTTAAATCTTGTATTAGGCAATAATCAAGCTAATATCAAAGATGTCCTGTCACTTATCAGTCTGGTGAACGAGACAGAAATACAAGATTTAATTGATCAAGGCTACATAGAAAAAAAGGTTTCAGACAAAGCAGTAGTTTATCTTCCGACTGAAACTTTAACATCACTTATCGAAAGAAAAGTTACGATGTTTGATGAATTCTATGAAGCATATCCGCAGGTTGTCATTAGACCAGATGGTACAAAGAGCTTCTTACGAGCCAATAAAAACAATTGTAGAAAGCGTTATAACGCTATCGTAGGCAAGAGTAGAGCAGCTCATGAGCATTTAATGGAATGTTTAAAATTCCAGCAGAATGAACTAGTAATGACTGGTCGCATGGGTTATATGAAAACAATGTGGAAGTGGCTTACCCAATGTGAATGGGAAGCACTTGACGAGCAAATGAAATGTAGTGTTGAACAAAATGAACAAACTTCTTATGGAACAACACTTATATAAACCACTACCATTCAAACATATATCTGAAGTAACAGAAGAAGCTTTAGAGTATATTGATATGCGTAGAAAACATGAAATTGAACCACTTAGAACAAGGTGGAAGAAATTCAATAGATTGTGTAATGGTGGCATAGAACAAGGTTGCATCTATACAATAGTAGGTGCCTCTGGATCAGGTAAGTCCTCATTTGCAAATATGTTAGAAACTGATTTAATTAGTCTAAATCCTAATAAGAATGTTATAGTATTATCTTTTTCATTTGAAATGTTATCAAGTAGACAAGTAGGTCGAAAAATAAGCAGTTCAATGCGAAAGACTACTGCAGAATTATATAGTTCTGAATTTGATCTTCGTGATGAAGAATTTCAGAAGATACAGGAAGAAGCACAACAGATTGCTAAATTTCCTATATACTATGTAGATTCTGCAGCTACAGTCGATCAGATTAAGGATACGATACAGTACTTTCAAGACACTCTTGCTAAAGATAAATGGTTAGTAGTAATGCTAGACCATACACTGCTAGTAAGAGGAAGAAGTGATGAAAGTGCTTTAAATATTATTAGAGATTTACAGAACTGTTTTATAAATGCAAAAAAAGTAGGTTGCACAAGTATAATTCAGCTCTCACAAATGAACAGGAACATAGAGTCTCCTGATCGAATCAATAACCCAACATGTCATTATCCAATGCGTAGTGACATTTCTTCCGCTGATGCTATCTTTCAAGGAAGTGATGTTGTACTTGTAATCGCCCGCCCAGAAACGTTAGGCTTTGCAGTGTACGGACCCCATCGACTCCCAGTACAAAACAAGATATATCTCCATATTCTAAAGAATAGGGAAGGACAATTAGCAATTCTTGATTTCGAAAATGATCTAGCACACAACAATATTATCGAAATTGAAAGAGGCATGGAACTAAACCCTACTTAGTTCACAATTAAAAAAAGACTGATATGAAAGATTATATATTCTCTTTTGGTAAATCCAACAACAATTCTTCTTACTTTGGAACAACAACAGGTAATAATTCTGTAAGTAGTTATACGCAAAGCTTGTTTAACAAAGCAATGGGTTTAACTCCGTATTACCAGACTCCGTGTCGGAGTTCATATAATAGTTCGACTCCTTTTTATCTTCTTCCTTTTGCTGTAGAGAAGAAAAAGAGTCCGTTGTTCGATAGTAATTATCGCTATAAGAAGATTCAGCGTGATCTTGACGTATATGAAGCTTGGAAGAATGCTGTAAATCGAATGAATGCATATCGTAATTATTATGGTAATGATAGTTATGAGGCATTGATTAATGGTATTCCGGCTAATTTCTTTAGTGATTTTGTACAGATTGGAGATACTGTTATTCCGTTTAATGCAAACCGTAGCTTTTTTAACAGTTTGACTTCGGAGAGAAAAACAACAATTCTTAGTGTATCTATTACTATTATCGAAATTTTTGTGATCGAGTAATTTTAAAATAACATATACTTACTATTTCAGTATTTACAAATCTTATCATAGCGTATCAAATCACAGTAAGTTAATATCTATTCATTATGATAGTATTACCTACTGAAAAAGTTAAAGCCAAAGTAAAGAATCCAAGATTCTTAATATTATTTGGTAAACCAAAATCGGGCAAAACTACTATAGCAAGTCAATTAGATTCAAATTTAATCATTGACTTAGAGGGAGGAGCTGAGTTTTTAGATTCTCTCTGTGTTCAAGCTAGAAACGTAAACGACTTAGGCGAAATTGCTGCGGCTATTCGTCAAAAGAATAAAGAATGTAATGGCTTCTTCTATAAGCATATAACTATTGATAATGCAACAAGATTAGAAGAAATAACGTTAAGTTATGCTCTAACTCTTTATCAACAGACTCCAATGGGTAAATCCTATAGAGGAGATGTTCGAATGTTACCTAATGGTGCTGGATGGTTTTATATCAGACAGGCTGTTAGAAAAGTTATCGATATGTTTAGAGAGTTGTGTGAAGAATTTATTTTAGTAGGTCATACTAAAGATAAATTAGTCAATAAGGATGGTGAAGAACTATCTGAAATGCAGCTTGACCTTGCTGGAAGACTTAGTGATATTATCTGTGGAGAAGCAGATGCTATAGGCTATGTCTATAGAAAGAAAAACCAGACATTGATTTCGTTTCAAGGTGGAGAAAACAATATAGTAGAAGCGAGAGCACCTCATCTTAGAGGTCAGAAAGTTGTTATTGCTGAAAGTGATAACGAAGGTAAGTTAGTTACCTATTGGGATAGAATTTATTTGCCTAATAATGATTAAAATATACGTATATGTACAGTTCTAGCAGAGCAAAAAAGATTGTAAAAAACGATGTAGCATTTTTAAGTGCAGGTATTCATGATAATGTCTATTTAATTGGAGTTAGATATGAGACCTCAATTCAAGATAACAGTTTTATCGAATTTAAGTTCGAAAAAGAAGGTAGGATTATGACTCACACTGAGTGGGAACCAAGAAAGAAAACAGCTTTTGGCGAACTTACTCAGGAGGAATTTGAGTTAAAATGTGATAAGCAATTCTCTCGTGTAGAGCAGATTTTGAAATGTTTCTATGACGAGGATAAGTTGCAATTTGAAGGTGAAAGCTTCAAAGAGTATGCTAAATGGGTAGTAGGACTTTTGTCTGCAGATAACATTAAGGATAAAGCCTTAAGAGTAAAAGTTGTCTATAATGATAAAGGTTATACCACACTTCCAAAGTATGCGAAATATACATTTATCGAGCCTATGTCTACAGTAGATGCTGGCGGATCAATGATTACTAAGTTAGGAATTGATTTGTTTGAAAAACCGATTGTAGCTGATGTCGAGAAACAAAATGCTAATCCATTCCAAGTAGTAAATGGTACATTAGAAAGTGTTGACGTTACAACAAGTAACGATAGTGAGGATGATTTGCCTTTCTAAAAAAGGTAGAACATTATATAACCAATTAAATTGGAGGGGAGAGTAACTTTTGTTACCCTCCCTTTTTTATTAACCTCAAAAAAATAGTTTATTATGTTAGACATTCAAGAGATAGAATCAAAGTTAACAGACTTAAAATATTCAGTAAAAAATGGTGAGATTAGTGGTAATGCGAAGGGACACGATGACTTAGAGCATCCGTTTTTGCAAATGATGCAACAGTTTATCAAAGACGGCAAACAAACTGAGTTTGAAAAAATGTTCAAAGAAGCATCTGAGAAGATGTTGAATAGTAAAGAGTCTGAGTCTAGCGGTAGCATTGGAGACAATCTTACTATTAAAACGAAACCAAAAGATCTAGAGGTTGGTGATGAGTTTTTTGGTAGTATTATTACTACTGTCAAAGATGAAAACGGTAAAAACAAACGTACAAAACCGATAGATTTTTGGAAAGTCATAGAGAAGGATACTCGCTTTGGAACTAAATATACGGTTACAAATAATAAAGGCGAGAAGTTCAAAACATCTGCTTCTGGAATTACTATGCGTAAGGCTAGTGAGTTTCAGGATAAACTTCGTAAAGAGCTTGAAAAACTTAAACAGAAGTTAGACGAAGAGAAGAAACGACTAGCTGAAGAAGCTAAGTATGTAGATATATCCAAAATGAATCCAGAGGATCAATTAAAGAAAATTATTGAGGCTGGTATGCGAAACATTTGGATGGTAGGTCCTGCAGGATGTGGTAAATCTACTATGGCTCGTAATGTTGCAAACGAACTTAATGTTCCATACTTATGTATTTCTTGTGGTATTGGTACTTCTGCGACAGAGTTCGTAGGTTATAAGTATCCTACTCGAGAATCTACTAAGTTTGCAGAATATTATGCTAAGCCATCTGTTATCTTGATTGATGAGATGACTGCATTAGACCCCGCAGTAGGTCAAGTATTAAATGCTGCTCTTGCTAACGGTGAGATTGAGACTACTACTGGTTTAGTATGTCGTCACCCCGAGTGTATCATCATTGCTACTTCTAATACGTTTGGCAATGGTGCGAGTCGACAGTATGTGGCTAACAATCAATTAGACGCATCTACTATTGACCGATTCACCGGTGGCATTATAGAAGTTAACTATTCTGTAGATTACGAAAGTCAGTATGACACTGATGTAGTAAACTACGTATGGAAACTTCGTGAGATAATCAAAGAGTGTAATCTGCGCCGAGTTGCATCTACGCGTATGATTCAGTCTGGACACCTTATGAAGAAGGCTTATTTTAAGAATTGGAAAGAAATGTTGATTACTAACTGGACTGATTCTGAAAAGGAAATGGTCAACAAAGAGTTAGATTTTTCAACTCGTTTTCTACAAACATCTGAAAGTAAATCCGAAATTAAAAAGGCAGCGTGACATGGGTAAAAAACTGGAGACACATTTTGATAATCTCGATAAATTTTACACTGAGTGTGAAGTTCAAGAAGATACAGGTAGTCCTAATAAGTATAAGGAGATTTCTAGAGTAGACGATCCTAAATGGGTAGGACTAACTAAGGAAGAGATTCAAAAATCTAAATACTTTTATAAAGAAGGTTTAGATGAACTTGAAAAGTTAGATGAAGATCTGATATTTGGAGGATCAAAGACTAACTACAAGTATGATGAGAATGATGGAGACGATATGAATTACGATAGATTTATCGAAGGATTACCATCTCTTAGGAAAAGACAAAGAACTGGAGGAGATAAAAATGGTAAGTTCATTAAACTACATGTAGGAATATGTGAATGTTGTGCAATATCTGCAAAAGATATGCTTTATAAATCTTATACCGCTTTAAAACTTGCAGATTTCTTAGAATCTCAAGGTTATCGTGTACAGATTTCAACATTTGCTGAAGTAGAGGCGTTAGGTTCTTATAAAGAAGAGCGAATCGATTATCTATTAGTAGAAGTAGTATTTAAGCGATTTGAAGACCCCTTAATACTACCTACTATGCTTACATGTGTATCTCCTTGGTTTTTCAGATATCATATGTTCAGATTTTGGACTGCTAAATTTAAATGTGGCTGGGGCTTAGGTCATGTTCCTAGACAAACTAGGAAAAGTACTAAATCTGACATTTATATCTCTTCAGGAGAGTGCTTACATGAAGAAGGCGCTAAAGAAAAAATTGAAGAAATTAAAAAACTTTTTGATACTGATCATGGGGATGAGGAATAGGTATTATCGCACGTAAGTGGATGTACTGTCTGGTAAAGAAATACAAAGTCTGAAAAGGACGACAGAATACCTAGATTGGAGCTAGTTAATATATACTAGCATGGGGGTTCGAATCCCCCTCTCACACAAAAAGAGAGTAAGCACATATATCTTCAAGTAGGCGGGCTGCTTTGCAGTCGGCGTACGGTGGGTGGAGGTAGAAGCAGATGTGTGAATAGCCCGGTATTTTACCTAAGGAGAGGTGCAAGTCCTCTACTCTCACTAAAATTGCTATATTATGTACGACTCTAAGAGAATTAAAAAAGAGGATCCTATTACTTTAGATTATATTCTATCTAGAGTAACAGAGTATGACATATATGCACGTTACATAGGACAATTTAAAATAGGTTATATTTATAATAGTCCATTTAGAGAAGATAAAAATCCTTCATTTGGAATATTTAGAAGTAGGAAAACAGGTAAACTCTTATTTAAAGATCATGGTAATGGTCTTTGTGGAGACGTAATTAGATTTGTACAAGAATATACTGGTATAACTAATTATGACAAACTACTGAAACAGATTGTAAAAGATCTGAACATAAAAAATAATACTGTTTTAAAGAGTACTAAAGCATATGAAAAGTCTGAAGAAACCGTAATTGGAGTAGTAAGACAAGAATTCACTAATGTTGATAAAGCATTTTGGCGACAGTTTGGTATTACTCTAGATACATTAAAGAAATATAACGTAAGTAGTATTAAATACTATTTATGTGATGGAATTGTAAAGGGTATTTATAAGGATGAAAGTCCAATGTATGCATATAAGGTTTATGATAAGTTTAAAATTTATAGACCTTTAGCAGATAAATACACTAAATGGCGTAATAATCTTACTGAGTACGACATTCAAGGATTAGAACAACTTCCTGAAAAGGGAGAATTATTGATTATAACTAAATCTCTCAAAGATGTAATGTGTTTAAGAGAAATGGGTTATGATGCAATATCTCCATCATCAGAAAGTACATTTATTCCAGATAATATCTTAGACATATTAAAGAAACGTTTTAAGCGTATATTAGTATGTTTTGATAGAGATCCTGCAGGAGTCAAAAATATGCGTAAGATAAGCAAGAAAACAGGCTTAAATGGATTCTTAGTGCATAAGAAATTCCAAAGTAAAGATATTAGTGATGCCGTTAAGAATAACGGCTTTGAAGTTATTAAAAACTGGTTAAATAAGACATTATGAAAGTATTAAAAAATATTTGGAAAGGTATTCGGTTTGGTATTGGTATGATATTTACTGTTCCGTTCCTTATTAGTATGTTTTGTACATACTTGTTTGGTATTGCTGTAGCTGTATTTGATTATTCTATCATTGATAAAATCAGTGAAAAATTAAGTATAGTTAAAAATAATAATACTGAACTTACTGATGAGGAAATGCTAAATGCTAAACAGGAGTTAGAAACCTTGATTGTAGAACTTGAGAAATTAAAGGAGGCACTTAATGATCGAGTTGCTTAGTACTACAATTACTGTCAATTTAGTAGCTTTAATATCCTTTATTGTTTTATGTTGTACTATTAGCAACATACTCAATCTTCTTTCGTTTAAGAAATTATTAAAACAAATCTTAGATGAAAAAGAAAAAGAGTCAAAACAAGAAAGTGATAAATGCGACTCCAACTGTCTTCGATAATATTAATTTCCGAAGTAAGTTAGAAGTATATACATATAAAGCACTAAAAGAAAATAAACTGAAAGCTGAGTATGAGCCTATAAAGTTTGAGCTAGTCCCTAGTTTTCAGTTTAAAGATAAAAAGATACGACCTATGACATATACTCCAGATTTTGTAGGTAATAACTTTATAATTGAAGCAAAAGGTAGACCTAATGATGTCTTTCCTTATAAGTGGAAATTATTTCAGTATAACTTAGTTAAATCAGGTTTAGATGAACAATATAATTTGTTTATTGTTCATAATCATAAGGAAGTAGATGAATGTATTAAACAAATAAAACAGTTAACTGATGGAAAATAAAAACGTATTAGAAGAATATGATCTGATTGTTGATCTAGGTCCAGTAAAGGACGAGGAAGAATCAGAAAATGTAGAAGAATAATATGGATTTAAGTATACCTTACTATGATGACAATTCTCGTATATCTAATAGTAATTTAGGGCAGTTCTTAAAGAAAGGTCCAAAATATCTAAAAGATATGCTAGAAGGAAACGCTGAAGGTCTTAAAGCTAGTTATTTAGATAAAGGAACAATGATACATATGTATATTCTTCAACCTGAAGAATTTTGGGCACATTATCGAATACTAGACTTTGAAACTCCAAGTAGTAAACAACAGCAGTTATTTGCTGACAAACTAGTTGGTACTGTAGAAATTGACCCAGATTTAGCCCTTATAAAGGCTTATTCTGATGCCTATAGTACAAAAGGTAAGAGTGAAGAAAAAATACTCTTAGAAGCCAAAGAAATGGCTAAAAAGCTAGAAAACTACATAGAATATCTTAAGACTGAACGGCAAACTGAGTTGAAATCTATTTCGTTTGCTGATCTGAATATGCTAAAAACTATTAAGCAAAACATTCAGGATCATAAGAAAGCAAATGAATTATTATATAAACAACCGCAAACCTGCGAACAAAATAACGAGTTCCACATAAATTGGGAATTTCCAAAAGCTTACGAAAACTATCATTTATCTTGTAAGTCTTTGTTAGACAGGCTAATGATAGATCACACCCTAAAGAAGATTACATTAGTAGATTTAAAAACTACTGCTGATGTATGGAATTTTGAACATTCTATTGAAGAGTATGATTATAGAAGACAATTAGCTTACTATTGGTTAGCAATTCATTGGTACTTTAAGTACGAACTGAATATAGATATAGATGAATATACAAAAGAAACCTATATCATTGCTATCCAAAGTAATAATGGATATGAAGTTAGAGTTATTAACTTTACTCCAGAATGTATAGAAGAAAGACTTACAATAATATCAGAAACTATCAGAAGAATATGCTGGCATAAACAAAACGATTTATGGGACCACTCTAGAGAGTATTACGATGGAGATGGATCAGAAGTGTATGATGGAAATGATAGTATCTCTGTTCTTTAATAAATGTTATTCTAATATTGTATTAAAGAAGTTATCTACCTATTTTATAAAAGAAAACCTGCACATAAGTTATGCAGGTTTATCATATACTGAATATATAAATTTATGTAAATTGTATAAACAGCATAATTTATATTTAGGTCACTATAGATATAAAGGAGATATAGATTATCATACCATCTTCATATTTAAAATAAATCCGAAGCATGATAGACTGATATATGCAATAAAGAATAGATATTATCATCTATTACCTCTTAAAGTAAAAGAGCACATTACTCAGTTTACTAATAAGAATGTGTTTATTAGTTCAAATGCTAGAATAAATGATAGTATTATGAAAGATGAAGTAACGTTAACAGTAAAAGAAGAACTATTTATAATGCAAATGGCTGAGCAACAAGACGTTCAAGAGCCAACATTGCTTGAAGATACAGATTGCCTTGGATTTTAGTATCCAAAACTTAATTGTTTGAAAAAAGAAAGGGGTCGTTGTGAAACGATCCCTTTTTTGTTTATCCAATACGATTTATCATATCGTTTAGTTTCTCTCGTGGATTTTTCATATTATAATAGGCATTAAGTATTGGAATAACTTTAATAAAATCTCTTTGCCATCCCTTTAATCCTTTATAAGCACCTCTTTCAATTTCTTCATATTTTCTACTACTCAAATAAGATAACGGATTAATAACCCTATTAACATCTACAAATGTTTGAATTAATGGAGTAATAGAATTAAGAATATCGAATACATCCATTGCATTATACCTAGAACCAGACTCTAATGAAATCTTCTTTAACTCTAACCGTAAGAATTGAGTAAACCAATAATCATCATCGTCTGCACCCATTCCAAATAGGTTAAATATAGTTAACCAGAAGAAATATGTGAATATTTGAGCATTAAATCTCCTAATATGTAAATCTATTTGTTTCTTTACGTCTACATCAGGATATTGCTCTTGTAATTCTTTTAACTTTTCATCATTTCTTCCTGTAAGGACTCTTAATAACTTAATAAGTTTTCTATCAGAACCATATTTCCATCCGTAGAAATATGCCGATGCTGTTCCCATCGATAACTCTTTTGTCTGGTAATTCCAGTACATTGGAGATATTGTATTTTCTATATTTTTTGGAATAAAAGCACGGAACATAAGTATAGTACTAAGAGCTGGTAATAAATGAACACCACTCTTATCAGCTTCTTCAACCATACCTTCAGCATGGCTAGATATAGATCCTAACTTAGCAGTAATTTCTTCTTCTAGTTCTGCAGTAACATATGGCGCATACTTGGATTTTACTCTAAACCCATCTTTCATTTCATATGCATTCCATAGATTATCTTTAGCATTTCTATATATAGCCTTACGTTCTTCTATAGACTTATTAAGAAAATGGTTATCTAGAAAATCGTTCTCAGAAATAAAATGTAATTGCCCATCCTCTAATCGAATTAACTTATAGTTTAGATAAACTGAAACAGCAAATACACTGTTAGGTAAAAATGACATTAACTTAAAAGCAGCGTACGGTTCTGTAGCTCTAGTAATCATTCTACCTATTCTCCATCTATTAGTATTAGACAAATCTTCCTCCTGATTAAAAGTAAGACCATTGTATTCTAATACACCTATCAGTTTATTGTTAGCTTGATTTTTACCAAATTGACTAGCAACTTTTAAACTAATTAATTCTTTTGTTAAAATGCTATTTGCAATCGTGAAATCATGCATATTATAATGTTTACGAACAAAAGCATCATTAGCATAAAAACTCCATGCAGCAACTCCACCAGATATCGCAGAACGTAAGTTCCAAGACAAACCAATATCTCTACCCCATCTTGAAAAATATTCAAATACTTTATCTAGAGAAATCTTATAACCTTTTAATGTTACTTCAGGTAGTATATCTCGTCTACCATAAATATGATAACCTATATAAGTATGAACTGCATCTGCTAATTTACTACTTGCAGCTGGTTTAGTAAAACCTTTTTGTCTAATAGAACCTGCATTAGTAATTAAACTATCTAATAGATTTAATTGAGGAGCCACTTTCTTTTTATTTTCATAATTACAAGCCATTCTATAATACTTAGTAATAGCTCCAATTAAATCATTAGTACCAGAAGCAGGATCAGTAAGCATGGTAGTATACATTGTAGGCATAATATTTATCTCTGTACCATTAGGTCTAGTTTCTACCTTTACTCCATGTATTTCATCATCTGGTTGAATACCAAATGCATCTACCATATAGTTTCGGGTTCCTGTAATGAGTCCCCTACTACCCCAATAATTAAAGATATTACCATTAATTTGCGGTAACTTATAGTTATTCTTATAATTAGAGTGAGTAATTTTATCATTAGCTTCATTCATAACATCTAGAATAACATTTCTAAGATTAACTAGAGCAGGATCTCTCATTACAGCATTATAAGCCTTCCTATTATCATATTCTTTAATAGATAATTTAGGTTGCTCTGCCTCTGGTATACTGTTGTCGTAGTTTTTATTATAGAACTTAGATTCTTCAGATGTTTCAGCCCAATTGCTATTTGGTACTCTATGCATATACTGTTGCCGTACTGGTATTACTTTGGTCATATAAGAAGCATAGTGTTTTACTCCTTTATCATCCACCCATATATCTTCAGGTGATACAGCACTTTTACCTCCATTTTCCTTTGCTAGATCACTAAGTTCAGATTTAAATAACCTAACACTACTACCAGTTTTTTTAGTACGTTTTCTCACATTATACATTGCTATATCAAGCTCTTTGATTTTATCCTTAACTGCTTGAGGCATTCTAGTATAATCTGGTTCAAATTTATCAGTTCTATATAACCTCAATAGATTGTATCTGGCTTGATATAATCTATCATATATTTCACCATAATCTTTTTTATTTTGCTTAGATACCTTCTCTTTAAACTCATCTGTAAGCTCCCATCTGGTATTACGCTCTAACCAAGCACTATATAATGTGTCACTTCCATCTGGAGTATACCCCTCAACATTTTTCATTCTTTCCATTTCTTCTAGGAAAGCATCCATGTCTACTTTAGACTCTAATCCTTCTTGTAGTTTGGCATAAGCTTCTGTAAGTTCAGCAGCTATTTGAGCTTCTACACTACCTTCTGGTTTTAATTCTCCACTAATAGGATCATAAGGATTTGCAAGATTCCTTTTCTTCTCTAATAACCTAATATATTTTTGATATTCATCTATTGGCATTCTTTCGAATCTAGGTTTATTAGTACTACTATCTCTGTATGGTTTTAATATGTTATCTATCTCTAGATTTACTTCGGATAGAGCCATATTAGCTTCCATACTTAAATTGGTAAATATAGCATAAAATTCTGGCGTATATTTTCTTTCGCAATTCTCAGCTTTCCAATCATTATAATCTTTTTGATATTGTATCCACAAAGATGGGTTGAGTTTAAGTTCGTCAATACTAGCTAGTTTATGCTTTTTTAACCAATCCTTTCTAAACTTATATTTGTTATTTTGATATACACCATACCTACGATCTCTAATTAAATATCCAGTTTTTTTACCATCTACATCTCTTTCAAATAAAAGATTATGGTCTCTTGTTTCTTTTGCTGCTTTATATAATTCAGCATACTTACGATAAACCTGTTTATGAGTCATAGAATTAACATCACCAATAACCTTTCTTAATAGTTTGATAACAAACTTAGGTGAGTTTACAGGAGTAGCGAAGAATCTATGATACCAATTTAAATCACCATCAAAAGTAAGCCAGTTCATCAGAGCTCTATCTATATTAGGGTCTTTAGCTTCTTCCATCTCAGTACGCAAGAATTTTTCTACTGTTCTTCTAACTGAGTTCCCATACATGTAACCAATGTTTTCTCTATCTATCATCTTTTTAGATGAGAATTCTCTAATCAATCCATCTACTACAGATAATATATTATCAAATTCATTAGTACCTAATATATTTTCATAGATATTCCTATTAAATTCTGTATTTAGCTCATTATAAAGTTTACGTAAATTACTCTCATGTGGGTATAAATACTCAGCACCAAAATTATCTAAAGCAGTTCTTAACTTAGTAAGTTCTTCAGTATCATTTGTTATTTGTGCAGTACTTATCTTCTCATCAATAGTTTTAATTACTTTCTCTGCTTCATCTAGACTATATAGTACATTATCTACATACTCTAGACTACCATTAAGAAAATTAGCAATATTGTTAACACCTTCTACATCAGTTATAGAATTTTGAATACTTCTAAGACTAGATAGTAACTTATCATTACGTAAGTTTTCATTTCTATCAAATTTATCTTCTATGACATTGTATCTTAGAGAAGCTACACGGTTCTCTGCTGTCTTAACCATATCAGAGAATACAGATCTAAGTTTGATAGAAGCAATTTCTTCACGCTTACTGGCTGCTGGTAGAACGTCAGGTATATAATCATAAGAATCTTCTCTTTGCTCTAGAGTTTGATATGCATTAAATTCAATAACATTATCTACTATTTTATTAATTAAGTCTTGATGAGTAGTATTTTTACCAAATAACCTCTTAAACCAATCAATAATTTTTTGAATTAATGTTTTTTCTCCTTTTGTAGCAGGGAAGTCAAACATATTGTGAATGACCTCAGGATTAGAAAATAGCTCTGCAGCAAACTCATATACATTCTTACTAGCATGATCCTCATACTTTTCTGCATATTCTTTTTGAATCTTTCTAAGTTCATTAGCTGCTTCAGTATTTGAAGCTAACGAATCTAGAGTAATAGCATGAGCTATTTCATGTAGCAATACATTCTCTAATGAACCATATCTACTAAAATCACCATTTCTATTTACTACAATCTTATTTGCATTTCTATCATATATAGCAGGTGTCCAATAAGTAGCTTCAGGATATACCTCATTCAATGGTCTATCAGTATATTCAATAGATACAGGCTGCATATTTATTTTGGCAGCAACGTCATTGAGTACAGTAGCCATTTCAGAATCCATATTATCCAATAGTTCTTTACTATTACTGTAGGATTGCATAGATTCTAGTTGACTTGTATTTTCTGAGTTACTATCTGCTAGATATATATTATTATCCTGAGTAGAGAATGTACCCTGATTATCTATTGATTTAATTTGATTAGGATTGGATACTAAATAATCAGATATTGGCTTTGATTCTCTAGTCTCATCTATATTAGTTATAAGAACTGATTCGTTTGCGTCGATTTCATTTTTATTTTCTGATAAGACTTTATCCGCCCTTTCTCCTTTACCATCTATTACTAATAAATTTTTAGCACTCAAGAAAACTGGGTAAAATAATTTATCACGATTTGGATTTTTATACGTATGTACATCACCAGCTTCTACATGAGAAAACCATATATTTTTTAATTCTTCTACTGTAACACCTTTTAATTTTTTAGCAATATATCCCCACACAAATTCATCTTCTTCTCCTTTTTGTACTTCATCTAATGGGATAAAATCTAATTCTCTATCAACTATATGTAGTATAGCTTCGTCTCTTGGAGAAATAAAAGATTTAGCTGTTTTTATAGAGGGAGTGAAAAAGAATTTAGGAGCTATTTTTGTAGATAAATACTGTCTATTGTCAACAGACGGAATAGCAAATGTATCAAATTCACTGCTACTTCCATGATACACTACTAAAGGTTCACCATTCTCATCTACTACTTTGGATACATTAGTTTTATCTTTATTTGAATTTTTCCAATTTTTAAAATCTTCAATATCTTGCTTTGTGCCTAAGAAATGAACATTTTCTTTTGGATTAAATACTATAACAACATCCGATCCAAATTCATTTTTTGCTTCATTGGACACAATTGCATCGTTTTTATTTTGTTTGGCTTTAGTGAATAAACCTCGTTGTTCTTCGTAATATGTATTTTGATTTTTTTCTACAATTGGATTTTGTACATTAAGTACTGCTGGATACATTCCTTTTTTTACTTGTCTAGATTTCCAAACATCTTGAAATTCAGATTTTTTTCTGTTTACCCAATCGTTAAAAGTCTCTTTACCATATCTTATATCAAAAACTTCTTCAAAAAATTCTTTATCCGTTTTATCTTGGTATCCGTATCTAGCTTTCCTTTCCGATAAATACTTTCCATTAGAACCGCCTTTGTCTCTATTAAATATACCTCTTTTATTTGGAGAATACTGTCTAGTATTTGGACCAATTATTTCATTTTTCCATTCATCAGTATCCATTCTGCCATTACCAAGAGCCTCTTTTAATTCCCACCATAGTTTAACCCAATTGTTATATCCTTCGGTATCAGGAATGTTTCGGTTTACTCCAGAAACATATTGTAATGAAGCCCAAGGCTGTTTATTAAAATACATTTCTGCACCGGTTTCTGGAGCACCAGACCCTTTACCTTTTTTAGTATTTTCAACACCTTGAGATAAGTCTGAATCTGTTCCGTGCCAGTATATAGAGTTAATTAAAGAATTTGGATAAATAGAATTTATATACTGTGCATATTCTTCTTTACTACCTACTTTAGGTAATTCTGTATTAGTACTATATAAATAGTCAATGGCATCTTTGCTATCAATATCTATAGATACATTACCAGTCCAATCACCAAACCACTCTTTAAAGCTCTTAGAATAAGTTCTAGCCTTAGCTTGAATAGCAGCTACTCTATCACCATTATAATGCTCTAAAAGGTCTGAAAAGAGCTTAGATGGCTCCCCATTGGGAGCCTTATCTATGCCATTACCATTGTTTTGCGACCATATATGATAAGCCGCTGCTTCACTAGTTGCATTTTTTAATTCTTCAAATTCTCTTGCAACTTCTTTATTTTTTAAATTAGGACAAATTATTTTCATTATGATTATTTATACAATGATTCATTTCATCTGTAGAAAATTCATTCTCATTATTAAACTCATTGGTTTGTTCAGTCTGTTCATTCTGTTCATTTTCAGAAGTAGAAGGTTGCTCAATATTATTTTCTATTACCTCACCATTTTCATCCATACTAGTATCTACTAATGGAGCTGCATCACTTTCAACAGTATTAAACATATAATCAATTGTATTTCTTGAATAGAATACTCCGCTTAACGGTTTGCCATTTACTTTATTAGTTTGTGAGTTGATTTTTGGTACAATCTCATTATTAATAATATCTGGAATATCCTCTAAGAAGTTATTATCATATTTAGCAAATCTTGGAGCAACATTATTACCCGGAATAATAGAGAATCTAGATATGTATTTGCTGCCAGTAGTATATGGAGATAAGTATTCAGATACAAATCCTTTACCGCCTTGTCTAAATCCTTTCTTATTTACTAATATATATAATGGTTTATATGTTTTGGTTTTACCATCATCTTTAATAAATGTACCAACATATTTGTATAGATTGTATCCACCAGTAGCATTGTTATCCCTCATTTTAACATATGGGTGATACAATGGAACATCAGTATCATCTTTACAAACGTATCTTCTAGAAGATCCTTTAATAGCTACAGGAACTAATCTATTACCAACTTTCTCTCTATGAATATAAATACCTTTAGTATTAGTATTTATTACAGGAACCATGTTATTATCCTGCCAGTTATTACGGTAGATTTCGTCTATATCATCTGGAGTAAATAGATTAGAGAAATTATCTATATTTTCCTCTAACGTTCTTACGGTCTCATAATAACCAAGTTCATCCAATACTCTAGTAGGTATAAAATCAAACAGAGAGTTTAAGTGTTTAGTACCATGACCACTAAATACTGCATATCGAACTAAATCGTAAGCTAAATCATGTAACTCTTGATTATCACTATCTAATAATTCTTGCCAGTATTCTCTAATCTGTCTACTAGCATTAGAACTAATATCATCTGAATAATCTAAACGAATATAATCTATAGCTTTACCTGTGGTATCAGTTACACCAGTAATACTATTAAGGAATAGATTACTAATTCTACCATTAGTGACGGAAATGATTGGATATTTACCACCTTTGGAAGCAGCATCAGAGATAATATCAGTTTTAATCCTATTAATTCTCTTAGCAATGGTATTAGGACCAATGAATAGGTCTCTCAGCTCTTTCATACTATTAATTAATGGACTACTAGTACTATCATACAATGCATAAGCTCTCCAGTAAGAATCAATGGCATTAGTAAATGCTGTTACAGCCTGTTTATCTTTTACTTTGGAAAATCCACTAGCATTAATAAGAGATCTAAATACCCTATAGTACTCATCGGAAGATTGTATATTAATTTTACCAAGTAAATCCAATGTGAACTTGATACTATTATCTATCTTCTTTTGTAAGAATGTTTCCTTAAAGAATTTATTAATCATTTCTGATGTGAAATATGGGCTAGTATAACAATCAGCAACATTCTGTAAGAAAGTTCTCATTTCAATAGAGTTCTTACCAAACTTCTTAGTGTCTACTTGAGAAGCCTTTACAAGATCAGACATTACCTGAGCCATAGGTTCTATTTCTTTGAATAACTTATATACAAGTATTTGTCCATAGTAATAGTCAAAATCTTTTTCTTTATCATTTGCTTTACGAAGAAGATTTTCTAAATAACCTAACTTTCCTTGTTCAGGAACCTCAAATAATACTTGATCTGTAATTTGTTCATTCTTAAGTAAGAGATCAAGATTTTCTTTATCCTCATTGGATTTAGCTAAACTCTTTGCTTTAGTAACAAATTTATCATATACTGCTTTTTCCTTTTCTTGGAATCTTCTATAAAATGGTTTAGTGTTATCTATGCCATAAACTCCCCTACTCTGTATATAATCATTTGCAAGATCTTTCATGATCTCTTGTGAAACAAAATACATAGTATTCTTGCCAGCACCATTTCTTAATAAAAAGTTAGTAAGATTATAGGTAAATCCATTTACATTTAGTTTGATGATATAGTTATCCTTAGCAACGTCAACGTGAGCACTAATCAATGCAGATAACCAGTCTAGAATATGAATATCATCTACACCACTTACTTTATGCAAGTTACCTATATTCGGTAAGTACTCTGGAGATTGCATTACTAATTCAACTAACTGACCTAATACATGATGCGGGTTATTTAATGCAAATGGTCCAATACCACCTTTACTATCAGCGAAGTCTTGTTTTAAAGTATCTTGATATTCTTCTGTATACTCATATAAAGCAGCATCATTCTTTTTATCAGGGAAATACTTCTTTACAATACCGTTTTTCATGATGTTAACAGGAACATCCAATGGTCTAGTAGTATCATGAGTATTTTTAGAATCAAGTAATGAAGCCATAAATGTATCAATCAATAGGTTTTCTATAGCACCTTGTGATTGCTCATTCATTGGTTTATTATAATCAAATTCTGTCTTAGAAGATATATATGGATAAACCTTATAAGTTGCATCTGTGACATCATACATAACATTAGAATTCTTACTTTTAAGATAATCATTAACCAATGCTGCCATATTCTGTATAGACCTTCTTGTAACAGGTTCACCATCTTTAATAGCTAAGATTTCATCAGCATATTCATTAAATCCACTTAATGCTAATTCTATTTCATCTTTAGTTGCCTCTCTTCCGGGTTTATTACTTCTACGAGAAGTATAATTATATCTTGTTAAGAATAACTTATCAATATCAAAGTCAGAACCAGTTCTTGCAGTAAACTCATCCGGTAATATAATTATATCTCCTGCTTGAGACATTACTACATCTTTAATAGTTAAAGCAGCAATAGAAGACATACCCTGAGTAGGTACACGATATGCCATTGCAGATGGTGAAGCATTTGGACCAATTATATTGTTATCCATTAACCACTGCCTAGCTTGTAAGAATGACATATTTTCATATCCGGGGATTATGTGTTTCAATAGATTTATTGAAATAACACACTCCATAGATCTATCATCTGCAATTAGTTTAAGTCTTTCACCATTATTAATTTGGTACTTAGAATATTGACCAGCTTCACTAGCTTTTACTTTATCAATAGATTTTAAACCAAAGGAAGACATCTGCACAAATGTACCACCCGGCAAATTAATATCTACAGTCTCTTTGTTTACTGCGGATATAATCTTTGTAACCAATTGCTTAGCTACAGGAGAAGCAGACAATGGAACCTTAAAATTACCAGTTTCATCAAGAGTAACCTGATCGATAATATCAGAATCCATATTAGATGAAATCATATCCCTTACTAATTTATCAGATATACCTTGTAAATCCTTAAAAGAATATGTACCATCTTCATTCTTTTCAGCGTGCAAATCCTTAAGAATTCTATTGAGTCCTCTATCTGATAAATTATCAATAGCGTCCATTGCTAATTTAACTAGCTGTCTACCACTGACTTTCTTACCTTTTCTACCTGTAGTATCTTGGTCTACACCGCTACTAGAAGGAATGAAATAATCTCCATCTAATCTGATATTAGAGAATACTGTTTTCATAGCCTGAGTAACCAACATACGCTTTTCAGCATCATGGGCTTCAATAGGCATCTGATTAAGTAAGTTACCAAAATTCTGTTGTCTATATACAATAGGTTTAGAATAGGTTCCTTTATCATCCTTTTTGAATTCTTCTGTTATTTCATTTTGAGTAGCATCTGTATAGAAATCATACTCTTTGATATTACCTACTTTTACTGCGGATTTTGTAGTAAACATATCAATAGGATTATTAACATCGTTCATCCTATCATATAGTACTCTTAAATCTCCAGTAGCTAATACTTTGAATAACGGAAATATAGCCATCTTATTAAAGATAGGCATATTAATGAATTCACCGGGTATTGGTTGAAGTATTTCATTACCAAAGTATACCATCTTTTTAGGAGATAATACAGCAGATAATGTATTTACATATTTTCTAATATCACCTAAATCATCAGCATGTTGCTCTACATAATCAATAGCTTCTTCTACTTTAGGATCTAATAAACCTTGACTAGCTAAGATAGCTTTATACATAGTAGGTGAACAGTATACAGATGCATCGGCTTGGTTAATTGGAGTTTCTTCTTCATTAACCTCAATATTACCTTCTTTATTCATCTTAATATCACCATACAATGATAAGTCACGCTCTGTACTCTCTTTAGCTTTATCTTTGATACCTTGTGGTATACTCTCATTACTGAATAGATCACCAGATTCAAATACAGTATCAATGTATTCTTTGGTATATTTACCAGAGTTTTCCATTAATTCCCTTACATATGCATCATAGATTGCTTTGTATAATTCTTTTGGTTGATTAGTACGCAACTCAACATCTTTTAATCCAGCTACATTATATCTACCTTGTTTATACCTAGCAACTTTATTCATTAAATGGTTAGGATCAGAAAAGTCTGTTCTAGGTCTATCACCAGTTGATAATGTACCAGCAAGACGTTTAGATACATCAGGATAATTCTTAAAGAATGCTACATCTTTATACAGGATTTTTTCTGTTTCAAACATTGATACAAAGTTATTAACAGTAAATGTAGAAATAGCATCATAAATAGCTATATGGTTCCTATTTAGTTCATTTTCCTTTCCTGCTAATGTGGCAATATCATTAGATAGTTTATTAGCTCTGTCATTAATAGAACTTACAGGTAAGAATTTATTCTTATAATACCCATCATTTGTTTTCTCAATTAGACCTAATCTTTGTATATAATCTAATTGTTTATCAACAAATACTCCTAATGTAGTATTTAGATCTTCTTTCAATTGAGCAGTATTATTAAAATAATCCATCAATTCCTTATCGCTCATTGAATTAAAAGATATGTATTGTACATTACCATCTTCAGTATAGTGATATACACCACGAGCAATTCTAAACTTACCTCCTTTACCGTTATCCTCACCTCTTTTACCAAAGTACATGGTAGGTCTGTTGGAATCATCAATCTTATCTTCTACTAATTTCATTCTACGATACTGTAGAATTGCATCATATTCACTTCTATAGTATTTATAGAATTGATTTAATACATCGTCAGAAAATCTCATTTCAACATAATCGTCAACAGGAGTAATGTTTAAAGTACGACCTTTAAACATTTTTAATCCTTGAATTGGCATATATGTCTTTTTATCAGACATCGTAGGTAAGATAAGAATATCATTTTCAGAACATACAAATTTAGAAATAAATGTTTCTATTCTAGGAGCCGATTGATAATCTGTACCAGTATTACCAGAATTATATTCTGTAATATTAAGTAAAGTACCTACAGTAAGTCTAGTATTAGGACTATTCTTTAATGTATTATAAACTAGTGAAGAAGAGTTAATAGGACATTTTAATAATCTACTAACATAATTTCTATCATTATTAAGCTTCTTAATTTCCAAAGTAAGATAATTATGCTTAGATAACGGGTACACTGTAGTATTCTTAGGTCCTAATACTTTCTCCTCTAGATTATTGTTATTAAGCTGATAATGAACAATAGCTAAGTTTAATATACTGTTTTCCCCAGTAAACACACCATCAATAGATCTTTTAATCCTATCATTAGGTTTGTCTTTAACAGGTCTACGCAAAATTTCAGGAATTGCCTTGGCTAAACTACCATCTCTATTACTAGATAATAATTCTTTAGCTGCTTGTAGTATTGTAGGCTTATTAACTGAATTGACTGACGATACCTTATCTACAATGGCTTGATACAAAGTATCAAAATTAATTGCAATACCAATCTTATTATATATATCTACATAGCTATATAAGACTGCATTGAAATCTTCATTGCTAGTAGATTCATTCATTCTAGCTAACCTAGTATTCAATGTGTTGATATCATCTCTAATAGTCTTTAGTAACTCCATGTTAGGTTTACGATTACCTTCTGCATCGGTAATTACCATATTACTATTATAGAAGTTTCTATTCCAATCTGCAACTAGTCTTTTACCATTACGTAGATTAACACTACCACCTAAGTTGGCTATGTATTGAATAGTATCTGTTCCAATATTTTGGAATCCTACTGTAAGGAAGTTATGTCTATAACCAGTAATAGTTTGAAATATTTGAGTTTGAAGATTAGAATCCTTTACTGAGGACAACTTATTATACACTGAAGCATAGAATGGATCAGTTTTTGCTAATTGAGCAGATTTCCTGATTAATCCATCATAAGTATCTTCATCAAATAATTTATCTACAATTCTTCTCCAAGCTGTAAGAAATGGTGTTACTCTAGGTATACCAGTTTCAGCATTCATATCTCTTACATAACTATCTGTAGCTTTATCGTATACACGATCTTCAATAGAAGATAAGAAAAGTTTTACAGCAGGTCTAATATTATGTAATACAGATACTTCGTAAGAAGCTTTATCATATTTATCAAAGTTTTCCTTTTCGATTTCGCCACCATCTCTTTCCTCAGTTTCATCATATTCCTGTTCTTCTTTTACCTGTCTTAGGCTTAAAGAATCAAGATAGGACTTAATATCTTTTTGGAATATATCAAAGTGCTCATACAATTCATTAGCAGCTGCTCTTTGCTCTGGTGTAGCATTATCATCATATGATAAATCCTCAAGTAGATCACGCATATCTTGATAATCAATCTGTATTTTTGTAAGATCATCTACAAAAGATTGTGAGCTTAATGATTGATTAATATAAGATATTGCAAAAAATTCTACAGCCTGATTATAGTTATCAAGAGATTTTATGTTTTGGAAAGTGTACCCATGTTGAGTAAAGTTTACCCTATTTCTATAAGCTTTCTCAAATCTATCTTTAGCTTCTTGACTTACTGGAATATTAGCATACTTACCTTCATATATACCTCTAAAGATTTTAGTAGGAGTAGTTCTACCAAATAAAGACATAATGAAGTCTCGTAGTTTTTCAAACCACTTAGTAATCCTATAAGACTTTCTCGGTGTCTTATACATCATATACCCTCTAAATTCTTCTGCTAACGCTTCTTCTACATATTTATCAGATGCATTCTTAAGATTAGGATGAATTCTACGATACTCTTCATATACTTTATTTCTTTCTTGATCTGATAGTAATAATAGAGACACTCTATGGTATGCTTCGTGAAATTCTACACCAGCTGGATCACTATTATATAACGTAATACTATCTTTAGTCATATAAGATAAAGCTGTTGCGGGCATATCAGAGGATACAGCTGCATCAATTATATTAATCTCTGCATCTGTCATACCTAACTTTTGCTTCAAGAAGTTTTTAGCTTGAATCTTATTCAGTTTCTCCTTAGTAGTATATTTCTTATTAGGAGTAAAGTTCACTTTAACTTCTTTTTGGCTACCACCCATACTAGATAAATCGCTAAATGATCTACGTCTTCTAGACGGTTTAGGTGCTTCAGATTTAGGAGCTTCTTCTATTGCTGGAGTTGCTGTAGAATCAGGTATAGTTGTAGGCATATCCTGAGTCATACCATCTGCAATTACATATGGTCTTTCATATCTTCCTGCATTAAGATTAGATTTAATCATACCGTTTCTTACCATCCAAGACAATAATGTATGATTCATATCTTCTCTAGTAAATACTATACCATCAAATAATTCTAATCTACCACCTGCTTTTTCAACACTACTAGCTAATCTACCAGAAAATAATAGATTCATTTTCATGTTAACTGCTAACTTATCATTCCCTTTTGAAGGAACCTTAAAAGGCATAGAACCATTAGACAATAACCAATCTTCAAAGTGCTTTCTCTCTTGCTCTTTTTGTGCAATAGATAAACCAGCTAATGATACTTCATTAATACCATAATGTAATACACCAAATTGCCCTTTATTATCTATATACAATTGTTTATTACGCAAATTAGCTTTTGCAGAATCACTAATATCAGAGTCATTATTTACAGAAGTAGGTTCACCATAGTTTAAGAACATTTCAATAATATCAGATGCAATTAAATCTGTATTATTTATATTCTGTCCACCCTTAAAACCGCTTTTAAATACTATAGTAGAAATTGCTTCTGCTAATTTAGGATAAGAATTAAATCTTGCTAAAGATAACTTTAATGGTAATGGTCTACCAGATAATCTTTTTTTACCATCAATAATATAATATACACCACCAGAAGTAGTACCAATGAAACCAGTATTATCACCTTCTACAGTAAATATAGTACTTGTACCTCTAACACCAGTGCTATACCCAAAGTTGTTGATTTCTTCATCTAAATTACCACTAAACTGAAATACATCCTTAAATTGTTTATCATTTACTGGTATCTCTTGAGAGATGGTACCTTCAATAGCATTGTGTAGTAATAATCTAGTAGGTGTTACTTTTATTCTAGTGTCTACCTTATTTAGTAAAGATCCATTTGAATCCTTCATTACAAATCTAGAGATAATTTCTTGTCTACGCTCCCGTAGTTTTCTTATCATCTCAGGATATTCCTCTGGAGTAAGATTACGAATATTATTTGGGCTTCGCATTGCAACCCAATACCTTTTATTATTTTCAGTATTGGTAATTATTAATCCTACTCTGGCATAATCATAGGTACTGGGATCATTCCATTGTACTGTTTTCTTACGAACATTATCGTAGTAAGGTGCTACAGAATATTCATAAGTAAGTTTATCTTGTTTAGTTTTAAACAGCTTAGGTAATTCAGAGTTAGGAGAAAATTGAATCCTAGCACCACCTAATTCTATAATTTCACCAATGTTAGCAGTAGGAGTATAATGGAAGGTATTTAAAATACCTAACTCACTATTCTCTGTGAATTCAGCTAACTCTGCATCGCTAATAGCATCTGGTGGAACAGAACCGGGAGTGACTGGTGTAGGTATAACTCCATCTTTAGCTGCATTATTAACCTCTTCTTCAGTTAACTCTGCTGGTTGAGGATCGAATAAATCATCTACAGTAATCTCAGCAACTTCTGCTGGTGTTGTCATTTTACCCCTAACATTTTCTGGCATATTATAATATGCTGTAGAATACGCTCCCTTAATAGCATCAAAATGTTGAGATAGCTTTTCTCTATCCCTACCAATAGCTTCATACATGTTCAATGCTACTTCTTTGAACTTATATGCTCCTAAGTTAAATGCTTTACCAAGCATTGTTAAGAAAGCTTTGAATATCTTTGCTTGCTTTTCAGCTTGAGCAGCAGGGTCAAATGCAAATCCTAAAGTATCGTCTTCAAGAAGATCAAAGAAGTTTCTTGCTGCTTCATTAAACTCTTCTTTAGCATTTGCAGTATCCTTTTTAGCCTGCTCAGTTTTAGTTGCTTTCGGTTTAGATTCTTTAGCCTTCTTTGATGCCTTAGTAGATTCTTCAACAGCTCCACCATATTCATTAAATACATCTTCGGATGAGACACCACCTGTACCACCAGCAAATGGGTCTTCATCTGCACCTAATATTTCATCATTAGTTTCAACAGGTTCAGTTTTTGCACTATCGTTATTTTGGGGCTGAACTTCTGGTTCAACTTGTGGTTGCTGCTTTCTTTGAGTTAAACCAATATCTTGACCTTCTGCAGCAGCTATGATGGCTTGATCTGCTTCACTTAATTCTTGAGATGCGATATTAGCTTGAGTAGGTCTAGTAGATTTCCTTACTTGAGGAGTAGGCTTTTGTTCTACTTCTGGTGCTGCTTGTTGCTCAGTACGCATTGGACCAGTAGGAGCAGTAACTGGTTTAGAAGGAACAACAGGTTTAGATGCCTTTTGCTGCTCAGTAACTCCTAGGGCACCTTCTGCAGCTTCTTTACTCTCAGCTTTCTTAGTTTGATACAAATCAAACATTTCACTAATAAGGGTGTCTCCTTGGTGCTCATGAATATTCCTTAAAGCGGTAAGCCTTAACTTTTTAGATTTCTTGTAAGGTTTAGTCTTACCTAATTCTATTATATTCTCTCTTTCTACTTCTTCAGTAGGAGTAATTCTACCATTATCTATACCATGAAATGAATTTAAGATCTCTCTATTCCTTTCTAACATTAATTCTGCTAATATACTATCTTCTGTAGCTTTGTTAAGACCAGATACATGTTCGTTCATAGTAGCAAACTGCATAGCTGTATCTACATTATTAATAGTATTAGCATTATTCTTATACCAAGATGGCATACTCTTTAGAATAGATTTCTTTCTAGCATTTAGACGATACTTCATATCCTCTAATTTAGCTAAAGAGTATTGATTACCTCTGAATTCAGATTCATTTTTACTTTCATTCAATTGATTTATTGCTGTATCAATCTCGGTAATCATATTATTCATGATATTCAAATGTCTTTGCCTATCATAAATTTCTCTTAATTCATCTTTAGATACAATTTCATCCTGAGTAGTAGCATTACTATTGATACGTTTGTAAGCATCATCTATAGCAATTGCTAGGCTTTCCTCTGATATAGGGTCATTTACAAAATTATTCTTAGCATTATCTAATTCTTGTCTTCTTACTCTGGCATTTTGAATAGAAGAAGTATACTCTTTTTCTGCTTGCATTGCAAGACCAACAAGTGTACCATATTCTTCTGTATCTTCTTCAATACCCATAGTCTTAGCTAAGGATTTCATTTGTTTACTCTTAGCTAAAGAGAAAGCTCTAGATGCAAATCTAGCTTCTTCTAATGCATCCTCTCTGTTAAATCCTTCTGGTAAGTTTTCTGTTTTACCATCAGCTAACATACTCCAAGCATTTACAATCTCAGCTTCATGCCCTTTTAGTTTACCACTAGCATAAGTTATTGCTTTTTCCATCTCTTCCTTAGAATTGATTTCATTTGCAGCTAACTCATTTACTCTATCCATCCCTTGTGTATCTTTCACAAGAGAATAAGCACCTCTGACATTAACAGTACCTTGGATTGGAGATAACAGACTTGCAGCAGCTCCTAACTTAACATTATTCCAATATTCTGTATCATTTTCATATAATGGGTTTTGATAGCCAAATGGACTTCCTAGGATGTTAGCTACAGTTGTAGCTTTCTCTTTATATGCTCCTACTAAGGATGATGCTAATCCCTCTATATCTAAATCAGAACTATCAAAGTCCCCACGCTTATAGGCTTGACCTGTAGTATATTGTGAACCTTCCTCAATTGCTTCATTAAATGCAGTTGCAGCATTACGCAATGCTAAATCCGTTCCAACATATGCTGCTTTTGCGGCTCTATTAGCCCATTTTTTTGTTGCAACATCAATAGCATTTCTACCTAATACATATTTAGACATTTTCTTTTTAGCTTGACTAGCAGCTAACTCACCTAACCCTTCAACAGGGTTCATTCCGAATGCAACTGTATTAAGACCTTTGCCAATCCAACCATCTGCAATTTTTCCAAAGTATGGAACCATAAGAGCATCCTCAGCTAGGTTACTAGCCCAAGTGATGGCCATATTTTGAGCAAAATCTCTGTCCAGACCTTGCCTTGCTTGAGATATAGCATTACTTAAAGATTGATCTTCTATTTGAATTTGACCGTCAAGAATCTTTTCAAATAATTTATCATCAGTAAGATTACTGAACTCTTCTGGTAAATCTTGTGATCTAGCAGCATTAACTACAGCTTGTACAGAACTACCGCTTTGACTTAATATATTAGATACTCTATCCCTATAATCATCTGATACATTAGCATTAGCTTCATTCTCAGCTTGCTTATAGTTAGAATATATCATCATAGCAGCATTACCCAGATCTAATGCAATACTTAATGCTCCTGCTGCAGCACCAATAGCACCACCTGCAAGAGTACCAGCTCCGGGAGCTACACTACCAGCAGCAGCTCCAGTTAATGCCATAGTACCTGCTTTCAACAGACTCTTAGTCATTACACTTTTTAATGCTGTAGTAGCATATGGGGCTATTTGCCACATCCAAGCAGAAGAAGAAGAACCTACAGCGGATGGTACAGAATATATCCATTTACTTGGTTCTGTCCATTTGAATTCGCTATTCTCTTCCATAGCTCTCTGAAAGCGTTCGTCTACTTTATATCTAGCAATATCGGCTTCATCTGTAGCTATATCATCATATAATTCTTGAGCTCTATCCTTATATGATTGTAATTGCTGTTCTTGCTGTGCACGTATCTCTTGAGCATTACTTAAGTCGGGTGATACTCCTAATGCATTTAACCCTTCTTTTGTCTGATTTAATTCGTTTTCAACTTCTTGTAATCGAATTGCTATAGCATCTGCTTCATTACTGTCTGGAGTAGTAGATAATTGATTAAGAAGAGAATTCTTCTCAGACATTAAATTGTCATATGCAGAAAATAGATTAAGATTGCTATTAAATCTGTCTATATTTGGTAATACTTCCCTACGTAATACACCTCTAGTATTTGACAACTGTGCTTCGTTCATATCACGAAGCATTGCCTTTGCAGAATTAAATATTAATTCTGTAGTACTAAGATCATTAGAACTTTCATCTAGAGTGCTTTCTGTATCTAAATCTTTATTATAACTATCTTTGTTATAACCAGCTAAGTCTCTAAGCACCAAAGTAGGATCTACTGTAGATCCTACTCCAATACTTGAAGCATTAGAACCATCTAGATATTTTTCGTAATTTTGTTTACGAAGTCTAGTGGCTAATGATATATCTTGTATATTGTTTTTACCGTTCATAGATTAATTTTTCATTATCTCCTCTGTAAGCAGCATTTAATTTAGAACCCATTTTAGTATACTGGAATTCTTCCAAATTAGCTCTTTCCCTAGTTTGCTGATTATTAAGTACTTGACGCATAACAGGTACCTCTACATAAATACCATCATATTGAATAGCTGCAGCATACTGAGGATCTGATAACCATCCACTACTTTGTATCTCTCTATATGCAGCATTTTTATCACTACCAAATTTGATATTAGGTTTCTTAACAATGTCTCCAGAAGGACTAGGTAATCTACCATTTAATGTTGATAAGAACTTATTAAAGTCTTCATTTTTAATTAGCTTTTCAGGATCAGTTTCTCCAAAGTCGTAGCCATTATCAATGAAGTATTGTACTGGAACATACGCTTTGTATTCTTGAGTGAATTGTTCATCACCGGGAATACCATTTTCAATAAGTACTTTATTAGTAGGTGTAACTCCCACATTAGGAATATTACCAGCAATAAGGTCTCTTTCAAATTTAACTCGATTTGGGTTCCAGTTAGCTTCATTAACGCTTAAACCAAACTTAGAGTTGATATATTGTTCAGGTGTCATCATTCCATAAACGCTATTACCAGAATAAATTGGAGTACCTGCTAATCCTCTAACCATAGAAGATTTATCAAGCATTGCGTCATTAATAAAGTTTGCTTGTGAACCAATATCTGTAGACAATCTTGATACAATACCATATGCACTCTTGTTTCTATTTAAAGGTAATTGAGTGCCATTTTCATCCACTCTGTTAATATAGATATCTCTATATTTACTATCAGGAGCAAATGTCTTTTGGATTCTATCAAACTGTGAATTATAAGTTAATTTGTTTCCTCTTTCAGATGTTTGAGGGCCATATGGTCTGTTCATAAGTGTAGCAGCAAGCTTTGTAGTAAATTGTACTGGAGAACCTTGAGCATTTTCTGCAGATTTCAATTGTCTACGATATTCGTATTCAGCAGTCATTTTAGCATACTGGTTAAGCTCTCTTGTTGGTCTAATAGTCCTGTCAATATTGGAATCAATAATTTGTTGTCTAAACCAAGATTGAGCCTCTTCATCTGTAGCCCCAGTTCTTTGTTTAAATAACTGCATATGCTTTTGTGCTTCTGGAGTACTAACAATATCATTAAAGTGAGCATCTGCTACAGCTTGAATATCTTCCATTGAATTTCCAAAGTAGTCATAATCACCTTTAGTGTATAAATACCCTCTTTGTAATTTAGCATAATATGGATCTGATAACTCTCTAACATCTTTATATGCTAAAGGAGAAACATCATTATAAATTCCAGAAGTAAGTGTATCGTAGTTAGCAAAATCAACTCCATGCCACATTTCATTAAACTTACCAGCAGCTGCTAACTTCTGATTCATTTCCATTCTTTGTAGCATACCTTCTCTACTTTGCTTTAAAGTAGCTAATTTATATCTATCCACATTGTTGATTAAAGAATTAATCTGAGCTCTACCTTCTGGAGTTTTAAGCGAATCAATATTTTGTGCTAATTTATCAATAATAGGTTTAGCTTTACCCATTGTCTCATCGTACCAAGCCTTAGTATCTTTTTCTGATGGTGATCTAAAATCAGACCATTTATCCAGAGCACCAGATAAATCTGCAATAGCTTTATCTACTCTAGCATTTGCTTCTTTACCTAGAGTATATAATTGCTGGAATGGTAGAGGAACATATGTATTTATGAACTGCGCTTCTGCAGGACGATCATATCTATTTACCATAATTATCTTTTATAATATTGTCTATTCATCTGTTGAATTAACTCTGTAGGATTACCATATGCTAAGAAATTAGCTAGATATGGATAAATCATATTATCTCTTGCTGCTTGATTCTTCATCTGTCTGTTTACTTGAGACCATTGTCCTAATTGACTAACAGCAGCAGTACCAAAGCTTCTAGCAGCTGCTCTATTTTTAGCATTTAAATCATTTGCAAGAGTTCTACTTTGAACAAATTGCTGACCTAAATTATTTAAAGTATTAGCATATTCACCCAAGTAAGCATTATCTGCATTTTGTTTAGTAGCATACATATTAGCATTAGCAGCATATTCATCAACAGCGGCTTGAGTTCTTGCTGCCAAATTAGAACCAGTATTAGCATTAATATTTGCTAAGTTATAATTTGAAATAGCCCTTGATCTACTGTTGGCTAATCTTGCAGGTTCTATATTCATTCTACGTCTAGCCATAGTATTAGTAATAGCACCTGTGTAAGGATTTAAAACAGTTTGTTCATACTCTGGATTACGTAAAGATTGTAAAGCATTATATACAGTAGGAGCTAATGACAACCAGTCTGGAGAATAATCAATAACCCCAGCTTTATCTTTTGGACTCTTTTTATTACCTACCGTATTTGATATAGGAGATAAATCCGGTTTTGCTGCAACTGGTTTCTTAGGCGCTTCTAAAGATTGAGTATAAGCATCATTGAAACCAATAACTGGTTCTTCAATATCAAGCATTGGAGCATCTACAAAGTTATAATTAGGAACCGTTTTAGTTGAGCTTGTACTTGGAGTTTTTGTAGTACTTTTACTTGGTACACTTTTAGTTGTATTTACTGCAGGAGTAGGCGATACAGGTTTAGTTGGTACAACAGGTGTATCAACAGAAATCGGCTCATCATTAGCATATGTAATAGCGTCGATACCATCTCCTGTTACAGGAGCATAAAAAGCAGGAGCACTACCATATGTTTGAATTATACGCTTATTTGGATTTAATTGGATATTTGATCTAGATTTATCTCTATCACTAGCCGCACCTAATACTGAAGACCAATATGGATCCCATTGCTGGACATGTTTCATGTATGCAGGAGTAGTAGGTGCTTTAGCGGTTACTTCTACATCCGGTAATTGATCAGCATAATATAAATCATTATTCCTCCAATACTCTTTTCTATTCTCCAGTAATTGTACAGGATCTATAGGCTTACTTAATTTATCCTTAGTTCTAGTCTTAGCATTTTTTGGTGTTTCTACTGGAACATAATGTAAAGCTTCATCTAGTGCTTCTGTGTATATATTTGGACGTCGAAGACTATACCCTTTTTCATAAGCAGGAATACCTTTCTTTTTAGGTTTAATTCCTTTTTTAGCTTTTACTTCCTCCTGTTCTGATAATAGATTATCATATGCAAAGTTAGCATTTCGTTTATTTAACATATTTGTATTATCAGCAAATATATCTTTACCTTTACTTGGCTTCGTCATTCTAGTAAGTTTTTTACCTTCTTGTGCAAAAGTTTTATTTGTTCCCGGTCTTTTAATTTTGTCAGATAATACTGACTCTAAATTAGACGCATCAATTAAATGATTATCTGTACCGGGTCTATTATTAGGAACTTGCATAATAGTTCCATCGTCCCCTCTGATAACCTCATTATTGTCTACATAGGCTAAATCAGGAAGTATACCACCATTCTCATAAGTATATGCTAACACATTATCATCCCAATATTCTGCTGTTTGATTTGCTGCAGCATTCATACCTAGTTGAGTTTTATTCATGGTTTCTTTTCTACGCCGCATTTGTTCCATCTGTTTTTTGCGTCTTCTAGATCCAATCCAACCAAAAGCCGCTCCTAATACTCCACCAGCAGCAGCACCAATTGGCCCTCCAATACTAAAACCTGTTCCAGCTAAAGAAGCAGCACTACCTAATGTACTACCTATAGCATCACCTGTAGAACCTTCTCCTGATAAACCAGAAATGGCAGAGCCAAGAACATTAGCTCCACCAAGGTAATTAGGCAGTTGATCCATGCCAAATGCATATGCTGGTACGTTTTTCTTATTAATTTTCTTTTTCATATTATATCATTGAGTATCTATAAGCTGTACTAATATAAGGTACTTTAAATTCATTACCACCATTACAATCATACTTATAATTACAGATGAGATATTTTCCCTTCATTCTGTCCTTATAAGACTTATTAGCTAGCTGTTCTACTTCATTTAGCTTTAATGCATTACGAGGAATTGCAAATTTATAAGTATCCTCTCTGTAATCAATGTCTTCACTAGTTAATGTTTCACTAGTTTGCCTTTTCGTAGTAAATAGTATCAAATCAAAATTAGTATCTGTAGTAAAATCACCACCATATTCAACATTATCAAATGTTTTAGTTTGTGGATATTCTGCATTTACTACAAACTCTATTTCAGATACTTTCGTTTTATCAGAATCTAAATTAGCTTGTTCACCACCATTGTACTTAAATAGTTTTAATGATTTAAACAAATATAGTTTATCACTAAACTCTGCATAATAGTCTGGATTGTAGTTATAGAATGAAGTAAATACTCCTAGTTGTTCATTAAACGCTAGTGTTTTATCTCCTAGAGTAAACAGAACTTCATTGTATTTCTTATCATATACTGCAATAGGATCTTTTTTAAATAAGTCTTTATTCTTATTCAAATAAGATTGAACCCCTTTTAATTTAGATACTGTTTGTAACTGACCATTAAAACCACATATCTCATTACGTTTACTATCATACCAGTACACAGTGCTATCTGATTGAGTATTTGCTCTTAACTGGTTTGGACTTTCACCATTCATTGTAGTAAAGTAGTCATATCTGTCTAGTATACCACCAGTACCTAGAGTAAGAGCACCTGGATTATTATCAGTTATAATAGAACGTTCATTCACTGCAACTGTGCCAAAAGCGTCTGTTTGCCAGAATACTAAATTATTTTTAAACAGTTTCATATCATTAATTGGACCAAATCTAGTATCTACATCAAGATAATTAGCTACTTTAAATTTTGTCCACGAATCAGTAACTTCATTATTTGTTTTCAGTTCTGAAGATATGATACGAGTATCTGTTAATAGATTATCTATATTATAGATAGATTTAGCTACAAATTTCTTTGCATTAGGCTGAGCAGAATATGCGTCATTGTATGCATATGATGGAGTATTTTGAGTGTATAAATCTCCAACAGTTACTATATCGTCTTCTACAAAATGATTAGCATATCCATCACCAGCTTGATAAGTTCTATTTATAGATGAGTCAGCATGAGTTAATGCTAAATTAACACTTGATTCACACGGTATGAACGCACCTAAGAATAATCTATTTGATTTATTATTATAATAATCATCTGTATTGTAACTAAACATACAGTTATTATAATCAAATATGTTTAGATAAGTATCGCCACCATAACACAACACTGTGGAAACACTAGATTCAGCACTAGCTCCTGTAGTAATATACACAGAATTCTGTACAGCAGAGTAGGAATTGCCACCATAAGCATTTACACTTTGTTTCATGTTGCATAATACTACTGCATTTAAATATCTAGCACTTGAAGATCCTGATGCTAAAGATATGTTAGAGATCATGTTATCACTTTTAAATATAGCACAAATTCCATGTGGACCATATTTTCTAACATTATTTGCATCAGTCTTATCTACTTCACCATCTCCTGCAGTTCTAATATTATCCCACACCCAGTTATAATAAACTTTGTCACCAATAGTCACTGCTTCAGCATTATACCAAGGCTGATCACCGTTTGTTAACCAAGGACTACTAGGACCAGCATATTTTGCACTTTCTATTGCAGCTGATTGTACACCACTTTCAACATATAGTCCATAGTATTTAGCTAACAATGCTGCATAAAAATCATCATTATTTATCACAACACATCCTCCAGATACATAGCCATTACTAGGTTGATTACCTAATGTTTTAGTTGGTTTTATCGTAGTACCATCGTACTTTATAGATCTAGCATTTGCTAATACTTTTGTAGCTCCAGCTTCTGTAATTCCCCAATCACCGTCCGCAGTAATAGGAGATGTCATAAATCCTACCTTTTCAACTGTTTGAAACTTATCAATTAATGCATCAGCATTTTCTCTGTTGACTGCTATTTCTGGAGATACAAACATGAAATAATTGTTAGATTGTGTATTTGACAAATTAAAGGTATATTGGAAATCTCCATTGTTGTGAGTCTTTGCATAGTAACCGTGCTTGTTTGAATAAGCTAAATATGGGAAAGGTGTTAAGATATTAGAATCCTTATCATAATTTGTAACACAACTTACTACACCTTGGGCTAATATGGTTCTATCAGACAGTGTTCTTTCACATCTAACTATTTCATATCTTACTACATCTGAAGGTAAATTCTTTACTTCAAATTCAATACCAAGTGGTTTAGTAACAACTGATAAATTAGATCCATAATCACTAGCCTCATTAGAAGTAAAGAACTTATAACCCGTATCTTTATTAGACGGCATTCTTATATCACCTATCCAATGTACAGGGGATGCTAAACCTTGTTTATTGTATAATACAATACCAAATCTATAGATTTCATCCCTCATATATCCTTTTACTTTGGATTCTATTTCAGCATTAGAATAGTTTGGTATCTTATTACCAGACGATAAACTTATTGAATTTGATTTATCGTTACCTTCATAGTTAATACCTAAACTAGTAAGTGATCTTGAAGAAGCATTGAATGTAAATTCTTCATTTATCATTCCTCTAGATGTAGTAGATGCATCTTCTAGTAAATCTGTAGTAATGAATCTATATGATACATTCTTGCCTTTTCCACCTTGTATGTATCCTCCTGTTGGAGAAGTAGTGTATTTGTATGCACTGCCGTCTACATTAAATGGGCATATACAATCGTGGTCTTTAGGTATATTTGTAGTAGTTAATGCTGATAGAGCAAAGTTTAACGAAGAACCAGAGTTAGATAGCAATAATACATTACCAGAAGAATTAGCTCTAAATGCTCTAGCATCATATTCTACATCCCATGTTTCCTCAGTAAGATTAGCAGCAAATAATCTGTTATCTTTAGATTCTATTACTTCAGGTATAAATGTATAATTAGCTAATGAATTAAATTCATCAATACTTAATTCCGATACTAAGCTACCACCTTTATCTTCATAGTTTATTACAGAACCAGTTCCAATAACTATATCATCTACTATAGATATTACAGGTACCTCATTCTTTGCCTTATAGAATAAAGAGATTATTCTAAGTCTATCAAATCCAGTACTATTGTTTCTTACTTGTAACTTTATGGACTTACCAGTATTTTGTCCTTTAGAACTTCCTTTTACAGCATTGTAATTAGTTTTTTGATCTCCGTCACTCAAATGATAAAGAGGGGTAAGTGGAGATATTGCAGACTCTGTACCTCTTACTTTAAACAATTGATAACAGTACTGTATCATTCCAGATTCTAAACTACCTGTTCCAAATCCATTAAATTCAAATGGAGGTAATGTAGCCTTTGGTAGCATTACTATAGTATCCGAAGTAATAGATGAATTACTAGATATGTGATCATCATCCACATTGATTACTTTAATTTGTGAATGACCATCTGCCCAATATACTTTTACATTATTACTTGCTTCCCATCTACATACACTACTAATTGCAGCTACGTTGCTAGATGATACTTCTATATCTAAAGGTCTATTAGTTACTACTTTTGTTACAATTGGTTCCTCTTGGGATCTAGAAAAATCAATTCTATAGACATTATTGTTATTTGTACCATTAACCTTAGTAAAAACAATCGCCCAATCTCTTACTGTGGTAACGTGTATAATAGTTTCACCAGACAAATTTGAAGAAGGTCTACACATTAAGAATCCTTCTATATTTTGCATTGCTGCAAAAGAAGATCCTTCATTCGTTAGTATACGAATGTTCTCTGCATATATATATTGATTATCCTTTAACACAGAATAATCTACGTCCATATTAAGACCACCAGAGAATGTATTTGTTTGTCTTCTTGCACTCATAATTAATTGGCATTATATATATGTTGTCTAGAACCAGTATGACTATAAAACGTATTATGATCAAGAAATTCTGTATGTATCTTGTTCCATGTATTTTTAATAGACTCTAATTCATCTTCATTAGGTAGCATAGCTTCTGCATATGCTTGCTTACAGTAGAAGTTCCAAGAATTACGCATATCATAATATATACGTTGATTCATTTCCCCTCTTATATACTTTTGAAATCCTATCTTTTGTGCAATGTACCAGTAAATTGCTTCCATATATGAAGCACTATCTGGAATTAATGGATAACCATCTTCATCAGTAGGTATAGCACTATATGATAATTTTAGATATCCACATGGTGCATTTGTCATTATATAACCGGGTTTAATACTGTACTGCAAATCCCAATTAGGATTCGTACTTGTATTACCTTTCATATAATCTAAATTAATAGTATGCTTATTAATTAGGTTCCTAAGTATTGTCTTCATGTTTTTATTAGTATTTAGCATTTCTAGTGCTTCGGTTTTATCAATATTACCGTATAGATCTACAACTAGATTTACTAATACTTCATCCTTAACCCACATTTCGGGTTTTTCACAATCACAGCATTCATCACAACCCCAAGCAGCAAATGAACCTGTAGCTTTCCTCATAGGAAACCAAGGCCCATCACAATTAAAAGAATATGCAACTTGGTGTAGTTTATGTAGGTTACAAGGTAACTGTGCTTGATGGCAGTGTATTTTGATAATTGGAGCCCCTTCTACACCTGAAACAATATGTTCAAACTGTTGTACTGCACCAATTTTTTCAATACCTTCTCCAATCCATTCACGCATGTCTGAGATCAATATTTCATCCTCTTGCAAACCTAGATCAGCAATAACTTTTGCAATAGCTACTTTTGAACTAACTAATTTCGTTATCATTTTTATATTTCCATTTATAATTATAAGCAGTTTTTCTATTCCCCTGACAACATCTTTTTATATTTACTCTTCTATTTATATTACCAAGAGACATAGCGGCATCTGTTATTGAGCTATATTCTGCAATTAAATTATCATTCAAATCAAATTGCAGAATTTTTTTTCTAAGAGATATAATATACTTAGAATTTTTACTAGCTATAGATATTTTTTCTCTAGATTCTTTTGACCATATTCTGTTTTTATTAGATTCTGCTATGCACTTTTTTTGATCATCTTTTATAACATGCCCTGTATAAACTTCTCCAGAATGATGAGAAGCTAATTTGCATATATTATAATCTCCATCTGAATCGATATATTTTTGTTCAATGAAAATCAAGGTATCTTTTACTTTATCACAAGTTTCTAATATCCAAAATTCGAACTTATCTTCTCCATATTTGTTAAAAGCATTTTGTAAATGTATATTCACATGCTTATTTTTAGATAGAGCATTATAATGTTGTCTGTATCTTTTTCGTAAATTAGTAGAACTACCAATATATTTTTTATTATTCAATAGATTGACAATAGCATATACTCCAGCAACATCATCAATCTGTGTGTGTCCGTTATAGTAAAATTTAAAGTTCAAGATAATCTCTTTCCTTATTTTTAATAATTTGGGCTAGCCGCCTCTTATTATCTCTAGTCATTACTAATTGATACATAGTCTTATTTGATGTAAGCATGTTATGCTTATTCCAATAAAATCTATATTTATAGAAGTTTGAATGTTCATTTAAGTGATATACCATTTTACCTAGCTTCTTTGATTCAGCATAATCTATTCTAAGACTCTTTCCAGAATACTCTTTAGGCTTATGCTTAATTACACTTAATGTACCTAATCTGCATGGTAACTTTATTTCTTTACCATTTTCTATTAGTTCATCTCTCAAGTATTTAAAGTAATCATTAATTATTCCTCTAAATGTTTTATAGTCTACTTGATATAATGGGTTATCTTCTATGTAATCACAGTAGCTAGTATAAAAATCTTTTCCAGTATATGACTTAGTTTCCATTCATTATTGTTTTACATCATTAGTACTATTATTTGTATTATCAGTAGGTACAGTTAACATTATATTTAGTTCTTTGCTAAATATTAAGTTCTTCAAAGTAGGGATCATATTAGCAGGTATAGGATATGGGCTGTCATAGTCATAACAATCTGCTACTTTTGTGGGGTCTTCTAAGATGCCTTCTATTTCTACATACTCTAGAAAGCCAGGTCCATTTAAATATAAATGATTATTCTTTAAGTAAGCGATATAATCATTACATGTATATTTTCTACTTGTCTGATATTTAGCTTTTGTTTCATTACCAACTTGAATGAGGTTACCATACATGTCTTTAACTGCTACTAGACCAGTACCAAAATGCAAATCTATAAATTTAGGTAATTCCTCATCTGATATATAATGAAACCCATTAGGAACACCGCATGTACTTACTTTAGATATATGTAATGGACCTAACGTTTGTATATAACTAGGATTAATATCTCGACCTTTATCCAAATCTTGTTTGATTAGATAGGCTCTGTATTGATGAATCCATTGTTCTACCTGTATACGTGATAGATTCTCAGACTCGGAAATGTTATTATCCCTAAGTATGAGAAATATATCGTCTATAATTGAATTTAATGAATTAAATACCATAATAATCTTCTTTATTAACCCATTCCGAACTATCTAATATGTTCATAAGCTCCGAATGTCTTTTAGTATTAATTACCATTTCCACTTAGTCTGTCCTCCATTATTTTTTTAATTGTCTTACCTAGAATCTTCATTTCATCAAATGAAAAATTGTTATTTCTAGCACAATTACAAACGTAGCAACATGGCACTACATTGTCGTAAGTGTGACCTTTGGAATTATCTATTCTATCGCAACCTAGTTTTTCTTTGCTTCCGCAGTATATACATTGAGATTTAAGAATATTTTTTACAAACCAGTCTCTATCTAAATTAAATTCTCTATCAGCTTTCCAATCTTTTAGTTTGTATGCAGATAGTAATTTAGAAGCTCTTGTATACAAATTGTATTCTCTAGGCTTTCCTTTAGATTTGTATTTCTTTCCAAACAAGATTTCTTCAATTGTGTAATTCTTATTCTTTAAATATCTTATTAACAAACCATTATAAGACATTCCGTATTCTTCTGACCACTCACGCAAAGTTTTAGTTTCTCCATTGTAAGTAAGTCTTATTGTGTGTGTATTTGTTTGTGCAAGTTCTAAGTTAGTTACCCATTCAAAGTTATCCGGTCCAAACGGTTTATTTTTATCTTTCCTACTCAATCTGAGACCTTTTTTATAACTTTTATGCACATCTTCATAGAAGACAGGAAATTTTCTCCAGTCATTAACAACTCCTGCTTTCCTTCCTTTCTCTGTATAGAGAATAGCTCTCCAAGAATTAAAAAGATATGGGTTATTTTCTCTTAGTTCTTTACAGCTTTCCATGAGTTATTTATAGTTATTGTGATTTTTTCTTTATTGTTGTTTGCTTCTTCTAGTAATGCAAACAATTTATTAAATGTTTTCCTAGAATTAGAAATCCAATTTGTGTCTTTGCCATTCCATTCACCAACCCCAATACATCCTTCACTCTCTTCAGCTTTATTTAAACTATGAATTCTAATACCACTAAAGTTAGGGACATTAAGAATTTCTGGTAATATTTTCTTAAATCTTGGAGAGTGAGTTAATTTAACTTCATATGTACCTTCAGGTATTGCAGTTTTACCATATACCTTTTCTCCTTCTGGCCTTACTCTATCTTCGATGGTATCACACAAATGTTTATCATTGATTAGTAGCTCTCCAATAGTTGCAGAGCTACCTAGAAAGATTCTATTTAATGTTAATTCCATTACGCAGCTGGTGTTTCTAATGCAGCAACTCTAGCTTCTAAAGCTTCATAATCACCTTCTAGAGTAGTCAATCTAAGATTCAAAGCTGAAATTAACTCTCTTACTTCATCATCGTTATAGTTTTGAAGACTGGCAAGTTTATTTTTTTCTTGTGTAGTATAGTCTTCAGTAGACAATCCTTTACCTTCAACTTTATCTTCTTTGTTTTGTTCTAAATCCGCTATCTGCTGTTTTATCTGAGAAATATCTTCAGTAGCTTTATTATTAACTAGAACCCATTTAGTACCATTAAAATACTTTAGATCTCCACCATTTGCATTAGATGATAAATCTGCCCAATATTTAACAGATGTAGGATTAGGCTGAATTGTACTAGCTAGAATGTCGTATTTATTATTATAAAGTGTACTCATATTGTTTTAAAATAAAAAAGGTTGACTAAATAGCCAACCTTTGTGTTTTAGATTTCATTTTCTTTTTCCTCAGTAGGAGGATCTATATTGTTTTCTTCCGGACGAACAGTAGAAATATTTTGTAAAAGTTGTTTAAGCTCTTTCACTTCAGCTCTCAATTCATCAAGTTCTTTGAAATCTTTTGTCACATTGGTTGTTATGTCCGAATTTACATTAAGTATTTTTAAGATGTCTTCACATCTCCTCATCTCCTCATCAATCTTACTTAGGCTCTCTTTCTTGATTCTGCAATCTTCTAGAGACTGCTTAACCATGTTAACAATTTGTGATTTTTCTGTTGCTATAGTAAGACCAATATTTGAATCAGTCATCATTGTTTTATCTTCAGATACTGACAGTTTTCTTTGTTCACCATCACACGAAATCACTAGATCCACGAGCTTACGCCTATTTTGCATAGGCATCGGAAATTGTGTCGGTGGCATTGGTTCGTCATAGGGTTTTGATACACTGACTACCGTTCCTAAACTGTACGTTGTGTTCTTTTTAAAAGTACCTGTTATCTCGAGTACGTGTATTCTTGTACCCGACGTTAACTGAGAGAATGTCATATCTTTATAAGTTTAAAGAATATGGGCAACTCTCATAGCTGCCCATATATCTTGATTAATATATTAAGCAGCTGGTGTAGGAGCAGCAGGAGTATAACTCATTAACTGTATTACATTGTCACATTTGTTAAAATATGCAATGTATCTGTTCCCAGCACTAACTTGTGAACCAGTAATTGGTGCACTTGAAGCATTTACTAAAGGTATATTGTGAGTATTAGAAGCAGTACTTACAGAACCAGAAACTGAAATAAACACAGGTAGACTAGCTCCCGATGCTTCTGCCGTGTGGCGTACCTCCAAAACAATTACACCTTCTTTAGGTAATCTACACCATACTTTAGGACAGATACCTAATACTACATTTTCAGTGGACTCACCTATTGCTATAGTTTTTACTTTAGGTATTACTAGATCTAAAATATTTACGGTGTTGTTTCTACCAAATGGATTAAATACGAAAGGATACATAATTGCCTCCTTTCTTATTAAGCGCAACAGCTATCGCCGTATCCGTAAGGATAACCGTAACCGTATCCATTTAACCCACCATTACATCCATAAGGATTACATGTTAAGTAAGCAGGAACCGGACAAGGTCTAATTTGACTAACGATATTAGAAGTCTGTTGTTGTAGCAATGCAGAAGATTGCAATGCGTTCTTCTCGTCACGTAACGTGTCGATCTTATTCTGCATTTCTCTCATCTCTAATTGACAGAACTTGTCATTGATTATCTGAGTCTGAGCATCTATCTTAGCACCAAGAATGTTAAATCTTGTAGCATTTTCACTAGACAAGTTGCAGAATCCTGAAGTAATAGCATTTTGCAAAGTGTTGGTTTGCTGACAGATAGACAATCTGTTATCAGCATTCATCTGAGTTAAGTTCAAATTAACTGCATCGATTGAACGCTGAGTTGTGCAGCAGCAGTCGCTAATAGCTTTGATAACGTTACAATCACCAGCATTTACTGCATTAATTACTCTTTCTGCAGAGAAGCCTACTTCACTACCAACTTTACCAATTGCATTCTGGATAGAACACAAAGCGTTGTCAATTGACTTA